>WNFU01003046.1_pt1 | contig 27483 bp, 30 predicted proteins | sample 5400121 | NCBI WGS metagenome assembly WNFU01 (sample SAMN13153360, study PRJNA577476) | soil metagenome | isolation source: 100 cm soil or saprolite under grassland replicate 1 | place: USA:California | collected 2016-06-15 | reverse complement strand
CCAGGCGAGCATGCACCCCGACACGCGCCTGCACGACGTGCGCCACGCCGTCGCCACCGAGCTCGGCCGTCGAGGGGTTCAGCCCGTGATCGTGTCGGCCGTCCTCGGTCACGCCTCGCCGTCGTTCACCATCGCCGTGTACCAGCATGCCTGGCAGGAGGGACCGTCAGAGGCGGCGCAAGCCCTGGAGGCGGCGCTCGGCCCGCTTGGGCGTTGGCAATCCGTTGGCACACGGGGCCCCGGAACCATCAACGGACCCAGCGCTGGAGATGAACACGCTGGTCAGGAGGGGTGGGGCGGGGAGGACTCGAACCTCCGACCGGCGGATTATGAGTCCGCTGCTCTGACCAACTGAGCTACCGCCCCCGTCGGTCAGGGTAGCCCACCCGGCACGGAGATTGAGCCTGTATCGTCCCCGCATGGCCGCGGATGGATGGCACGTGGCGCAGGTCAACGTGGCCCGACTGCTTGCGCCCATCGATTCTCCTCAGCTGGCCGGATTCGTCGCCATGCTCGACCCCATCAACGAGCTCGCCGACGGCAGCCCCGGATTCATGTGGAGGCTCCAGACGGAGGACGGGGACGCCACCGCGATCAGGGCCCTCGACGACGAACGGATCCTCGTGAACATGTCCGTGTGGGAGTCGATCGATGCGCTGGGACAGTTCGTCTACGCGTCGCGCCATCTCGAGGTCATGCGCCGCCGCCGGGCCTGGTTCGAGAAGATGGCGGAGTCGTTCCTGGCGCTGTGGTGGATCCCGGCGGGGACCGCACCCACGATCCCCGAGGCCCGGAGCCGTCTGGCTTGCCTCCGCGAGCACGGGCCGACCCCGCACGCGTTCACCTTTCGCGAGTCGTTCCCACCGCCGGACTCCATCGAGTCCGTGACTACCGAAAGACCGCTGGTTCTGCCCCGCCTGACCACAACGAGCCGGACTCCGTCCCTTCGTTGACCGCAGCGGCGCGCGGCCGGCAACGGCGAATGCGTTAGGCGCTGGCGACGGGCTTGCCGGGAGGAACGGTCCGCGAATCCGGCGGGATCGCTACGCGGTGCGGACCGCGACTCCGGGGCCGGGCAGGGCGCGCATGTCACGGGCGCCGATCGGCTCGCCGCATTCCGAGCACACCATGCGGGGCGACGACGGCCGGCCACACCCCTTGTGCTCCAGCACGACGGCCGGACCGACCTCGGCCCGCGCGTGGCGGTCGCCCCACTCCATCAGCGAGATCAGGATCGGGTACAGGTCGAGGCCGCGCTCGGTCAGCGGGTACTCGAACCGCGGAGGCCGCTCCTGGTACTGGCGGCGCTCCAGGATGCCGTGCTCCACCAGCGTCCGCAGCCTGTCGGACAGGATGTTGCGGGCGACGCCGATGTTCCGCTGGAAGTCGTCGAAACGGCGGACCCGGAGGAACGCCTCGCGGAGCACGAGCATCGTCCACCGCTCACCGATGATCTCGAGCGTCCGCGCGACGGAGCACTCCTCGTTCGTGAACCAGCCACGGTCGCCGGCCATCGGTCGATCCTAGCAGGGTCAGTTGCGAAATGAAACCCTCTTGCGGTAGTGTCGGTTGCGAAACGCAACCCACGCGAAAGGGGCGGCCATGCGGGTGGCGGTGCGCTGGCGGACGGAGGACGGGATCCGAGAGGCGGAGGAGGGGACGGCTGGCCACGTCCGAGAACCAAGGGGGTCGACGGGCCCACGGCACGTCCTGCTCGCCGACGGCTCCCTGCTCGAGCTCCGTCGCCTGACGCCGGCCGACAAACCTGGGCTCCGGCGCTTCTACACGGCGTTGTCGGCGGCGACGCTGCACCGTCGGTTCATGACGCCGTCGCCGCGGCTCCCGGAACAGGCGCTCTCGTATCTGTCGGAGTCCGACCACATCGACCGGGAGGTGGTCGTGGCGACGTCCGGCGGCCAGATCGTGGCCGAAGCCCGATACCACCGCGTGCCCGGATCCGATGAGGCCGAGATCGCCCTGGTCGTCGCCGACGCCTGGCAGGGCCGGGGGGTCGGCCCGGCGCTATCGGAGTGGCTGGCCCGCGCGGCCGCGCGGCGCGGCGTCAAGGCATTCACGGGCTCGATGCTTGCCGACAACCGGGCCGCCCGCAGGGTGCTCGAATCCGTTGCGCCGCAAGCCGACCGGTGGATCCACAGCGGCGAGCTCGAGTTCCGGGCCCCGCTTCCTCCGGACCTCTCTCACGCCGGCGGGCCTTCGGCCACGGGTTCGGTCTCTCCCCGCTTCCGGCGAAACCGGCGGGCCATCCGGGCCATCCGACCTGGGCCCTCGGCCTCGGGCTGCGGGGGGGGCGGCTGGTCGCTCGTCAGGTGCGACTCCACCACCGCGTAGCGCTCCATGTACGTCGAGAGCACCGCCTGGACGATGGCCGCGGCGGGCAGGGCCAGGAACGCGCCGATCGGCCCGAGGATGCTGCCCCCCACGATGGCGCTGGCGAACGCCACCGCAGGGTGCAGCTGCATGGTCCGGGCCGTGATCTTCGGGCTCAGCAGATAGTTCTCGATCTGCTGGTACACCGCGAAGAACGCCAGCACGGCGATCGCCTTGCCGGCGCTCTCCCCCAGCGCCACCAGGATCGGCAGGAACATCGCGATGTATGTGCCGACGACCGGCACGAACTGCGACACGAGCCCCATCCACAACGCGAGGGCAGCCGCGAACGGGACGCCCAGGAACGTCAAGACGATGAAGGTCGACAGCCCCGACAGCAGCGCGAGCAACAGCCGGGAGTACAGATATCCGCCGGTCTTGTCGATCGCCACCTCCCACGTGCTCAGCACGCGCCGCTGGCGCTCCGGCGACAGGAACGAGCACACCGTGCGGCGGAACTTCGGCCCGTCGGCCACCAGGTAGAACGTGAACAGGGCGATCGTCAGCAGCTGGAAGATCAGCCCCACGACCGAGGCCGCGACCCGCAGCAGGTTCCCCGCGATGTCCCTGGCGTATTGCCCCAGGTTCTTCTGGATGCCCTGGAGGTTCTTGGTCAGGTTCTTCGTCGACAGCTTGACGTGGAACCACTTGTCCGTGAGCTTGCTGAGGTCGTCGATCCATCCCGGGACCTTGTCGATGAGATCGCTGATCTGACCGATCACCAGCGGGACCATCGACGCGACCAACCCGACGCCCAGCAGCAACAGGACGAACAGCACGAGGGCCGTGGCCAGGCCCCGGCGCCAGCCGTGCCGGGCCAGCCAGTTCACGGCGGGCTCGAGGGCGAACGACAGGAACAGCGCGATCAGCAGCCAGATGATCAGCTGGCGGACCTGGCCGAGGAAGCCGTACACGCCCAACCAGATGAAGACGGCGATGCCGGCCAGCGCCAGCCCCTTCGCATACCACGACGGCAGCGCGGCCCGACCGCGGGGGGCGCGACCAACCAGAGCCGCGCCGGTCGCGTCGACCGGCGACTCTTCCGGAGTGCCGCCGGGCGTGCCCTGCGAGGAGGGCTGAGCGCCCCCCGTTCCCTGATCGTGCTCGGACACGAGTCCTCCGCGGGGCCGCGCGCAGGACGGCGCAAGCGTACCCGGGCCCGGGCGCGATCCGTGGAGGCTGCGGCGGAAACCCGGAGCTACTCAGCGATGTCGACGCGCTGCAGGACGACCGGCTCACGCGGCCGGTCCTGCGCGTCGGTGGGCGTCGTGGCGATGGCCCGGACCACGTCCATGCCCTCCGTGACCTCGCCGAAGATCGTGTGCTTGCCGGTGAGCCACGGCGTCGGCACCACGGTCACGAAGAACTGCGAGCCGTTCGTGCCGGGGCCGGCGTTCGCCATGGCCAGCAGTCCGGGCCGGTCGAACGACGGGCCGCCGTCCGGCACCTCGTCCTCGAACTGGTAGCCGGGGCCGCCGGTCCCCTGCCCCAGCGGGTCACCGCCCTGGATCATGAAGTCGCCGATCACGCGGTGGAACACGGTGCCGTCGTACAGCCGGTCGGCCGAACGCTGACCGGTGCGCGGGTGGGTCCACTCGCGGGCGCCGGTCGCGAGCTCGGTGAAATTCGCCACGGTCTTCGGCGCGTGCTCCGGCATCAGCCGGGCCTTGAACTCTCCAAGCGAGGTGACGAACGTGGCGGTGGGCATGGCCGGGCCTCCTGTCGACGGGATCCCCGGGGTCGGGCGTGGCCGCTCCGGGGGGCGAGACTCGTGTCTCGACAAGCGGATCGAGAGTCCGCTCGGGCGGGCATCCTACCCGACCGACGATCGTGCTCGTCCACGGCGCCTGGGCCGATGCGTCCAGCTGGAACGTTGTGGTGGAGAGAGCACCCGTCCGCCCGGCAGGGTAATCCGATCGGTCTCGACCGCCCCCGGCACCGACCTGTACCAGGCAGCGGCCCGGTCGGGATCGCGGGTCACCAGGTGATGGCCATGGTGGCCACAGGGTCACCATTCATGCGCCTCGTCCATCAACCACAGCGGCTTCGTCGTTGTGTTCCAGTTCCGGATTGTCACGCTCGGATAGATCGGCGACGAGATGATCTTGTTGAGCCGGCTCTGGGTGGCCCTGCCTCGACGCACCGGCCTGGGGCGTCTCGTCCCTCCTCGAAGGCCACTGGCGCCGCGCACCACTGGTGGTCGTCAGGTTTCAATCCGGATCTTCCCACCTCTGAGGTTTCCGTCGCCTTCCACAGTTATGACGACCTTGCCGCGAGCGTGGCCTCTCTCCAAGTAACGGATCGCGTCGGGCGCCTCGATCAGCGGGTAGGTCCGGTCGATCACCGGCGTGAGCGTGCCGGCCTCGATCAAGTCCGTGACGGCGATGAGGTCCTCGTTCTTGACCTTCGAGGCCAGCCCGCGAAGCCTCTGACCCACGAACAGGGACACGACGGGCGCGCGCAGCATCCCGCGGAAGAATCCCCCGGTCCAGCGTCCGCCCCCGTCGCCGCCCACGATCACGAGGCTCCCCTTCGGTGTGAGGGCGCGGCGCAGCTGTGACAGAGGCGGCGGCCCGCGGTGTCGATGATCACGTCCCAGCGCCGCGACCCGTCCGCGAAGTCCTCGCGCGTGTAATCCATCACGTCGTCCGCGCCGATCGACCGGACCAGGTCCGACTTCGAGGTGCTGCACATGCCGGTGACCTCCGTGCCGAACGCCTTCGCGATCTGCACGGCGAGCGAGCCCACGCCTCCAGCCGCACCAATCACCAGGACTCTCTGCCCCCGCTGCACCTTCGCCTCGTCGCGCAACGCCCGCAGGGCGGTCGTGCCGGAGATCGGCACCGCGGCCGCCCGCTCGAAGGTGAGGTTGGCCGGCTTCAGGACCAGCTTGTCCGGTCGGGCGATCACGAGCTCGGCGAACGAGCCCTCGGCCGTACCCATCACCTCGTCGCCGGGCCGGAGGTCCGTGACGTTCGCGCCGACCGCCTCGACGGTTCCCGCGACATCCCAGCCCCGAACGCCGACCTTCGGTCGACGGAACCCGATCGCGAGACGCGCCATGTACGGCATCCCGGTCATCAGATGCCACACGTCCGGGCCGCAGGCGGCCGCATGCACGCGGACGAGCACGTCGTTCTCGCCGACCACGGGTTCCTCGATGTCTCGGAGCTCCAGCACGTCCGCCGAGCCGTATCGATCCTGCACGATCGCCTTCATCGCTGTCTGCTCCTTCGCTCGATCAGGAGTCGATGCCGCCTGGTTACGACGACCTCGAAACCGGCGCGGGACAAGCGCGGGACACATCTCGCGGGGCCGACGGCGACAACTCTGGACACATCCCCTGACCTGCGCGTTTGCAGCTCCGGGGGAGAGACTCGAACTCTCAACCTACGGATTAACAGTCCGCCGCTCTGCCAGTTGAGCTACCCCGGATCGGTGGGGCAGCATACCTTCGGGCACCCGCGAATGGCATGGCTTGCGGCCGGTCGGTTAGGCTCCGGGCACCAGCGGGAACCATAGGAGCAACCAGCACGGAGGAGGCCGGGATGGGCATCAAGGGAGTCGCCATCGGGTTCGGGGTCGGGTACGTCCTCGGCGCGAAGGCCGGGCGCGAGCGCTACAACCAGCTCGTTGACTGGTGGAACAAGTTCGCCGGCAACCCCACGGTGCAGAAGGCCGCGGAGAACGCCAGGCACGTGGCCGGCGACGCCGGCCGCAAGGGGATGGAGGCCGTCCAGGGCGGGGTCACCAAGGTGTCGTCGGCCGTGAAGAACCGCCTGGGCGAGGACTCCGACACGCCGACCGGGTACGCCACGGGCACCTGAGCACCGGCACCGCGGCTGGACTCAGGGCTGAGGGTTCTCCCAGGGGTCGGCCAGCGCCAGGTCCTCGATCACGGTCTGGTGGAAGCCGGGGATGTACTTGGCCGCGATCGTGGTCATCCACGTGGACGACGCGACCTGGTACTTGTCCTGGAGGTCGGTGACGATGGCCTGGATGAACGGCTCGGCGAAGCCGGCGCGCGTCTCCATGATGCGCGCGACGACGTCCGGATCGAACTCGTCCAGGCCGTACCCGACGACGTCCCTCCCGATGGCGTCGGCGCCGACCGCGGTCTCCCGGCTCTTGAAGTCGGAGATCCCCCCGGTTCCGTGCAGGGCGGCCACGTCCCAGATGTTGGCGGCACGGGCGGAGGTCATGCCGTACTTCAGGGCCAGGTCGCGGGCGGCGATCGCGCTAGCCACCTCGAAGCGGACCTCGGACGAGTGGAATCTCGTCGTCAGCCCCAGATCGTGGAGCAGCACTCCCACGTACAGCACCTCGTCGTCGAGGTCGATGTTCTCGGTCTCGACGATCAGTTGGGCGAGCTCGACGCTGCGGTGGCAGTGGTCGATCAGGAACTGCGGCGACGTGTCCTCGAGGAGCTTCTCTGCGGCATGGGCCAGCTTGGTATGCGGCATATCGGAACCTGATGACCGGACCGCGGTGGAGCCGGATCGGGGGACGAACCGGCCGAGGGAACCCAGGGCGACCAGCCCACCCGCCATCCGCGCGCCGTGCCCGAGCAACTCCCGGCGCGACAGCAGTTCCTCACGCGACAGCACTTCTCGCGACGACGTTCCCATCCTCCTGCGACCTCCTCGCGGCTGGGCGCCATCCCCATGTTCGTTCGGTGACCCGGGGTCGACGGTGGCGAGAAAGACACTGATGAGCTATGTTTGGCCAATGGCCCTCCATCGTATGGTGACGGTGGCGCAGGACCGAGCGCTCCTGCTCGACGTGGCCATCCCGGTGCACGTGTTCGACTACCACGGCGCCGGTCGTTATCAGCACACGCTGGCGGGCACCCGAGGGCGGAGTGTCCTGACCTCCACCGGACTCCCCCTGGCCACCCAGGGCGGGCTGCGGCTGCTGCAGGACGCCGACACGATCGTGATCCCGGGATACGTCGACGTGGAGCGGCGCCCACCCGATGCCTTGCTCCGGGCCCTGCGGGATGCCGCCGGCCGCGGCGTGCGGCTGGTGTCGATCTGCACCGGCGCTTTCACCCTGGCGTGGGCCGGGTTACTGGACGGCCGTCGCGCAACCACCCACTGGGTGGTGTGCGAGGACCTGGCGCGGATGTTCCCGGCCGTGGAGGTCGATCCCGGCGTGCTGTACATCGACGACGGGGACGTGCTGACGAGCGCGGGTGTGGCCGCCGGTCTCGACCTCTGCCTCCACGTGGTGCGCAACGACCACGGGGCCGCGGTGGCCGCCGAGATCGCCCGGAGCTCCATCGTCGCGCCCCACCGGGACGGCGGACAGGCACAGTTCATCCAGCAGCCGCTCCCCGAGCCGGACGCCGGGATGTCGGTCGCACCGACGATGGCATGGGCGTTGGACCACCTCCACGAACGGGTGGACCTGCACCGGATGGCCTCCGTGGCCAGGATGTCGGTCCGAACGCTCAGCCGCCGGTTCCGGGACGAGACGGGCACCACACCCTTGCAGTGGCTCCTCAACCAGCGGGTTGCACGGGCTCAGCAGCTGCTGGAGACGACCAACCTGACCGTGGACACCGTCGCCCACCGGTCCGGCTTCCCCGACGCCCCGACCCTGCGCCGCCACTTCGGCCCGCGGATCGGAACCACCCCGAGCGCCTATCGGGCGGCGTTCTCCCTCCACCCGTCTACGGAGGCGGCGCTCGATGGAAGGGCTCCGCGCCACGCCGAAGGAGGTCCGCGCCCGCAGGACTGACGGCCGGCCGCCGATGGCCTCCTCCTCGAGCCCTCAAGCCGCCCTTCCAGCCGCCGATCGGGAACCATGACAGGCTGTACCGAGCTTGCCCGGTCCGCTCACCTGGGGGAGGAATCGTGACCGTCCGTCCGCTGGTTCGCACGCGCGCCGTTCTCGCCATCAGCGGTGGCCCTGGCGCTCGGCGGCTGCGTGCACCTCCCGTCGGCTTCCGACTTCCCGTCCATCGGCGCGCCGTCGGGCTCCGGCGACAGCGCCACGTTCTCCATCGACCGGGGCACCACCTCGGTCACGGAGAACGGCTCGATCACGTTCGACTGCAGCGGGACGCCACTCGACTACTCGGGGCCCCTCGGGTGCCCGGGCGGTACTTCAACGCCGACTACACCGACGACGTCGGGATCTATTTCCGATACAGCTCCCAGGACGCCTATCTGCTGATCGGCAGCGACCTGTACCACTTCGTCAGCGCGCCGGCGATCGGCGACGGGACGCTCGCCTGGGAGCGGGACTTCGACGACCGGAACATCGCGATGACGGTTCGCTTCGGGCCGCCGCCCACCTCCACGGCGCTGGGTCCGCTCACTTACTGACCGGCCCCCCGGTCGAATGCCGGGGAGGGGCGGCGGCTACTCCAGGTAGTCGCGGAGCTTCTGCGACCTCGACGGGTGGCGGAGCTTCGACAGGGTCTTGGACTCGATCTGGCGGATCCGCTCGCGGGTGACCCCGAACTCGCGGCCGACCTCCTCCAGTGTCCGGGGATGGCCGTCCATCAGCCCGAACCGGAGCTGGATGACCTTCTTCTCGCGCTCGCTCAGGGTGTGCAGGACGCTCTCCAGCTGCTCCTGCAGCAGGATGAACGACGCCGCGTCGATGGGGACGACGGCGTCGCTATCCTCGATGAAGTCGCCGAGGTGGCTGTCCTCCTCCTCGCCGATGGGGGTCTCGAGCGACACGGGCTCCTGGGACACCTTGAGGATCTCGCGGACCTTGTCGGCGCCGATGCCCATGACCCGGCCGATCTCGTCGGGGAGGGGCTCGCGGCCGAGGTCCTGGAGCAGCTGGCGCTGGACCCGCACCAGCTTGTTGATGGTCTCCACCATGTGCACCGGGATGCGGATTGTGCGGGCCTGGTCGGCGATGGCCCGGGTGATGGCCTGGCGGATCCACCACGTCGCATACGTCGAGAACTTGTAGCCCTTCGAGTAGTCGAACTTCTCGACGGCCCTGATGAGGCCCAGGTTCCCCTCCTGGATCAGGTCCAGGAACAGCATCCCCCGGCCCACGTAGCGCTTGGCGATCGAGACGACCAGGCGGAGGTTCGCCTCGATGAGCTTCTTCTTCGCCAGCTGGCCGTCGCGCTCGACCCGGTGGAGGAACGAGAAGAAGTCCTCTCGCGTCCGGGGCTTGTACACGCGGCTGATGCGCTCGCGGCCGATCCCCTCGATCTTGCCGAACTTGTCCTCCTGGTGCTCCCGGATCTCGACGACTGCCTCGACCACCCGGCGGAGCTTCTTCTGGTCGACCTTCTGGCCGTCGTCGGTGAGCCCGAACAGCTCGGTGGAGAACTCCCCCGCCTCGATGCGCCGGGCCAGGTCGACCTCCTGCGCGGCGTTCAGCAGGGGGACCTTCCCGATCTCCTTGAGGTACATCCGGACCGGGTCGTTCGTCGGCGCCTTCAGGACGTCGTCGTCGCGGACAGCGGCCTTCAGCTCGCCCTCGAGGTCGTCGCCCGGCACCTCGATGACCTCGATGCCCTCGCCGCGGAGGTGCTCCTCGATCGCGGTCAGGAACTCCTCGACCTGCTCCGGCGTGAGGTCGTCGACCGGAAGGCCCTCGAGGAGGTCCTCCGAGGTCACGAACCCCCGCTCGCGTCCGCGGGCGACGATCGCTTCCTTGGCTTCCTCGAGGCCAACGATGTCCGTGGCCGTGTCACTCATTCATCGAGCGCTTCCTGAGCTTTCGCGGGTGGGATGTCCAGAGTGTACGAAAGGATCGGCAGAGCGCCCGGTCCCACTAGACCATCGACCGCCATCCCAGAGTGACAAGTCGGACGGTTGTGTCCCTGTGCCCCCGTACGGCTCGGGCCGGCCGCCCGTCAGTTCAGCTCCCGGGCCCGCCGCCATGCCCCCGTCAGGCGGGCCAGCTCGCCGAACATCCGGTCGTACCGCTCGGCCTCGACGATGGGGTTGACCTTCTGGAGCTCCCGGCGGAGCGCGTCGATGAGCCGCTTGATCCGGAATTCCTCCAGCCGCGCCAGCACCTGCTCCGCGTTGTCGACGGTGGGCGTGACGTCGAGGGGCTCGGTGGCGAGCGCGGCCAGGAGCCCGGCCACCTTGGGGTCCTCCTCCTCGGCCTCTTCGGCCGCTATCAGTTCTCGCACGTCGCCGCCCGCATCGCGCAGCAGATGCAGGAGCCGGCGGTGGCCGGCCCGCTCGAAGTGCTCGTCGGTGAGCTCGCCGGCCACGGCCTCGAACACGGCCTGGTCCTGGGCCAGGAGCTTCAACATGTCCCACTCCACGCGCTGCTGGGGCGAGCGCAGCGGTCCGGCCGACAGGCCGTCGCCGTTGGACCGGACGGGCGCGGGCGAGCCCCCCTTGGACCCCCGGGCCCGTCCCGGCTCGGCCACGCCGCTCGGCAGGCGTTCGAGCTCCGCGAACACCGCCGTCGGCGAAACGCCGGCCCGGTCGGCGAGCAGCCCCGCGTACTCCTGGCGGCGGACCTCGTCGTCCAGCCGCGCCACGATCGGCAGACCGGCCCGAACCGCGGCCGCCCGCCCCTCGACGGAGCCGAGGTCGGCCCCGTGCAGCGCCCGCTCGACCATGAACTCGACCAGGGGCACGGCACGCCCGGCCAGGCCCTGGAACTCCCCGCCGCCACGCTGCAGGACGAAGTCGGCGGGGTCCAGCCCCTCCGGCAGCACCAGCACCCTCGTGCGCACCGGGAACCGCTCGTGGAACGCGAACGCGCGCTCAGCGGCGCGCGCGCCGGCCTCGTCGGCGTCGAAGGTCAGCACCACCTCGGACGCGAATCGCGACAGCAGCTGGTAGTGGTCCTCCCCCAGGGCCGTGCCGCACGTGGCCACTGCGGTCGGCACCCCCGCCCGGCCCAGCGCGATCACGTCGGTGTATCCCTCGACCACGAACGCCCGGCCCGACCGCGTGATGTCGGTGCGGGCCCGGTGGAGGTTGTAGAGCACCTTGCCCTTCCGGTACACGAGGGTCTCGTTCGTGTTCAGGTACTTCGGCTGGCCCTCGGCCGCGACCAGCAGCCGGCCGCCGAACGCCACGTGCTGCCCCGACAGATCCTGGATGGGGAACGTGATCCGCCCGCGGAACCGGTCCCGGATGCTGTCGCCCCGAACCGCCAGGCCGGCGTCGACCAGCAGCTCCGGAGAGAAGTTCGGCGCGAGGCGACGGAGCAGGAAGTCGCTGTGCATCGGCGCGTAGCCGATCTCGAACTCCTCGGCGGCGGCCCGGTCGATGCCCCGCGAGGCCAGATACTCGCGGGCGTCGCGCCCCTCCTTGCCCTCCACGAGCATCCGGTGGAAGAGCTGCGCGGCCTCCGCGTTGGCCCGGTGCAGCGAGTGCCGCCGGGACGCGGTCCGGCGGTCCGCCGCCGACTCGGCCTCGTACCGCAGCTGGATGCCCGCGTCTCGCGCCAGCCGTTCGACCGCCTCGGGGAACGTCAGCGACTCGATCTTCATCGCGAACCCGATGGCGTCGCCGTGCTCTCCGCACCCGAAGCAGTAGAAGACCTGCTTGGCGGGCGACACGCTGAGCGACGGGGACTTCTCCGTGTGGAAGGGGCAGATGCCCGTCAGCGAGTCGTGGCCGGCCTTCTTCAGCGTGAGGTACTGACCGATCAGCTTGACGATGTCGGTGGCCTCACGGACCGCCTGGATGTCCTCGTCCCGGAATCGTGCCACTGGCGCCTCTCCTACAGGAGCCTGCCCCGGGGAAGGAAGAGCTGCTCGTACGTGCGGAGGGCGAACCGGTCCGTCATGCCGGCGATGTAGTCGGCGATGCGGGTGGGCATGTCCCCCGGGGCCAGATGGTACTCCTCGGGGATCTCCTCCGGATGGTCCAGGTAGTACGAGAAGAGGGCCCGAAGCAGCGAGACGGCCTTCTGCTGCTCGTCGGCCGACGCGTCTCGGAGGTAGACGCGCTCGAACAGGAACTCGCGAAGCGTGTCCAGGGCCCGGAAGCCTTCCTCGGACAACCGGATCTCGTCCAGCGACGCCTCGCCGGCACCGACCAGGCCGGCGACCAGCCGGTCCACCCGCTCGGCCTGGTCGGGGCCCAGGACCTCGATCGGCCAGGCCGGGAGCTCCGACGGCTCGATCACCCCGGCGCGCAGCGCGTCGTCGATGTCGTGGTTCACGTACGCGATGCGATCGGCGAACCGCACGATCTGTGCCTCCAGCGTGGACGGCGTCGGCATCTTCCACGTGTGGTTCACGATGCCGTCGCGGACCTCCCAGGTCAGGTTCAGCCCTTGCCCGTCGTTCTCGAGGTGGTCGACCACGCGCAGGCTCTGCTCGTTGTGCCGGAACGGCCGGCCCAGGAAGGGCGTCAGGGCCTCCTCCCCGAGGTGGCCGAACGGCGTGTGTCCCAGGTCGTGCCCGAGCGCGATGGCCTCGGTGAGGTCCTCGTTGAGCGCCAGCGCGCGGGCCGCCGTGCGGGCGATCTGCGCGACCTCCAGGGTGTGCGTCAGCCGGACCCGATAGTGGTCGCCCTCGGGTGCCAGGAACACCTGGGTCTTGTGCTTCAGCCGCCGGAACGCCTTCGAGTTCACGATCCGGTCTCGGTCCGTCTGGAAGGCGGTGCGCAGCGGGTGCGGCTCCTCGGGGCGCTCGCGGCCCTTGGTGGCCACGCTGAACACGGCGCGCTCGGACAGCACGTCACGCTCGATCCGTTCGATCCGCTCCCTCGCGGTGCTCATCCGCGGCCCACCGTAGCACCCGGGTGGGACACGTCCTCCGGGGGCAACCGGCGCCAGCCGGCTTCCGTGAACATTCGTATCCGGGGTGATTGAATTCGCACGGACCTCACGGAAGGACCTCGGATGGGCCTTGGACGGAAGCGGGTGCTGGTGGCCGGCGTCTTCGCGATCGGGCTGCTCGGCGCCGCCTGCAGCAACTACGGCGGCGACAACGGCGGCGGAGGGGGGACGACGGCAGCGGCCTCCGCTTCGGGCGGCGGAAGTGTCACCTGCGATCAGAGCGCCGGCACGACCACGCTCACGCAGTCCGGCTTCAAGTTCGACCCGACGACCTTGTCCGCGAAGTCGTGCACGACCGTGACGATCGACAACAAGGACTCGACGACCCACACGTTCACCATCGACGACTCACCCATCAACGTGACGCTGCCGGGCCCGACGAAGGGGTCCGCCGAGCTGGCCCTGCCGCCGGGGACGTACACGTTCTACTGCCGGTTCCACGGCTCGCCCGCCGGAACGGGCATGGCCGGCAAGCTGACCGTCACGTAGACCCAGGGGTCAGTGCCCCCCGAACAGGCGGTAGGCGAGGTACGCGAAGGTCTCGCGGAGGTAGCCGGACAGCCGCGTGCCGCTAGAGCTGGCGGCCGAGTGCGAGGTGGCCGACGCGTACGGTGTGAGGCCCAGGTCGCCCGCCATGCGCTTGATCCGCAGGTTGTGCCAGGGATCCGAGACGAGGAACACCGACCGCAGGTCATGGTCGTGCAGGTAGCCGGCGGCGGCCTGCAGGCTCTCGTACGTGTCCGAGCCGTGGGACTCGGCGACGACCGCGTCCGACGTGAGGCCCTGCTTGACCAGGTAGGCTCGCCCGGATTCGGCCTCGGTCGTCCGGTCGCCGGGCTCGTTCGCGCCCAGCGTGATGACCAGGGGCGCCCGGCCCTGCTCGAACAGCAGCCGGGCCTGGTTCAGTCGCTCCGCGAACACCGGCGACGGGCGTCCGTTGTACTGGGCCGCGCCCAGGACGACGATGGCGTCGGCCCGGTCGACCCGCCGCGCGTCGTCGGTGTGCGCCGCGTTCCACACGGCGATCGCGGAGGCGGTGACCAGGCCGGCGGCGATCAGGAGCAGAGCCAGGAACCCGGTGACCACCGGGTGGCGCCGCACGAAGCCCACGACGGCCCAATCTAGCATCGCGACCTCGCCATCTCGCCGCCCCTGTCGTAAGGTCCTCCCGACCAGGGGGGGAAGGTGCGAAGGGCCGCGCTCACGCTGCTCGTGATGTCGTTCGTCGTGTCGACGGCGTGGATGCCGACGGCGGCGCAGCGTCCACGAAAACCAAGGTCGGCCGGTTCTAGTTGACCTGTCAGCTGTCACACCGCCCCGGACGATCCGATCGCATGGCCCGGCCTGCCCGGCGCCTCGCACTCCCACGACTTCTTCGGAAACGTCACGACCAACGCCAACGCCAACTCGACATACGCGGGAAAGCTGGGACAGCAGACGAGCTGCGCGCTGCCGGGTGACACCGCCGGCTACTGGGTCCCGACGCTGCTGGTCGGCGACGCTCCAGTCGGTATCCGCGTGACGAACGTCTACTACTGGGGCTTCCGGGCCAGCACAACCGCCTTCCCGCCCGATCTCCGAGTGATCGCCGGCGCCACCGTGGGGGTTCCCACGGGCACCAGCGTCGGGACTCGGAAGGTCGGCTGGATGTGCGTCAAGGGCGGGACGGTGTTCGCGTCACCCCCGGACTGCGGCACTGAGTTCCTGCACATGATCGTGACGTTCCCGTCGTGCTGGGACGGCGCGTCGACCGACTCCCCCGACCACCACTGCCACCTGGCCTACCCGGTTGGAAGGACGTGCCCCGCGGACCATCCGGTGATCGTGCCGCGGCTCGTCGTGCACGTGATCTACGACCTCAACGACGGGAGGGGGCGCCGAGCTCTCCTCCGACATGGCGTCGGGCGCGTAGCCGGGCTCCACGATCCACGCGGACTTCTGGAACACGTGGAAACAGGCGAAGCTGGAGCGACTCGTCAGCACCTGCATCAACACCGGCCCCAACTGCGTCTTTCGCTGATCGCCCCCGGCTACCTCGAGGCCTGCTCCGCGGCGCCGACCGCGGCCTGGCCGGCGGCCAGGCGTGCAGTCTCCACCCGGAACGGTGAGCAGCTGACGTAGTCCAGGCCGATCTCGTGGCAGAAGGCCACGCTGGCCGGATCGCCGCCGTGCTCGCCGCAGATGCCGAGGTGCAGCGAGGGATTGGACGCCTTCCCCTCCTCCACCGAGATCCGCATGAGCCGCCCCGTCCCGGGTCGGTCGATGGTGACGAACGGGTTGGCCGGCAGCAGCTTCCGCTGCTCGTACATGGCCATGAACTTGCCGATGTCGTCCCGGCTGAAGCCGAACGCCGTCTGGGTCAGGTCGTTCGTGCCGAAAGAGAAGAAGTCGGCGACCTGCGCGATCTCCCCGGAGGTCACCGCCGCACGGGGCAGCTCGATCATCGTCCCCCATTCGACGTGCTCGAGCTCCACGCCCTCGCGCTCCAGGATCTTCCGGGCCACCGGTTCGAGCTCTTCGCGCATCTGGCGAAGCTCCTCGCGGGCCGCGACGAGCGGGATCATGATCTCGACCTGCGGATTGCCGCCCGCCTTCCTCACCTCGACCGCGGCCTCGATGATGGCCCGGACCTGCATGGCGTACAGCCCCGGCTTCACGATCCCCAGGCGGACCCCGCGAAGCCCCAGCATGGGGTTGATCTCGTGCATCTCGCCGACCTTCTCCAGGAGCACCTTGGCGTCGTCGAGCGAGATCGTCTCGCCCCGGAGGTCGACCTCATGGCCACCCGTCGCCGTCGCCACGGCCACGCCCGTCGCCAGGTCGACGAGGTCCGGCAGGAACTCGTGCAGGGGCGGGTCGAGCAGCCGAATGGTGACGGGCAGCCCGTCCATCGCCCTGAAGATGCCGACGAAGTCGTCGCGCTGCAACGGGAGCAGCGCCCGGTAGGCCTGGACCTCCTCGTCGCGCGTCTCGGCGAGGATCATCTGGCGGACCGCCGCGACGCGCTCCTCGCCGAGGAACATGTGCTCGGTCCGGCACAGTCCGATGCCCTGCGCGCCGCGCTCCCGAGCGTTGCGCGCCTGATCCGGCGTGTCGGCGTTCGCGCGAACCCGGAGCGTGCGTCGGTCGTCGGCGTGACGCATGAGCCGCTCGAAGGCCTTCCAGATCTTCTCCTGGCGCGCCACGGGGTCGCCGCCCCGGGCCCGCTCGAGCTTGGACTCCTCCAGCTCCAGCTCCCCGATGTACACCGCGCCGTTGAATCCATCGATCGTGATGTGGTCCCCCTCGGCGACCTTCGTGCCGTTCGCGATGAACGACCGCGTCGCCGGGTCGATACGAATGGCGTCGGCGCCGCACACGGCCGGGATGCCCTCGCCGCGAGCGACCACCGCGGCGTGGGAGTTCGTTCCCCCGGCCGACGTGAGGATGCCCTGGGAGCGGATCATCCCGTGGTAGTCGTCCGGCGTGGTCTCGCGGCGCACGAGGATCACGCGTTCGCCCCGGCCCGCGCGCTCCTCGGCATCGTCGGCGCTGAACACGACTCGCCCGGTCGCGGCGCCCGGAGAGGCGTTCAGGCCCCGGGCGATCGGCCGCCTCTGCCTAGCCGCCTGCTCCCCGATTACCCGCTTGAACAGCTCCTCCAGCCGGTTGGAGTCCACTCGGAGAAGGGCCTCGTCCTCGGAGACGAGGCCCTCGTCCAGCATGTCGTAGGCCATGGTCCACTCCGCGAACGCGGTTCGCTTGCCGACCCGCGTCTGCAGGATCCAGAGCGTGCCCTTCTCGATGGTGAACTCGATGTCGCACATGTCCCGGTAGTGGCGCTCGAGCGTGTCCATGGTCTGGCGCAGCTCGTCGTAGGACGTCTTGTCGAGCTGCTCGAGCTCCACGAGGCGCAGCGTGTTGCGGATGCCGGCCACGACGTCCTCGCCCTGGGCGTTCGGCAGGTAGTCGCCGTACGGCACCTTCTCCCCGGTGGCGGGGTCGCGCGTGAACGCCACACCGGTCCCCGAGTCCATGCCCCGGTTCCCGAACACCATGGCCACGACGTTGACCGCCGTGCCGAGGTCATCGGAGATCTTGTTCTGCCGCCGGTAGTCGATGGCGCGCTTGCCGTTCCACGACTTGAACACGGCCTCGATGGCCAGCCGAAGCTGGTCGCGGGGCTCCTGGGGGAAGTCGCTGCCGGTGTGCGCGCGGTAGATCTCCTGGAACTCCCCGAGCAGCGCCTGGAGATCGTCTGCGTCGAGGTCGGTGTCCTGCGCGTTGGGGCCCTTGGCGTGCTTGGCCTCGTCCAGCTTGTCCTCGAACGCGTCGCCGGGGATGTTCATGACGATCTTGCCGAACATCTGCACGAACCGGCGGTAGGAGTCCCACGCGAACCGCCAGTCGCCGTCGGTCTGCTTGGCCAGCCCCTGGACCGAGACGTCGTTCAGTCCGAGGTTGAGGACGGTGTCCATCATCCCGGGCATGGAGAACTTCGCGCCGCTGCGGACGCTGACCAGCAGCGGGTCGTCGGGGTCCCCGAGCCGCTTCCCCATGGCCGACTCGAGCTTCTGGAGGTGCTCCTCGGTCTCCGTCTCCAGGCCCTCCGGCCACCCGCCGGAGGCCAGGTAGCTCAGGCACGCCTCGGTCGTGATGGTGAACCCGGGGGGCACGTGCAGCCCCATGTTCGTCATCTCGGCGAGGTTGGCCCCCTTCCCGCCGAGCAGGTCCTTCATGTCCCTGTTGCCCTCGGAGAAGTCGTAGACGTACTTGGTCATGGCAAGACCTTCCGCTCGAGTCGTCCCCGTCAGTCTATTGACGCACGCCGATCCGGTCAGGCCGACGAACTCGGGCGGTTGCCGGGGGTCAGCGGAGGCACCCGCCTTCTCCGTCGGGACGGATGTGGGGCCGCATCAGATCGGCGGTGCCCTTGAACGCGTAGGGGTCCTCGCCGGCGACGAGCAGGACGTCGCGGTGGTCGGCGGTGCCCATGGGCGTGCCCTCCGGGGGGCGGAACCATGGCAGGAGGGATTCCGCGCTCATGTAGTGGTTGACCAACGCGCGCCGCATGCCGTGACGGCCACTGTTGGGCAGGGAGCGGTGGAGCAGGTACCCGTCGAAGATCACGGCGGCGCCGGCGGGGAGCTCGACCGGAACCGCATCCTGTTCACGATAGCGGAACCCGTAGGCCTCCCGCGTGCAGTCGAACCTGGCGTCGTCCTGCTCGTGGTCCGGGTAGAGCACGCCGGCCCGGTGCGAGCCCGGGATGACCCACAGGCAGCCGTTCTCGACGGTGGCGTCGTCGAGCGCGACCCAGACCGCGGTGAGCGAGCGGTCGCGCGTCGGGATGTGGGTCTCGTCCTGGTGCCAGGCCTGGCCGGGCTTGCCCTCGGACTTGATGAAGAGCATTGACTGCATCAACTTCACGTTCGGTCCGATGACTTCGGTCAGCGCCCGGACGGCCGCGGGGAGGCGTGCGATGTCACGGGCCAGAGACGAGACCTTGTGCGGGAAGTGGATGCACAGGTGGCGGCGGAGCACCTCCGCAACGTCCTCGTGCTCTCCGGCCGGCACGACACCCTCGATCGTGCCTGGATCGCCCCGGCAGACGGCCACCGACTCGGCCTGCGCAGCGGCCAGCAGGGAACGGTCGAGGAGATCGGGAACGATCAGATAGCCCTGGCGGTCGTACTCGCCGATGGCCTGGCCGCGCCGGAAACGGCCTGCCCTCGGCACCGTCGCGGTCGAAACTGTGTCCAGCATCCCCGTTCCTCCTTGATTGCTCGTTCGTCACATGTTCCGCGAGTGGTCGTGAGGCGCAAATGCTCGAAGCGGTTCTATGCTTGTCCGGATGTGAACTCTTCCTGGGCAGGTGCCGAGGCGGTGACGCGGGGTCCGGCGGTCGCGGACTATCCGCCCGGCGCGCGGATGCGTCCTCGCGTCATCGACGACTTCGAGTTCGTGTGGATGCTCCGCGGGCAGGCCTTGCTGGAAACCGGAGACGAGGAGCTGCCGCTCTCGCCCGGCCGGCTCCTGCTGGTCCCCCCGGGCGTGCCCCACGGGTTCCGGTGGGACCAGCGAGGCCCGAGCCGCCATGGTTACGTGCACTTCCGTCCGGGGCCTGAGGGCCGGCGCGAGGCCCGGCAGGTCCGATCCCGCCAGATGACCGAGCGCGATCCGTTGGCCGGTCTGTGCGCCTACCTGGTCTGGCTGGGTCGCGAACAGCCGGACGGGTGGAATCAGCGGGCGACGCAGACCGTGGGGTTCTTGCTGTCGCTGTTCACGACCCGATCGCTGCCGGGCGAGGGCGTGGGCACCGTCCTGCCGCCTCCCATGTCCTCGGTCGTGGACCACCTCCGGGACGAGTGGTCGGAGATGCCGCTTCGCCGCGTCGGCGTCGAGGAACTGGCGGCCGTCGCATGCGTGTCACGCAGCTACCTCAACCGGCTCTTCCAAGCGGAGTTCGGCACCAGCACCGCCTCCGCCTTGCAGGCGCTGCGCTGTTCCCGCGCGGAGACGCTCCTGACCCGCACCGACATGACGATCGGCTCGATCGCCCGTCAGTGCGGCTTCGCCGACCTGTACCACTTCTCCCACCGCTTCGCCGCGCGCTACGGCGTTCATCCAAGCGCGTATCGGGATGCGGTGAATCCGGGCTCTTCGGTGCTAGATCACCCCGGCGTGCGCCGTCTGGCCCACGCCATCTGGGACTGACCGCGGCACGAGGGGCTGACCATGGGTACATGGTCGAATATCCATGCAACGGACGAGGAGGCGACCATGGGAGGCGAGGACCCACCGGAGCGGGTGTTCGAAGGTATCGGCGCCCGATTCCTGGACGACCCGGCCGTCAGCCAGGGTACTGGATTCTGTTCGAACCCCGGCCTTCGGGTGGACGGCAGGATCTTCACCATGCTGGCCAGAGGCCGGCTCGTCGTGAAGCTGCCCAGGGAGCGGGTCGACGAACTCGTCGCCTCGGGGACCGCGGCGCGCTTCGACGCCGGGAAGGGTCGCCCAATGAAGGAATGGGCGGCCGTCCCAACCCTGCACATCGACCAATGGGAACGCCTCGCCGCCGAGGCGTTCGGATTCGTTGGATCGGCCCCCTGACTTCTTCAGGGCGGGCGCCGAGAACAAGTGGCGGGCGATGCGGCATGGCGTGAACGGCAAGCTCATCGGCCTGGGCAAGCAGGCCGAGGTTCCGATGCGGGAGCTGGCGCTCGAGTTGCTCGAGTTCGTGGACGACGTCGTGGACGACCTGAGGTCACGGCGGGACGTGGAGCACGTGCACACGATCATCGCCGAGGGGACGAGCGCAGACCGCCAGCTCCGGGTGTTCCGGGAGACCGGGGACCTGAAGGCGGTCGTGGACCACGTCGCCTCGGAGACGGTGGCGGCGCCCCCAGGATAGGGCGCTACGGCTGGGGCGGTCCCTCGAACACGAACCGGGCGGGCATGGGGTCCGGCAGCTCGTCCTCGGCCCCGAAGACCACGACGATGACCTGCCCGTCCGCCAGATCGAGCTGGGTGGGGTCGCCGTCGAAGGGGTGCCCGTCGACGAAGACCCGGATCCGGTCGGGGACGCTCCGGCAGTAGCCGCCCAGGCACGTGCCGGTGAACCGCACGCCCCACACGTCGAACACCATGCCCAGCGTGAAGTGCCTCGGGCGGGCCGCCTCGACGTGGATGGTGCCGCTGCCGGAGTGCGTGTGGATCTCGGCGAGCTTCAGGGGCCGGAGCTGGATCCCGATGCCGACCGGCACCGGGACCTGCCGCCCGTGCACGAACACCACGAGGTTCACGTGGAAGTGGACCCGGGTGACCTCCGGGCCGAGCGGCGGCAGCCCGAGCGCCCGCAACCGCTGGTCGAGATGCGCGGTCTCCGGCGGCCACGGGGCGGGTCCGGTGTTCAGGCCGGAAGGCGCCGGCGGCGGGTTCGGGGCCTCGCCGGTGGGGGACGCCGGCGGAGAACCCACCGCCGGCTGGGACGCGGACGAGCCGGCCGTCCGCGGCGCGGACCCCGAGGCGCACGCCGCCGACAGCAACGCGAGGACGACAGCCGCGCCGAGGAGGCCCCGCCGGCGCCTCCCGGAGGCTCCCGTCACGAGATGACGCCCATCCCGCGCAGGGGTTCCCCCACTCACCGCAGCGCCGCCACCAGCTTCGCCAGCGTCCCCCCGTCAGAGGCGAACAGCGCCACCACGCTGGAGTCGTCGCCGGCGACGCCTCCCACCGAGGCATCGGTTCGGTCCCCGGTCCAGGAACCCATCGCGTCGAGGAACTGGCTCGCGTCCTCCGGCGTGTCCCACCCGGTCTCGAGCAGCACCGCGACGTGCGAGCCGTCGGTCCACGCGCGGTACTGGGCGCCGCCCCAGCCGTCCGCGGCGGTCCCGGCCTCGCCCCGGTCGAGGCCCAGCGCCAGCGCCTCCCGCAGCCACTCCTCCCCGACGTCCATGACGTCGAGGTCCTTCCAATCGGACCCCAGCGCCGGTCCCAGGTCGGGGACCGACACCCCGACGGGCCGATCGGCGGGGAACTTCTCGGGGTGGATGACCTGCTCGGTCGAGGCGGGGAACCGCTCCAGGGACGCGTTCACCTCTTGCAGGCCGCCCTCGGACCGCAGCGCCGTGATGAACGGGGGCCCGTCGACGTACGGCCACGTCTCCAGCTGCTGGACGAACGGAGGCACGCCCGGCGGCTGGCTCCCCCCGCCGCCGAGCGCCAGCTTCGCCAGGTCCCCCGGGGAGAAGAACTGCTCCGCCACCTGGAGCGAGAAGTACACGGCGCTGCCCTCCACCGCACCGAGCGACGCCATGAGCCCCTCGTCGTCGCAGGCGTCCTCGAGGTCGTTGATCCGGGCCAGATGGAAGTGCTGGTCGTCGTCGGCGTGGGTCAGCTCGTGGGCCAGGGTGAACCGCTCGACCGGTGAGGGATGATCGCTCCCGATGAAGACCAGCTGCCCCGAGGAGAGATCGAAGTACCCGATCACCTGGCTCGACAGGTACGAATGCACGGCATCGCGCAGGCTGGCGCCGCCGGGAATCACGCCGATCGTCGACCACGCCAGCGACCGGCGGCGCATGAGGTCCGGGGGGTACGAGTGGTCGAACGACTGGTCCAGCCCTCGCACCAGCTCGTCGTGGGTCACCGCGTCGACGGCCACCGGATGCTCGTAGCGGAGACCGCGGACCTGCTCGACCTCCGACTCGGTCTGGACCACTGCGGGACGCACAGGCGCGTCCGCACCGCGTCGGCCGACCGCGCCCCGATGGAGGCGGGGGGCAGCGTGAACGCGAGGCGGGGCCCCCCGCTCGGGGAGCCGGGCGCCGACGGTGTGGTGGAACCTGGCGCCGGGGACGGCGACGTGCATGCTGCGGCCACGACCAGGATCAGCGCCAGGGCGGGCGGCACGGCTCGTCGCATCAGCGCCCCGGCGCTTCCTCGCCGTCGCCGTCCGGGCCGGGAGCGCCATGTTCCGGCTCCGGATTCGCCACATGCCTGCGCGGTGTCGGGTCCGCCCCGCCGACGGGAGACCCATCCCTCTCGGAATCGTGCTGACCGGAGCTCGCCGGGGCGGACGAATCGACCGCCGCCGGCCGCAACCGCTTTCCCGGCGCGAGCACCGCCGCAGCTGCCACGCCAACCGTGGCGGCCGAGAGTGCGATCGAGGACCACACGACGGTCAGACCGCCGGTCCCGATCGCGCCCGAGAACTGGAGGTACGCCGAGACCAGCAACAGCACGAAGGCGACCGCGTAGACCCACAGTCGGCCCCCGGGGCCGCGCTCAGCCCGAGCCGCGACCGGGTCCTCGACCGCTTCGGTCACGGCAGGCGTTCCCGGAGGTGCTCCACCAGGTGGTCGATGGGGAGACGGTCCTGGCCCATGGAGTCGCGGTCGCGCACCGTGACCTGACCGTCCTCCAGCGAGTCGAAGTCCACGGTCACGCAGAACAGCGTCCCCACCTCGTCCTGACGCCGGTACCGCCGCCCGATCGAGCCGGCGTCGTCGAAGTCGGTCATCCAGTGGGGCTTCACCAGGTCGAACACCCGCCGGGCCTCGGGCACCAGCCGCTCGTTCCGCGACAGCGGCAGCACCGCGACCTTGAGCGGGGCCAGGTCCCGGTGCAGCCTGAGCACCGTGCGCTTCTCCGTGCCACCCTTGGCCGTCGGCGCCTCCTCCTCCGAGTACGCGTCGATCAGGAACGCCAGCATGGCCCGGTCGACCCCGGCGGCCGGCTCGATGACGTAGGGCACGTACCGCTCGTTGCGCTCCTGGTCGAAGTACGAGAGGTCCTCGCCGGAGTGCTTGGTGTGGGCACCGAGGTCGAAGTCGGTCCGGTTGGCGATGCCCTCCAGCTCGCCCCATTCGTCCCCGAACGGGAACGCGTACTCGACGTCGACCGTTCGCTTCGAGTAGTGGCTGAGCTCGTCGGGATCGTGCTCCCGCAGGCGCAGGTGATCCGGGTTGATGCCGAGGTCCGTGTACCAGCGCATCCGCTGCTCGATCCAGTAGTCGTGCCACCCCTCGTCGGTGCCGGGCTCCACGAAGAACTCCATCTCCATCTGCTCGAACTCGCGCGTCCGGTAGATGAAGTTTCCCGGCGTGATCTCGTTGCGGAACGACTTGCCGATCTGGGCGATCCCGAAGGGAATCTTCTTGCGGCTGGTCGACTGGATCGTCGCGAAGTCGACGAACATCGCCTGGGCGGTCTCGGGGCGGAGGTACGCGACGCTGGTCTCGTCCTCCACCGGCCCCATGTGCGTCTTGAACATGAGGTTGAAGTTGCGGGGGTCGGTCCACTCGCTGTGCCCGCAGTTCGGGCACTTCGGGGGGCCTGCAGCCAGGTCGACGGTCGTCTCGTCGGCCTCGTGGCCGGATTGCGGCGCGTGGAACCCGGGGAGGTGGTCGGCCCGGAAGCGCTGATGGCAGTTGCGGCACTCCACCAGGGGGTCGGTGAACACGTCGAGGTGGCCGCTCGCCTCCCACACCCGCGGCGACATGATGATGGCGGCGTCGAGCCCGACCACGTCGTCGCGTAGCTGGACCATAGAACGCCACCACTCAGCCTTGACATTGCGCTTCAGCTCGACCCCGAGCGGCCCGTAATCCCAGGACGAGCGCAGGCCCCCGTAGATCTCGCTCGACTGGAAGACGATCCCCCGGCGCTTGGCCAGGGACGTGATGGCCTCTATGAGATCGGCCATGGGGAAGACCTCCTCTCCCGGCCGGTGGCTCCGGCCGCTGGCGTGAGCAACCATGGTACCGGCGACCACCCCGAGACCAACAGGAAGGGCGGCCGAGGCGCGCCGTCGCCTCGCGCTGGCTCTCGTCAGCCCTCGTCGACCACGAGGTCGCCGTCCACCGTCAGCGTGTCCACGATGCCGACCACCACCGAGCGGACCGGCGCCGTCTGGAGGCCAACCACCTGGCGCGCGGAGTTCCCCTCGTCGACGATCAGCACCGTCTCGCCCGAACCCGCGCCGGCGGCGTCGACGCAGATGAGGTAGCTCCCGTCGGGCTCACCGGCGGCGTCGAGCAGGTCGCAGACCAGGAGCCGGCGGCCGTCGAAGACCGGTGCGTTGATGGTCGAGACCACCGTGCCGACGACCCGGCCGACCCTCACAGCTCCTCCACCGCGTCGACGATGCCGACGATGGCGTGGTCCACCGGCACGAACGTCTCGGGAAGGGCCTGCGAGGCCTCCCGCGCGGCGACGATGTAGACCACCTCCCCAGGGCCGGCCATGTGCACGGCATCTGCCGCCACCACGGGCTCGCCAGTGGGACGCTGGCGGCGGTCGAGCGGCTGGACGATCAGGAACTTCACGCCGTCCAGGCCCTCGGCCGTCACGGTCGCGACCACGGTTCCGATCACGCGAGCGAGCTGCACGGCTCACGACCCCCCGGTGCGGCGCGTCCGCCCGCCGCTCGAGCGGCGCCGAGTGGCCGTCGCCGGGCGCTTCGCGGTCGATCGCTTGGTGCGCGCCGGACCCCCGGCGGAAGGGCGTTTCTGCTGCGCCTGCGGCCTCGCCGGACGTGACGCCTTCGCCCCGCCCACCCCGGCGCCGCCGGTGCCGGGCATGGGACGCCCTCCCGGCGGTGGCCCGCCCGGCGGGGTCGGTTCGGGGCCGCCGTCGGTCTTCTCCGCCCCCCGGACCCGCTCGGCGAACCGGGGGTCCGCGATGAGGTTCTCGTGCATCTCGCCGTGCAGCTGCGCGATGACCACGTGCGCCAGGTCCCGTCCGGTCGAGGCGATGCGAGCCGCTCCCGCCTCGATCGCGGCCTCGACCTCGGCCACCTCTCCCCCGAACAGCACGTAGCCCTTGCCGCCGAGCTCGTCCGCGAGGCGGAGATCCCGGATGACGACCCGGGCGGCCTTCACGCCGGCGTCGGCGGCGTCGACGATCGCCGCGACGGTTCGTGTCTCGATCACGCCGAGGGCCTCGCCCCCGCCCTCGCGCCGGACCCCCCCGATCGACGCCACGACGTCGGGATGGACGTCGGGGAGGAACACCTCGTCGGCCACCGCGCCCGCCCCGACCTCGCGGCCGGCCTGGAGCGCCTCCTCCACGTCGGCGGTCAGCCCGCCGACCAGCACCAGGTACTTCCCGGGGTGCACCGTCCCGGCGCGGAGCACGTCGAGCGGCGCCCGCTTGGCCATGGCGTCCCCCGCCTCGATGCCCCGGGCGATCGAGTCGAACTCGAGGACCGCGACGGCCGGCCGCAACTCCTACCCCTCCCCCGCCGAGGCCACAACCCGGATGGCCACGGCTAGACGATCCGGAGTGCGCCGACGACCGTGATGCGGCGCTCGCGGGAGAACGTCCGGGGGCGGGTCAGCCCGTCGCCCGTGGGGCTCGCGATCGAGAAGGAGCAGAACCCCTCGCCCCCCTCGCCGAGGCCGGCGTAGTTCGGCGCGTTCGCGACGAAGATCGAGCAGTTCATGGCGAGCGCCATGCGGGTGATCGTCTCGACGTTCGTCGAGTGAATCGACGCCGTGTGCCGGAAGCCGTGCTCGGAGCGCGCGGCGAGGTCGATGGCCTGATCCACCGTCGACACCCGGGTGACCGGCATGACCGGCATCATCTGCTCGGTCCACACCAGGTTGTGCTCGTTGGGCACCTCGGCCACGAGCAGGCGCACGTCGTCGCCCGCGCGGACGCCGATCTCAGCCAGGATCAGGCTCGCATCCTTGCCGATCCACCTCGGGTCGATGTGGCCGGGCTTCCCCGCGGGGCCCATCTCGGTGAAGATCACGCGCTCGAGGCGGCGCAGCTCGTGCTCCTTCAGCACGTAGGAGCCGTTCGCGGCCATCGCGCGGACCAGCCGGTCGGCCACCGTGTCCACGACGATCGCCGTCTTCTCGTCCGTGCAGATCACGTTGTTGTCGAACGAGGCGCCACGCACGATGTCGCGCCCGGCCCGGTCGACGTCGGCCGTCTGGTCCACCACCGCCGGCGGGTTCCCCGGCCCGGCCGTCACCGCCCGCTTGTCGGTCTTCAGGGCCTCGCGGACCACCCCGGGACCGCCGGTCACGAGCAGCAGGCGGACAGCCGGATGGTTCATGAGCGCCTTGGCGCTGTCGATGGTGGGCTCGGCGACGGCCGTCACGAGGTTCGCCGGGCCGCCCGACGCCACGATGGCCCGGTTGAGCAGCCGGACGTTCTCGGCGGAGACGCGCTTCGCGTTCGGATGGACGTTGAAGACGAGCGAGTTGCCGGCCGAGACGATCGAGATCGTGTTGTTGATGATCGTGGAGGTCGGGTTGGTCGTGGGGGTGATCGCCGCCACCACGCCGAAGGGGGCGAACTCGGTGACCATCATCCCCAGCTCACCGGTCGCGGCCTCGACCTCGAGGTCCTCGGGGCCGGGAGCCTTCGTCGACACGATCCGGTTCTTGACGATCTTGTCGGCCACGCGACCGAGACCGGTCTCGGCGTGGGCCATCTCGGCGAGCCGCTCGTTGTGTTCGAGCATGGAGCCCCGGATCGCCGAGATGATGACCTTGCGTCCCCCCAGCCCGACCCGCCGGAATTCATCGAACGCGGCGGCCGCCGCCGCGACGGCCTCGTCGATCGTGGCGAAGATGCCCTCGCCGAGCTCCCCCTCCCCCGAAGAGGAGAGCCCCTCGGCGGCTCGCAGGCCGGCCCCCGGATGCGCGCCGGCCGCCCCGAGCCGTCTTCGGACCCGCTCGATGATGCCCTGGATCTCCTGCTGCGTCAGCGTGCCGCTCATGTCTCACCCCGTTGCCCGCTCCGGGTGGCCGCGCCGGCGAACGATGCGGCTCCAACCCGCGAGATCTCGGCCGTCACTTGTGGAACTTCTCCTCGCCGCCGACCTCCCAGGTGTCGACGATGGCCATGATCACG
>WNFU01002585.1_pt1 | contig 27492 bp, 24 predicted proteins | sample 5400121 | NCBI WGS metagenome assembly WNFU01 (sample SAMN13153360, study PRJNA577476) | soil metagenome | isolation source: 100 cm soil or saprolite under grassland replicate 1 | place: USA:California | collected 2016-06-15 | reverse complement strand
TTAGTCTCGATAATCTACTTTTCTTTCTGCTAATTGCTGTCGCAGCTTTGTTTCAACTGTTGTCGAAAGCGATAAGCAAAGCAGGCAAAAGCGATTCGAAGGAAACATCGAGCTCACCGAGGCCACAAACAGCTCGACCAATTCAACGTGCGCCACGGGAATCCGATGCAGATCGGATTCGTAAATTCCTCGAAGCGCTGGGTCAGCCGACAAGTTCAACTCCACCTCCGCCTGTCCTCCCTCGTACTGATATTCCGGCTCGACGGCTGGCACCTGTGCAACCGCCTCCAGTAATCCCAGGCATATGGCGATTACCTCGGGAACGCCCAGAGAAAGCGGACGTCAGTCGAAGAGAAACTGCTCCGCTTGAACAGCCGAGCGGGTTGCAGCAAATCGTTCCACCACCCGTACCGCCTCCGGCTGCGCCGGCTTTCGAAGTTCATGAAGCATTACCAGTTGAGCTTCAGCAACCGCCGATTACCAAGCCGCCGGTCGAAGCTTACGCCGCCCCGAAAGATTTCGGGGTTGCCAAAGGCGCAGAGTCTAAGAGAGATATCGCCACCTTGCTCGGATCGAAATCTAACTTGCGCGAAGCAATCCTCATTCGCGAAATTTTAGGACCACCTCGTGGTTTGCAGGCGCTGGATCTTCTGTAGTCTCCGCTGTCCTCAGCGGATTGCTTGCTTTCCCGGCTTCTAAAGATGCGCTGAGGACAGCGCACTCTACAGCGCGACGAGGTTGAGCTTATGCGCGAATCTCGTATCGTTTTGCCTCCCAACGCCGGCGTGGCGGAATTGGCAGACGCGCTGGACTCAAAATCCACGGCCACGCTAGGGAACAACCAGCCAGTTGCCATTTTGTTGCCGAATTTTGATGGCCCGCCCCCGCTTCGCCAGACCGCTCTAGAATCGTTTTTGATTGCCGGACGGCTAATGATCCGGCCATGATGTGATCTTAATGATTGCGGCAGCTGGTGATGAATTTGCAGGCGGTATCCTTGCCATACTTGTCGGGCTCTTGATCCTCGTGGTGGCGGTCGTATGGATCCTTTTCCCGATACTGGTGCTGGTCAAATTCAACGATCTACTGGAAGCCCAGCGCGCGATTCATCGTGCGCTTCTAGCGGCGAACACCGTGCGGGATGAAATAGCGAAAGCGCTGCAATGGATGGTGAACAACTGGCGGGATGATAGTAAGCCGCCGCCGCCGCCGGGCTAACCAATCCACGATGCAGCCAACCCACGCTTACGAGATTCGCCCGCGGAAAGATCATCGCGGCGTTGATCTGATTTCCGATGCGCTGCCATTCGGCAAGCTGTGGTATACCGAAATCCCGCACGCAATCGGATACGCGCAGTTCTACAGCCGCTCACATGATGCGGTGATCCGCGTTTACGATGCGTCGGGCAATGTGATCGGGACGCACGAGCACACTGGTGATTTCAGAGAGTGAGACGTTAATAACCTGCCACAATCAATTATGCGCAGAATCGCGCAACCTTTCGCGCGGGATCGAATAATCAGCCCAAAACATTCCACGCTCCAAGTTCCGAACAAATTGGTCAGCAACGTTAAATCGCATCTGATAGTCGGGCAGTAAACGCGAATACGTCGCCTTTAATGCAGGACGATTCAACGACAGACATGTGGCGTGACCAATCGTCACAAACTCTCTCATGGCTTGCGGCGGGAATGAAAAGTATTTCGGCGCTTTGGTGATAATCTTTGCCTCGTGCTCCATGTGATTGCATGGCTGACAGATTCGAGTGTGAGAAAAACTGATCGTAAATGCTTGAATTCTATCAATGAATGCCCACGCACCTGGCGACCGTTCCTCAAGTAACCTCGCCCAATCTTTCCCCAGCCGTTTCCTAAAGTAATCAGGCGGATAATCGCGGATATGATCGTGATGTCGCACGACCGCAAACAAAACTGTGCCATCAACGCGCTTGCTTCCGATCTCTTTTTTGTAGCGGCGACACGAAGGACACGACCAGATAGCTTCTGCGGTATCAAAAAGTCGATTCGTTCGCATGTGGGGTGCGCTATTTGATAATATTTCAGCCATGATCGCCCTGCTAGATAGCCGATTCCAGTTCGATAAACGCCGTCAGCTTTTTCATCCGCACGCACAACGAAACATTTTCCGTCACCGCGGTGCGCGTCGGCGATCCAGATTGTTTGACCGTTTGAATCAATCGCTGAGACGCAGCCCCAACGGCATCCGGCTCTAGGGATTCTTGACCACTTGCGGCGCAGGTTTGCTCAGTTCAACCTGTGCGCTCACTTTCTGTAGGCCCGCAGTAAGCGTTTCAATTTGCTTTTGCTGCTGCGCGTTTGCTGCTTCCTGCTTTTGCACCGTGGATTTTAGCTGCGCAATAGTCGCTTGCTGTTCCGAGTTCTTGCAATGTTCCTTGAGGAACTCGTTGAGTAGCATCACGTTTATGGCTTCATAGCGGACAGTGTACAATTCGCCCTTTGCGTCGTGGGTCACCAAGTCAGGGTTCACCTTCGCCACCTCCTCGGCTATAAGACCGAAGTGCGGGATGCCCGTCTTATCCAGCTCGGGCTTGTAATGAAAAGTGACGGGACGCAGGGCCAGGAGCGCCTCACTGGCAGCGCCCATGTCCGCGATATCAGTCTTGAACCGGCGCGCGGAAAGAGACACGCCAAGCTTGCCATCGTTGTCCACGTAACAGGTGGTTCCACCCACCCCGACGTTCTGGCCCGCGATGCCGGCGATGTAGGTGGCTGTCTGGTCGCCCGTGGTCCCGATGCGGATGGTGCCGCCCTCTCCCGCGACGCCTGAGTTGCCGATGTCAATGTTAAAGGTGCCTGTGGTGTTTTCTCCGGCGCGGACACCGAGGGCGATGTTGTAGTTGCCGTCTGTGTTCGAGAAGAGCGCCTTGTAACCAATGGCCGTGTTTTGAGCGCCGTTGGTGTTCTGAAAGAGCGCTTCAAAACCGTTGGCCGTGTTGAAGCTGCTTTGGTTAAAAGCGAGCGCCGCATAACCATTGGCCGTGTTGAACTCGCCGGCGGTGTTGAAATAGAGCGCTTGAAAACCATTCGCCGTGTTGTTGCTCCCAGTGGTATTGTTAACGAGCGCTTGCCGACCAATCGCCGTGTTGCTACCGCCGGTGGTGTTGCTTAAGAGGGCGAATGCACCGTTGGCCGTATTGTCGGCCCCGGTGGTGTTGCTTAACAGCGCGCCAGCACCAATGGCCGTATTTTCGTCTGCCGTGTTGGCAAGGAGCGTTCCAGCGCCAACACCGGTGTTCAAGCTGCCGGTGGTGACGCTCTTGAGTGACGACCAACCAACTGCTGTATTCGCAACGCCGGTGGTGAGGCTAAAAAGGGCGTTTTGCCCTTCTGCCGTGGTGAACCCGGGATAGCCTCCGTCTGGCGGCGGGACGACTGCTTGCGCTTTTGGCAAAAGGCCAAAACAGGCAAGCACACCAGCGATAAAAAGTGGCAGAATTGTCGGTTTACACTGAATCAAGGGATTCATGGTTCTTCCTTCCTTTCCCCGCCAGTTGATTTCTGCGGTTGCGGGTCCGGAAGGAGGCGAAGAACCTGGCGGGGAGGTAAGTCCTCCGCCTGAATTCAGACTCGTTAAGCGACGCCGAGTCTGGGGAAAAATACGCCAACCTGTCAAGCCAATTCGCCGTCAGCGCGGATAACCGATTCGAGTTCTTAAAAACGCAGTCAGCTTTTCATCCGCCTGGACGATAAACCGTTGACCGTCACGATGCGCGTCAGCAATCCAGATCGTTCGCCCTCCGAATCAAGGGCTGAGACGCAGCCCCAACTCCAACCGGCTTCGCTGAGATTGTCAGCGATGATTTCCCAGTACCTTCACGCCAGACATTTTTTTCTCGCCTAATGTGCGATTCGGCGATCAATTCGCAGGTTTAGACGGATTTCCATTCGCGCCCTGGCCTTTTTGCCTTCGCATCGGGCGGGCCGTTTCAGATAATATCCCCGGCTGAGCCTTGTGGCTCATTAGGCCATGAAAACCGCGCAGCATCGCATGAAGATCACGCCATACCTTCACGTGCTTGAGCGCGTTGCGCTCGCCATCGGGGCCGTGTGTGGCCTAATCGCCTTTGGTTGGCAGATTTATACCTATACCACTCGCGACGTAGAACGGTTAAGTTCCCATCTCAGCGTTAAAACGACGGACGGCGGTAAGACGCTGCTGATCGTCCTTTCCATCGCGAACCGCGGAGAAAAACCGGTTTACATCAAAGACGCATATCTCAATTACACTGACAGCCCCGCTGAAGATCGTGAGCAAAGTCATCCGATTTCTCTTCTGACCAGCGGGCACAGGCCGGTCGTCGTGGAGCCGGGCTCCGAACATGAGCTTGTGTCAGATCCGATTTCGAATGACTACTTGAGGCGGTTCATCAATGACGGTGGAGATTCTATTTTTGTGGAGGCGCTGACCGGCCGGGGTAAATCAATATATTACGGAGACGTGAAGACTTTTTTTCTGGAGACCGTTCTATCACAGATTCCGCGCATGACTGACGACGAACGCAAAGCAGAGTTTTGGTGGCCTTATGATTAACATGAAACTGCGGCGAGCAACACCAAAGTGGGTGCGGTGGATTGCATTCACGTCCGCGATCTTCGTGCTTGCGCTTTTGTTGCTCTACCCTCGTGAATTTCTAGGCAGCCATCCCACGCCGAAGTATTTCTTTCTTTTTCTTGGCTTCGCTTTACTTCCTGCCATCCTTGCCGCGGTTCTCTGTTTCACTCGTCTGTTTTGGACAGTAGCCTTGGCAGGTATGTGGTTTTTGTTCGTGTCCGTTTCTATACGCTCTGCCGACCCGCCATCTGCATGGTCGTTTTTCCTCGTTCTCGGCGCACTGGCTATGTTGCTAACACCCATTATGGCCTGGGCTTTGAGAAGAAGCGACCATTTGACAGAGACCAAGCCGCGCGATCGGAAAAAATAAGTGAGCCGTCCAACGCTTCATTCGCAGTTTTAGACGCCTCAGCGTTCGCGCCCCGCCGTTGCCTGATATTACTTAAGCAGTGGCCTTGCCAGCTTTTCCATCTGGATTGCGAATTGATGTGTCCACTGATTCCCGTTAATGGCCCCGGCCGCCGCGAAGTTTGCAACCTCTCGATCTCATCGGAAGCGCTTGAGCTTCGCGGCGAGCCTTGTAGCTTCACGTCTTCCAACGCCGGCGTGGCGGAATTGGCAGACGCGCTGGACTCAAAATCCAGTGGCCGCAAGGTCGTGTGGGTTCGAGCCCCTCCGCCGGCAATGAATTCTCAATTGATCTTCGACGTTGGACGTTGAGCGCAACCACCTATCGCAGTTATTTGCCGCGTTCATGTGGAAAAAAACGGTTCCACACTGCTTCATAGGGATCGCCGGCTTTGCTTTTCGGATGCCTCTTTTTCACAGTTTCCAATGTGAGCAATGAGCCCTCGCCAGTCGTGTCGAGCGCGCTCACTGCGCTGGCGATCTCCCCCAGCCATGGAGGCGCAGGTTTTTCTTGGAAATTTACACGTGCCGTCTCCTCCGTCCGATATAATGGGCTGACGTCAATAAGACGCATCCTGTCGAACACATTCCAAATGCCGCCGGACATAATCAGCAATCGTTGACCATCCGAACTGAACTGAGCAACCCCGATGGAACCGCCGAAGATGGCCGGCTCGGCCGGGTCTTGCATTCGCGTCCCTTTTGCGACTTCCACTCGACCGTAGAGCGATTTCGCCACGAGACGCCTGGCAAAGTCGCCCGGGCCGACAACTATGCGCATGAACTGATCGCGAAACGTTGGCGGACGAACCGGTGTTATGTTGCCATAAGGGAGATCGAGGATTCGAATTCCGCCCCAACTCGTTAGGGTAAGTTGGTTGTTGCCGGGGCCGAAGGCGACACCATTCGGTTGGAACCCTTCGGATAGCCAAATCGAATCCTGTCCATTCATCGTGTTAGGAATTGTCTGGAGATTATCCGCGTCGATGAAACTGACCTTGCGGAATGCTGGCGCTGCGGAATCCAGAGACACTACAGCAATGCCGTTTCGGTTCTCATATCCGGGGATTGATTCGGCTGGATGTTCCGGACTGGGCCGCGCCGTAAAGGCAAGGGCAAGAACCTTCAACCTGTTGAGTTCATTCGATTGCTCGGGGACTTCCTGGAAAGAGTTTCCACCCGCCTGAAAAAAAACACATTCGGCCTGATTCATGCGCGTGTTGACAAGGACAAGTCGGTTTGATTCGGGAGACCAGACAAAGTTTATCATGCGAGACCCTCGGAGGCGCTGAAACTGTAGCTCACCCGCAGGCTCGTATGTCCGCTTTCCCGTCGACCATCGCCAGATCTGCAATTTGCAGGCTTCGTGCCCGCTGCCAGTGCTACCACCTCCTGCCACTACCGGCTGGGGCGGCCCTTGCGCGGTAGCTTCGGGGTTTGCAGCCGAAGCGAGTGTTGAAGGAATGATCAACAGGTATTCTCCGTTAGGACTGAACGAGGCGAAGCCCGGTTGCACGACTTCGCGCTCGCTCGGCTTCGGCGTCTCAAATAAAGACCGTACCGGTGACAATTCATCCCCATTCCAGAACAGCAACCGACCGTCGCCCGTGGCAGCAAAAACTTCGCTGTTGCTTCCGCCCGGAGCGAAGGCGGCTGCCAACAATGTGTCTCGCCGATAACGCACTTCTGAGGCTGCGGGCGGACACCAAACGCGCTGCAACAACAAATTGCCCGCCATCTTTGCTGCTTCGACGTCCTCGCGATTCAGATTTAGAGCAATAGCGAGGTTCCGGAGCGCCGTGACATCTTTAATTGGGTCATCAGTCCCATTGGCGAGATTTGCCTTCGCGTTTTCTTTGAACCTCTGAGCTTGTTTGGCCAAGTTTACGGCATTCTGTTTCAAGCTCTTCCGCTTCTCGTTCATCAAGTAGCCGAGAGCTGCGAGAGCGATAAGAATGATCACGCCCAAGACGATGACGCTGACGCCGAAATTTCGTTGTCGCCGAAGAAGCGTCACTTTTTCAGTCTCGGCCCTGCGCAACTGTTCCTGCTCGCGGGCGCGCCGTAGTGCTTCCTCTAATTCCTCGGCTTGTCGCCTTTTGGTTTCTTCGAGGCGGTTCCTGCTACGCCTAACAAGTTGACGAGCCTCCTGACTCGCGCCGAGAATCTTTGCCGCTGGCGAATTCAAATACTCCTCTGCTTCACGAAGCTCTACTTCATCCAGAAGTTCATCCGATTCGCGTTTAACGTATTCTTCCAACTTCGCCCGAATTCGCTCCGCGTCCTGGTATCGTGCAAGCCATTTATGGTTCGACTTCTGTATTGGTTCGATGAAGCGATCGTGGGTCAGCTCGTGAGTTATTGTGCCGGAGCGGTCCTCGCGGCGTATAACATGAGCTTCTTCCAGTTCTTTTAGCGCCAGGCCCGGTATTCTCCAAGTGGCGCCGGGCGCACCGCGAAATGCAAGTCCGCGTGTTCCGGTAGGTGTTATCAGAGCCGTTTCAAACCAACGTCGCAATTCGCCTTCTCCGATCCTCCCTTCACTGGCGGCGGCAGCTCTCTCAACCGAGCGATCGTAATAGCACGCCAAAGCACTATCCACGTCGCCGAAGCGTTCTATGTATTCAGCCGTGATCAGGCGCGATCCATCGCTGCTGGCGTCCGGCCCAATCTTCCATTCCGCGGGCAAATTTTCCCACAGCGACTGGCATACCACTTGAAGCTGAACCGGTTCGACGAATTCGCCGTGGCTTTCACGAAATTTGTCGCCTTCTGCCACCCGAATCTCCGAAAGTTCCCTCATCAATTCGTCGGCTGCGTTCGCGTCGAAGGAAAGGCTCCTGTTCTGGAAAGGTTTCACCACCGCGTTACGTGCCGCGTTGCCACGCAGGCGCTCCAGGTGCATACGTGGCCGCAATTTTTCAGGGAGTAACTCGGCGAATGGCTCCAGCTGAGCGATGTATTCTTCACGCATCACGAAAACCACTTTCATCGTTGGCAAATCGTGCAGGGCCTGGGCAAGCTGATCGAAAAACGGCCGCCGTTCCTGCCATCGATGCTGATTGGTCGTAAAGAATTCTTCGAATTGATCCAAGATCACAATTAACGGTGGCGAGCTCTCCTCGCCTGCTGCTGGAGCAGCAACAAGCGGTTTGAGAAACTCAGACAACGTGGTCTTCGCATGATCTTTGAGTGATTGGCCGCTCGGCAATGTTGGTGCCCAGTACTGAAGAGCATGATAAACAAAAATGTTTTGCACGCTCTCGGGTGGAACATCATTTGGCAATAAGCCCTGGACGCGTGCGGACCGCAGAACCTGGTACTGCTGTTCCTCCAGGCGCTTGATGACACCTGCCCTCAACAATGAGCTCTTGCCTGCTCCCGATTGCGCATAAACAAGGACGGCCCGGTGCGCGATGATCAATGAGAGAAGCTCCTCCGTCTCCCGGGTGCGACCGAAAAACCGATCGCTGTCCTCCTTTTCAAAAGGCCGCGGGCCGACAAAAGGCGATTCGCTCATCCTCGGCTGAAAGCTTCCCACCGCACTCGCAGTTCTTCGCAAAACTCCTGACAAGTGCCCCAATAAATTTTGACCTGCGCGCTACCGAAATACGAATCGAGATACTTCACCGCCTTGGCCGCTTTCTCCGCCTGGTCACCTGGTGTCTCAGAAGGGTCAAGCTGCACCGCGATGTGTGTGTTACCGCTGTCGCGCAGTTTATTTGCGAAGAGGCGGAACAGCACCAGAAAATCCCAGTCCGACAGGGTGTACCCGAGGAAAAGAAGCGCGCCTCCGAGCGCACGGTCCACTCGATGCGCCAATGATTTGTAGTCGCGCGAAATGTTGATCAGAAATTCAAAGTAATCGTCCTCGGTTACTACCGCCGATTCCGCCCATGGCGTGCAACCGTGAAAGTGATAAACAAGTGGATTCGCTACTGAATAAGCGAACTCGGGATCAAAACTCGGCGCCTTCTCAGGAATATGACGATTCCAACGGCAGATGGCAAGGCGGGCATCTCGTTTCTTGTATTGCGTTAGCGCGCGGTACATCCAATCATCGAAATTACTGGTGAGATAGACTGGAAAGGGCAGATCAGCCAAAACCCGGTGCGGTTCGTTAGGCAACGCTGAGAAGTTCGGTGTGACAAGACTATTGTAATGTTCGGCAAACGCCTCTTTCGGGGCCATGACGTCGTCTGTCGCTGCCACGTATTTCGCCACTCGTTCCAACTTGGTTTGATCGTCGAGCGGATAGGCGTAATCAGCGGCAAACCTGAGCGCGATCTGTTCCTTCGAGGGATATTTAAGTTTCTCCCACTCTTCCGGATCGGCCCCCGATGGGGCGGATGTGCACGCACCCGAGCCAATCACAGGCGTGCACTTGTCGTCCCTGATGCGTTTCAATAGCCGCTCCCAGGTCTTGTCGTCCAAGTCGCGGCCTCTTGTCGGCAGAACGTCTTTCGATTCAGTGGCAACGGATTCAGCGCTCATTTTTTCGTTCGTTCGAAAGTTGCCCAGCGCTCATCCAACTGCGATGAAAACTCGCGGGCCGTGCCCCAGAAAATCTTCATGTCCAAGGCGCCATAAAATTTTTCGAAATACGCCTGATGTGCCGCGCGGTTTGGATCGGTTTCATCTGGAGGCTTCAAGACCACTATGCTGCTGAATTGTTGCCGCGCGCGTAATGTCTGAAAGAGGACGCGAAAATTCCAGTCACCCAAACGATAACCAATGAACAAAAAACTCGTGGCTGCAAACGCGTGTTGCACGACCTCGGGGAGAAGATCTGGTTTGGCGGCTATGTTTGCGAGGAACGTCAGATAATCGTCTTCGGTCAAAACGAGCGACTCGGAAACGTCGAGCGCGCCGTGCAGATGAAACACGAGCGGATTGGCCGGCGTTGGTTTGTAGCCGGGCTCCTTTTCGAAAATCGATTCCACATGTTGCAGAATGTCCTGCCAGCGGCAGATCTCGCGGCGTGCGTCTTTCAATTTCCATTTGAGAGCGCGAACCATGAAGTCGTCATAATTCGTCGTAATGACAATTGGTAGCGGAAGACCAGCGAGAACGCTGTGCGGTTCACCGGAGTTTCCAAACTGTGGTGGTTGGTTGTACTTTGGCGGACCAGCGGCGCGCAGAATATCCACTACGTCTTCTTTTGGCGCGTTTGGATCCGATTGTACGGCTGCATACTGCGCAACACGCACAAGATCTCGATCTGAGAACGGATAGCCGTAGCGTTGCGCAAGCTCTTCCGCCACGTCGGCTCCAAGAGGGAGCGCACCATAGCAGGCGCCGGCTCCCAGGAAAGGAGTGCACTTGCCCGACTGAATCCTGCGCAGGAGCCGAGTCCAGTCCGCTTCTTGAAGTTCGCTCGTCACATCAAATAGACTAACGAAGTCGGGTATAGATGATTAAGGATTCTTACTTAGGATGTCAATACCGCGATTTACGCACAAAATTCCATCGCGGCCGGATTGAGCATCCAGCTCTCGTTAGGCACCGAGCCGACATGCAGCTGGAAAACCTGGCGGTCCGATCCAGTAACATCGAAACGTCTGCCGCGGATCGTGTCGGCAACACTTTATGCTTGTATGCACGATGGAGAACCGCAATGTTCATTCGTGAACGAGAAGAACGGCCACGAGGATGCAGGCTTTCCGCGTGAGTTTGTAACTACCCGCTGGAGCTTGATCCTTTCGGTCGCGCACTTCGGGAGCGAAGAGCAAAGAGTTCGCGATGCGCTCGCCGAACTTTGCCGGACTTATTGGCGACCGATTTTTTCGTTTGTCCGCGGACGCGGCTATTCAATTGAAGATGCGCAGGATCTCACGCAGGATTTTTTTGTGACAATTCTCAAGAACGACTGGCTGCAGCATGCCGATCGCAATCGTGGCCGCTTCCGTTCATTGTTGTTGAGATCGCTTCAAAACTTTCTTATTAATGCGGCCGAAAAAAGTCATGCTCGCAAGCGTGGCGGCGGCGCGGAATTTATTTCCTGGGACGATTGGATGGCAGAAGCGCCGTCGCAATTATCTCTACCAGCGCAAGTGCTCAGGTCATTGCCGCCGGAGCGACTCTTCGACCTCGCTTGGGCGACCACCGTAGTCGAACACGCGCTTCAACGGCTGCGGGAAGAATGCGAGGGCAAGGGCAAGCTCTGGCTTTTCCAAGCACTAAGTTCCCATCTTACAGACGAACGCGACGAAGTGTCATACGCCAAATTATCCGCGGAACTGGGAATGGCAGAAACGGCCGTGAAAAAACAGCTGCACAACATGCGCCAGCGTTACCGCAGTCTGCTGCGCGATGAAGTCTCGCAAACCGTCGAAGACCCTGCCGACGTGGACGACGAGATCCGTTACTTGTGTGCGTCACTCGCAACAGGAACCGAGTAATTGCAATGACAGGTTCAAATTTACGCTCCCATCCGCTTCCGAGCGCCACCAAAGAGCACGCAAAATGCGACAAGTGTGGAGCAACCATGCGGCTCGACACCGGAGTTTGCGTGAGTTGCCTGCTGCGCGAGGGATTGGAAGGCGGTGACGAGGTTTCTCAGGCGTTTTATCAAAGCGTGCTCGCCGACGTGGACGCGCCGCACAAGTCCTGGTTCCTGGGAAATTACGAAATTCTCGAGCAGATCGGTTGCGGCGGCATGGGCGTGATCTATCGCGCCAGGCAACGACATTCCCGGCGAATCGTCGCGGTAAAGCGCGTCCTCAGTTATCGCGCTGATTCACACGGAGCGCTGCAGCGTTTTCGCCGAGAAGCACAGGCGGTGGCCAGTCTGGATCACCCGAACATACTTCCGATTTATGAAGTAAGCGAAAGCGAGGATGGCCTGCCGTTTTTCAGCATGAAGTTCGCGGAGAAGGGAAGCTTGCACGAGAACGCGGCTTCTCTCCGCGATGAACCACGGAAATGCGTGCAACTCATGGCAAAGGTCGCGCACGCTGTCGACTATGCTCACAGCCGCGGAGTGCTCCATCGCGATATCAAACCGGGAAACATTCTGCTCAACGATCGAGGCGAGCCACTTGTCAGCGATTTCGGTTTGGCCAAGCTGCTGGACGGGAACAACGATCTTACAAGGTCACTGACTACGTTGGGAACCGCAGGTTTCATTGCGCCCGAACAGGCCGACGGCTCACCCGCCGATGTCACGCCAGCTGCCGATGTTTACAGTCTCGGCGCAGTTCTGTTCAATGTGCTTGCCGGACGGCCACCATTCCTGGGTTCCAATCCGGTTTCCGTGATTCGCCAAGCGTCTGAAACGCAGGCGCCCAAATTACGCTCACTGGCACCATCGCTGGATCGGGATTTGGAGACGATTTGTGCACGCTGTCTCGAACGTGATCCAAAAGCGCGCTACCAGTCCGCCGGAGATCTCGCAGCTGATTTGGAGCACTGGCTCAATGGTCGCCCGATCGTCGCCCGCCCTGTTTCACCTCCAGCGCGAATCTGGCGCTGGTCGCAGCGCAACCCCAAACTGGTTGGAGCAGCGACTGTCGGTCTCCTTTTAGGCGCGGCTGTGGTTTGGTCATTTCGCGGCGAACTCTTCCGAGCGTCACAGTTTAATCCCCCAGACAGGAGTATTGCGGTTCTACCATTTACCGATTCAAGCGAGACGAAAGATCAGGAATATTTATGTGACGGCATAAGCGAGGAGATTCTCCATTCGTTGACGAAGGTTGACGGTTTGCGCGTGGCCGGCCGAACTTCGTCATTCTCATTGAAAGGAAGGACCACAAAGGAGGTTGGAGAAAAACTCAACGTTGGAAATGTGCTTGAAGGAAGTTTGCAGCGCCAAGGTAACCGCGTTCGTGTGACAGCCGAACTGGTTGACGCGCAAAGCGGTTTTCGCGTTTGGACGGAAACTTATGAGCGCGAGTTGGACAGCGCGTTTGAGCTCCAAGACGAAATCGCCCGGTCTATCGCTGATGCGCTCAAGATCAAGTTCGCCGTTCGGCTTTCCGCGCACGAACAACCCGGCAATGGCGTACACGACCTTTATCTACAGCGACTTTTCACGGATGTAACTCCGACAGGAATGAGCAGTGTCGGCATTAGCGTGCCCGTACAGAATCCGTCTGATCCATTCACAGTTCCGAATTACACATCTTCGGGAGATTTCGACCCGCACCGCCCGGACACTCGCGTGACCGCTGCGCCTCCAGAGACGGCATTCAACACCAATGTGCGTGATCGCGCATTGGAAGCCGGTCTGCGAACGAAGAAAATTACAGCGGAGGTGACCGCTGCGCCTCCAGAGACGGGATTCAACACCAGTGTGCGTGATCGCGCATTGGAAGCCGGTCTCCGAACGAACAAAATTACGGCGGACGGGCCAGCGTCCCTTCAGGGGTTTGTAAAAGATGCAAAAGGCGACCCGATTAAAGGCGCAGACGTTCGGGTCGAATCCCGAGACGGTAAACAGGTGTTCACCACAGTAAAGACCGATCCAAAGGGCCGCTATATTTCACAGGGACTGCAACCGGGCGTTTACCGGGTAACATTGCTTGTGAGTGGCGTGGTCAAGGCGTCGATCATGAACACGCAGACCAAGGCGAATCAACCGACTCAGCTGAATTTCGATCTCAAGACAACGTCCCAAGCAGGTAACATCCCAAAGGGCGGAAAGCGCATGGTATGGATGCCAGGTCGTACCGGGACCCATCTCGGCGGTAACTGGGTCGAAGTCGACGACAAGGGAAATGAGCATTCCGATTCCAACATTCGGACATACAGCGTTCGTCGTCAGTAATTTTGAAAACGACTACAACGAAGCGACGACCAACATCAAGGATCGTACGTGGGATGTCGCTTTGAGAAAGCGGTTCTAATCTGTAGCCACGGCCCTGTGGGCCGTGTGCCCGCGCCTCCCAGAGGCGCGGCTACAGCAACAGTCCACTCGCGGAAACGTCGCTTTTTCCCTCATTCAGCAAGTTATTTTGGAACTTCGCCTCGTTTTCCCTGTAGGAATTAGTGAACCAGTATATCTTATTCATCTATGTTTATTAAATCATTGCAGATCGGGTTAATGGGGTTGTTTTGCGCTGCGAACGCTTGGGCGGGACCGGCAAGCATTCAGGGGGTCGTGAACGACGCAAAAGGACAACCAATTAAAGGCGCAGACGTTCGGATCGAGTCGCGAGATGGCAAACAGCTCTTCAATACGGTCAAAACCGACGCGAAGGGTCGCTACATTTCACAGGGTCTGCAACCCGGTGTTTATCGGGTTGCGCTGGTAGTAAATGGCGCGACAAAAGCGTCCATCACCAATACCAAAACCAAATCAGACCAGACAACGCAACTGAACTTTGACCTGAAACCCGCAGCGACGGGCCAAACAAGCACAGGGCAAAAGAAAGCAAAACACATGGTCTGGGTTCCCCCGAACACCGGAACTCATACGGGTGGTCGCTGGGTCGAAGTTCCTGACGGGGCCGTCGAGCCGGGTACCTTAAACGTGAAAAGAGCGAGTGGGGAAGAATTGCAGCGTGAAATGCGCAGCATGGGCAATCCGAACACTGGGAATTAACTTCGCCGACGCAGGTCAGCCGTAAAGGAACGCAGATCTAACCTGTCGTTTGCGTCACCTCAAATAACGCTTTCACCGATCCGCGCGAAAGCGCAACGATCGTAAAGACTCCGAGAATCGTTCCGAACGGAACGAAGAGACATTCGATGCAAGCAATTACGAGTGCGAACGAGTAACGCTTTCGGAACGTGAGCGATCGGCCAGCGATGAGAATACAAATCGCCATTGCTATTCCAATTACGGATAACACCAAGCCGAGCACCGCGAAAATCCAACCAAGAAACTCAGGCGGCAATTCTTCGCCTGGTTTCGCTGTTCCGTGCCGTGCGGCAAATATGAAGATGACGCCGACCGCTGTGTAAAGTAGCGGGAAAAAAGAGAAGAGCGCGGCGAGGCCAGCAACAACGTAATGAAAAATCGCAAGGAGATTAAGCTGTTCAATATCGCGATCCATACACTGAACGCTAACCAGGCTGTTTCGACTTGATCCAGCGATCGACCAGCTCCTCCAGCACATCGAGCGGGACGCTGCCATTGCTCAAGACCACTTCATGGAACTGACGGATATCAAACTTATCGCCTAACGACTTCTTCGCTTTCTCGCGCAGTTCAAGAATCTTCAGCATTCCGATCTTGTAGGCGGTCGCCTGGCTCGGCATCACGATGTAGCGATTGATCGAGTCGGTGCAGTCCGCCTCCGTGTTGGGCGTGTTCTTGGCCAGGTAATCGATCGCCTGCTCGCGCGTCCAACGTTTTGAATGGATCCCCGTGTCGACCACAAGACGCCCGGCCCGCCAGAGCTCGAGCGAGAGGCGGCCGAAATCGGAGTACGGATCCGCATAGAGCCCGATCTCTTTCGGGGTCAGCTCGCTGTAGAGTCCCCACCCTTCCGTGTAGACAGTGTAGGCACGGGAAAATTTCCGAAACTTCGGAATTCCGTTCAGCTCCTGCGCAATGGCGATCTGCATGTGATGGCCGGGAATGCCTTCATGATGGGCTAGCGCTTCCAGCTCGTAAATTGGATTGTCCTGCATGTTGCGCAGATTCACATAAAACATCCCGGGGCGCGTTCCATCCGGCGCCGGTTGCTGATAAAAAGCTTTACCCGCCGACTTTTCTCGAAAAGTTTCCACTGCTTTCACCACGATGTCGGCCTTTGGTTTTGTCACGAAGAGCTCGTCGAGCCGCTTCTTCATCGTCCCGATGATGTCGGTGGCCATGGCCAGATATTTCGCGCGACTTTGCTCGTTGCTTGGCAGGCGAAACTGCTGATCCTCGCGCATGAACTTGAAGAAGGCCTGAAGATCGCCTTTGAAGCCGATCTTATCCCGGATCTTGTTCATCTCATCGTGGATGCGCGCCATTTCCTTCAGGCCGGTTTCATGAATCTCTTTCGCGCTTAAGTTTGTCGTGGTAGTGCGATGCAGCGCGGACTCGTAAAACTCCGCGCCATCCTTGAACTTCCAGACGCCCGCGTCTTCGGTGGCGCGCTTGGCTTGCTCCTCCAGGAAGGCGATGAGTTTTTTATAGGCGGGTTTGACGGATTCGTTCAGCGCCTTAATCGCATCGGCCACGAGCCGGTCGCGCGTCGCAGCGTCCGCGTTACCTAAGGCAGTCACTTTCTTCGTGAAATCTTCCAGGAGCGGACTGTCGTTAGGCCCGGAATCAAAGGGCTTCCCCTTGATGATTTTGTGGCAAGCATCGAGCACAAGCGGAAAAACGAAGCGAGGCGCCATCACTCCCTTTTCTTCGCGCACCTTTAGATTGACGAGCAACTGATCGAACAATTTCGGAAACCCGCGCAGTCGCGCGATGTAGGCCTCCGCGTCTTTCACGTCATCAATCTTGTGAATATTGATCATGAATGTCGGCATCTGCGCATGGACGCCTCGCATCTGACTGACCGGATAAATGTCGAAGCGATACTTGAATTCTTCCGCTTCGCGCGCCGCCTCGCGCTCGAAGAGTTTGTAACTCAACTGTGTTTGCGCATCGAGCGCTTCGAACTTGATGTTCTTTTTCAAATCCGCCAGCTGGCGCTCCCAAATTTTTTGATCGGACGTGGCTTTCTCGTCCGATAAGTCCTCCAGCTGATCGTAATGCGTCTTGATTCCATAAAACGACTCGTCGACCGGGTGGCGTGAAAGCGTTTCGGTCCAGCATTTCTCGAAAAAATCGTTAGTCTTTTTTGATTCGGCCGCGATTTCTCCCGGCGTATAAGCCAATGCAATTCGACTGGCGGTTAGAAAAATTGCGATCGTTAAGGAAGTTTTCGTTGCGTTGTTCCTTTCTAGATCAAGCGTCGAGCGTCTGGCACAACGCAGCCTTGCGCGAAAAGAAGTTGGGGCGTTTGGAAATGTCAACCTGTCGCCATGTAGCCTTCTTCGCCGTGTTCGTTGATGTCGAGGCCCTGCCGCTCGATCTCAGGCGGAATTCGCAGACCGATTACTCCTCTCACGAGCGCGCCAATGAGCGCGCTTCCGACGACGGCCAGGATGATCGTAATCACGATTGCTTTTAATTGCTCGATCCAGAGCGCGTGACCAACAATTCGTGCCAGGCCATTTTGCGTGGCTGGATTGAGCGAGCCGGCGGTGCTTAACGAAAGATTCGGATCTACGCTCGCCGTCGCAAAGATACCGGTGAGAAACGCGCCGAGTGTTCCACCGACAGCATGAATGCCGAACGTATCAAGCGCATCGTCATAGCCAAACCAGGATTTGAGTTTTGTGCATGCAAAAAACGGGACAATTCCAGCAGCAATCCCGATCATCACCGCGCCGCTTGGCCCGACATATCCGCAAGCCGGTGTAATCACGACCAGTCCAGCCACAGCACCGGAACAGAAGCCGAGCACGCTCGGTTTACCGCGCAGCGCATACTCGAGCATGGCCCATGTGAACGAGGCGACCGCCGTCGCAAGTGTGGTGGTCGTGAACGCGTTTGCCGCAATTCCATCAGGCGCGAGCGCGCTACCCGCGTTAAAACCATACCAGCCTACCCAGAGCAGACCCGTTCCCACCATGCAAAGCACCATGCTATGCGGCGCCATGATTTCTTTTCTGAACCCCAGGCGGTGCCCGAGAAGAACGCACAACACGAGCGCCGACCAGCCTGAGCTCATGTGAACGACGGTTCCGCCGGCGAAATCAATGGCTGTAATTTTTGCCCTGGGATTCCAGACGCCATTCATCCAGCCGTCAATTCCCCAGACCATGTGTGCGATCGGGAAATAGACCAGGAACATCCAGATACCAACGAAGACAAGCACCGCAGCGAACTTCATCCGCTCCGCCACGGCGCCAATGATTAAAGCCGGCGTAATAATGGCAAACATCAACTGGTACATCGCGAAAACATTCTGCGAAACCCAATAGGAATAATCAGAGTTCGGTTGCGCGTCGACTCCGTGCAGAAACGCAAACTTTAATCCACCGATAAAGGGACACCCGCGCGAAAAAACGAGCGAGTAGCCTACTGCCCACCAGAGAATGGTGACCAGTCCAGCTATGCCGAGACATTGCGCTAGAACGGACAGCACGTTTTTTGCCCGGACCAGCCCGCCGTAAAAGAGCGCCAGGCCCGGCAACGTCATGAAAAGCACCAGCGCGGCGCATGTCATCGTCCATGCGTTGTAACTCGGACCGGGCGCGGCGATGTTCGAACTACTGGCGGAACCGACATCCGCACCGCGCGGCGAATTGGTTACATACGCTTCAAGATCAGCCACGCGTTGCTCGAGCGACGGCGCAGCCGGGGGCGAGGACGTTTGACCAAACAGCGGAGACACGAGCGCAATGATTCCGGTGAGCAACAAGACGCGTAGCATCACGCGTGTTCGTTATACGCACCCGGTTTTCCAGCGGCAAGAAAAATACCATTAAGAATTCTTGCAGCAGCATGTGACAGCGTGCGCAGCCCTCAGCTCGTTCGTTTGAAGGGCGTCTGTGTCAGACGCCTACGTCAAAACGAGATTGATTGCGGAGTCATCTCGCGAGGAGACGATTGAAACGAAACCTGCTGCGATACCGGTTCATCAGTCTCCTCGTCGTCATCATCATCCTGATCATCTGCTTCGTCCGTAGCGGCGTCGTCCGCGCTATCTGCATCGGATCGCGGCGCGACTGTGGGCAAGTCATTTTGTTGCAATCGGTCGTAACGTTCACGCACGTCGGCCGGCATCTTGTCGAGGTCTTCCTTGGTTTCGACTGGACCACTGAAAAGCAGTTTGCCTTGCGGGTCTTTCACCGTGAGCAGTTTTCTCCCATCTACGTTCGCCAATTTGAGCTCGCCTTTGTCGTCTGAGAAAACAATCTGCGCTTTGCCTAGATCGATCTTGCTGGCCTTGACCGCGCCATCGTCTTCAAAAAAGATCCGAAGCTCGTCGGCTGCACGACGGGCATCGTCACGCGCGCCTCTCGCCGCTTCGTGAGCTTGTATCACCGCTCCGCGGATTATGCCGCGTTGATCGCCCAGTTGCTCTTTGAGTTGTTCCTTGAGATCCTGCATTTGCTCGTCCAGATCGCCTGTGGCATCGAAATCCCAATGCCAGTCGTGGTTGCCCCCAGGAAAGGCACTGTGTCGCTGCGGCACTTCTTTCTTGGCAAGTTTGGCGGTGAGCTTTTGCTCCTGTCCCTTGCGCAAGACGGTGAGCGTCACTTCCGTTCCTTCGGGGAAAGTTTGCAGGAGCTTTCGCAATTGACTCGGCTCGATCAGAATTTGGTCGTTCAGCATCTTGAGGATGTCGTTCTGTTGAACGCCAGCAGTAGCAGCGGGGCTGTTCGGCTCTACATAATCGACAACCAATCCGAAGCCTTTCGCTAAACCAAGCTGGTCACTCACGACAGTTGGCACCTGCGATGTGTCCACACCGAGATAGGTGACCGGAACTTTCGGACGTTTCTCATGATGACCTGGCATTCCTGGCGGGTGCGGCGGATGCGGCGGTTGTGGCGGCTGTGCCGGCGCAGGCGGTGTTTGTGCGAGTCCTGCGATCGGCAACAACGCGATGACCGTGATGGTGAGTACGGATTTCATTTTCATGGTTTGTTTTGTTGAATCATTGACCTGAAACTGGGATGAGCACGATTTCCTCGCTGGGATAGGAGACGCGGAGGGATGCGCCCGTTTCCGGATTGCGCCACCGCCAGGTTTGTTGTGTGTTGTAGCGAACGCGTCGGACCGGTCGTTCTGAGCCGTCAGCAAAATGCAATCCTTCATCGCGGGCGTAGTAAACGACATTGGTCCCACCGGCAGGAACGAATCTGCTGGGAGATATAGATCGTTTCGTCCCGAGCGGACCCGGTCCCGTTTCGGGCGCCGCCGAACTTTGCGCGACGGTTTGTTGGTGCTCGTGCCTACGTTGCATCGTCACCGCCACGAACAGAAACAAAGCCGCGGCAGCAGCGAGCCCGAAGCCTAACGACCACCAAGGATGGGCGGTCTCCAGACCGCCCCAGCGACGGGCTAGAGATCGCCGCCCCTTGATGCCTGCCCGACTATCTTTAAGAGCTTCCCCTACCCGCTCGAAAAGCACCGGCGACGGCTGTGCTGGTCGCAGTTTTCTCAGTTCCTTTTCAAGCTCGGAAAAATCGTTCATTGCGGTTGCAAAGTTTTCTTCAAATTGGTCAAGGCATACCGGTACCGCGATGCTGCTGTGTTTTGCGAAATTCCCAGCGCGCTGGCGATCTCGCTGAATGTAAGATCGTTCCAGATTTTCAAGACCATTACCTCCCGCTGATCGCGCGGCAAAGATTCCATTGCCGCAGCGAGCGCTGACTGCGTGTCATCTTCCAATTCAAAGTGGGGCTCAATGACTGGCTCGGCTTCAGCAAGAACCGTCGCCTCACGTCGTGCTCGCCGTGCGTCACGACGGATAAAATCGAGCGCGAGAGATCGAACCGCCGAATAGAGCAACCCGCGGTTATCGATGTTGTGGTTGCGACGCCAGAATTTGACGAACGCATCTTGAACAATGTCTTCCGCGTCGGCCGCCGAGTGCACCCATTGACGGGCGAACAGAAGCAATCCGGGCGCAACTTCAGAAAAGCAGTTCCTCCAATTCTCATGGCTGGCGGTAGGCTCCATGACCTTTTCACGGTCTTTACTTTCAAGACGCCGCCAAGTGGAGAATTTGTCTATGAGCGCGAACAAAATGATGGGGTCAGCTCGCCGAGACCGCTGCGGCGCGCCCGGCGGTCGCGCCCTAGCAACGTTACGTTTTCGGCAACGCGCGCAGAATTAGATCTCCGAGCCAGTCTGGATGGGCGACTCCTGAGCGATACTCTCGAAGCGATTCCAAAGAAGAATTCACGCGGAGATTGCTGTAAGAGCCGTCGGCGTTCTGCCAGCGCTCGTGCCAGTAAAGCGCTGCTTTTATCCGCGGATAACGGGTGCGAAACAGCTCCAGACCTTGTTTGATCCACGCCGGTTTGCGGATAGCGCTGGGCGGGGCAGTGGTGAGCGGAAATTCGCCGGTCGCCCATTCTGCAATCATGATGGGCTTGTGTGGATCGAGACGGCTCATTTCCTCGTACGGCCAGTCGACCAATGAAGGAATATCCGGATTGGGCTCGTCCTTGTATTGCTGCCCATAAACGCTGAGCCCAAGCCAATCGACGTAATCGGACCCGGGATAATACGCCGCAGCGCCGTTCCATGTTTCGTACGGATAGGGATAATTGTTGGTATGAAACATCCATTTGATGTTTGACGCGCCGCGGGCGCGGACGCGATCCACAACGTATCGGTACGCTCGCCGAAAGGTTTCCGGACCTTTCCAATTGTTGTATTCGGGGACCCATTGCGCACCGCCGTAGTAAGCGCCCGACCAAGGGAACCACGTGCCGTTCATTTCGACACCGAACACGACAATCATTGGATGGCCAAAATCCCGGGCGGCCTCAGCCCACTTGTCGATGTATGCGTCCCACTTGCCCGCAAGAATCTGAGTCAGACCGAACTTGTCCGGGCCGCGATCTTCCTCGTACGGCTTGTCCCAGGGCGACCAGAAAACCAGAGGCAACGAGCCATGTCGCCAAATGACATTCAGATTGTCGGCGGGAAAATTTTGTTCTCCCCAGTAGCTCGACGAAACGATGATGGCCTGATGTTTTCCCACCATTTCCTCGAAATTCTCGATCGTTTCGAGCGTCACGTCGTCCTCCGCATCGCCAAAATCCATGAACGCGCCCGTGTAAGCGCCGTGATCCGGAGTCACGACCTCGACCGGGCCGTTCGGATCGACTCGCGCAACGGCAGCATGTTCGCGGCATGCCGTAAGCACGAGACTCAATCCAACAAGTACGACGGCTACCTTAAGCACTGCCCCGGCGCGCAATCGAACTTGGACGTTCGCTGGAAGCCGACTGTTGTCCAGAACTGCACTAGAAGCCATATCTCGGTATCACTCTGAGTGAAGTCGAAGAATCTCGGATCAATTCTGGAACCACCTAGCGGATTAGACCAAAGATGTTTCGGTTCGCTCAACATGACAGGATTAGTTTGTGAGTTGAGTGCTCTGCTGGCCAGCAATTCGCCTTGACTGGAATACTGATATTTGAGAACAGATCTGCACTGGATCGAGGCGGCAAGTGCAGACAAAACTTTTTACAATTTTGCTCCTATCTTTCGCAGCTGCCGCGCTCTCCGAAGACTTCAAAACGGTTAACGGCAAAGAATACAAAGGCGCCACGATCACGCGCGTTGAACCCGATGGCATCGTCGTCAAAACAAACGCGGGAGTCACAAAGATTTACTTCACCGAACTGCCGAAAGACGTACAGGAACACTTTCATTACGACTCCGGGAAAGCCGCCTCGTATTCTGCCGAGCAGGCCGCCAATTACACCGCATATCAAAAGCAACAGGAAGAAACCCGACGTCAACAACAGGACGTGGACGCAAAGAACAACGCGGCATTAGCGGAACAACAAGCCGCCACACGTCGCACGCAGGCCTTGCAAACCCGCTACGGCGAGCTTCAGAAACAGGAAGACGACTTGCTTCGCCAAATCGGCCAAGCGAAGCAACCCGGGCCGGAGTACCGGCAGGGAAAGTCCGTGCGCCATCAACCGAATCCGCACAAATCCCAGCTACCGCTTCTCCAGAGCCATCTGAGCGATGTTCGTCACGAAAAAACCGAAGTTAAAAAGCAACTGGACAAAGCGCAGCGATAGCAGGCAGTGATAGCAGGTAGTGACACCCCGCTGCGGCGTCCGAACGGCGCAACGCCGTTTCTACGATGCTTTCATTCTTATCGATCCACGGTTAGATACCCCGCCGTGAATAAATGGCGCTCCGGGGCTTTTCTCCAGGAAAATTGGCTGCGCAATATCGCGATCATCTCAGCCGCGCTCCAATTAAGCATCGCGATGCCAGCATTCGGAGGCGAAAAGCAACTCGTAATTTCCGCGGTTGTGTCCGCAGACCATCCCGCAAACCGGTTGATCCCAACAGAAGCATTGGGCGCCGGCGTCGACGGTCACGAGAAAGGGGAATGCGCCCAAATGTTCACGGACAAGAACATCACCGAAATGTTATCCGCCGGGCTCGGGCCCCTGACATATCGACTGCGAACCGAGCTGGGCGGCGAAGTATGGCATTGGAACCCGCGCGGCACTTGGAGCGATCCGGTTCACAATTGCGGGTACTGGATCTCCGACAATTCGCTCGGCGAACCGATCAACGTTTCGTATGGCTATCGATTACCCCGCCGGGGAAATACGATCGATCAGGCAAACGATGACGGGTACTCTCGTATCACGGACGGCGATCCGAATTCGTTTTGGAAAAGTAATCCGTATCTCGATTCACATTTCACCGGCGAATCGGACGGTGCTCATCCGCAGTGGGTGGTGATCGATTTCGGCGCACCAAAATTGGTCAACGCGATCCGAATTCATTGGGGAACCCCGTACGCCACACGATATCGTGTCGAATACTGGCCCGGCGACGATCCCATGCATCTGCACCCCGACGATGCCGACGATTGGCAGCAGTTCGTAAATGGAAAGATCAATGATGCTCATGGCGGTCGTGAACTGGTTCGACTGACAGAGCGTCCGCGCGCCGTTCAGTTTGTGCGAATCCTAATGAGCGGGAGTTCGCACATTGCGGCGGAAAGTTCAGTCGATATTCGCGACTCGTTAGGCTTCGCGATTCGCGAGATCGATCTTGGGAAACTGGGTAAGGATGGACGTTTTCATGATCACGTTCGTCACGCATCCGATCGGCATCGCCAGACAATTATTTACGCGTCGTCTACCGATTCCTGGCATCGCGCCGAAGACATCGATTACAGCACAGAGCAGCCCGGGCTGGATTTCGTTTTGCGCGGCAAACTCACTAACAACTTGCCAGCGCTCGTTCCGGTGGGCGTCTTGTACGACACGCCGGAGAATGCTGCCGCTGAGGTCCAGTACCTGCTGCGCCGGAATTACAGTCTGGAAGGGATCGAGCTAGGCGAAGAACCCGATGGACAATGGGTTTCGCCAGAGGATTACGCCGCACTGTACGCTGGAGTTGCCCGGCGTTTGGCGAGACTCAAGTCGCCACTGAAAGTCGGCGGCCCGAGCCTGCAAAATTTCGAAGACCAACTGCTCACATGGGCGGACGCATCCGGGAATCGTTCGTGGATGAATCGATTTCTCGAATACATTCGAGGCGCAAAAGTCCGCTTCGATTTTTTGTCATTCGAGTTTTACCCGTTCGACAACATCTGTGCTGATGCTGCGCCGCATCTGTTGGAAATCCCGGAGCGCCTCGGCACGATGATGGACAGCTTGCGCCGGGACGGAGTGCCCACAGAAATTCCGTGGCTCATGACCGAGTACGGCTATCTCTTCACCGCGGATACAGTTGGTGCGTTTCTCACGTTAGGCGGCGCGAAGCCGTATTTGTACGGCTACGAGCCGAACTATCTCCAGGATGAGCTCAAATGTTCCTGGGGCAATCTCATGATTCTTCAGCTAAGTCCCAAGAGCGATCAACTGAAACGTCTCTCCGCTTACTACGTTGCTCAGCTTCTCACGAAAGAATGGATGCAGCCGGTCAACGAGCAACACGAGATATTTCCCGTCACAATAAAAGAAACGAAAAACGGCGCCCACGGAGTGACGCGCCTTGGCGTGACTGCGTATGCAGCGCGACGACCGGACAAGCAGTGGGCCCTACTTGCAATCAACAAGGATCCCAAACGCGCAGCGCAGCTGAATGTGGAGTTTAATCTTCACGGCGCAAAGCAGCCGCTGAGTTTTATCGACCGCGTTGAGGTAATTCAATTCTCGCAACAGCAATACGCCTGGCGTGACGAGGGCCCAAACGGCCAGCCAATCCGCAGCCTGCCACCGGCGCAATTCACGCGCGAAGCACCAGCAAGTTACGAACTCCCGCCGTATTCACTCACCGTCCTTCGCGGAAAAGTTGACGACTAATGTATGCCCACGAGGCCAGGCGTTTTACTTGCGGAACATTCCGGCAAACCACCCTTTTCGCTGGGACTTCAAAGCTTTCTGGAACTCCTCCTTCACAAAATTGGGGTCCCGTGCGTGAGCCATCGCGTCCATGAGATTGATGCGGTCAGCCAGAAGCAACTCGATAAGGCTCTCGTCCACGGTATGCATGCCGTCCTTAGCGCCGATTTGAATCAGTCCCGGTATCTGCGAAAGCCGCCCGGCCCGGATACACGCCTCGATTCCCGAGTTCACCGTCAACAATTCCGAAGCCAAAACCAGGCCTGACTGGCCGCTTCGCGGCAGGAGATACTGACACACCACTCCCTTTAACGACCACGCAAGTTGGGCACTGACGAACTGCTGACCCTCTTTTGGAACGGCATCAATAATTCGCCCAATGGCGGTTGGCGCGTCGTTGGTGTGCATGGTTCCAAGCACAAGGTGCCCCGTTTCGGCCGCCGTAATCGCAGTTTGGATCGTGTCCAGATCCCGCAACTCTCCAACAAGAATGACGTCCGCATCCTGTCTCAACGCGTTCTTGAGCCCTGAAGCGAAACTGTGCACGTCGGAACCGACCTCGCGCTGGTTCACCAGGCTCCGCCCCTGCGAATGAACAAATTCGATCGGGTCCTCAATGCTGACCATGTTGACGGAACGCCGTCCGGCTATCGTCTGAGCCATGCTCGCCAGTGTTGTGCTCTTGCCTTCACCGCTCGCGCCAGTCACCAGCACCAGCCCGGCGGTCTCGTCACACCAGCGATCTACCACGGGGGAGTGTCCCAAAGACTTCAGATCGGGGATCTCTGCAGGAATCTGCCGGAAATTGGCCTCAATCGCACCTGACACGTAGCAGGCATTTCCGCGATACCGGCCGAGATCATGAACCTGCAACGCAAAGTCAAGCTGCCATTCGTTTTCCAGCTTTGCGCGTTGTCCCTCCTTCAAAGCATCGATAACCAATCGCCTTGTATCTTCCGCAGACAGCACCGCTGCGTCTTCGGTGAGGGGCTTGATGACACCAGCGACGCGTATCATCGGTGCCGCCCCTGGGGTCAAATGAAGATCAGAAGCGCCCTGCTGGGCGGCAAGAACCAGAAAATCGATCAAGTCATCTTTCTTCATAAGTATTCAAATGGTGCCGAGAACCGTCTAGCCGATTCCCCTCATGGCGCGACGCAGCTCGGATTCATTGCTGACTGAAGCCAAGGCGGTCTCTTCCGTAATCATCTTGCCCTTGAGAGCGTTAAGCGTCGATTGCAAAAATGAAACGGCGGCAGGATCCGATCCGCGGGAGATATACTGATCGATGTTCTGCAACTCTCGTCGAGCGATCCAGTCGCGCATAGCACCGGCATTTTCCACGTGTTCCACCAGCAAATGCAGGCCTCCGTCAGCAGATTGAACCAGCTTCTGGCACAGGACGCCAGAAAGCTGGTTTGCCAGAAGGTTCACACCATGCTTCTCGTTTTCCGCCGGAAAAAGATTCAAATAGCGCTCCATCGTGTCGGCAACCTTCTCCGAATGCAGGGTCGAAACAACGAGATGTCCGGTCTCCGAAGCCTGGAGGGCCGTCAACGCCGTCTCGTAATCCCGGATCTCACCAACGAAAATGACATCCGGCGCCTGACGAAGGGCACTCCGCAATCCGGTCGCAAAACTGCCGGTGTCACGTCCCACCTGTCGTTGAGTGAAATGACAGCGCTTGCTGGTGAACTGATACTCGACGGGATCCTCGATCGTCACTATATGTCGCACCAGGTTCTCGTTCATCCATTGAAGGAGGGAGGCGATGGTGGTGGATTTCCCTGAGCCGGTTGGTCCCGTTAAAAGAATCAGGCCGTGCTCGCGAGCGCCCCACCGGGTGAGGAGCCACTCGGGCGCTCCGAGCGCTTTCAATGTAGGCACGTTCGTCTTGATGCGGCGCAAGACCGCACCGAGGCGGCCCATGGTGCGGTGCAGGCTCACGCGGTAGCGCGTATGCGTGCGCGAGACGAAGCCGGTGTCGCGATCCATGTCGCCATCGCTCTGAGCGTTCGCGCCGCAGGCCTGCCAGAAGGCGGTTATGTGCGCGAGCGACAGGGGTTCGTCCCCGAACACGATGATTTGTTCATTAATCTTAAGCCGCGGTATCTCGTCCTCCTGAAGGAAGACGTCACTCGCCTGCTGCTGCTCCGCGGCGTCGAGAATACTGTCGATGTTTTGCTGCATGGCTCTCGCAACTTCTACCATGCGCGGAGCACGTGGCAAACGATCCTGACTGATCTGGAAGCTGCGTAGGAGGTCTCATTGTTCGGCATCTAACGAAAACCACGGTTCATAATCACCTCGGCTTCCGTGACAAGTAATCATCGAATCGACCATCTTGAATCTGTGAGAGGAGCTGACGAAAGGGCTCTTTGCTGATCATACATCCGCGCACGACTTCAACGTCATCGCTAGGACGAGCCAGGGAATCAAAGACCTTTTGATAAGCGGCGCGATCACACCGGCGC
>WNFU01005120.1_pt1 | contig 27503 bp, 28 predicted proteins | sample 5400121 | NCBI WGS metagenome assembly WNFU01 (sample SAMN13153360, study PRJNA577476) | soil metagenome | isolation source: 100 cm soil or saprolite under grassland replicate 1 | place: USA:California | collected 2016-06-15 | reverse complement strand
CGCTGGCCCGCGCGAAGGAGGCTCCCGGCCGGGGCTACCACTGGGGGATGGCGACCTTCCATCCGACGCTCCCGCGGGGCGCCCGCGTCCAGACCGAGCAGGTCGCCTCGCTCGAGGAGATCGTCGTCGGCCCCGCGCGCGAGAACGACGGGACGCTGAACCTGATGGGCGCGCTGCGGACGTCGATGGCGACCTGCGGCTACGAGTCGATCCACGACTTCCAGAAGGCGGAGATCATGCTCGCCCCCTCGATCAAGACGGAGGGCAAGGTGCTCCAGCAGGCCCAGCACGTCGGGATGGGATGAGCAACGTCGTCCCGCTGCCCACGCCTGAGCCGGCCGCCGAGGAGCGGCCGGTGCTCGTTCTGGACTGTGGCGGCCAGTATTCGCAGCTGATCGCCCGGCGCGTTCGCGAGTGCCGGGTCTACTCGGAGCTCGTCGGCCACTCGACCTCCGCGGACGCGATTCGCGCGAGAAACCCACTCGCCCTCGTTCTCTCCGGCGGGCCGGCGTCGGTCTACGCGGAAGGCGCGCCGAAGGTCGATCCGGCCATCTTCGAGCTCGGAATTCCGACGCTCGGGATCTGCTACGGCATGCAGCTGATGGCGCAGGAGCTCGGCGGCACCGTCGAGCGCACCGGCGTCTCCGAGTTCGGCAAGACGGAGGTGACGACGGAGGAGGGCGAGCTCTTTGCGAACCTGCCCGCGGAGCAGGTCGGCTGGATGAGCCACCGCGACTCGGTCACCGCTCCGCCCGAGGGCGCGCGGGTCGTCGCGTCCTCTCCGTCGACTCCGATCGCCGCCTTCGAGCACCCGCAACGGCGGCTCTACGGCGTCCAGTTCCACCCGGAGGTCGTGCACACGCCGTATGGCAACGAGCTCCTGAAGAACTTCCTCTACACGGTCGCCGACGCGCCCGCGACCTGGACTGCGGCGGCGGTGATCGAGGAGCAGGTCGAGCGGATCCGGGCCCAGGTCGGCGCCCAGCGGGTTCTCTGCGCGCTCTCCGGCGGCGTCGACTCGGCGGTCGCGGCGCTCCTCGTCTACAAGGCGGTCGGCGACCAGCTGACGTGCGTCTTCGTCGACCACGGGCTCCTGCGCAAGGAGGAGGCGGCCCAGGTCGTCGAGACGTTCAGCAACCATTTCCACGTGCCGCTCATGCACGTCGAGGCCGAGGAGCGGTTCCTCGGGCGCCTCGCCGGGGTGAGCGACCCGGAGGAGAAGCGGCGCGCCATCGGCGAGGAATTCATCCGCGTCTTCGAGGAGGAGTCGCAGAAGCTCGGGGCGATCAAGTACCTCGTCCAGGGAACGCTCTACTCCGACGTGATCGAGTCGGGCGGGGACGAGAGCGTCGCCGCGACGATCAAGTCGCACCACAACGTCGGCGGCCTTCCGGAGGACATCGACTTCGAGCTCGTCGAGCCGCTGCGGATGCTCTTCAAGGACGAGGTGCGGCGGGTGGGCGAGGAGCTCGGCCTGCCCGAGCGGATGGTCTGGCGCCAGCCGTTTCCGGGGCCGGGGCTCGCGATCCGGATCATCGGCGAGGTCACCTACGAGCGGCTCGAGATCCTGCGCGAGGCCGACTCGATCCTCCAGGAGGAAGTCCGGCGCGCCGGCCTCTACCGGGAGCTGTGGCAGAGCTTCGCCGTGCTCCCGGCGATCCGCTCGGTCGGTGTCCAGGGCGACGAGCGCACGTACGCGTATCCGATCGTGATGCGCGGTCACCTCCGAGGACGCCATGACCGCCGACTGGGCGCGCCTGCCCTACGACCTGCTGGAGACGATCTCGAGCCGCATCATCAACGAGATCCCGGCGGTGAACCGCGTCGCGCTCGACATCTCGTCGAAGCCGCCCAGCACGATCGAGTGGGAGTAACGGTCGACGCGGCCGACGGCCGCAGCTGGATCGTCCGCAGGCGGATCGTGTGGCCTCGCTGGCGTGAGGTCGACGTCGGTGTGTCGCCGCTGGACGTCCTCGACGTCGCAGGCTTCGGCGACTCGCCGGCCGCATTCATCGTGGGCGCCGTCGTGGTGGTGGTCGTTGCCCTCGTCATCGTGCTCCTCCTACCGCTGATTCTCTTCGTCGTCGAAGCCCTCCTTGTGCTGGCCGCGATCGCCCTTTTGCGGGGAACCTGGCTCGTCGAGGCCTCGACGTCCGGCCCTCCGGCGGAACTCAAAGCCTGGAAGATCAAGGGCTGGAGCCGAAGCAGGCGCGCAGTCGACGAGGTGGCGAGCGAGCTCCGCGCCGGTGTGGAGGCGGCGCCGACCGAGGGCGAAGCGCACCCGGTTTAGGCTCTGCGCGTGGAGTTCCGCGAGATCCTGAGCCGGCGGCGGTCCGTCCGCACCTACGACTCGCGGCCGGTGCCGCGCGACGTGCTCGAGCGGATCACCAACGCGGCTGTCGTCCGCGCGCCGAGCGCGGGGTTCAGCCAGGGCTTGCGCCTCGTGGTCGTCACCGACCCGGCCACCCGGAAGGAGATCGCCGTCGCCGCTTCCGAGGACGAGCTCGCCGCCCAGGGCCGGCCGCGGTGGAAGGCGGACGCGCCGGTGCACGTCGTCGTCCTCGTCCGGGAGGCCGATTACCACGAGCGATACCAGAAGCGGGACAAGCTCCAGATCACCGGCGGCACGGAGATCGAGTGGCCAGCGCCGTACTGGTACGTCGACGCGGGCGCGGCGGCGATGGCGCTCATGTTCGCGGCGATCGACGAAGGGCTGGCGACCGCGATCTTCGGCGTGACCGATGTGCCGGCGCTCAAGCGGGCGCTCGGGATCCCTGACGACATCCACTTCGTCGTCGTCGTGACCATGGGCTATCCGACCGCCGACGACACCTTCCCCGAGGAGGCGAAGAGCGCGTTCAAGCAGCGCCGCAAGCCGCGCGAGGAGGTCGTCCGCTGGGAGCGGTGGGAGGGCGCCTAGGATCCCGCGATGGCCGAGACCCTGAGCATCCCGGGCGGCCAGGCGAAGGTGCGGAATCCCTGGGGTGTCTTGCTGCTCGCGATCGTCACCGTCTACGTCTACTACTTCGTCTGGTACTACAAGATCAACCGCGAGCTACGCGATTTCGGTCTGGCCCGCGACGATCCGAAGCTCCGCGTTGAGCCCGCCGGGGCGCTTGCTGCGGTAACCGGAGGAGCGCTCCTAATCATTCCGCCCTTCGTCTCGATGTGGCGGACATTCACGCGCATACGGCGCGCCGAGGAGATCGCGGGCCTCGAGGATCGGCTCAGCCACGCAGTCGGCTTCCCCCTCTACCTGCTTGCAGCAATGTTCCTCCCGGTCGAGATGCCCTACGTACAGACGCATCTCAACCGGCTCTGGAGGCACGTCCACGACGAGGAGGAGAAGCGACGTCTCGGGATGCGGCCGGCGGTCGCCTGGGAGAGGGCAGAGGAGCGCTGACCCGCGCGCCTGATGGCGACCAGTGCTTAAGCGTGGAGCACGAGCCGCTCGTAGAGCTCCTGGGTCTCCGCGCCCGGCGCGATGCCGAGGTCCTCGCGCAGCCGCCGTTGCAGCCCGTCGTACACCCGAACCGCCTCCCCGGCGTTGCCGGCACGTACGTGTAAGTCCATCAGGAAGCGGTAGCCGCTTTCTCGATAGGGCGCTCGCTCTACGAGCAGCCGTGCCGCGCGGCCCGCCGTCGCCAGCTCGGTACCGCCGATCCCGAGGCATGCCCTCGCATGGCACTCGAGCCCGCGGATGAGCATGTCGTCGAGGCGGCGGCGAATCTCGTCGATCCAGGGAGCGTCCTCACCGGGCAGGAATCCCCGTAGGCCGACGTGCTGTGCCACCCGCGCCGGCCCGTACGCTCCCGTCCAGTCGGCGAGCGTGACCGCCGACTCGGCGCGGTGAACGGCTTCGGTCGCCGCCTCGAGGTCGATCCAGGCTCCTGCGGGGAGGACTAGCCTGATGTCGCCGCGACCCTCGAGCCGCCCCTGCCCCAGAGCCCGCCGCAGCTTGGAGAGCAGCGCGCTGAGGGCCGCGGCCGCAGCGGCGGGGGTCTCGTTAGGCCAAAGGGCTTCGATCAGCTCATCGCGACTCACGGACCGATGCCGGTTGGCCGCGAGATAGACGAAGAGGAGGCGTCCCTGCCGTCCAGGTAGCTTCTCCTCGAGCCGCTCGCCGTCCAGCACGACGGCAGGGCGCCCGCAGAGCTGGATCCTCGTCGACGGGTCCGCCAATCTCACTCCAGCCTCGGCGCTCGAGATCAGCTCGTCGTCGGTCTCGCCGCGGACGCATCCGGGACGCGCATCCCGACCTGGCCGGCAAGATGTCCCGCGAGGACCTGCTCGGCATGGCCGAGGAGGTCTAGCGCCCCGGGAAGCGCGGGTAGCGCGCTCTGACTTCGTCGATGTAGGCGGCGAGCCGGTCGGCCAGCCCTTCGTCGTGAATCTCGAGCACGTTCTCGGCGTTTCGCTCGCCGGACCGCGAGAGGTTGTAGCTGCCGGTGAAGACGACGTCGTCGGCGACCGTAACCTTCGCGTGCATGAAGTCGTGCACGTCGCCGCTGCCGTACGGAGTCGACGGCTTTCCGGAGAAGGGCGCCGTCAGCACGCGCTCGAGCAGAGGCAGCTTCCACGCCACGTTGCCGTTCTCGTGCCAGTCGTGGATGACGCCCTCGATCTGGCTGCGGTCGAGGCAACCCGCCAGATCGAGCTTCTTCTCCGACGCGATCTGCGCCAGGGTCGCCAGTACCGGAGCCGCCGTCAGGACCGGCGAGCAGATGCGAACACGGCGGCGCGCGCAGCCGATCACGGTGGCGATCCGCTGCGACAGCTCCTCGCCGTGGCCCGGTGTGAACCAGGTCCGGACCCTGAGCCCGCCGACCTCGACCTCGTCGGGGTCCACGAAGCCGCTTTCCTCGACGGCTCCGGTCATCCAGAGCTGGTCGAAGTCCCGCGTGAACGCGCCCGCGATCTCGACGGACTCGACGATCGCGATCACGTTCTCCTGGCGCGACCAGGAATCGTCGGTCCAGTTGGTCGAGCCGGTCCAGACGGTCTCCCCGTCACGGACGACGAACTTGTGATGCATGAGATCCGGGACGCCGGCTATCGCACGCTCGGGGACGCCGAGCGACGCGATTAGGTTCACGTCCGGCTCCGGCGGTGGCGGAACGGGGATCGGCTTGCGGTGGTCGACGTTATAGATGAAGCGCACCGCCACGCCACGCTCGGCCGCAGCGCGAATCGAGCCGCCGACGATCGCCGCCGTCTCGGGACCGAGATTGAAGTCGTACTGGGCGACCTCGAGCGTTCGACGCGCGCCGCTCATGAAGTCAGCGATCGTCTGGACGGGTTCGCGCGCTCGTTGAGGTGGGTCGCCGCCCGGAGCAGGCTCGCCCGCGTCGGCTGCGTGCCGGCGGCGCGTAGCGCGTCGACCATCGTGTAGGCGACCGCCATCCCGTAGAGGTGCGCGACCTCCTTCACCTTCGCGCTCGGCAGGTACCGCCTGAGGATCTGCTTGTAGAGCCGCACGCCCGGGTCCCGAGCGAGCGCGGGGTCGGTCGGGTCCTTGAGGAACGAGCTCGAGATCGAGCCCTCGACGAGCCGCTTGCTCGTGTTTCGCTGGACGACCTCCATCACGAACGGGTCGATCGAGACCGAGTTGATGAGGATCCGCGGTCGCCAGCCCAGCTTGTGCACGGCGACGAACGCCTGAATCGTCTGGGTCGGGAGCGCGAAGAGCACCAGCGTGTCGGCGCGCGAGGCCTTGAGGTGCGCCATCTGCGAGTTGAGGTCGGGATCCGTGAGGTCGTACGTCTGGACGCTCACGATTCGGCTCGAGAGCCGGCCGAGCCCGCGCCGGAAGCCGGCGAACGAGTCGAGGCCGTACTCCGAGTTCTCGTGCAGGACGGCGATCCGCGCGCGGGGGCGCGTCCGCGCGAGGTAACGGCCGTAGAGCGCGCCCTCGCCTGCGAAGCGGGGCAGGTAGCCCATCGACCAGGGGTAGCGCTTGTGCTCGAGCGCGAGCGCCGAGACGCCGCTGCCGACGAAGAGCTGCGGAACGCCGGCCTGGTTCAGGTACTGGCGCACCGCGAGCACGTGCTCGGTGCCGACGCTGTTGAAGATCGCGAAGACCTTCTCGTCCTGGACGAGCTGACGCGTCTTGCGCACCGTCTCGGCCGTGTTGTACGCGTCGTCCACGTAGAGGTACTGGATCTTGCGGCCGCGCACTCCTCCGCGCGCGTTCACATACTTGAAGTACGCCTCGGCGCCGCGCGCGACTGCGGCGTAGGCGACCTCGTCGCCGGTCAGAGGAACCGTCCCGCCGAGGAGGATCGAATCGGGGGTGATGCCGGGATCCGTGCCCGAGCGGCCGTACGCGCCTGGCAGGGCGACGACGAGGAAGGCGAGCATGACAAGGAGAGGAAGCCGCATCGGGGCCAAGCCTACAATCGCCGCATGGCTTCGCAGGCACTCGTCGCACGGCTCGCCGAGGCGCAGATCGGCTCGACGTACAACCAGTACGCGCGCTCGGCGCTCCGCCGCGAGCGGCTCGGCGAGTACCTGGCACGGCGAGCCGAGGCTCCGCTGATGCTCGTCGGAGAGGCTGCCGGCTACCGTGGCGCCCGCGTCAGCGGGCTGCCCTTCACCTCGGAGCGCCAGCTCACCGGGGCCGGCCCGGCCGAGGCAAGCGCCACGATCGTGCATCGAGTGCTCGCCGAGCTGGGCCTCGAGGAGCACGTCCTGCTCTGGAACCTCGTGCCAACCCACCCGCACCGGGCGGGCGAGCCGGACAGCAACCGGCGCCCCACCCCGGCCGAGGTCGCTGCGGCCCGCTCCTTTGTGGACGAGTTGGCGGTGAGACGGCGCGTGATCGCAGTCGGCCGCCTGGCCGAGGGCGTGCTCGACGTGGCGTCGGTTCGCCACCCGGCGCACGGTGGGGCCGCCGACTTCCGGGCCGGCCTGAGACGGCTGCTTGGCTGAGAGCCTCCCGATCGGGCGCAACACGGCGATCCTCGCCGCCGTCATGGCCGTCTACATCACGGTCCTCTCGCTGGCCGCCGCCGTCCTCTCGCTGACGTTTGTGCTCGTGACCGGATTCAGGTCGCTGCTCGGCCTCGGCCCGGCGATCTACCTGGCGGCGTCGGCGGTGGCGGCGCTTCCGACCGGAAGAGCGATGGACCGCTTCGGCCGCGTGCCGGTGATCGCGGTCGGGTTCGTCCTCGGATCGCTCGGCTGCCTCCTGACTGCGGCCGGAACGCACTGGGACTCCACGGTCGGAGTCATCGCCGGCTTCATCCTGGTCGGAGTCTCGGGAGCCGTGACGCTGCTCATCCGCACGGCCGCCGGCGACATGTACCCGCCTGAGCGCAGGGCGCGAGGGATCTCGCTCGTCCTCTTCGGCGCGATCTTCGGAGGAATCCTCGGGCCGGCCGTCTTCGGGCCGCTCTTCGCGGGCAAGGACGTCGCCGCCGACACGCTGACGGTGCCCTGGCTCGCCGCCGCGGGGCTTTCTCTCGTCGCGCTCGCGCTCGTGCTCACGGTGCGCCCCGACACGAAGGTGATCGCCGAGCGGATCGCGGCACGGACGGAGACAGAGGGTCCGGCTCCGGCGGCGGCGCCACTGGGCGAGATCGTGCGCCGTCCGGGCGTTCTGCCCGCGATGCTCGCGGCCCTGGCGAGCTTTGCGGTCATGGTCTCGGTCATGAACCTGACGGGCTACGTCGTCGTCGATCACCACCACCACTCGCAGGGGTCGGTCTTCCCGATCATCGGGGCGCACGTCCTCGGCATGTACGCCCTCGTGCTCGTGGTCGGCAGGCTGATCGACAGGATCGGTCGCAGCACGTCGCTCGTCGCGGGCTTGGTCGTGATGGCGGTCTCCTGCGCGGGTCTCCTCGGCGTCTCGAGCGTGCCGAAGACGGCCGTCCTGCTCTTCGGGCTCGGGCTCGGCTGGAACCTGTCCTTCGTCTCCGCCACCGCGCAACTCGCCGATGCGACGCGCCCGGCTGAGCGCGGGAAGCTGCTCGGCCTCAACGACCTGCTCGCAGGCCTGACCGGGGCCGCGCTGGCGCTGCTCGGCGGCATCGCGCTCGACGTCCTCGGGGTCGCTGCGCTGGCGATCGGAGCGACCCTGCTCGCTGCGGCTCCGGCGCTGCTTGTCTTCCAGCTCCGCGGCGCGGAGGCCCGGGCGTAATTCGCTGGTAGAATCGCCGTCCGGCGGGCCACTTGGTCCGCCTCTTGCTGAGCACACTGGTGCCAGACTGAAGTCTGGCACCAGACAGAAAAATGAAAACGTGGAACGCAAAACCGGGCGAGATCGAGCGCGAGTGGTATCTCGTCGACGCCGAGGGCAAGACCCTGGGCCGGCTGGCGACCCAGATCGCAGAGACGCTGCGCGGCAAGCGCAAGCCGCAGTACACCCCGCACGTGGACACGGGCGACTTCGTCGTCGTCGTCAACGCCGAGAAGATCGTCGTCACCGGCAAGAAGCTCGACGACAAGATGTACTACCGGCATTCGGGCTACCCCGGGGGCCTGCGGAGCCGCCCGCTGCGTGAGGAGCTTGCGCGCCGTCCGACCGAGGTGCTGCGGAAGGCCGTGAAGGGCATGCTGCCGAGGAACCGTCTCGGCCGCGCCCAGCTGCTCAAGCTGAAGATCTACGCCGGTGCCGAGCATCCACACGAGGCGCAGGCGCCGAAGCCGCTCCCGCTGGAGAACGGAAATGGCTGAGCTCGCTCAGTACCAGGGAACCGGCAAGCGGAAGACCTCGGTCGCGAGGGTCATCCTCCGACCCGGGGACGGCGGGACCTGGATCAACGGCCGCACGCTCGAGGAGTACTTTCCGCGCGCCGCCCACAGGACGATGGTCCTGGCCCCGTTGAAGCTCGCCGGCGCCGAGGGGCGCTACGACCTCAGGGTGCGGGTGCAGGGCGGGGGGCCGTCCGGCCAGGCCGGAGCCGTCCGGCACGGCATCGCCCGCGCGCTCGTCGAGGCCGATCCGGAGCTGCGTGTGCAGCTGAAGCGCGAGGGCTACCTGACGCGCGACGCGCGCAAGGTCGAGCGCAAGAAGGCCGGCCTCCACAAAGCCCGCAAAGCACCCCAGTTCTCTAAGCGCTGAAAGCTGGCGCTTTCAGCGCTTGTCTGGTTAGTCCCGTCGCTTCGCTCGGGAGAAATTAGGTTCCTTCAGTGGCCAGGCGGTATTTCGGAACGGATGGAGTTCGAGGAGTTGTCGGGCAAGATCTGACCCCTCAGCTCGTCGAGCGCCTCGGCCGCGCGGCTGCGCTCTGGTCGAAGGGGGGCCGGGTGTTCGTCGGCCGTGACACGCGCGGCTCAGGGCCGGAGCTCGAGGACGCGTTTGGCCGCGGCGTCGCCTCGGCGGGCGGAAACGCCGTGCTGGCTGGCGTCCTCCCGACGCCGGCCGTCGCGTTGCTCGCGCTCGACCTGGGCGCGGTCATCTCCGCCTCGCACAACCCGCCCGAGTACAACGGCGTCAAGCTCTTCGACCGTGACGGGCGGAAGCTGACCGACGCCTCCGAGGAGGAGATCGAGGCACTCCTCGACTCCCCTCCGCGCGGCGAGCCGGGCGAGATCGATCGCGTCGGCGTCGCGCCCGACAGCTATCTCGAGCACATCGTCGAGCGTTTCGGAAGCGATCTCTCCGGTCTTCGGATCGCGGTTGATTGCGCGAACGGGGCCTACTCCGGAATCGCGCCCGAGGCTTTCGAGCGGCTCGGCGCCGAGGTCGCGCCGGTCGCTGCGGCGCCCGACGGCGAGAACATCAACGTCGGCTGCGGGGCGACCGACCTCTCGCTTCTCCAGCGGGTCGTCCGCGGCGGCGGATACGACCTCGGCGTCGCGTTCGACGGCGACGGAGACCGCATGCTCGCCGTCGACGCGGAGGGCGAGGCCATTGACGGCGATCAAATCCTCGCCATCCTGGCGCTCGACCTCGGCGTCGACCTCGTCGCGGTCACGGTGATGACGAACCTCGGCTTCCACCGGCTGATGGGCGAGCGGGGAATCCGGGTCGTCACGACCGACGTCGGCGACCGCTATGTGCTCGAGGCGCTGCGCGCGAGCGGCGGGCTCCTCGGAGGCGAGCAGTCCGGGCACATCATCTATCTGCGCGACCACGTCACCGGCGACGGTCTCGCCGGCGCCCTCCTCCTCTGCGGTGCCCTCCGGGGACGGAGCCTGCGCGAGGCGGCTTCGATCATGCCGCGCTATCCGCAGGTGCAGGAGAACGTCCGCGTCGAGAACCGCGTCCTGCCACTGAGCCTGCTCGAGGAGATCGAGCGGATGAACGACGAGCTCGGAGAGCGGGGCCGTATTCTCGTCCGCCCCTCCGGAACCGAGCCTGTCGTCCGGGTGCTCGCCGAAGCCGAGGATTACGCCGAGGCGCGCGACCTCTGTGGTACGATCTCGGCTCTCGTTCAACGAGAGCTCGGTTAACCGACCTCCGACGCAGGGGGACGGGAACTCCGGGCTCTTGCGCGTTTCAGGAGCCAATCCCGGGAATAATCCGCCTACAGACCCGGTTGCCGAAAGGAGCTCAGGGTGTGTGGAATCATCGGATACGTCGGGCCTCGGGCAGCGAAGCCGCTCCTGATCCACGGGCTCGAGCGCCTCGAGTACCGGGGTTACGACTCCGCGGGCCTGGCCATGCTCGAAGAGGGCGGCCTCGAATACGTCAGGGCCGTCGGAAACCTCAAGAACCTGAAGCGGGTCGCGAAGGAGAACGGCTCTCAGGCCTCGATGGGCCTAGGGCACACGCGCTGGGCTACCCACGGCCGCGTCTCCGAGGAGAACGCGCATCCGCTCGAGGGCTGCGACGGCAACGTCGCAGTCGTCCTGAACGGGATCGTCGAGAACTTCCGCGAGCTCAAGGCGTCGCTCAAGGAGGACGGGCACAAGTTCACGTCTGAGACCGACGCGGAGGTCGTCGCCCACCTCATCGAGCGCCATTACGACGACGACCTCGCCGAGGCCGTCCGTGCTGCCTATCGGGAGCTCGAGGGTCATTTCGCGTTCGTCGTCGTGCACGGCGATCACCCCGAAGAGCTCGTCGGGGCCCGTGTGCAGTGCCCGTTGCTCGTCGGCGTCGGCACGGGTGAGATGTTCCTCGCCTCGGCCTCCTCCGCCTTCCTGCGCGAGACGAATCGCATCCAGCTGATCGAGGACGGCGAGGTCGTCTCGATCACTCCGGCCGGCGCGACCTTCACGACCGTCGAGGGTGACGCAGTCGAGCGCGACGTGATCGAGGTGGACTGGGACGACGAGGCGGCCGAGAAGTCGGGCTACGAGACGTTCATGCTGAAGGAGATCTACGAGCAGCCGGAGGGCGTGCGCGAGACGATCGGCGACCGAGTCCGGCACGGCAAGCTCGTGCTCGAGAGCCTGGGCCTGTCCGACAACGAGCTTCGGAACCTGCGCCGGATCGTGATCCTCGCCTGCGGCACCTCGTACCACGCCGGGGTCGTCGGGCGCTATGTGATCGAGGAATGGGCGCGGATCCCGGTCGAGCCCGACATCGCGAGCGAGTGGCGTTACCGCAACCCGGTGCTCTCGAAGGACACGCTCGTGGTCGGCATCTCGCAGTCGGGCGAGACAGCCGATGTGCTGGCGGCGATGCGGCTCGCGCGCGAGAAGGGGGCGCACACGGTCGCGATCACGAACATGATGGGCTCGCAGATCACGCGCGAGGTCGATTCCGTGATCTACACGCGCACGGGACTCGAGGTCGGCGTCGCCGCGTCCAAGACATTCACGGCGCAGGTCGCTCTGATCAGCCTGATCGCGCTGAAGCTGGCCGAGGTCAAGAAGACGATCCCGCAGGAGGAGATCGAGTTCATCCTCGACCAGCTCTACGAGCTGCCGGAGAAGATGCAGGCCTTCCTCGACGGAGACCATCCGATCGAGGAGATCGCACAGCGCTACTACGACAAGCCGTTCTTCCTCTACCTCGGGCGCCACATCGGGCTGCCTGTCTGCCTCGAAGGCGCGCTGAAGCTGAAGGAGATCTCGTACATCCCGACCGAGGCGTATTCGGCCGGCGAGATGAAGCACGGGCCGATCGCGCTGCTCGACGAGGACGCGCCGGTCGTCTGCGTCGCGACCAAGTCGCACGTCTACGACAAGGTGATCTCGAACATCCAAGAGAGCCGCGCGCGCGGCGCCCACGTGATCGCGATCGCAACGGACGGGAACGAGGACATCCAGCACCATGCGGACGACGTCATCTACGTGCCCAAGACGCCGGCGTTCCTGCAGGCGGTGCTCGCGATCCTGCCGCTGCAGCTCCTCGCGTACCGGATCGCGCGCCTCCGAGGGCTGAATGTCGACCAGCCGCGGAACCTGGCGAAAACGGTCACGGTCGAGTAGCGCGTTCCTCCTGGCCGCGTTCGTCGTCGCCGCGTGTGGTGCGGCGAAGCCTTCGACGTCGAGCGACACGGCTGGCCTCGCTTTCACGAGGTACGCAGCACCAGAGAAGCCGTCCGTGTGGGTAGCCGACATAGACGGATCGAATGCGCGGCAGGTCGTCGCCGGCGGTTGGAGCGGCGAGCTCTCGCCAGACGGCCGGCGCGTTACATATCACGTGAGGGCCGAGAACGACACGGACGACCCCTCCCTCTACGTTCACGACGTTGGCGGCGGCAAGCCGCGGCTCATTCCTGGAGGCATCGGAGCAGTCTGGTCGCCCGACGGCTCTCAGCTGGCGGTGGACGACGGGAAGACGCTGTTCCTCATCGACGTGAATTCTGGAAAGCGCCGCGAGCTCGCACATCGCGTCGCCCTCAGGGGGTTCAGCTTCGCGCCGGACGGCAACGCTTTGGCCTACGCGCGCGCTGACCGTCGACCGGAGCACGAGTACGAGAGTGACGTCTTCGTCCTCCGGCTCTCGGACGAAAAGACCGAGCAGGTGACGCATGACGGTCACAGCGACAGCCCGGTCTGGGGAGGCAGCTGGATCGTCTACAGGCACTTCCGGTTTGTGAACGACGACCACTGGCCTTCGATCGGCGAGCTCTGGTTGATGCACCCGGACGGAAGCGCCGCGCGCTCCTTCGCCAAAGGCAGGGAGAACCTGTCCCAGGCTCAATGGGGACTCGACCCGCTCGAGATCTCGGGCGACGGAAAGCGCCTGCTCGCTTGCAACGCGTGCGAGTTCTCCTGTACGCCCGTGGGGTTCACGGTTCCTGACGGGAAGCATCACGAGCTTGCGGTCGAAGGCGAGCGGGGAATGATTCCGTTCGGATCGGAGCTGTCAAGGGACGGAACCGAGGTGCTCGTCGAGATGGCGCCGTTCGACGGCTACGGTGAGCGTGCTTACGCGGTGCCGTTCGAGGGCGGACGTGCGCGGCTTCTCGTGAAGCAAGGCGCGAGCCCGAGCTGGGCGCGCTGATCTGAGGCTGGTGCCGGGGGCGGTCGTTGAGGCCGCAGGCTGGTTCCGGCAGGTTACGCTCGTGGGGCGTGGTCGTTCTCGGTCGGATCGGCGATGGGCTCTGGAACGCGTTCCAGATGGCGTGGGAGGTCGGCTGGGCGCTCGTGCTCGGCTTCGCGCTCTCCGGAGTCGTCCAGGCGTGGATCCCCCGCTCGCGGATGGAGCGCGCGCTGGGCGGCCGCGACTTGCGGACGGTGGCGCTCGCCAGCGGCCTCGGCGCAGCGTCGTCCTCCTGCAGTTACGCCGCGGTCGCGATCGCCAAGTCGATGTTCCAGAAGGGCGCGAGCCTGGCCACAGCGATGGCCTTCCAGTTCGCGTCGACGAATCTCGTCTTCGAGATCGGGATCGTGATGTGGATCTTCATCGGCTGGGAGTTCACGCTCGCGGAGTTCGTCGGCGGGATCCTCCTGATCGCGCTCATGTGGGCCGGGATCCGGCTGTTCGTGACGCGGCGGCTCGAGGAAGAGGCCCGCGCGCACGCGCTCGAGGCGCAGACCGGGCACGAGCACCACATGGCGGCCTCGGAGGGGCTCTCCTGGTGGCAGCGGCTGACCTCGTTGCAGGCGTGGTCAGATGTCGCGCACAACTTCCGTGGCGACTGGGAGATGCTCTGGAAGGAGATCTCAGGCGGCTTCGTGATCGCAGGCTTCATCGCGCTGCTGCCGATGAGCTTCTTCAACGATCTCTTCATCACCGACGCGCCCGCGCCGCTCCGGCTGGCCGAGAACGTCGTCGTCGGGCCGCTCGTCGCCGTCCTCTCGTTCGTCTGCTCGGTCGGGAACGTTCCGCTGGCGGCCGTGCTCTGGGCGGGCGGGATCTCGTTCTCGGGAACGATCGCGTTCATCTACGCCGACCTGATCGTGATCCCGATCCTGCTCATCTACCGCAAGTACTACGGACTGCGTCCGGCGGCGATCCTCGCCGGAATCATGCTTTCGACGATGGTGATCGCGGCGCTCGCCGTCGACGGACTGTTCGAGGTGCTCGGCCTCGTGCCGGCCGACCGTCCGGACATCGATTCGATCACCGAGCGCGGCGTCACCTGGAATTACACGACGTTCCTGAACATCGTCTTTCTCGGAGTCGCCGCGGCGCTCGCCGCGCTGACGCTGCGCCGAGGAGCGCGCGACCCCGTCTGCGGCATGACCGTCGACCGGCACAAGACGCCGTTCCGCAGCGAGTATGCGGGCAAGACGGTCTACTTCTGCTCGGCCGGCTGCAAGGAGCGCTTCGACGCCGAGCCCGAGCGCTACCTCGACGGCCGGGAGGCGGCGCCGCTGGCCCACGCCGGCGAGCACGGACATCATCACCACTAGTAGTAGTGGTTCAGCCCGTAGCATCCCGCATCGCGATGGAAGTGATGCCTTGGACCGAGATCCGAACTGGAAGCGTCGGATGAGCAAGGCGTACTTGGCTCTCCACAGAGAGGTTTCGGCTGCCCTGTACGAGGAGGACCCAGAGGGATTCGGGGCGACAATCGGCTCGCCAGCCGACGAATACGACACGGAAGCAGCCCGCGTAATCGCTGCACTTAGCAAGATGGAAGGCGACGTTCGTACTGCCCTGGATTCGATGCTTACGCGCCCGACGAAGCGCCTGGTGGAACGGATAGCGAAAGCTTGGCACGAGACGGAGGGAAGGCGGCTGGCCACTAGCCACCCCGGTTTTGCGCTAAACGCACCTAACTAATTACTAATCCGTCCGATCTCTAAGAGGGCGGGCGGCGCAGGCGCTTCGTCTGCGAGCGGCGGCGCTTCTCCTCGAGGCGACGCTCGATCGCGGCCTTGCTCGGCTTCGTCGGCACACGGCGGCGCTCGACACGGAGGGCTTGCCTTAGCGCCTCGGCCACGCGCTCGACGGCCAGCTCCCGGTTTCGCGCCTGGCTCCGCTCGTCCTGGGCCACCGCCCGCAGGACGGGACCGGCCTTGCGCAGGACGCGCTGCTTCTGGCGGGACGTGAGCGCGCTCGAGGCCTCGACGTCGAAGATCGCCACGACGCGGGTCTCCGACTTCTGAGCGTGCTGCCCGCCCGGTCCGCTCGAGCGCGAGAAGCGGAGCTCGATCTCGGCGAGCGGGATGGAGACCGAGCGCGTGACCCGAATAGACTCGCGCTCCATGGCAGCCATTCTCCTCGACGTCGATGGCGTCTTCCACATTTCGGGACGCCCGGTCGGCGACGTCGGCGACGCCGTCAGGCGTCTGCGCGCAGACGGGCACCGCCTCCGCTTCGTCACGAACAACACGACCCGCTCCCGAGCCGACCTGGCCGAGGATCTCCGGGCGCTCGGCGTCGAGCTCGAGGACGAGGAGCTCGAGACGACGCCGCGCGCGGCCGCGAGGCAGCTCGCCGGGAGACGTGTGCTGGCGCTGACGATGGCGGCAATTCGTCCGGAGCTCGAGGGCATCAACCTCGTGGGCGAGGAGGCGGACGCAGTCCTGCTCGGCGGCGCGGACGAGACCGAGGAGACGAACCGCGTCTTCAGCTACATGAACCTGGCCCGCGCCTTCGCCGAGCTCGAGGCCGGCGCCGAGCTCTTCTGCCTGCACAAGAATCGCTGGTGGCAGACGTCGCGCGGCCCGCTGCTCGATTCGGGAGCGTTCGTCGCGGGACTCGAGTACGCGGCGGGTGTGGAGGCGACGGTACTCGGCAAGCCGAGCCCGGCCTTCTTCGGAGCGGCGCTGGAGGCGCTCGACGCCGACGCGGAACGCACCTGGATGGTCGGCGACGATCTCGACGCCGACATCGCCGGCGCGCAGCGCTGCGGCCTACGGACGATTCTCGTCCGCACGGGCAAGTTCCGCGAGGACTCGCTGGAGAACGCCCTCGTCAAGCCGGACGCCGTGCTCGATTCCCTGGGCGACGTTCCCGGGTTCCTAGCCGAAGACTCGTAGAATCGGCGCTGTGCGGGTGGGCGTCGACCTGATCGAGATCGAGCGGGTGCGCCGCGCGCTCGAGCGCTACTCCGGCTTCGCGGCGCGTTGCTTCACCGAGGCTGAGCGCGCCTACTGCGAGGGCCGCGGGAACCCGGCCCAGCACTACGCGGCCCGCTTCGCAGGCAAGGAGGCGGTCGGCAAGGCCCTCGGATGCGGAGTTCGGTTCACGTGGCGCGAGATCGAGATCGCGGGCCGCCCCAAGCCGAAGGTGCAACTCTCCGGCAAGACGAGGGCCTGGGCGGACAAGGTTCGGGCGGGCGAGATCGACCTCTCGATGTCGCACTCGAAAGGGCTCGCGACCGCCGTCTGCGTGGTCTCCGACCGGGATGCTTGAGCCGCTCTACACCGCTTCCGAGATGCGGGCGGCGGAGGAGCGCTATCCGGGAACCGTCGAGGATCTGATGGAGCGGGCGGGCCAGGCGGTCGCGCGGCATGCCCTCGAGGACTTCGGCGATGCCCAATCGTTCACCGTCGTCTGCGGCGGAGGCTCGAACGGGGGCGACGGACGGGTCGCCGCACGGCTGCTCGAAGAGGCGGGACGCGAGGTCCTCGTCGTGGACGCGAAGCCCGAGGAGGAGGAGAAGGAGCTCGGCGACCCGGACGTTCTGATCGACGCGCTCTTCGGTACGGGGTTCGAGGGTGAGCCGCGACCGGCCGCCGCGGCGCTGATCGAGCAGATGAACGAGCTGGGCGCGCCGGTCCTCGCCGTCGACCTGCCCTCCGGCGTCGATGCTTCGACGGGAGAGGTCGCCGGCGCCGCGGTCGACGCCGACATGACTGTGACGTTCCACGGCGCAAAGGTCGGGCACCACGTAACCCCCGGCGCGTATCTCGTCGGTTATGTCGAGGTCGCGGATATCGGGCTCCGGCCGTTCGATACCGAGCATGCCCGCGTGAAAAGAGAGATCCTCGAGTCGCTGCCGCGACGCGGTCCCGAGGACACGAAGTACACCGCCGGGCACGTCGTCGTCGTCGGCGGGTCTCCCGGCCTGACCGGGGCGCCATGCCTGTCGGCGCTCGCAGCGATGAGGGCCGACGCCGGCTACGTGACCCTTGCCGGGCCGGAGGCCGCTCTTCCCGTCTTCGAGCACATCGTGCTCGAGGCCGTCAAGCGCCCGCTACCGGCCGACTCCGCGGGTCTCCTCACCGAGGCGGCGGTCGAACCGGCCCTCGAGCTCGTTCAGAAGGCGGGCGCTCTCGCCCTCGGGCCGGGGCTCGGCAGGAGCGAGGGGACGAAGGCGTTCGTGCGGCGCCTGCTCGCCGAGGCCGAGCTGCCGGCGGTCGTCGACGGCGATGCTCTCTGGGAGCTCGAGCCCGGCGACTGGCCCGCTCCACGCGTGCTCACTCCGCATTCGGGGGAGTTGGGCCGCCTGCTCGGGGAGGAAGCTTCGTGGGTGAATGCCCACCGGGTCGAGGCCGCAAGCCGCGCCGTCGAGCGTTTCGGCTGCGTCTTCCTGCTGAAGGGAGCCGGGACGCTGATCGCGGCACCGGACAAGGGAGTGCTCGTCGACGGCGGCCACGCCAGCCTCGCCACGGCCGGCACGGGCGACGTCCTGACCGGGATCGTCGGCGCCTTCCTCGCGAAGGGGATGGAGCCCCGGCTCGCGACCGCGGCGGCGGCGACGGCCCATAGCTGGGCCGCGATCGAGTCTTCGCGCCACGCCGGCCTCATCGCCAGCGACCTGCTCGACGCCCTCCCGGTCGTACTCTCGTAGCTGGTGCACCGCTCCGAGATCACGATCGACCTCGGCGCCGTCCGTCGCAATGTCCGCCGCCTCCGCCACTCCCTCGGGCGGGCCGAGCTGTGGGCGGTCGTCAAGGCCGACGGCTACGGGCACGGAGCGATCGACGTCGCCGGCGCCGCGCTCGTGGAGGGAGCGCTCGCCCTCTGCGTGGCCACGGTGGGGGAGGCGCTCCCCCTGCGCCGTGAGTTTCCGGGCGCTCGCATCCTGGTCATGGGCCCGAGCTCCGGGCGGGAGATCGCGCAGGCGCGCGAGGCCGACCTCGACCTGGCGGTGACCGACGACGCGATACCCGAGGGCGTTCGCGTCCACCTCAAGCTGGACACTGGGATGGGGCGCTGGGGCCTCTCTGAGCTGCCCACGGGGCCGGCGGAGGTCGTCGGGCTGATGAGCCATCTCGCGACGGCCGACACGGATCCCGAGTTCGCGCGGGTCCAGCTGGAGCGCTTCGAGACGGCGACGGCCGAGCACTCGCACCTCATCCGGCACGTCGCGAACAGCGCCGCAGCGCTGCGCCTTCCGGAGTCGCGTCTCGACGCGGCCCGTTGCGGAATCGCGCTCTACGGCCTCTCTCCCTTCGGCGAGGACCCGGCCGCGGACGGGCTCGAGCCGGTGCTGCGCTGGGACAGCCACGTGGCGCAGGTCCGTCAGCTCGCGCCGGGCGAGAGCACGGGCTACGGCCGCCGCTACCTCGCCGAGCAGCCGACGTGGATCGGCATCGTCCCCGTCGGTTACGCGGACGGCTTTCGGCGTGACATGACCGGGGCCGAGGTGCGCGTCGGCGGAGAGCCGCGGCGCGTCGTCGGCACGATCTCGATGGATGCGCTCGCCGTCGAGCTCGACCGCGAGCTGCCGGTCGGCACGCCCGTTACCCTCATCGGGCACGGCATTCTCGTCGAGGATCACGCGCGGGTGGCCGAGACGATCAACTACGAGATCGTGTGTGGAATCGACACGAGCTCCTCGCGGGCGAGGCGCGTGGTGCTCGATGCGTGAGCTGGCGCAGGAGATCCTCGAGAACGAGGAGGCGTGGGTCGTCGGCGGCGCCGTGCGGGACGAGCTGCTCGGCCGGGAGCTGGTCGATCTCGACATCGCCTGCCGTGAGCCGAAGTCGGCGGCGCGCGCGTACGCGAACCGGTCCGGGGGAGCTCCGTTTCCTCTCTCCGAACGCCACGGCGCCTGGCGAGTCGCCCTTCTGGACGGGCGAACCGTCGATTTCACGCCCCTTCGGAACGGAATCGAAGACGACCTCGCCACGCGAGATTTCACGATCAACGCGATCGCGGTTCCGCTCGGTCGGGACGAGCCGGTGGATCCGTACGGAGGCCGCGCCGACCTCGAGGCGAAGGTCATTCGAGCCGTCTCGCCTCGCGTCTTCACCGACGACCCGGTCCGCCTCCTCCGCGCCGTGCGGCTCGAGGACGAGCTTGGCTTCCGTCTCGATCCCGAAACCGAAGAGCTCGTCCGCCGGCATGCCGGGCTCGTCACGAAACCGGCCGGCGAGCGGACGCTGACTGAGCTCGTGCGGCTGTCGGAGGAGGGCTACCGCCGTGCCGACGAGCTCGGGCTGCTGGCTCCGCTCGAGGGATCGAGCTCCGGTCTCGGCAGATCCGAGCTCGTCGACAGGCCCGCCTTCCGCCTCGTCGCCGTCTTCGGCGATTCTCTCGAGCGCCTGTCGATCTCGAACGAGCTCCGGCGCTACGCGCGGGCTCTGCTGCGGGCCCAGCGGCCCGAAGACGACTCGCCGCGGGCGATCTACCGCTTCCGGAGGGCGACCGAGCCGTGGGCGCTCGACGCTCTTGCCTTCGTCGGCGCGCCCGAGCTCGCGGACGCCGTCCGCGATGCGCGGGCGCGTGAGCCGGCCGAGCCGCTTCTGCGCGGCGACGAGCTCGGCCTCCCGCCCGGGCCGGAAATCGGGCGGCTCCTGGAGCGGATCGCAGAGGAACGGGCGGCCGGGACGATCTCGACCCGCGAGGAGGCGCTCGAGCTCGTCGGGCGCGAGCGTCAGCGCTGACGCCGCCGAGCGCGCGCGCGTCCGAAGATCCCCGGGCGAAAGGCCTCCGCGAGCGCGGCCGCCCGGTACCAGCGCGGGACGAAGATCTCGGCACTATCGCGCTCGATCGCGCGCACGATCCGCTTGGCCACGTATTCGGCGTCGACCACGATCCGGCCAAACCGCCCGCTTCGCAACCGAGCCTGGTCGAACCCTTCCGTCTGGACAAAACCCGGATTGACCGTGAGCACGCGGATCCCGCGAGGCTGCAGCTCGCTCGCCACCGAGCGGGAGAAGGCGACCTGCGCGTGCTTCGACGCCGAGTAGGGGCCGAGCGGCACGGCTCCCGCGACGGAAACGACGTTGACGAGATGGGCCGGCGCGGCGGCCTCGAGCGCGGGCAGGAACGCGCGGAGGCACCAGACCGAGCCGAGGTAGTTGATCCGAACGAGCTCTTCGATCCGCTCGGGAGGAAGATCGAGAAAGTTGCCTCTCCCGGCCACGCCGGCGTTGTTCACGAGCAGCTTGATCTGCGGATGCCGCGCGCGCACCCGCTCCGCCAGCGCATCGACCTCGGCCCTGTCCGAGACATCGCAGACCTCGTACTCGGCGTCGAGCTCGGTTGCCGTCGCTAGCAAGCGATCCTCGCGCCGGCCGACCAGGACGCACCGCCACCCGTGCGTCGTCAGAAGGCGCGCGGTTGCGGCACCGATCCCGGTCGCTCCGCCAGTGACGACTGCTACCGGCCGCAAGAGGTGCAGAGTAACCGCTCGTTAGGATCGCCCCGTGCCACGCTTCGACGGGAAACGCGGGCTCGTGCTCGGGGTCGCCAACAAGCGCTCGATCGCGTGGGCGATCGCGCGCCGGCTCGCCGAGGGAGGCGCCCAGCTCGCGTTCACCTACCAGGGCGAGCGGATCGAGAAGGGCGTCCGCGACCTCGCGGAGAGCGTCTCCAGCCCGCTCGTCACAGAATGCGACGTTCGCTCCGACGAGGACGTCGCGCGAGTCTTCTCAGAAGTTGCCGAGACGTTCGGCGGCGAGCTCGACCTGCTCGTCCACTCGGTCGCCTACGCCGCGGCCGAGGATCTCGAGGGCCGCTTCACCGACACCCCGCGAGACAGGTTCTGGATGGCACTCGACGTCAGCGCCTACTCGCTCGTTTCGTGCGCCCGTGCCGCCGAGCCGCTGATGGAGGCCGCGGGCGGGGGCGCGATCCTGACGATGACCTACCTCGGCGGTGTCCGGGCCGTTCCGCACTACAACGTGATGGGCGTGGCCAAGGCCGCCCTGGACGCGTCCGTTCGCTACCTGGCCTGGGACCTCGGCCAGAAGAACGTGCGCGTGAACGCCGTCTCGGCCGGCCCGGTGCGCACCCTCGCCGCCCGCTCGATCGCCGGCTTTCCGACGATGGAGGCGATCGTCGAGGAGCGTGCGCCGCTCCACCGCCATATCTCAGCCGACGACGTGGGCGCGGCCGCCGAGTACCTGCTCATGTAGCGGGCGGCCTTCCTTCGAGCCGATCCAAGCTCAGCCGGCGGTGCCGGCGACGGAAAACAGCCGCCATTCGCCGGGAACACCCTTCAGCTCGGCGGCCCCGCGATCACGGAACTCAAGGCCGGAACCCGCGACTATGTCCTTGACCGTGCTCGAGACGAGCACCTCGCCGGGTTGCGCGGCCTTTGCGACCCGCGCACCTATGTGGACCGCGATTCCGCCCACCTTGCCTTCGACCACCTCGCACTCCCCGGTGTGCAAGCCGGCACGGACCTCCAGGCCCAACTCCTTCACCGCTTCGGCGATCGTGCAGGCGCAGCGGATCGCTCGAGCCGGCCCATCGAAGCTGGCGAAGAAGCCGTCACCGGCAGTGTCGAGCTCCTTGCCGTGATAGCGGACGAGCTGCCGACGGATGACCGCGTGGTGCCGCTCGAGAAGCTCGCGCCATGCCCTGTCCCCGAACTGCACCGCCTTCTCCGTCGAGCCGACGATGTCCGTGAAGAGGACCGTGGCAAGCACGCGGTCCGCCTCGACGACGTCCCACTCGCCGCGCTCCCAGAAGCCGCACAGGAAGCGCTTGACCTCACCGGCTATCTGCTCAGGTTCGAAGAAGTACCCGTGATCCTTGCCTGGCAATTCGAGGAGCTCAGCGCCAGGGATCCGGTCGGCGATGTAGCGCGCTTGGTCGGGGTAGTCCCCATCCTCCGCGTGACAGAGGACGAGGGTCGGAACGCGAATCGCGGGCAGCGTGTGACGCGCGTCGATCTCTATGTTCATGCGCCACAGCGCGACTGCGGCGCTTGGACTGGCGCTGGTCAGAACCAACCGCCGCCACCACCGCCTCACCCCCTCGTCGCTCGCCAGGCTCGGCGCGAAGAAGCCCAGGTATTCGTCCAGCCACTCGTCGGTGCCGGCGGTGGCAGCCTCCTCGCGGATGATCTCGGTCCGCTGCTCCGGCGTGAATCCCCACGGGTAATCGTCGGCTGCGACGTAGGAGGCTCGGCATCCGTAGAGGACTGTCGCGGCCGTTCGCTCGGGATAGCTCGCTGCGAAGAGCAGGGTCATCGGCCCGCCTTCCGAGAAGCCCATGATCGCCGCCCGCTTCGAGCCGACAGCGTCCATCACGGCACGGATGTCGTCCATCCGCGTTTCCAGGTCCGGGATCCCGGCGGCCCGGTCGGAGAGGCCGGTCCCCCGCTTGTCGAACAGGATCAGCCGAGAGAACGAAGCCAGCTCACGGAAGAAGTCCGCAGCCGGACCCTCCCAGGCGTGCTCCAGCGCTGACAACACCCAACCGTTCACGAACACGAGGTCGAACGGCCCATCACCGACCGTTGCGTACGCGATGTTGATATCCCCGCTCTTTGCAAACCGAACGTCGGGAGCGTCCACGGCCGTAGTGTCTGCGATCGAGCGACCGGCGGCAATGCACAACGCGGGTGCCCAAAACGACGGGGATGTAGCCGGCTCTAGTCCGGCTTGCCGGCCATCGCCCACGCGGCGACGAGGTACGCGGCGAGGAGGACGAGCGAGAGCACCAGAGTCACCTTCAGCAGGCCGGGGCCTTTCCCCGCTTTGAGCCGGTAGACGCCGACGCCGCCGGCGATGAGGGAGACGAGCAGGATCAGCCCGCCGAGGTCGGCGATTACAGCGCCGATGTCAAGCCAATCGGGGCGGACTTTCTCCGGCACGTCGTCCCAGTGCTCCTTCGAGTAGATCCACTGGGCACCGATCCGCATGAGTATCCAACCCGGCAGGGCGACGGCCAGGAGCGACCAGTAGCCGAGCCGCAGGAATCTCGCCTCGCCTCGGGCGTAAGCGAGCAGGCTCGCGCCGCTGAGGAGGCCGCCGACGAGAATCGTCGCCCCAGGACGTGCAGGAAGAGCGGGAAGTTCCAGCTGTCGGGCCGGACCGTGGCGAGGACGCTCATGCGCCGGGCTTCCAGATCATGTCGATGAGGATCAGCAGCAGCACGGCCGAGCTCAGGACGTGCAGGAGGAACCCTCTACCCGTCCGGTTGATGGCCAGGAGCTCGGGGCTCGAGCCCGTCTGCCCGGCGCTCTGCAACTCCTGCGCCTTGTCCATGCCCTCGGTATAAGCGGCACCGGTGCGCCGCCCGAGCTCCGCGGCAACGAGCCAGAGGATGATCGCCGCGACGATCCAGCCGTCCCAGATGTCTTACCCGCCGACCGAGAAGGCGAGCCAGATCCCGAGGAGGATCGTGCCGCCAGCACCGATGCCGACCGCTGCGTTGCCAGTCTTGATAACAGGGTCCAGGCGGATCGTGTCCTGCGGAAGGTCGATCCCCCGCGCGGCCACGACGAGGACCCAGAGGAGGACAACGCCGGCGACGTAGGCGAACGCGCTGAGCACGTGGAACGCGAGGGCCCAGTCGTCGAAGCTCACGCGCGGATCTTACGATGCCGGCTAGGTCACGTCTCGCCGTCTGAGCGCGAGTGGCGCCGCCGGTGGGTGATCCGTTCGAGCCCCCGCTCCGTCCACGTCTCCCGCTGAGGATCGAAATGACCCTCGACCGCTCGCCCGTACGGTCGCGCGACCCGGCGGGCGTACGCCGCGAAGCCCTCGTCGCGAAGCGGGCGCCAATCCTCGCGGTACGGCACGACCAGGTGCGCACGCGACAGCGATCGCGCCGAGAGCAGGAAGACGAGGCCGATTCCCTCGGAGACCTCGAGCAGAGAACGACCCTCCGCGTCGGCCGCTCGGCGAAGGCCCTCATACGCGGCAGCGAGCTCATCGGGGGTCGGCAGGTCGTCGACGTTGGCGCGGAGCTCCGCTACGGACGAGCGCAGCTCCGCGAGCTCCAGGGGCGGGACGTCGACGAGTCGGGCCGCCGTGCCCGAGCCGCCTTCGAGCGCGCCGAGGAGCTCGTCCAGGGATCCGAACTCCGCCTCGGGGGCGAGCACCCCGGCGGCCTTGAGCTCGGTCACGAGCGCGTCGAGGTAAGCGCGCGAGCCGCGGGCGAGGTCGCTGGCGGCGGCCAGCAGCCAGAGCGGGGAGAACCCGAAGGCCGCGATCGACCCGAGCTCGACGATGTTGCCCGCACCCTTGCGTACCGCCAGCCGGCCGACTCCGCCGCCGGGCTCGGCGGTCGAGGCGCCTTCGACGCCGCCAACGAGCTCGATCGTGACGCGCAGCAGGTTCTTCGCGCTCGCCTCGTAGAGCCGCGAGCGGCGGACGAGCCGCGGCAGCAGCAGCTGCGCCGACTCGTGTACGAGACCGCCCACGAGCGCCGCGACTGAGCGGACGATTCGCTCCGGTACCGAGAGGAGGAAACGGCGGCGCACGCCTCGATGCTCGCAGAACCCCTCCTGCGTCCGTTTGAGCGAGCGTCAGTGCGCTTCGGCGGAGAGCTGCCGATCGCTCATCCGCAGGGCGAGGAGCGCGGCGAGCCCCGTCGTGATCGGCATCGAGGCGATCAGCCCGATCGAGCCGACGAGCGCGGCCACGATCTCCTCCGCGACCGCCTCGCTGTTCACGGCATCCGTAAAGGTCGTGCCGCCGATCGAGAAGACCAGGAGAACGGGGAGCGATGCGCCGGCGTAGGCGAAGACGAGCGTGTTGACCGTCGCGGCGATGTGGTCGTGCCCGACGTCGACGGCGCCTTTGAACAGCTCGCGAAACCCGAGGCTCGGATTCGCGCGCCGGAGGGCGATCACGGTCGAGGCCTGGCTCACGGTCAGGTCGACGAGCACGCCGAGAGCGCCGATGACCATCCCCGCGAGGAGCAAGCCTTGCAGGCTGATCTCCGAGTTCGTCGTGGTCAGCAGGGTCGCTTCTTCGGACGAGGCACCGGTCAGGTGAGCGAGGTCGGTGAAGAGATACGCCAGCAACACGGCGAGGAAGAGGCTGGTCGCGGTCCCCAGCCACGCCGCGATCGCCTTCGCCCCGAGCCCGTACGAGAGCGGGATCGTGACCAGCATCACCGCCAGGGCGCCGGCGAGTGCGACTCCGGAGGCCGAGTGGCCCATCAGGATCGCCGGGATCACGAACTTGAGGACGATCAGGATGCTGGCCACAAGCCCGATGAGTGCGCGAAAGCCGTGGAACCTGCCGGTTGCGAGCAGAAGCGCGACGAACATGATCCCGAGCCCCAGCATCGGCATCCGCCTGTCGAAATCGCTGAACGAGTAGGGCGGGAGCCGCACGCTTGCATTCTCCGGGGGCGGCGGGTTCTTGATCACGCGAATGCGGTCCCCGGCCTCGAGATCGCCGAGACCCGGGATCGGCGTGATCTCGAACGTCGTCGTCTCGCCCTTGCGGGGGCCGCTCGACAGCTCGACCGTCACGCTCTGGCAGGTCGATCCCCTGTTCAAAGCGCACGGTCCCTTGGAGGCACTCTTTACACGGGCGCCCTGGGTCGAGATCGACTGGATCGAGCTCGGTCGCTTCAGCTTGCCCTGTGGCAAGAGTGCGACGAGCGCCACGAGCGTGCCGATCACGAGCGCTGCGAGCGCCACAAGCATGACGTTCACGAGCGGCGAAGGGCTCCGCGGGATCCTGGATCGCTTCTTCCTGCGAGCTTCGGCCACCCGTTGGATCGTGGCGATGCGGGCGGACGTTCAGCCGCCCAGCGCGTACGAGGCGACCGGTCCATCGCGGGCGAGCAGCCGGCCTCCGCACGGATTCTTCGCATTCCGGTGAGTGACGAGGTAGCGAATGCCGAGTGCCGCCAGGCGACGACAAGGGCTGTGCCCGAGCTCGCGGAGCTGCATGTCGGCCGCGACCGGAGCCGTCGTCGAGTAGCCGGAAGGATGCTTTCGCGGCGCCTGCAGCACGTAGTAGAGGTAGACGCTCGCCTCCTGGCGGTCGGGGAGGTGGACCGGGAGCTCGAGCATCCGTCCGGGGGGCGCCGAGCGGAGCGCGGCGTAGGCGCGGTTGTGCTCGTCGGCCGCAGTCGGACGGAAGAGGCCGAGACGGAGGTCGACCAGGAGCACCGCCGCGACGAGCAGGGCTGTTCCCGGCCACCGGACGCGGTTCACCCCGACCGCGACCAGTGCCGCCAGGGCGAGGCAGGCGACCGGCAGCAGCCGCTCGGGCACCCGCGTGTGGCGAAGGCCGGGCAGGTGCCGCCAGAGCGTCTCGTATCCGGGCAGGTTCGCTCCGAGCGCGAAGAGAATCGGGACGAGGGCGCCGAGGCCGAGGACGCCCGCGAGCCGCCAGCGGCGCTGGGCCACGAGCAGCGCAAGGCCGGCGAGCGAGAGCAGGAGCACGCTCCAGCCGAGGTAGACGACGCGCTCGAGCTCGTCCGTGTTTCGCGAGACGAAGTCGGACGCGCCGGCCGAGTAACGCTCGACCTGGGCGAAGGAGCGCCCGCTCGCCCCGGTCGTGCCTCGAACACCGGCGGTGTACGCGACGAGCCCTGCTGCGACGGCGGGCGCGACGAGCCAGACGGCCCAGCGCGCGCGCACGAGCGCGTAGACGCCGAAGAACGGAATCGCCGCGAGCGCGAAGTGGAGCTGACCGGAGAGCGGGATCGAAGCCAGGGCCGCCCCGGCTACGGCGAGCCACCAGGTCGAGCGACGCCGTGCCCGCTCGAGGGCATACAGCGCGAGCGGCATGAGCATCGCGATCCACGCGAGCAGATGCCCCGCGCTCCACTGCGCCTGGAGGTATGGGGCGAGCGCAAACGCAAGCCCGCCGACGACTGCGGCCTCGCGGCGCAGGCCGAGCTCTCGCAGCCAGAGCGCGGTGAAGCCGCCGGCGCCCAGGAAACCGAGCAGTACGAAGAGGTTCCAGCCGAGGACGGTCCCGAACGCGCGCTCGAGCGGCCAGTAGGGAACCCCGAACGGCCAACCTGCGAGGTTCCAGCGCGGTTTCGCCTCGGGCTGGAAGCTGTACGGGTCGCGCCAGGGCGCCCGCCCGTGCTCGAGCTGGTGGCCGACGAGCCAGAGCTGGTAGCCAGTCTGCAGGTGGTCGCCGGGCGCCGCTTC
>WNFU01002101.1_pt1 | contig 27505 bp, 27 predicted proteins | sample 5400121 | NCBI WGS metagenome assembly WNFU01 (sample SAMN13153360, study PRJNA577476) | soil metagenome | isolation source: 100 cm soil or saprolite under grassland replicate 1 | place: USA:California | collected 2016-06-15 | reverse complement strand
CGTGGACATCGTGAACATCTCCCAGGTCTTCACGAGGTCGGGGGTCACCGAGATCGCGTGGAAGGACACCGGGATCACCTCCTTCGCCGACATGGGCGGCAAGAAGGTGGGGGTGTGGTGCTGCGGCAACCAGTACCAGGTCTTCGCCGCGCTCACGAAGAACGGCATCGATCCGAACGATTCATCGCAGGTCACCATCATGGACCAGCCCTTCGACATGAACCTGTTCCTGAACCGGGAGGTCGACGCGGCCTCGGCCATGACCTACAACGAGCTGGCCCAGGTGCTCGAGGTGACCGGTGACAACGGCGAGTTCCCCCTGTACACGATGAACGACCTCACGGTGATCCCCCTGTCCACCGTCGGGACGGCCATGCTCGAGGACGGGCTGTTCGTCCGGGGCGACTGGATCGCCGACGAGGCCCACCAGGACCTCGCGACGCGGTTCCTGGAGGCCTCGTTCAAGGGATGGGTGTTCTGCCGGGACCACTTCGACGAGTGCCTCCAGACGGTCCTGGACAACGGGCCCACCCTCGGCGAGGGCCACCAGCGGTGGCAGCTCAACGAGATCAACGCGCTGATCTGGCCGGCCGACAAGGGGATCGGGGTGATGGACCCGGACCTGTTCCAGACCACCAACGACATCGCGTCCACGTACGGCCTGATCAAGACCCCGGCCACGAACGACTCCTACCGCACCGATCTCGCGGAGGCGGCGGTGAAGGCCTTGGAGGACGACGGCGTGGACGTGAACGGGAACGACTTCCAGAAGCAGACCGTGGAGGTGACGCCGGGAGGCGAGTAGGCGGCGCGCATGCCGTTTCGCCGGGCGACCGGCGTGGAGTAGCATCCGGCGGGGGCGGAGGGAGACGGCCCGGCGGCCGAATGCCCGTCCCTCCGAGCGCCGGGAACCCCCCGTGAAAGGAGCCGCGCATGCTGAGCTTCGGCGTGACCTTCCAGGCCAACCCGCCGGTCTCGCAGGTGGTGGGGTGGACGAAGCTCGCCGAGGAGCAGGGGTACGACTACGCGTGGATCTGGGACTCCCACGTGCTGTGGCAGGAGGTCTATCCCATCTTCACCCTCATGGCCGAGGCCACCGGGCGGATCAAGATCGGCCCGTGCGTCTCCAATCCGATCACCCGTGACCCCACCGTCACGGCGAGCGTCCTCGCGACGCTGAACGAGATCTCGGGGGGCCGCATGGTGCTCGGGATGGGCCGTGGCGACAGCGCCCGGCGGGTGATCGGGAAAACGCCGGTGACGGTGGAGCGGCTGGAGTGGGCGTGCCGGCTGATCCGCGATCTGGCGGCGGGGCGTGAGGTCGACTACGACGGCACGAAGACGCAGCTCAAGTGGTCCCTCGGCCACGAGGTGGAGATCTGGGTGGCCGCGTACGGGCCGAAGGCCCTCCGCGCCGCCGGGCGGGTCGCGGACGGCCTCATCATGCAGCTCGCCGACCCCTACATCGTCGAGTGGTCGCTCCCGTACGTCCGGGAGGGCGCGGAGGAGGCGGGGCGGCGGTTCGAGGACATCCAGGTGCAGGCCGCAGCTCCCGGGTACGTGACCGTCGACCTGGCTCACGCGCGCGACCAGGTCCGGTGGTTCCCCGCCCTGGTGTCGAACCACGTGGTCGACCTGGTGAACCGGTACAAGACGGTGGAGCTCCCGCAGGCCCTGACCGACTACATCAAGGCCCGGGACCACTACGACTACGCCGAGCACGGGCAGGTCGGTGCCGAGCACGCCTCGTTCGTCACGGACGAGGTGGTCGACCGGTTCTGCGTGATCGGCACCGCGGAGGAGTGTGTGGCGAAGCTCCGGGAGCTCGAGTCCCTCGGCGTGACGCAGTTCAACAACTACAACATGGGGGAGGCCCCCGCCGAGCAGATGCGTATCTTCGGAAAGGAGATCATCCCCGCGTTCCGGTAGCCGTAGGCCGGGGCTCGTCCCCCGCAACGTAGGCCGGGGCTCGTCCCCGGCCGCGAGCAACGTAGGCCGGGGCTCGTCCCCGGCCGTGAGAGGAGGTCCGACATGGCCACCGTACGAGCCGCAGTGATCCAGGCGCACGCGAACATGCCCAAGGAAGACGCCGTCGAGAAGCACGTCGAGCTGATCGGAAAGGCCGCCGCCGAGGGCGCGCAGGTCACCTGCCTCCAGGAGATCTTCCACGGGCCCTACTTCTGCGCCGAGCAGGACCCGAAGTGGTACGCGACCGCGGAGCCGGAGGACGGGCCCACGCTCACGCGCATGCGCGAGGTCGCCCGCGAGCACAACATGGTCCTCATCGTCCCCTGGTACGAGGAAGCGCAGACCGGCGTCTACTACAACTCGGCCGCCGTCATCGAACGCGACGGGACGCTCCTCGGGAAGTACCGCAAGACCCACATCCCGCACGTCGGTCCGTGCTTCTGGGAGAAGTACTACTTCAAGCCCGGGAACCTCGGGTACCCGACGTTCGACACGTCGATCGGCCGGATCGGGCTGATCATCTGCTACGACCGCCACTTCCCCGAGGTCGCCCGCGCGGTCGGCCTGAAGGGCGCGGAGCTCGTGTTCAACCCGAGCGCCACCGTCGAGTCGCTGTCGCGGTACCTGTGGGAGCTGGAGCAGCCCGCCCACGCCGTGGCGAACGGGTTCTGGATCGCCGCCATCAACCGGGTCGGCACGGAGGAGCCGCTCAACACCCACAAGTTCTACGGCTCGTCGTACTTCTGCGACCCCCGCGGCCAGATCGTGTGCCAGGCCTCGGAGTCCGAGGACGAGGTGCTGGTGTGCGACGTGGACCTCGAGAAGATCCGGGAGGTCCGCAACACGTGGCAGTTCCTGCGGGACCGCCGGCCGGAGACGTACGGCTTCATGACGGAGCTCCTGCCGTGACGGGCGCGGACGGTAGGCCGGGGCTTGCCCCCGGCCAGGGCGACGGCGGTGCCGGGGAGCTCCTCGCTCGACACAGGGAAGTGCTTCCGAAGTGGCTGGCGCTCTACTACGCGGAGCCCATCGAGCTGGTCCGGGGCGAGGGGACCCGGGTGTGGGACGGCGCCGGGAAGGAGTACCTCGACTTCTTCGGCGGCATCGTGACCACCATCTCCGGCCACGCGGTGCAGGAGCTCGTGGACGCGCTCGCGGAGCAGGCCGGGAAGATCGCCCACACCTCGACGCTGTACCTGATCCGTCCCATGGTCGAGCTGGCCGAGAAGCTCACCGGCTTGGCGCCGATCGACATGCCGGCGAAGGCGTTCTTCGTCGGATCGGGCACGGAAGCCGTCGAGGCCGCGCTGCTGTTCGCCACGAACTGGCGGCGCTCGAACGAGATCATCGCGCTGCGGAACTCCTACCACGGACGTTCGTTCGGAGCCATCGGGATCACCGGGAACAAGGGCTGGTCGGCGTCGTCGTTCAGCCCGCTGAACGTGTCCTACGCGCTGGCGCCGTACTGCTACCGGTGCCCGCTGGGCCTGAAGTACCCCGATTGCGGCGTGGCCTGCGCGGAGGACCTCCAGAACGTCATCGAGACGACCACCACCGGCGAGCCCGCGGCCATGATCGCGGAGCCGATCCAGGGCGTCGGTGGGTTCGTCACGCCGCCGCCCGAGTATTTCCCGATCGTGAAGCGGATCCTCGACGAGTGGGGCATCCCGTTCATCGCCGACGAGGTCCAGACCGGGTTCGGCCGCACCGGCGAGTCGTTCTGGGGCATCGAGTCCTTCGGCGTCCGCCCGGACGCGATCGTGTGCGCGAAGGGCCTGGGCAACGGCATGGCCATCGGGGCGGTCGTGGGGCGGACCGACATGGTGGATTCCCTGAGCGCGAACTCCATCTCGACGTTCGGGGGCAACCCGATCGCCTCGACGTACGCCCTGGCCAACCTGAAGCACATCGTCGACAACGACCTCCAGCACAACGCGCACCGCGTCGGGAAGTTCCTGTACGAGGGGCTGAAGGAGCTGGAGGAGCGCTACGACGTGGTCGGCGAGGTCCGGGGCAAGGGGCTCATGCTCGGCGTCGAGCTGGTGAAGACGTCGGAGGGCAAGGAACCGTCGCCGGAAGCGGCCAACCAGGTCATGGAGGCCAGCAAGGAACGCGGCCTGCTGATCGGGCGCGGCGGCCTGTACGGCAACGTGCTCCGCATCTCGCCCCCGCTCGTGATCACCGAGGAGGACGCCGGCCGGGCCATCGAGACCATCGACGCCGCGCTGGGGGAGGTGCAGGGCCGGTGACGAGGACGCTCATCAAGGGCGGGACCGTGGTGACCGCGGCCGAAGCCACGGCGGCCGACGTCCTGATCGAGGACGAGAAGGTCGCGGCCATCGGCCGGAACCTCGTGGAGTCCGAGGAAGGAGTGGACCGGGTCATCGACGCCGCGGACCGTTACGTGATGCCCGGCGGCATCGACGCCCACACCCACTTCGACCTGCCGTTCGGCGGGAGCTTCTGCTCCGACGACTTCTTCACCGGAACCCGCGCGGCAGCGTTCGGCGGGACGACCACCTGCGTCGACTTCGCGGTGCAGGGGTCCGGCGAGCCGCTGCGGGTGGGCCTGGACCAGTGGTTCGAGAAGGCGCAGAAGGCCACCACCGACTTCGGGCTCCACATGATCGTGCGGGAGGTGAACGACCAGGTCCTCGACGAGATGGACACGCTCGTGTCCGAGGGCATCACGTCGTTCAAGCTGTTCATGGCCTATCCGGGCGTGTTCATGCTGGACGACGCCTCGATCTTCCGGGCGATGCAGCGGGCTGCCGACTCCGGCGCGCTGATCCTGATGCACGCCGAGAACGGCGGCCCCATCGACGTGCTGGTCCAGCAGTACATCGCCCAGGGCAAGACCGAGCCGAAGAACCACGGGCTGACCCGTCCTGCGGCGATGGAGGGCGAGGCCGTCCATCGCGTGTTCAAGCTCGCGGAGCTGGCGGGCACGCCCGCGTACATCGTGCACCTGTCGTCACGGGACGCGCTGAACGCGGTGCGGGAGGCCCGCGACCGCGGCCTCCCCGCGTTCGCCGAGACCTGTCCCCAGTACCTGTACCTGTCGGCGGACGACATGGCCCGGCCGGGGTTCGAGGGCGCGAAGTTCGTGTGCTCGCCGCCGCTGCGGCCCGCCGACCACCAGGACGACCTGTGGAAGGGCCTGAAGGCGGGCGACCTCCAGGTGGTCTCGACCGACCACGCGCCCTTCAACTACAAAGGCCAGAAGGAGCTGGGGAAGGACAACTTCGCGAAGATCCCGAACGGCCTGCCGTCGGTGGAGGACCGGTTCACGCTGCTGTACCAGGGCGTCGTGAACGGCCACATCGGCCTGACCCGCTTCGTCGAGCTGGTGGCGACCGCGCCGGCCCGGATGTTCGGGCTGTACCCGCGCAAGGGGACCATCGCGCCGGGGTTCGACGCGGACATCGTGGTGTTCGACCCCAACCACGAGCGGACCATCTCCGCCGAAACGCATCACATGAACGTGGACTACTCCTGCTACGAGGGGGTCACGGTGAAGGGCCTCCCGGAGATCGTCATGCAGCGGGGGAACGTCCTCGTGGAGGACGGGGAGTTCCACGGAAAGGAAGGCAGCGGCCGGTTCGTTGAGCGCAGCCGAATGAGCCCGTAGGCCGGGCCTCGTGCCGGCCGGGGGCGGGGGCAAGCCCCGCCCCACGAGGAGGTGGACGCATGACGGCGACGAAGGTCCAGAGCTTCATCGGGGGACGGTTCGCCGACGCCGGCTCCGACGAGACGGATCCGATCTACGACCCGGCCACGGGCGAGACGATCGCGCTACTTCCGTACTCGACCGCCGGAGAGATCGACGACGCGGTCGCGGCGGCGAAGAGGGCCTCCGCCGAGTGGGCCGACACGCCGGTCCCGGAGCGGGCCCAGGTCATGTTCCGGTTCAAGCAGCTGCTCGAGGACCACTTCGAGGAGCTGTCCATGCTGGTGACCAGGGAGAACGGCAAGACCCTCCCGGAGGCCCGGGGCGAGGTCCGCCGGGCCATCGAGGTCGTGGAGTTTGCCTGCGGTGCGCCGTCGCTCCTCCAGGGCTCGAACCTGGACCAGATCGCCGACGGCATCGACGAGCAGCTGGTGCGGTTCCCGGTGGGCGTGGTGGCCGGGATCACGCCATTCAACTTCCCGATGATGGTCCCCCTGTGGATGGTCCCGCTCGCGGTGGTGGCCGGGAACACCTTCGTGCTGAAGCCCTCGCAGCGGACGCCGCTGTCCGCGATGCGGGAGGCCGAGCTGCTGGCGGAGGCCGGGCTGCCCGAGGGCGTCCTGAACATCGTCCACGGGGCGAAGGACCCGGTCGACGCATTGCTGGCGCATCCCGACGTGGACGCCGTGTCGTTCGTCGGGTCGGCCGCGGTGGCGAAGTACATCTACGCAACGGGGGCGGCGAACGGGAAGCGCGTGCAGGCGCTGGGCGGCGCGAAGAACCACCTCCTGGTGATGGACGACGCGGACCTGCCGAAGACGGTCACCGCGCTCATCTCGTCCGCCTTCGGCAATGCGGGACAGCGCTGCCTGGCCGGGAGCGTGGCGGTCGGGGTGGGAACGGTCGGCGACGCGCTGGTCGACGAGCTTCGCCGGCAGGCCGAGGGGCTTCGGGTTGGTCCCGGCGCGGAGCCCGAGACCGACATGGGCCCGGTCATCCGGGAAGAGCGCCGTAAGGAGCTCATCGGCTACATCGAGGAGGGCGAGGAGGTCGGCGCCGCGCTCGCGCTGGACGGCCGGGGCGTCGGTCCGTCGGACGGCTTCTTCCTGGGGCCGACCATCTTCGACCACGTCACCCCGGACATGCGGCTGTGGAAGGACGAGCTGTTCGGGCCGGTGCTGTCGGTGGTCCGTGCGTCGGACATCGACGAGGCCATCCGGGTGATGAACGCGAGCCCATACGGCAACGCCGCGTCGATCTTCACGACCTCGGGCGGGAACGCGCGGGAGTTCCGGCGGCGGGCGGAGGCCGGGATGCTGGGCGTGAACATCGGCGTGGCCGCGCCCATGGCCTTCTTCCCGTTCACCGGGTGGAAGAGCTCGTTCTTCGGCGACCTCCACGCCACGGGCGCGGACGGGTTGCGCTTCTACACCCGGCAGAAGGTGGTCACGTCCCGGTGGTGGCTGGCGCCGAAGCTCGACCACGCCCAGCCGGAAGGCCGCGGTCACTAGTCTGGACCAGACTAGTTCGCCGGCACGGCTTGAAACCCGCCGCGGGCTCTGGGTGCTCTTGCTCGCCGCCCAGTGGCTGGCGCTGCTCGCGCCGGCCTCGCTGTCCCTGATCATCCTGACCGCAGGTGCCCTGGGCTTTTCCGGGCCGGACGCCGTCGAGTTCGTCGGACGATCGTTGCTGCTCGTGGGCATCTTCACCGTTGCCCAGCTCGTGATCGGCCATCGGCTGCCGGCGTTCGAGGGTCCGGCGTCGGTGATCCTCGCCGCGATCCTGCTGGCCCTCGGCCACGCACACCCCCGCGAGCCTGTCTCCGCGGTGGCCGGGGGCCTGGTGGTATCGGGCGCGGTCCTCGTGCTCATCGGGCTCGGCGGGGTCGTGCGGGTCCTGGTCCGCGTCTACACACAGTTCGTCACCGCGATCTTCCTGCTGCTGCTCACGGCGACCATCGCGTGGCAGTTGCTGCCCGACGCGGTTGCGGCGCGCGGCCCCGGATGGACCGGCGCCCGCCCCGTGGCCTTTGTCGCCGTGGTGGGGATCTCGCTGGCCCTCGAGCTCCGGGGACCGGGCGCCTGGCGGGCCCTCTCGATCCTGGTGGGGTTCCTGGCGGGGATGGCGGTGTTCCTGGCCGCCGGGTCGCTGGGGCCGGCGCCGGCGGGGGGCGCGGTGCTGCGGGTCGTGACCGAGGCCCCGGTGTTCGAGCCGGGCGTCGCCATCCCCATCGCCATCGGTGGGCTCCTGGCGGGGCTGAACGGGCTGGCCACGGCGAACGCGGTCTCGGCCGCGGTGGGCGCGGAGCTGTCCGGGGGGCGGCTGACCCGGGGGCTCGTCGTCACCGGCGTGTCGCACGCGGTGCAGGGCATCGTCCCCGGGCTGGGGTCGGTGCCGCGGGCGGACTCGGCCGCGCTCGCGGCCCGGGACCCCGCCCTGGCCCGGCCGTCGCTGGCGCTCGGGTGCGCGGCCCTCGCCGCCGTCAGCCTGATCGGCCCCGCGGTGCGGTTCCTCATACGGCTGCCCGAGGCGCTGGCGGCGGACGTGTTGCTCGCGGTCATGGCCTCGCTCACGGTGCTGTCCCTGCGCATCCTGCTGCGAACGGCGTGGACCCGGGCCCGGGCGGTCGTGTTCGTCCTCTCGATGGTGGTCGGCGGCTTCCTCGTGCCGGGGCCGCCGGGCTGGCTCCCGGGGTGGACCCAGTACGTGGCCTCGAGCCCGGTGGGCCTGGGCCTGCTGGTGGCCCTGGTGGGAGAGGCGCTGCTGCTGCGGCGCGACCGATCCTTCAGTCGAGCTGAAGACTAGGAACACGCGGCCGGACAGAGCTCGACGGGGCGGCGATCGAGGCGCATCTCTTCGGCGGCGATCCGGAACGCGGTCCGGTAGATCCAGGGCAACGGACGGCGGATCCGGTCCTTCCATTCCAGGGCGCGAGCGAAGGACTCGGCCACCGCTTCGCTGGCGATGTCCGTGCGCCCGCCGGCATAGGCGCACAGTGCGCGTAGAGGGCCGGGGACGCGTCCCGGAACAGCCGCTCGATGTCGTCGTCGTCCACACGCGCACTCACAAGAGGGATGACGGGGCGGAAAGGTCTACAGGTCCCGCCGGAGCGGGCGCTATGCCCGCGGCCGGGGGGAGGCCACGGCCTCGACGCGGTAGCCGGCGGAGCGGAGCTGGTCGGCCCCTCCGCGGTCGATGACCAGGATGATCAGCTCCACGTGCGCGCCGGCCTCCTCCAGGGCTCGGGCCGCACGCTCGACCTGGTGGCCCGTCGTGCTGACGTCCTCTAGCAGCGCGACGCGGGCACCGTCCGGAAGCCCGCCTTCCACCTGCGCCTTCGTCCCGTAGGCCTTGGGCTCCTTTCGTACGACCACCATGGGCAGCCCCGCCTCCAGGGCCACCGCGGCCAGCAGCAGCGTGGCCGCACCCTCGGGCGCGGCCAGGTGCGTGACCCCCGCGGGAACAATGCCGCGCACCTCCGTGGCCAGTTCGCGCAGCAGGGAGGGCTCCGTGAGGAAGCGGAACTTGTCGAAGTAGACCGTCGATCGCTTCCCGGAGGAGAGGACGAAGTCCCCGTGGAGCTGGGAGGCAGCGATGAGGCGTTCCACGAGGTCGCCGGGCATGGTGCGGGTAGCATAGGGCGCCGACGGACCTGCACCGCGCGGTACGTCGCCCCTGCCACCGGCCACGTCGCTGCCGCGGGCGGGGTTTTCGATCTGGTTAGAATTCTGACCAGCGATGCCGGAGACGATCCCCTTCACCGATGCCAAGGCGCGCCTGTCTGAACTCGTCGACAAGGTCGTTAAAGAGCACGAGCGATTCACCCTGACACGCAACGGGCGCCCCGCGGCCATCCTCATCAGCCCGGACGAGCTCGATTCCCTCGAGGAGACCGTGGAGATCCTCCAGGACCGGAGGCTGCTCGAGTCCATCCGGCGGTCTCGCCGCGAGGCGGCCAAAGGCAAGCGGCTCCGCCTCGAGGATGAGGTGTAGTTGGCCTACGAGGTCGAGATCACCCCCGAAGGGCTTCGTCACCTCGACCAGCTTCCCGACAAGGTCCGCGCCGCCGTGCTCGAGGCGATCTTTGGGACCATCGCCCAGAACCCGCAGCGCTCGGGCAAGCCGATCCGCGGGGAGCTCGAAGGCCTGTACTCGGCTCGGCGGGGGGACTTCCGGGTCATCTACGAGGTGGACGAGCAGACGAAGACCGTGCTCGTTCACCGGGCGCAGCATCGGCGGAGTGTGTACCGGCGCCGATGACCGACCGCCCGGCTCGCCTTGCCTGAGCGGTACCCGCCGTGCAAGATGGTCCGCACTCAGGGTAGGGAGGCCCTCGCTGGCACAACAGGCCGCGCAAGTCGATCAGGCACGCCCGAGCGAGGAGTCGGGCTCTGCCGTTCGGCTCGACAATGTGGTCAAGCGCTTCGGCGACGTCGTCGCCGTGGATGGCGTGGACCTCGACATCCGACAGGGCGAGTTCTTCTCGTTGCTCGGCCCGTCGGGCTCGGGGAAGACGACCTGCCTGCGCATGATCGCCGGGTTCGAAGCGCCGACCGACGGCCGCATCTGGCTCGGCGGGCAGGACGTGACGCGCCTCGCGCCCTACGAGCGCGACGTGAACACCGTGTTCCAAGACTACGCGCTGTTCCCGCACATGACCGTCGAGGAGAACGTCGAGTACGGCCTGCGGGTGAAGAAGGTCCCTCGCGCCGAGCGGGCGGTGCGGGCCCGGGAGACCCTCAGGATGGTCCGCCTGGAGGGATTCGACCGCCGCAAGCCCGGACAGCTCTCCGGGGGGCAGCGCCAGCGCGTGGCCCTGGCCCGGGCCCTCGTGAACGTCCCCAAGGTCCTGCTGCTCGACGAGCCCCTCGGGGCCCTCGACCTGAAGCTCCGCCAGGCCATGCAGATCGAGCTGAAGGCCATCCAGCAGGAGATCGGGCTGACGTTCATCTACGTCACCCACGACCAGGACGAGGCACTCACGATGAGCGACCGCATGGCTGTCATGAACCTGGGCCGCATCGAGCAGGTGGGGACGCCCGCGGAGGTCTACGAGCAGCCCTCCACCAGCTTCGTCGCCGGGTTCGTGGGCGTGTCGAACGTCCTGTCGGGACCGGCCGCCAGGGCGGTGACCGGCTCGGAGCACGCCTTCACCATCCGGCCGGAGAAGATCCGGCTGGTCGACGCGGCGTACCGGCCGGGAAGCGACGAGTGCACTGCCACCGGGCACGTCCGCGACGTCGTGTACCTGGGGGCGCACACGCGATACACCGTGGACCTCGACGGGGGCGGCTCGCTGGTGATCACCCAGCAGAACCTCACCACCTCCTCGATGGAGGTGCTGGAGGTGCGGGGGAAATCCGTTCGCCTGGTGTGGAATCGCGCGTTCAACCGGCCGGTGGAGCAGGGGACCGAGGAGCCAACGGAGGGAGACGGGCAAGGGGACGTCGAATGAGGGAGGAGGGTGCATGAAGCGGACGCGGGGATTCCTCGCGGGGCTCGGCGCGATCGCGCTGCTCGCCGCGGCGTGCGGCGGCGGCGGCGGAGGCGGCGGCGGCGGCAAGATCGAGCCGCCGGTCGTCTTCGACAAGATCGGCCAGACGGAGGGGGAGCTCAACCTCATCGCGTGGAACGGCTACGTGGAGAACGGGTCGAACGACCCGAACTACGACTGGGTGACCCCGTTCGAGGACAAGACGGGCTGCAAGGTGAACGTGAAGTACGCGGACACCTCCGACCAGATGGTGACGCTCATGCGCCAGGGCGGCGGGACGGCGTATGACGGCGTCTCGGCCTCGGGAAACGCGTCGAACACGCTCATCGCCGGCGGGGACGTGGGCGCGGTGGACACGAAGCTGTTCCCGGACTTCGCCAACGTCATCGGGCCGCTCCAGCCCGACACGGGGACGAACACCAAGCACTACGTGGTCGACGGGAACGTGTACGGCACGCCGTACATGTACGGGCCGAACTTCCTCATGTACAACACCGAGGTCGTGTCGCCGGCTCCGACCAGCTGGGACGTCACGTTCGAGCCCACGCTGAACGGCCAGACGAACCCGTACGCCGGGAAGATCACCGCCTACGACGACCCGATCTTCATCGCCGACGCGGCGGTGTACCTGAAGGCCCACGACTCGGACCTCGGGATCACCGACCCGTACGAGCTGACCACCAAGCAGCTCGACGCGGCGATGGACCTGCTCGACAAGCAGAAGCCCCTGGTGGCGAAGTACTGGTCGCTGTACACGGACGAGATCGACGGGTTCGTGAACGGCAGCATGGTCGTGGGGACTGCGTGGCCGGTGAACCTCAGCTACGCGGAGGCCGACGCGCCGGTCGACCAGGTCATCCCCAGCGAGGGCGTGACCGGGTGGGCGGACACGTGGATGATCTCGGCCCACGCGAAGCACCCGAACTGCATGCTCGAGTGGATGAAGTGGGCGATGACGCCCAAGGTCCAGTCCGAGGTGGCCGTGTGGTACGGCGCCGCCGGGAGCAACGTGAACTCGTGCGACCTCATCCGGACGGCGCTGGGCAAGGACGCCGACCTCGTGGACACCGTCCGCTACAGCTTCTGCGGCGACGTCGACTTCCTGAACTCCCTGTATCTGTGGAAGACGCCGCGCTCGGACTGCGGGGACGGCCGCGACGACTGCGCGGACTACTCGGAGTGGCAGCGACGCTGGACGCAGCTGCGAGGCGCGTAACGCCGGTGCGGTGATGCTCGGGGGCCGGACCGGCCCCCGAGCTCGTCCGCGGCGAATCCGTCGAGGCAGGGGGACAACCAGTGGCGATCGCGACGGCGGGACCCGTTGCCGAGCGGGCGTCCTGGCCCAGGCGGGTCTCCGCGTACCTGCACCGGCATCGGGGGGTGAAGCTGGCGCTCCTGCTGGCCGCGCCCCTCGGGTGGATGCTCGTGATCTACCTGGCTTCGCTGGCCATCCTGCTCACCTCGGCGTTCTGGTCGGTCGACCCGTTCACGCGCCGGACGGTGCACCAGCTGACGCTCGACAACTTCCACACGCTCTTCACCGATCCCGTGTATCGGATCGTGGCCCTCCGAACGTTCGGGATGGCGGTCTCGGTGACCGCCGCGGACATCGCGCTGGCGTTCCCCATCGCCTACTACGCCGCGCGCATCGCGACGCCGCGAGGACGGGCCGCCCTGCTCGTGGCGGTCACGATTCCCCTGTGGGCCTCCTACCTCGTCCGGGCGTTCGCGTGGAAGCTCATCGCGACGCCGAACGGGTTCCTGGACTGGGTGGTGCGAGGCTTGCACCTCGGCCATCTCCAGCTCGGATCGTCGAACTGGACGGTGTGGCTGACGTTCGTGTACCTGTGGCTCCCTTTCGTGATCCTGCCGATCTACAGCGTGATCGAGCGCATCCCCGCCTCGTACCTGGAGGCGTCGAGCGACCTGGGGGCCCGGGGGTGGCTCACGTTCCGGCGGGTGGTGTGGCCGCTGGCGTTGCCGGGCGTGGTGGCAGGGTCGATCTTCTCGTTCTCCCTCACGCTGGGCGACTACGTGGCGCCGACGCTGGTGGGGAACACGCAGTTCATCGGCAACATCATCGAGCAGAACGTCGGGGTGACCCAGAACATCCCGTTCGCCGCGGCGTACGCGATGGCGCCCATCGTGATCATCGGCATCTATCTGGTGGCGGCGAGGCGCGTGGGCGCGTTCGAGGCCCTCTAGTGCTCCCGCCCGGGAATTCCCCGAGGGAGCGCTAGATGGAGACGCGCGCGGTCAGGGTCCTGTTGCGCGTCGCCGTCGGGCTGACGCTGCTGTTCCTGTTCGTGCCGCTGTTCATCGTGATCCTCTACGCCTTCAACGGCAGCGTCGGCCAGAAGTGGCCGATCGACCAGTACACGGTGCGGTGGTTCGGTGTGGCCTGGCGGAACGGCGACGTGCGGGAGGCGCTGCTGAACTCCGTGATCATCGCCCTCACCGCGACCGGGATCGCGCTGGTGCTCGGCACGCTCTCGGCCTTCGCCGTGCACCGCTTCCGATTCTTCGGCCGGGAGGCCATCTCGTTCGCCCTCGTCCTGCCGATCGCGCTGCCCGGGATCATCACGGGCATCGCGCTCAACTCGGCCGTGACGGCGGCCGGCCTCCCGCTCTCGCTGCGGACCATCATCATCGGCCACGCGACCTTCTGCGTGGTCCTCGTCTACAACAACGTCATCGCCCGGCTGCGGCGGACGCCGGGCTCGCTGGTGGAGGCGTCCATGGACCTCGGCGCGGACGGCTGGCAGACGTTCCGCTACGTGACCCTGCCGGTGCTGTCGGTCGCGCTCGTGGCGGGCGGGCTGCTTGCCTTCGCTCTCTCGTTCGACGAGATCATCGTCACCAACCTGCTCGCCGGGTCGGAGCTCACCGTGCCGAAGTGGATCTTCGACAACCTCCGGCAGCCCCGGAACCGGCCCACGGTCAACGTCGTGGCCATGGCGCTGATGCTGGCGTCGCTGATTCCGGTGTTCCTGGCGCAGCGGCTCACGCAGGAGCCCACGGCGCGGACCGCGGAGCGGCGTCCGTCCGCGCTCGAGCCCGTGCCGTAGGCATCAGGCACCTCGTGGTTGCTCTCCCTCCGGGGGCGATGCGAGACTCCGGCGTGTCCGCTATGGGAGGGGGGACCGATGGTCGATGTTCATGCTTCCGAGACTCGTTCCTTCAGGCGATTCGCGGCGATCTCGGCATTCGTCGTGGGCCTGGGGGGGATCGGCTACGCAGCTGCGTTCGTGGTGGTCCTTCACAGCAACCCGAAGTCGGCGGAGATTCTCCGGGAGCTCCTTCTCGTCGCGGGGGGTCCCCTCGTCATCGCGGTCCTGCTGGCGCTGTACCAGAGGGTCCGTCATGTCGACGGGGCGTTTGCTCTATGGGCCCTGTTGATCGGGACCGTCGCAGCCCTGGGGTCATCGGCCCACGGGGGCTACGACCTGGCGATCGCGGTGAAGGAACCGCCTCCCGGCAGCGCGGACATCTCGTTCCTGCCTCACCAGGCCGACCCCCGCGGATTGTTCACGTTCGCTTTCGCCGCCCTCGCCATCGCCACGTTCTCCTGGCTCATCATTCGGAGCAATGCCCTGCCCTCGAGGCTCGGGTATCTCGGTTTCGGAACGGCCGCTTTCCTGCTTGTGGTGTACCTGGGGCGGCTCACCATCTACAACCCGAAGAACGCCTTCCTCTACGCGGTGGCGCTGATCACGGGCTTCGCGGCAATCCCGGCCTGGTATGCCTGGCTCGGCCTGCTGCTCTGGCGGGACGCCGGGCGTCCAGACGTGACGGCCTGAGGCTTCATCGAGTCGGGGCTCCGTTCATGCGGCGAGCTCGACCCCGAACCCCCGCCTGGCCAGCTTCAGGATGACCTGGCCGGGGGCGCGGAGGTCGGCCACCCGGGCCCCGGACAGCTCCTCCAGCTCGGCGAGGCGCCTCGACAGCGCCTCGGGCCCGGCCTGCCGGGCCAGGCTCAGCTGCCGGGCGTTCGCCCACACCTTCCGCCTGGCCTCCTTCAGGAACCTCTTCGTGCCCTGCCGGTTGAACGGCTGGAGCATCCGGTCGAGCAGGGTCCGCTCGCCTGGTCCCTCGACCTTCGCCAGCTCGCGGTCCTCCACGGCCACCCGGGCGGCCAGGATGCCGTCGATGTGCTCGTGGTCCGCGGACCGCCGGGCGATGAGCTCGGGGTCGTCGAACTCCTCGTCGGTGATCACGGCCAGGAGCGCCTGCGGCAGGTCGTAATTGATGTGCGCGTTCATCCCCAGCAGTACGTAGCGGAGGTGGGGGAGCCCCCGGTGGCGGCACGCCTCGAACGCGATCTGCCATGGAGTCGGCGGCGCCTCACCCCCCGCCCACTGCTCCAGCGCCACGAGATACAGGTCCGCGAACGCGACGTCCCACCGCTCGGCCCACTCGTCGTCGAGGAACCCGCCCCGTTCGATCTCCGCCTTCACGGCCTTGGTGGTCCGCATGTACGTGGCATGGAAGTGCTGGAGCTCGTCGTCGTCCCGCTCCAGCGGCACGAGCATCTCTTCCATCCGCGCGATGAGTTCGTCGATCGTCCCCGACGGCTGCACCAGGCCCCCTTTCGGCCAGAGCTTCGCAGCAGTCTAGGCGGCGGATCGACGCCGATGGACCATCTGGGCACTGGGGCCGCCGGGACGCGGACTTTCAGCGGCCCGCGAGGTACGAGAGCAGGAGGGCTTCCGCGACGCACGAACGCTCCAGCTCGCCGAGGTGCACGCTCTCGTTCTCGCCGTGGGCGCGGCAGTCCGGATCGGCCGCGCCGGTCAGGAGCAGGGCCGCCTCCGGGTAGGCCTCCGAGAAGGCTGCGACGAGGGGGATGGTCCCGCCCATTCCCATGTCCACGCTGTCGGTTCCCCACGCCTCCCGGAACGCGCGCCGGGCGGCGTCGTGGGCCGGCGTGGTGGCCTGGACCTGGAACGGCTCTGCGGCCGAGCCGCGGGTCACCCTGGCCTCCGCTCCCCACGGCGCGGATGCCTCCACGTGCGCCACCAGGGCGTCGAGCGCCTTCACCGGATCCTGGCCGGGGGCGAGCCGGAGGCTGACCCTGGCCCGGGCCACCGGCACGAGCTGGTTGGAGGACTCCGCGATGGTGGGGGCGTCGATGCCGAGGACCGAGACGGCCGGGCGCATCCACGTCCGTTCCGTGATCGAGCCCTCGCCGATCAGCCGCACGCCCGGCCGGAGGCTGGCCGTGGCCCGGAAGTCCTCCTCCCGCTCCTCGATGTCGGGTTCCGGACCGGTGGTGAGCCCGGGCACGGCCACGTCCCCGGCGTCGTCGTGCAGGGCGGCCAGCACCCGGGCCAGCGCCGAGAGCGCATCGGGCACGGGGCCGCCGAACATGCCGCTGTGGACGGCGTGGTCGAGCGTGCGGACCTCCACGACGCAGTCCACCAGCCCCCGAAGCGAGGTCGTGAGCGCGGGGACGCCGAGCTTCCAGTTCCCGGAATCGGCCAGCACGAGGACGTCGGTCGCCAGCAGGTCGCCGTACGCCCCCAGGAACTCGGCGAGGTGCGCCGAGCCGATCTCTTCCTCACCCTCCACGACGACCTTCACGTTCACGGGGGGACGGCCGTCGAAGGCCCGGACGACGGCGGCGTGCATCACGACCCCGCACTTGTCGTCGGACGTGCCACGTCCGTACATGCGGCCGCCCCGCTCCACGGGCTCGAACGGCGGGGTCTCCCAGTCGCCCTCGCGGCCGGGGGGCTGCACGTCGTGGTGGGAGTACAGCAGGACGGTGGGGGAACCTACCGGGCCGCGCGACTCCGCGAAGACGGCGGGATGGGCGCCGTCCAGCTCGAGCAGCCGGGCGCCGGTGCACCCCGCCGCCGCGAGGACCTCCGCGGAGGCGTCGGCGGACGCGCGGACGTGGGCGGGGTCGAACCCGGGAGCGCTCACGGACGGAATGCGGACCAACCGATCGAGCTCCTGCCCGACCCGAGCCTGGTCCTGCACGACGCGTTCCTTGATCCCGTTCGGCCCCTCAGTCAATGTCTCTCCTCGCCCGGCGACCCCGAAGCCTACTGCCCCGCGCGGGCGCGGACGAGACGAGGAATCTGAGGCGCGGTCAGGCGGGGGAGAGCGTCCGGCTTCCGGCCTCCCGGGTGGGGAGCGTCAGGGACAGCGACGACAGCGCGAGCGACGACGGCAGGTTGTCCGGCCGGAACGTCGGAGCGTCGGTCTGCCCGACCTGGAGCTCGATGGTGTGGCCCGCCGGGAAGGCCCAGTGGTTGCCCCACAGCTCGGTGTCGATGGTACCGGTGGCCGCGTCGCCCGCTTCCGTGGCGATCCGCGTGCCGCCCCGCGTGACCAGCGTCTTGGAGCCGTCCGGCGCGACGTCCCACACCTTGAAGACGACGGTCGCGTCCACGCCGGACAGCGTGTACCCGAGCTGGACGGCCGGCAGGCCGAGCAGCGTCAGGCCGCCCGCGGGGACGTTCCACGACCAGAAGGCCTGGCCCGGGTCCTCGTCGCTCACCTGCTCGGTCATGCATGCGGAGTTCGCGAGCGGGTCGGTGGCGGCGCCGTCACCGGGGTTCGGATCGGCCGACGTCGTCGCCTTCGAGCCGGTCCAGGAGGCCTTCGCGGAGCCGCGGGCCAGGGAGTCCCAGGCCCCCGCCACCGGCGTCTGGGTCCCGCCGGCCGGAGGGCAGTTCGTCGCGAACGAGTAGGCCTGGGCCGGGGGCCGCTCGGCCGCTCGACCGAGCACGTACGCGTCGACGAACCGGTTCGCCAGTGTGTTGATGGGTTCCCACTGCGCGGCGGGGTTCTGCGCGTTCGAGTGGCCGATGTCGCCGAACGCCATCGTGATCGGGTACCCGGGGTCGGCGGCCTTCAGCTTCCGGAACATCTGGAGCGTCTGCACCGCCGGGAACAGCGGGTCGGTCCACCCCTGGATCGACATCACCGGGACCTCGCGGACGCTGTGGGCCCGAACCGCGTTCAGGTACGTCGCCGCGTAGTACGCGCTGCGGTCCCGGAAGCTCTGCTTCACGACGTCGACGTTGGGCTTGGAGTCGTACGGCTCGCCGGACTGGATGTCGGCGTACTGGAGGTCGAGGTTGGTCGTGGGATGGCTGGGGTCCTCGTCGTAGCGGCCCTGGGCGAGGGCCCGTCCCGCCACGTACAGGCCGGAGATGTAGCTGTCCTTGGGGACGCCGAGCGGCGTCATGTGGTCCGCGCTTTGGTTCCTGCCGTCGGTGGCCCGGCCGCTCGGCGCGAGCGAGTCCAGCAGGTCCGTCCACGGGTACTTCGCGACCGCGGCCGCGAGCTGGACGGTTCGGCCCTTCGGGCTCTTCCACGGCATCGAGGTGGCGAGGAGCCACGACTGGCCGCCGCCGTAGGAGCCGCCCGTCGAGAGCAGGGCACCGGGGTCGGCGATGCCCGCGTCGACGAGCGTGCCCAGGATGGTCTGGGAGTCCCTGCCCTCGAAGTTCCGGTCGGCCAGGTGGGTGTAGCCGTCGGTGCAGTTCGGGTCGGGATCGGCCGTGCCGCACGACTCCTCGAACCCGCGGGCCGTGGGGTTGACGGCGACCCATCCGCGGGAGACGAACCACACGTTGTTCCAGTGCCACCGGTCGGGGGCGTCGCCGTCCACGGAGGTGGCCTCCCAGTCGCCCTTGTCCCCGGACCACCCATGCAGGAACAGCACGGTGGCGGCCGGGGCCGTGGCGCCCGTGGGGATGGACAGGTCGGTGTCCAGGCCGATCCCGTCGAAGCTGGGGATCTCGCCGGTGCACTTCGTGTACGCCACGCCGTCGTCGGACGTCACGGGCGAGCACGACAGGCCGAGTCGCGCGGCGCGGTCGGCCAGCGTGGTGGGTGCGGCCCCGAGCGCGGCCCGGGCCGGGGCCACGGCGGCGAGGGCGAGCAGGGCGGAGAGCAGAGCGAATGCGCGCGGGCGGGACACGGTGCGACCTCCCCTTGTTCGGCAGGCCGCTTCTTACCCTGCGGTAGGTTCGGTCACACCTGCCGACCGGTCGCGGTCAGCCGCGCTCCGGGACGTAGTGCCGCGATCCGTCGATGGGGTCGATCCACACTCGCATCAGCCGCTCGGTGGAGGGATCGCGGAACACCTCGTCGGTTCGATGCCAACCTTCCTGGGGGACCTGGCTCTCGCCGTGGCGGCGCAGGCTCAGGCTGAGCACGAGCGCCACGAGCAGGACCCCGCCGAGGACGAGCCAGACGATCATCGCCCCACCGCCTCCTCCTCCGCCGCCGCCGCGGTCACTGCCTCCCGGGTCACTGCCTCGCGGCTACGACCACCGCCGTGCCGTAGGCGACGATCTCGGTGAGGCTCTCGCCGATCTCCGAGGAGTCGAACCGCATCCCCATGATCGCGTTCGCTCCCAGCAGGCGCGCGTTCTCGATCATGCGGTCCATTGCATGGCGGCGGCTGTCCTCGAGCAGTTCCGTGTACTGGCTGACCTCGCCGCCCTTGAGCGTCTTCCAGGCGGCGCCGAACCCCTTCGCGAAGCCCATCGACCGGACGATGAGACCGAAGCAGGTGCCCAGAGAGCGCTGCACCTCCCATCCGGGGAAGTCGAACGTGGTCGTCACGGGCATCGCGGTGGCCTGGGACTGCGGGGTGGGCGGGGCCTGTGGAAACGGTGGCTGTTGCACCCGTCCTCCTTTCCTGGTCTCGGTCCTGCGTCGCTGCGGTCGGGGCGGCCCTCGAGCCTGGTGCCTAGGGGGGAGCGGCCATCCCGGGCGCCACATCGTGCCCGGCCGCCCCAGTGCCGCGCAAGGGCAGCGCCGAGTGGCCGAAGTCGTGGAGTGCCGGGTATCGGGCCCGCAGGCCGTCCACGAAGCGGGCCAGCCGGTCCGCCAGCGAGGCGTCGACGATCTCCAGGACGTTCTCCGCATTCTCCTGGCCGGAGTGCGACAGGTTGTAGCTGCCCAGGAACACGGTGTCGTCGGCGACCAGGACCTTCGCGTGCATGTAGTCGTGCACGGTGTCCGGTCCGTACGGGGTCGACCGCTTCCCCGAGAACGGCGCGTTGGCCAGGATGCTCCCGACGACGGGGATCTTCCACGCCGCGTTGCCGTCCGCCTCCCACTGCTGGCGCACCTCCGCCATCTGCGTGGCGTCGAGCACGCCGGCCACATCGATCCCTTGCGCTGCAACGGTCTCCGCGAGCGTGGCGATGATCGGGCCCGAGGTCATGACCGGTGAGCACACGCGGACCCGGTGCGTGGCCTGACCGACCGCGGAGGCGATGCGGTGCGCGAGACGCCGCCCTCGCCCGGGCGAGAACAGCACCCGCACCGACGTACCGGCGACATCGACCGGGTCCGGGGTGTACTCTCCGGTCCCCGCGACGCGCTGCCGGTCCCACAGCTCCCAGAAGTTGCGCGTGTAGGCGGCGGCGATGGCCTGCGACGGGACGATCGCGATCACGTTCTCCTCCCGGGTCCAGGCGTCGTCGGTCCAGTTCAACGACCCGGTCCACACGACCTCGCCGTCGCGGACGACGTACTTGTGATGCATGAGGTCCGGGACCCCGGGCACGCCGCGTGCCGGGACCGAGCTGGCCGCCAGGAGGTCGGGACTGGTCCTGGGCGGCGGCGGCACGGGGATGGGCTTGTCGTGATCCAGGTTGTAGACCATGCGGACCGCGACGCCGCGGCGCGCGCCGTCGCGGATGGCGTCGACCACGGGGCCGGCGGTCTCCTCCCCCAGCGAGAAGTCGTACAGGGCGATGTCCAGGCTTCGTCTCGCCCGGCGCAGGAAGGCCGACACCCACGAGGCGACCTCGCTCGCGCGCTGGCCGCCGTCCGTGAGGGTCCGAACCTGGGTGGCCCGGGGCCGCTCCGGATCCCAGGCGTCGCCGGCGGGGCCCCCGGATTCGGGCCCCGCCCCGGCGTCCGTCACTGCGCGTCGGCCTTGTCGGGCTGGACGTGCGGTTGGGCCCGGGGGTCCTGCCCGGGGCGGCGGCGCTGCAAGACCGTCTCGATGTGCTCGATGACCTCCCGTGGCTCGTCGCACGTTCGGAACAGCTCGAGGTCCTCGGGGCTCACCTTCCCCTCGGCCAGCACGGTGTCCCGGAGCCACCCCAGGAGCGGTGACCAGTACGCCGAGTCGAACAGCACGATCGGGAAATGCTGGATCTTCCCGGTCTGGGTCAGCGTGAGGGCCTCGAACAGCTCGTCGAGGGTCCCGAACCCGCCGGGGAACACCACGAAGCCCTCGGCGTACTTCACGAACATGTTCTTGCGGACGAAGAAGTACCGGAACTCGACGCCGAGATCCACGTACGCGTTCATCTTCTGCTCGAACGGCAGCTCGATGTTGCAGCCCACGGACAGGCCGCCGGCCTCGCGGCACCCCCGGTTCGCCGCCTCCATCACTCCCGGCCCTCCGCCGGTGATGACGGCGAACCCGGCCCCGGCGAGCTCGGCGCCCACCTGGCGCGCCGCCGCGTAGGTCGGATCGTCCTCGGCAACGCGGGCCGACCCGAACACGCACACCGCCTCGGGGATCGTGGCCAGCACGTCGAATCCCTCGATGAACTCGGCCATGATCCGCATGACGCGCCAGGGGTCCTCGTTGAGGAACTGAGGTGCCTGGCGGCGAAGGAGCGCGGTGTCCTCGGTCGTCCGGTCGGGCTTCAGCCCGGCGCCGCTCCGAGCGACCCACGCCCCGCGCACGTCCCGCTCCTTCTTGCTCATGCCGACAGGATGAGGGACGCGGCGCCGCTTCCGCCACTCCGCGCGGTGGCGGCCGGGGCGCAAGCCCGGCCCACCGGCCGGCGGTGTCGCTATGCCCGCGGCACCAGCGCGAACACCCGGGCCGGGCTTCCGGAGCCCTTCACGATCTTGAGCGGCGCCACCACCAGCACGGCGCCGGTGGGCGGCAGCGCGGCCAGGTTGGCGAGCTGGGTCAGGCCGTACTTGTTCGCCCCCAGCATGAACGCGTGGCACGGGAACGGCGGGTCGAACGAGTGCGCCGCCCCGGCGTCGGTGCCGACCGTCTCCACGCCGATGCCCACGATCGGGCCCTCCTCCGCCAGCCACCGGGCGCACTCGATGGCGATGCCGGGAGTGTGCGGGCCGGTCTCGTTCGCGTTCAGGAAGGCCTGCTGGTCGTGAGCCCGGGCGTCCCACCCCGTCCGGTACAGCAGCCATGCACCGTCGGGAAGGGGGCCGTGCTCGCCCTCGAACGCGCGGATGTCGTCCATCGTCAGCAGGAAGTCGGGGTCCGCCGCCGCCGCCGCCGTCCTGTCGATGACGACGGCGGGACCGACCAGCCGGCGGGGCGGGACCTGCGAGACGTCGTCCCGTTCCTGCCCGGTGATCCAGTGGATGGGCGCGTCGAAGTGCGTGCCGAGGTGCTCGCCACCCTCGAACGAGTTCCAGTACCAGGCCGGCCCCCGGTCGTCGTAGCGGCTGATCTCGTGGAGCTTCCAGCCCGGCGTGTTCGCGAACGGCGGCGGCAGCTGGATGATCGGCGTGGCCTCGGAGAGCGGCTGGGTGAGATCGACGACCTCGACGGTGCCGCCGGCAAGCGCCTCGACCAGGGAGGAAAGCACGTCCACGGGGGGCTCCCTTCTCTCAGGTGGTGTCAGTGGTGTCGACCTCGCGCTCGATCGTCGGCTCCTCCGTCATGGGGCCGGCGGCCCGGCGCGCCGGACGCGGGGGCCGAGCGGGCGGCCGTTCCGGTGCGCGGAGGGCCCGGGCGAACTCGAAGCGGTTCTCCAGCAGGTGCAGGTCCATGTGGAAGCTGGCCGGGCCCACGGCCTCGACCTTGGCCACGAGACAGGTCAGCTCGGCCGCGGCCAGGTCCCGGCGGGCCGCGTCGGCGAACTCGTCGAGGGCGGTGACCGTCCGGGCCCCGGAGATCCCCGCGGCCCGGGCGATGCCCGCCAGGTCGGAGCCGGTGGACGTGGCCGTGGGAAACCCGCCCACCGACAGCAGGCTCTCGTTGTCGAACACGATGTGGGTGAGGTTCCCGGGCGCGTAGCGAGCCAGGGTGGTCAGCCCGCCGAGGTTCATGAGGACCGAGCCGTCGCCGTCGATGACCACCACCTCGCGGTGGGGCTGGGCCAGCGCGATGCCCAGCCCCGTCGACGACGCCAGGCCCATGGCGTGCTCGAGGTAGAAGAAGTTCGGCCGGTGGCCGAGCGAGTACAGCTCCGCGGCCACCGCGCCCATGATGGTGACGACGGCGCGGTCCGCGAGGTCGTCGTAGATCGCCTCCAGGCACTCGATCCGGTTCATGCGCCGCCGCCGCCACCGCTGTCGTCGCTTGTCATCCGACAGGCTCCTCCCACATCAGGTCGCGGGTCAGAAGGAGCGCCACCGGCGAGAGCGACGACTGCGCCAGCGTCATGGCCTTCCCCACCTTCGGCCCCACCTCGTCCGGCGTCGACAGCGTGTCCCACTGGACGGTCAGGGCGTCGAGCACTCGTCGCGTGAACCTTCCCCCCTCGGTCTGCCAGTGGTCGCGTTCCCCCAAATGCCCCCGGTCGCTGATCAGCATGAGGAGCGGGATCCGGTACAGCATCGCGCCCGAGACGATGCCGTTGATCGAGGCCAGGAATCCGTGGTTCTGCATGAGCATCGCCGAACGCGCCCCGGCCAGATGCGCTCCGGCCGAGATGCCGACGCCCTCCTCCTCCTTGGCCAGGCGCACCAGGACCATGTCCGGGTCGTCCTCGGCCATGCGGATCAGGTGGACCAGCCAGGTCTCGGGGAGGGCCGAGACGATTCGCACGCCGGTGGCCTTGAGGGCTTCGTAGACGACCTTCGAGCTGCTCTCGGAGACCGGCATGGCGGGGAGGCAATCACGGGCCGATCGACCCGTCAAGCGACGAGTGTGTCAGGGAACGGAGGGCTCCACCGCGGGAGCTCGCCCGCGAACCAGGACCAGTCGCAGCACGTGCGCCCCTCCGATGACCAGGGTGAGCATCAGCCACGAGGCCAGGAGCAGCACCGGTGAGAACCAGCCGTGGCCCGTAGTGCCGACGGCGCCGCCCGCCCCGCCCGCGCCCGCGGGCTGCACTGGCCCCGGCCCGGTCATCGCGTGGAGGACCCACACCACCGCCGTGAGCGCGCCGACCATCACCACGGCCATGCCGAACTGCCGGCCCACCGTCCGCCAGCGGGCCAGGCTGCTCCGACCGCGGACGGTCCGCACCCCTTCGAGCAGCGGCATCAGCAGGGCGGAGATCAGGTAGAAGATCCCGCCGATCCCGACTCCCGGAAGCCCCGCCGTCATCAGTGCCCCTTCTCGTAGACGAGCAGCGGCCGCCTGAGCACGAACTCCAACCACATCGCCCTCAGCATGAACAGGCCGTTCACCATGCGAAGGACGAAGAACGCCGGGAAGCTGGCCAGGGCCTTTCCTCCCTCGCGGCGGGTGAGGCCCTGGAGGAGAACGGGGACGAGGACGATCGGAGCGTCGACCACGTACCCGAGCAGGAACAGCGGGCTCAGCAGCACGGCCAGCAGCGGCAGGGCGATCAGGAAGAACAGCGGCGCGAGCACCGCGTCCCACATGGTCACCGCCACCACCGAGCGGAGGTAGTCGAGGTGCAGGATCCTCCGCCAGTGCAGCCGGACGTTCTGCACGAACCCGTGCGACCACCGTCGAAGCTGCTTGCGCATGAACTCCAGGTTGTGGGGCTCGATCGGGTAGCACACCGCCTCCGGCACGAACCGCACCTTCCATCCCCGCTGGTAGAAGGTCCAGGTCAGATCGACGTCCTCGGCCATGGTCCGGTTCGACCAGCCGCCGATTTCTCCGAGCCTCTGTGTCCGGTAGGCGGAGAAGCAGCCCGAGGAGATGAGGGGCCGCCCGAAGTAGTCCTGGATCGGCTTGGAGAACCCGAACGCGTACAGGTACTCGACGTAGCGGCCCCGCTCCCACACGCTTCGGACGTGCCGGGGGATGACGAACCCGCATGCCGCGGCGACCGTGCCGTCGCCGAACGCCGTCAGCAGCTGCTCGACGCCGTCGGGGGCCAGCGTGGTATCGGCGTCGAGGGCCATGGTGAACTCGGTGCGAACGTGCGGCAGGGCGAAGTTCTGCGCCGCGGCCTTCGACCCCGTGTTGGGGTCGGGTCGCAGCACCGTGACCCCAAGCCCTCTCGCCACGTCGCCGGTGCCGTCGGTGGAGCAGTCGTCCACCACGATGATCTCCTGCGGCGGGACGGTCTGGGATCGCAGCGAGCGGATCGTGTCGGCGACGTGCTCCGCCTCGTTGTAGGCGGGGACGATGACCGTCAGTCCGGGGAGGGGGGAAGGGGGCGCCGGATCCATTGCTCCTCTAGTTCGTGATGGGAGGTGCCCTGTCGGCGGGCGAGCCGGCCGGGGAGAACACACCCAGCACCTTCAGGGCCTCACGGCTCGTGTTCTCGAGCCCGTGGTCCGAGCCGGGCGGCAGGAACACCGCGGTGCCCGGGGCCAGGGGGAAGCTGTCCCCGTCGACGTGGGCGAGGCCCTCGCCCTCCAGCACGTAGATCGCCTCCTCGTACTCGTGGCGGTGCGGCGGCGCATGGCTGCGGTCGATGAACCCGACGAACTGGGTCATGGTGCGGCATCCATGCCGAGGGTCGAAGAGCACCTTGAACGTGCGGTCGTCGCCCGCGGAGAGCTCCGGCTCGTCCTCCTCCCTCACGGCGTACGTGGGCCGCTCCGCGCCGAGGGCGCCCTCCGGCAACGGCGCGTCGCTCCCCGGGGGCGGAGAGATGACCGAGACCAGGACGAGGTCGTGCGGACCGCCGTTCTCCACCGCGTAGGAGACCCCCGGGGGAGCGAAGACACCGGTCCCCGGGGCGAGCTCGTAGGAGGCCCCGCCGAGGTCCACAGTTCCGATCCCCTCGACGACGTACATCACCTCGTCCCGTCCGTCGTTGCGGAGCTCGGGGGTTCGCCCCGGTCCGAACCGGAACTCCCGCTGGAGCAATCTGCGGCAGCCGACCCGGTGGTCCACCAGGACCCTCACCCAGCCGTGGGATGCGGGCAGGGCCTCCGGGGGACGGTCTGAGCGAGGAAGGACGTGGGCCGTTCGGGGCACGGGCACGAGGGGAGTTTACGGGTCCAGCAACCCGAGTCACCACCCACGCACGCGGGAGACGAGGAAGGGTTCATCGTCCGGTCACCCGGGGTTTGGGCCCGGTTCACTCGACGTCGGCGATGGGCTCCCCGGCCTCGACGACGTCGCCGGCCTTGACGTGGACGGCGTTCACGACCCCCGACACGGGCGCGGTGACGAGCGTCTCCATCTTCATGGCCTCGAGGATGGCGACGGTGACCCCCGCCTCGACGCGCTCGGCCTCGTCGACCAGCACCTTCAGGATGGTGCCGTGCATGGGCGCGCGGACCACGCCGCGACCCGCGCTCGAACCGCCCGCCGCCGGCGTGGAGGCCCCGGCCAGCATGGCCGGGTTCCACAGGCGAACCGGCTCGCCCTCGACCTCCGGGGACGCAGCGTGCGGGGACCGGGCCGGGGCCTCCGGAGCGACCGAGGGTGCCGGGGCCGCGGCAGTCGCGCGGGGGGCCGCGGCCAGGGACTTCAGCGCGCCGTCCTCGACCGTGCGGGTCGTGTAGGTGCCGTCCACGAACTCCGGGCGATCGAGCAGGACGAGGTGGGCGGGGATCGTGGTCGGGATCCCTTCGACCTCGAACTCCCGGAGCGCTCGGAGCATGCGGCGGCGAGCCTCCTCCCGCGAGGGGCCCCACGCCACCAGCTTGGCCAGGAGGCTGTCGTACTCCCGCGGCACCTCGTCGCCCTCCGCGTAGCCGGAGTCGACGCGCACGCCCAGGCCCCCCGGCTCGCGGTACCGCTCGATCCTGCCGGGGCCGGGCAGGAACCCTCGAGCCGGGTCCTCAGCGTTGATCCGGCACTCGATGGCGTGGCCGCGCGGCGACAGGTCCCCCTGCGAGAACCCGAGCGGGTCACCGGCCGCGATGCGGAGCTGGCAGGCCACCAGGTCCACCCCGAGCACCTCCTCGGTGATGGTGTGCTCGACCTGGAGCCGGGCGTTCACCTCCAGGAAGTAGAAGCGCCCATCCTCGTCCACCAGGAACTCGACCGTGCCGGCGTTCACGTAGCCGCACGCGTTGGCCACCGCCACGGCCGCCTCGCCCATGGCCGGCACCAGGGCGCCATGCAGCGGTGGAGGGGTCTCCTCCACGAGCTTCTGGTGGCGGCGCTGGAGCGAGCAGTCCCGGGCCCCGAGCCACATCGCCTCGCCCGGGGCTGGGGAGAGCACCTGGACCTCGACGTGCTTGGGCCGCTCCAGGTAGCGCTCCAGATAGACGCCCGGCGAGCCGAACCAGGCCTGGGCTTCGCGGGTCGCGGCGGCGAGCGCGTCCGGTACCTCCTCGGGTCCGGCGGC
>WNFU01002100.1_pt1 | contig 27509 bp, 28 predicted proteins | sample 5400121 | NCBI WGS metagenome assembly WNFU01 (sample SAMN13153360, study PRJNA577476) | soil metagenome | isolation source: 100 cm soil or saprolite under grassland replicate 1 | place: USA:California | collected 2016-06-15 | reverse complement strand
GGGTCGAGGGGCTTCGCGAACCGCCCCGACCACAGATCACTCACGGCTTCTTCTTCTTCGCGGGCTTCGCCTTCGTCGTCTCGGGCAGCTTCAGCGGCAGCGCTTCGGTGCCCGACCAGAGCGCCTGGGTCCGGGCCTGGTTGCGCAGCGGCAGGCCGTACACCTGGATGAAGCCTTCGGCGGCCGTCTGGTCGAACGTGTCGCCCTTGCCGTACGTCGCGAGGGACATCTTGTAGAGCGCGTCGTCGGAGCGGCGGCCGACGACGGTCACGTTGCCGCGGTGGAGCCGGATCCGGACCTCGCCGGTGACGAAGCGCTGCGTGCTGTGGACGTACGCCGCGAGATCCTGGTGGTGCGCGCTGAACCACAGGCCGTTGTAGACGAGCTCGGCGTACTCGTCGGCGATGCGCTCCTTGAAGCGCAGCGACTCCTTCGACAGCGTGAGGTCCTCGATCGCGCGGTGCGCGATGTGCAGCACCACGGCCGCCGGGGCCTCGTAGATCTCGCGCGACTTGATGCCGACGAGGCGGTCCTCGATCTGATCGATGCGGCCGACGCCGTGCTTGCCCGCGATCGCGTTCAGCTTCTCGATGAGGGTGACCCCGTCGCTGCTCTCCCCGTTCAGCGAGACGGGGAGACCCTCGCGGAAGGCGATGACGAGCTCGTGCGGCCGCGCGGGCGCCTCATCGGGGTCGACCGTCCACTGATAGACATCGCGCGGCGGCGCCTCCCACGGATCCTCGAGCACCCCGGCCTCGATCGAGCGCCCCCAAAGGTTCTCGTCGACGCTGTACGGGCTCTTCTTCGTCACCGGGACCGGGATCCCGCGCTTGCGCGCATACTCGATCTCCTCCTCGCGCGTCATGTTCATGCCGCTGCGGAGCGGCGCGATGACCTTCAGGTCCGGCGCGAGCGCCGCGACGCCCAGGTCGAAGCGGACCTGATCGTTCCCCTTCCCCGTCGAGCCGTGCGCGACGTATGCCGCGCCTTCCTCGCGCGCAACGTCGACGAGCAGCTTCGCGAGGAGCGGGCGGCCGAGGGCGGTCGCGAGCGGGTAGCGCCCCTGGTAGAGCGCGTCGGCCTGGAGCGCGGGCCAGACGAAATAGCGGACGAAGAGGTCGCGCGCGTCGAGCACGACCGCGCGTCGCGCACCGCTGCGCAGGGCCTTGTCGCGCACCTGATCGAGGTCGCCGACCGAGCCGAGGTCGCCAGTCACCGTCACGACCTCGAGCCCGTGCGTCTCGCGCAGCCACGCGACCGCGACGGACGTGTCGAGACCACCGGAATACGCGAGGACGCAAGTCTGTCCCTTGAGGCTGTTCGTCATCGCTGTTGCGCTCCTTCGATCCCCCCGGGGGGACCCCCCATCACGCCGAACCCTTTCAGGCGCGCCACCACGCCGCGCGTCTCGCGCTCCCTCGAGACGGCGATGAAGACCGTGTCGTCGCCGGCGAGCGTCCCGACGACGTGCGGGAAGCGCGCCGCGTCGATCGCCGCGCCGAGCGCGTTCGCGGTCCCCGGCAGCGACCGGAGCACGACGATCGTGCCCGAGAGCGATGCCTGCACCGGGTAGTCCTCGCAGAAGCGGCGCAGCCGGTCAGCGCCGCCCCCCGACGTCTCGAGCGGCGGCCCGTACACGTGCGCGCCGTCGCGCGGGATCTTCACGAGGCCGAGCTCGACGATGTCCCGCGAGACCGTCGCCTGCGTCGCGCGGAACCCCGCGCCACGGAGCGCGCGGACCAGCTCTTCCTGCGTCGAGAGCTCGCGCTCGCCGACGAGCCGCAGCAGCGTCTGCTGGCGGTGGTGCTTGCGCGCCCGGTTCTTGATCCGACCTTCGCTCGGGCCAAGCCCTCGCTCAGGCCCCAGGGGTAGGGGCCCCTGTGCGCGAATGCGCGCTCGACCTCGTCGCCGTGGCGCCTCGGTCTGCGCGCCGGGGGGACGAGCCATCACGCCACCTCCTTTGGGAAGACGGTGCCCGCACGGTCGCCGGCGAGGACGCGCTCGACGGCGTCGGCCTCGCGCAATGAGAGGATCGCGGCGTCGCAGCCGGCCGCCGCGGCGACGAGGCAGGCCTCGACCTTCGGCAGCATGCCGCCCTCGATCGTGCCGTCGTCGATGAGCGCCTTCGATCGCCCGCGATCGAGCGACGCGAAGACGCGGCCGTCGCGCCCGCGCACGCCCGGCACGTCGGTGACGAACGCCAGGAGCCGCGCGCCGAGGCTCGCGGCGATCGCGCCCGCCGCGGTGTCGCCATTCACGTTCAGGATCTCGCCGCTCGGCCCGATGGCCGCGGGCGCGACGACCGCGACGCGTCCCGCACTGACGAGATCCTCGAGGAGCGCGCTGTCCACCATCGCGACGCGCCCGACGAGCCCGAGCTCGGCATCCTCGCGCTCGGCGCGCAGCATCCCGCCGTCGATGCCGGAGAGGCCGACCGCGGGCACCCCGCGCGCGAGCAGCGCCGCGACGAGCATCTTGTTCGCGAGCCCGCCGAGCACGGCGATGGCCACGTCGCGCGTCGGCGCGTCGGTCACGCGCAGCCCGCGCACGAAGCGCGTCGGGAGGCCGAACCGCTCGCTCCACTCACCGATGAGCGGTCCGCCGCCGTGTACGACGACGAGCGGATGGCCCGCGTCGTGGAGGCCACTGATGAGCGCGACGGCAGCGTCGCCCTCGTCCGCGACGGACCCGCCGATCTTCAGGACGACGATCTCGCCCGCGGTCACGTCGTGTATTCCGCGTTGATGCGTACGTAGTCCTTCGACAGGTCGCAGCCCCATGCGGTCGACCTCGCGTCGCCGACGCCGAGGTCGATCTCGAGGACGATGGACGGCCGCTCGAAGATCCGCCGCACCGCCGCGTCGTCCCACGTGCACGGCTTCCCGCGCGAGAACACGTCGACGTCGCCGATGCGGACCGACGCGCGCCGCTGGTCGACGCGCGCGCCCGATCGCCCCGCCGCCATGAGGATGCGGCCCCAGTTCGGGTCCGCGCCATGGATGGCCGTCTTCACGAGCGGCGACACCGTGATGGTCCGCGCCGCGGCGCGCGCGTCGGCCGGCGATGCCGCGCCGCGCACGCGCACCTCGAACACCTTCGTCGCCCCCTCGCCATCCGCGACGACGGCGCGCGCGAGCTCGCCGCAGACCTCCGTCAGCGCGTCCACGAACGGCTCCCAGACCCCGTCGACGACCGCGACGCCCGACGCGCCGCTCGCGAGCAGCAGCACGGTGTCGTTCGTGCTCGTGTCGCCGTCCACCGAGATCGCGTTGAACGACGCGTCCGCCGCGACCTGGAGCGCGCGGCGCGCAGCCGGCGCGTCGAGCACGGCGTCGGTCGTGATGAACGCGAGCAGCGTCGCCATGTCGGGGTGGATCATCCCGGCGCCCTTCGCGATGCCGCCGACGCGCACGGGCCGGCCGCGCAGCCAGACCTCGCGCTCGGCGACCTTCTGCCGCGTGTCCGTCGTCATGATCGCGCGGGACATCACGTCCCAGCCCTCGACCGACGGCTCGATGCGCCCGATCCCGCGGACGATCCGATCCGTCGGCATCGGCACACCGATCACGCCGGTGCTCGCGACGGCGATCTCCTCCGGCCGCGCCGCGATGAGCTTCGCTGCGGCCTCGGCCATCGCGAGCGCATCGCGCTCGCCCTGCTCGCCGGTGCACGCGTTCGCGTTCCCGGAGTTCACGACGACCGCGCGCAGCGCACCGGTGGCGACGTGCCGCTTCGTCACGACGCACGGCGCCGCGAGGACCTCGTTCGACGTGAACACGGCCGCAGCGGCACATAGCCGGTCCGCGACGAGCAGCGCGACGTCGAGCCGCTTGTTGCTCTCGTCCTTCACGCCGACGCCGACCGCGCCCGCGGTGAAGCCGGCCGCGAACGTGACCCCTCTCCCGCTCATGGCCACAAGGGGAGCGCCTCGAGGCCGAGCCGCTCCGGCAGGCCGAGGACCGCGTTCATGTTCTGGATCGCCGACCCGGCGGCGCCTTTCACGAGGTTATCGAGCGCGCCGACCGCGACGAGACGGCGGTTCGCTTCGTCGACCGTCGCGTGCACGAGGCACCAGTTGCTCCCGAGCGTCGCCTTCGTCGCGGGGAACGACCGGGTGACGCGGACGAACGGCTCGTCGCGGTACGTGTCCTGGTATGCCTCCGTGACCTGCGCCGCCGTGACCCCTTCGCGCAGCGTCGCGTAGCACGTCGCGATGAGGCCGCGCGTCATCGGGATGAGGTGCGGCGCGAACGTCAGGCGCGGCGGCGCCGACCCGAGGTCGCAGAGCCCCTGGGCGATCTCCGGCGTGTGGCGGTGCGTCGGCACGCCGTACGTCCGGACGCTGCCGTCGATCGTGCCGTAGAGGAAGGCGTCGTCGACGTTGTGGCCCGCGCCCGAGACGCCCGACTTCGCGTCGACGATCACGTCGTCGCCGATGAGGCCGTGCTGCACGGCCGGACCGAGCGCGAGCAGCGTGGCCGTCGGGTAGCACCCCGGATTCGCGACGACGCGCGCGCCGCGCAGCCGATCGCGCGCGAACTCGGTCATCCCGTAGACGGACTCCGCCAGGAGCGCCGGCGACGGATGGGTGTACCCGTACCACTTGTCGTACGCGGCGGCGTCCTTCAATCGGAAGTCGCTCCCGATGTCGACGATGCGCCGCCCCTCTTTCAGCCATCCCGGCGCGAGCTTCGCGGCTTCCCCCGCCGGGAGCGCCGTGAAGATCAGCTCGGCGTCGCCGACCTCCGATCCGATGACGAGGGATGCGGGGGCGTCGTGGAGGTTCTGCTGCACCTCGCGCAGCGGGCTGCCCTGCTTACCGCGTGCGACCGCCGCCACGAGGCGGACCTCGGGATGCCGCAGGAGGAGGCGCGCGAGCTCGCCGCCCGCGTATCCCGTGACACCCACGATCGCGACCTTCGTCGGCACGATCGCAAGAGTATGCAGGTCGATGCATATTCATGCAAGAGGCCTCCGCGGTCACTGGGTCTCGTCGTAGCGGACGATCGTCACGTGTCCCTCGGTCACTTCCCAGTCCGTGCTCAGCGTGGGTCCGACCTGCGCGTCAGGAACGGCCGCGGGCCCGGCGCTCTCATAGCCCGCCACCGCGGTCGCGCTGGAGCGCGCCGCTACGACGGCCCTGTCAGCTTCGTCCCAAGCATCGGCGCTTTCGACAACGGTCTTCGCGGGTGGGGCGCTCGAGCAGGCGAGAAGGAGCAAGGTCGACGCGACCACCACCGCGATCGCTCTCTTCAGCTTCATGTCAACCTCCAGGACGCGACCGGCCTGAGCCGGAAGCGCCGCCCGATGCGCCGCAGATGGTGGTCCGGGTCCTTATCGGAGAGGCAACGACGGTCGGGCTTCTGTGACGGTCCCGTAGCCGCGCGTTGCCAGTGGCGGCCTCTCCCCTCCGAAACCGTTACCGGTTCGTTGACTAGCATCCGGCGAGGTGACCTCCGACGCCGATCGTCTCTTCATGCGGCGCGCGCTGCGCCTCGCCGCGCGCAACGCGGGCCGCACCGCGCCGAATCCGATGGTCGGCGCGCTCGTCGTCAAGGACGGCGAGATCGTGGGCGAGGGATCGCATCAGCGCGCCGGCGAGCCGCACGCGGAAGCGATCGCGATCGCGCGCGCGGGAGAACGAGCGCGCGGGGCGACGCTGTACCTCAACCTCGAGCCGTGCACGCACCAGGGCCGCACCCCGCCGTGCGTCGACACCGTCATCTCCTCCGGGATCGCGCGCGTCGTCGCCGGCATGCGCGACCCGGATCCGCGCGTGGACGGCAAGGGGCTGCGAAAGCTCCGCGCCGCCGGGATCGAGGCCGATAGCGGTGTCCTCGAGATGGAGGCGCGCCGCCTGAACGAGGGGTTCATCAGCCGCGTCACGCGCGGCCGGCCGTTCGTGATGCTGAAGCTGGCGACGACGCTCGACGGGCGCGTGGCCGTCAGCGGCCGCCGCTACCTCAGCGGCAAGCCCGCCCTGAAGGAGGTCCACCGGATGCGCGACCGCGCCGACGCGGTCATGGTCGGTGTCGGCACCGTGCTCGCCGACGACCCGGAGCTCACGGTGCGCGAGGTCCGCGGCCGCGACCCGCTGCGCGTCGTGCTCGACGCGGACGCGCGCACGCCCGCGAACGCGAAGGTGCTGCGCGCCGGCGATCCGCAGCGCACGATCGTCTTCGTGGCGCGGGACGCGGATCAGCGGAAAGCGAAGCGGCTGCGCGACGCAGGCGTCCTCGTCGCGACGCTGCCGCGCGCGGCCGACGGCCTCGACGTCGCCGCGGGCCTGCGCTGGCTCGCGGAGAACGGCGTGAACACGGTGCTCTCGGAGGGCGGACCGCGCGTGGCCGCTTCACTTCTCCGCGAGAAGGTCGTCGACCGCATCGTCTTCATCGTCGCGCCCGTCGCGGGCGGCGACGGACCGCTCGCGATCGAGGGGCTGCCGACCGCCGTGGACCTCGCCGCGATGCGCGCGCGACGGCTCGGCTCGGACGTGCTGCTCGAGGCGGACCTCTAGATGTTCACCGGGATCGTCGAGGAGATCGGCACGGTGCGCCACGTCGAGGAGACGCCGTCCGGACGTCGCCTGGAGATCGGCGCGGCGAAGGTGCTCGATCGCCTCGCCGTCGACGACTCGATCGACGTCGCCGGCGCGTGCCTCACCGTGGTCGCCCGCGACGACCGCTCCTTCACGGTCGACGTCGTCCCCGAGACGCTCGCGCGCACGACGCTCGGCCGCATCGCGCGCGGCAGCAAGGTGGACCTCGAACGGGCGGCCACACCGACGACCGTCCTCGGCGGCCACATCGTCCAGGGGCACGTCGACGCCACGACGGCCCTCGTGTCGCGCCAGGCGGAGGGCGACGGCGCGCGGCTGCGGTTCGCCCTGCCCAAGGCCGTCGCGCGCTATGTCGTCGAGAAGGGCTTCATCACGCTCGACGGCGTCAGCCTGACCGTCGCGGCGCTCGCGAAGACGACCTTCGACGTGGCGCTCATCCCCCACTCCGCACAGCGCACGACGCTCGGATCGCTGCGCGAGGGCGATCCCGTCAACGTCGAGGTCGATATCATCGGGAAGTACGTCGAGCGTTTGCTGGGTGCAAAGGGAGCGTGAGCCACATCGCGAAAGAGACGCCCACGAAGGCACGCCGCCCGAGGCTCGTCTCCCTGCGGTCGGCCTTCACCACGATCGAGGACGCCGTCGAGGAGATCCGCCGCGGGCGCATGGTCATCGTGCTCGACGACGAAGAGCGGGAGAACGAGGGCGACCTCGTCATGGCCGCGGAGCGCTGCCGCCCCGAGGACGTCGCGTTCATCCGCCAGCACGCCAGCGGCGTGATCTGCGTGCCCATGTCGCCCGAGCGCGTCGAGGAGCTTGACCTCCCCCAGATGGTCGCACGCAACGAGGCGCGCCTCGGGACGGCGTTCACGGTGAGCGTCGACGCGCGCGAGGGGATCACGACGGGGATCAGCGCGGCGGACCGCGCGCGGACGATCAACCTCCTCGCGGCCGCGGCGACCCGGCCCACCGAGCTCGTGAAGCCCGGCCACATCTTCCCGCTCCGCGCCCGAGAAGGCGGCGTGCTCGTGCGTGCCGGTCAGACGGAGGCCTCGGTCGATCTCTGCGTCATGGCGGGGCTTCAGCCGGCCGCGGTGATCTGCGAGATCACGAACCCGGACGGCTCCATGGCGCGCCTGCCCGAGCTGAAGAAGTTCGCGAAGAAGCACGGGCTGAAGATGATCACCGTCCGCGACCTCATCTCGCACCGCATGGCACGCGAGAAGCTCGTCGAGCGCGTCGCCAGCGCGCGCTTCCCGACGCGGTATGGCGACTTCACGATCCACGGGTACCGCGCGCGGTACGCGAACGTCGAGGCCGACCACGTCGCGCTCACGATGGGGGACGTCGCGGACGGCAGCCCGGTGCTGGTACGCGTGCACTCCGAGTGCCTCAGCGGTGACGCGCTCGGGTCACTGCGCTGCGACTGCGGCGAACAGATGGATGCGGCGATGAAGCGGATCGCGGAGGAGGGCCGTGGGGTGCTCCTCTATCTGCGCCAGGAGGGCCGCGGCATCGGGCTGATGAACCATCTGCGCGCGTACGAGCTGCAAGACCAGGGGCTCGACACGGTCGAGGCGAACGAGAAGCTCGGCTTCAAGGCCGACCAGCGCGAGTACGGGATCGGCGTCCAGATCCTGCTCGACCTCGGTGTCCGTAAGGTGCGGATCATCACGAACAATCCGGCGAAGGTCCGGGACATCGGCGCGCGGCCCTTCTCGGCCGAGGGCCAGCACTCGGTCGCGCTCTATGGCCTGGAGGTCGTCGAGCGCGTCCCGCTCGAGGTGCCGGTGCGGCCCACGACGCGCGCGTACCTCTCGACGAAGCGCCGCAAGATGGGCCACCTCCTCTCGGTCATGCCCGACGACGAGCAGGGGGCCGGTCCGAGCTAGTTGCCCAAGCGAGCGGCGGCACAGGGCCCACGTCCGTCGCGCGCTGCGCGCGTCGCCGTCGTCACGGCACGCTGGAACGAGGAGATCACCAAGAAGCTCGCGAGCGCGGCCGTCGCCACGGCGCAGGGCGCGGGGGCGAGCGTCGACTCGTTCACGGTCGCCGGCTCGTTCGAGCTCCCCGCCGCCGTCGCGGCGCTCGCGGACACGGGGCGCTACGACGCGGTCGTGCCGATCGGCTGCCTCATCCGCGGCGAGACGCCGCACTTCGAGGTGCTCGCGAACGCGGTCGCATACGGGCTCATGGAGCTCTCGCTCACCTATCCCGCGGCCATCCCTTTCGGCGTGCTCACCTGCGACACGGTCGCGCAGGCGAAGGCGCGCGCCGGCGGGCGCGAGGGCAATAAGGGGAGCGAGTGGATGGACGCCGCGCTCGGCATGGTGGCATTGCGTCAGAGCCTCTCGAGCCAGCGGCGCACCGCGCGCACGGCCTCGAGGGCCGCGGCCCGGTCCACCTCATAGAAGGAGAGCGCCTCACCCGGGATCGCCTGCGCGACGCGGCCGAGATCCACGCTGACGACGCTCGCGACGACCGGATAGCCGCCCGTCGTCTGGCCGTCGGCGAGGAGCACGATGGGCTCGCCGCCATGCGGCACCTGCACCGCGCCCGGTAGGACGCCGATCGAGAGGATCTCGGTGCCGCCCGCGTCGAGCGCCGGCCCCTCGAGGCGGACGCCCATCCGGTCGCTGCGCTCGCTCACGCGGTAGGGGCGGCCGCGCAGCAGCGCATCGGCGCCCGCGATGCGATCCGAGTGCGGCCCCCGGAGCACGAGGATCTCGCGGTCATCGGAACGCAGGGCCCCATGGCCGGCGGCCTCCGCGCCGCGGCGCGCCGGTCCGAGCGGCAGCGCGTCGCCGGCCGCGAGCGCGCGCGGGATCGGACCGATCGCGGCGGGGAGGTACGTCGCGCGCGATCCGAGGACGGGCTCGACGGCGATCCCGCCCGAGATGGCCAGGTACGCGAAGCGCGATCGCTCGCCGCCCTCGACCGTCGCCTCCTCCCCCGCTCGCACGAACGCCGATGTCCACCCCTGGATCGGCCCGCGCGTGCGCAGCCGGATGTCCCGACCCGTGACGGCGACGAGGCGCGGCGCGTCGAGCGTGAACCGGAACGGCAGGCCGACGATCTCGACCGCGGCGTCGCTCGGATCGTTGCCGACGAGCCGCTGCGCGGCCTCGAAGGCGAGCGGGTCCGCGGGTCCCGCGGCCGGGATCGCGCTGCGCAGGTGAGCGATCCGGCCGCGGTCCTGGATCGTCGAGCGCAGCCCCGCCTCGATGACGTGCAGCGTCATCGGGCGACGAACCGGACGCGGTCGCCGGGACGGATGAGCGCGGGCGGGTCGCGGTGCGCGTCGAAGGCGACGACGTCGGTGGTCCCGATGAGGCGCCAGCCGCCCGGCGATGTGGCCGGGTACACCGCCGTCTGGCCGTCCACCACGGCCACCGATCCAGCCGGCACGCGCGTGCGCGGCGACGGCAGGCGCGGCGCGATGATGCGCGGATCGAGCCCGCCGCAGTAGGCGAAGCCCGGCATGAAGCCGAGGAAGTACGCGGGGTGCTCCCGCGACGTGTGCGCGTCGATGATCTCGCGCCGCGACATCCCGGAGAGCCGCGCGACGTCGTCGAGGTCGGGGCCGTCGTAGCGCGTCGGGATCTCGACGAGCCGGCCCGCCAGCGGCGCCGCGGGCGCATCGAGGATCGCGCGCGCCGCCGCCGCCTCCGCGGCGCTCGCATCCAGCACGAGCGGGTCGTAGCGCAGGAGCACGCACGCGTACGTCGGGACCGCGGGGCCGTGGCCGAGCGCCTCCCAGCGGTCCGCGATCGCGGCCGCGCGCGCGGCGACGGCGGGATCGATCCGCTGCTCGAGCTCGACGAGGAGCGCGGCCTCGCCGAACGGAACGACGCGGACGGCCACGGTCAGCGGCGCGTGACCGGACGGACCGCGACCCCGGCCGCGCGGAGCGCTTCCCGCACGGCGCGCGCGATCGCGGCCGCGCCCGGCGTATCCCCGTGGACGCAGATCGTGTCGACCTCGAGCGGCAGCCAGCCGCCACTGGACGTGCGGACGCGCCGGTCGCGTGCGATCGAGACGGCCTGCTCCGCCGCGACGGCCGGATCCGTGTGCACCGACGCGGGGAGACGCCGCGAGCGCAGCGTGCCGTCCGGCTCGTAGGCGCGGTCGGCGAAGCCCTCGCGCGCGACACGGACGCCGAGACGCTCGGCTGCACGCTCCATCGCCGAGCCCGGTGGCGCGAACAGCAGCAGGTCCTCGTCGAACGAGCGCACGGCCTCGGCGATCGTCGCCGCGACGGCGTCGTCGCGCTCGCCGCCGTTGTACAGCGCGCCGTGCGCCTTCACGTGGGCGAGGGCGACCCCGCTCTCGTGGGCGACGCGCCGCAGCGTCGCGAGCTGCTCGCGCAGGTCCGCGAGCAGCGCAGCGGGACCGATGTCGAGCGGCACGCGGCCGAAATTGGCGGGGTCCCGGTACCCCGGATGCGCGCCGACCGCCACGCCGTGACGGAGCGCGAGCTCGGAGGTGCGCCGCATCGTTGCCTCATCGCCGGCGTGCGCGCCGCAGGCCACGTTCGCGGACGTGACGTGCGGCATGAGCTCCTCGTCGGTGCCGGCGCCCTCGCCGAGATCGCTGTTCAGGTCGACGGCGGCCATCGCGCGCGGACGCTATCGCAGCGACGCTAGGTGGCGGCGGCGTCCTTCCGCGGCCGGACGTACGTCGTGCGGCGCGGCGCCTCGGGGAGCGAGAGGTGCTTGTAGTCGTGATCCGCGATCTCGTGCGCCGTGCGCGCCGCGCTCCCGGCGGTCAGCGCTGCCATGGAGGTCTGGTCCTCGACCTGGAACGTCCGCTCGCAGCCGGCGAACCGGCACGGGAACCCGCTCGATCGCATGACGTCCCTCCCTGTGTTCCTTACCAGCCTACTCCGTCCCCGGGCGCGCAGACCGAGTTCCGACCTCGCTCGGGGGAAACCCCCTCGCTCGGCCCGGGTGCTCGACCTCGTCGCTCTGGCGCCTCGGTCTGCGCGCCCGGGGACGTTGTCCGCCTTAGATGAACAGCGGCGCGAGCACCAACGTGATCGTGGACAGCAGCTTCACGAGAACGTGGAGGCTCGGGCCGGCCGTGTCCTTGAACGGGTCGCCGACCGTGTCGCCGACGACCGCGGCCGCGTGCGGGGCCGTGCCCTTGCCGATGACCTTGCCGAGCTCGTCCTTCAGCTCGCCGAGCTCGATGTACTTCTTCGCGTTGTCCCACGCGCCGCCGCCGTTGTTCAGCACGGTCGCGAGGATGACGCCGGCCATCGTGCCGACCATCAGCATCGCCGCCTCGGCCTCGGCCTTCAGGACGACGCCGACCAGGATCGGCGCGCCCACCGCGAGGAGCCCGGGCGCGATCATGTTCCGTAGCGCGGATGCCGTCGTGATGTCCACGACGCGCGCGTAGTCCGGCTTCTCGGCCCCGGTCATGATCCCAGGGTGCTCGCGGAACTGGCGGCGGACCTCTTCGATGATCGCGCTGCCGGCCTTACCGACGGCGCGGATAGCGAGCGAGGAGAACAGGTAGACGAGCATCGCGCCGAGCAGGCCGCCGATGAACACGTCGACCTTCGCGAGGTTGACGGCGTCGAACGCCTTGCCCGTGAGCTGCGAGACGCGCTCGAGGTAGGCCGAGAACAGCAGGAACGCCGCGAGGGCGGCCGACGCGACGGCATAGCCCTTGGTGAGCGCCTTGGTCGTGTTGCCGGCCGCGTCGAGGCGGTCGAGCCGGTCGCGCGTCTCGTGCGGCGCCTGCGCCATGGTCGCGACGCCGGCCGCGTTGTCGGTGATCGGGCCGAACGTGTCCATGGCGAGGATGAACGCCGCGCTCATGAGCATGCCCATGGTCGCGACGGCGGTGCCGAAGATGCCACCGTGGCCGGTCGATGTGATCCCCGTCTGGATGGCCCACTGCTCGCCGAACTTGAACGCGGCGAACAGCGCGACGCTGATCGCGATGATCGAGGGCGCGGTCGTCTCGAACCCGACCGCCATGCCCGAGATGATCGTCGTCGCGGGACCCGTCTTGGCGGCCTGCGCGATCTCGCGCACCGGCCGGTACGAGCCCGACGTGTAGTACTGGGTGATGTAGACGAACGCGAGGCTCGTGAGGATCCCGACGACGCCCGCGTAGAAGAACCAGATCCCGCCGCCCTTCTCGTTCAGCATCGCATTCGTGCTCACGTACATGAAGACGATCGAGAGGACGAGGGTCACGTAGTAGCCCAGGTTGAGCGAGGACATGGGATCCCCGGTCTCGCGCCCGCGCACCGTGAAGATGCCGATGACGCTCGCGATGAGGCCGAAGGCACGGACGACGAGCGGGAAGAGGATCCAGAGGATGTTGCCGGTGGCGATGAAGATCGCGACGCCGAGGATCATCGCGCCGATGTTCTCGGCGGCGGTGGACTCGAAGAGATCGGCGCCACGGCCAGCGCAGTCGCCGACGTTGTCGCCGACGAGGTCCGCGACCACGGCCGCGTTGCGCGGATCGTCCTCGGGGATCCCCGCCTCGATCTTGCCGACGAGGTCGGCGCCGAGGTCGGCGGCCTTCGTGTAGATACCGCCGCCGAGCTGCGCGAACAGCGCGACGAACGACGCGCCGAAGCCGAAGCCGACGATCGTGAACGGCGCCTCGGCCGGGCGCGCGAAGCCGTTGTAGGCCATGAAGATCACGAACACGCCGATGAGCGAGAGCGCGACGACGAGGATCCCGGAGACGGCGCCGCCGCGGAGCGAGATCCGCAGGGCGTCGGCGAGGCTCGTGCGGCCCGCCGCCGCCGTGCGCACGTTCGACTTCACGGCGACGAACATGCCGATGATCCCGGAGAGCATCGACGCGGTCGCGCCCACGAGGAACGCGAACGCCGTCTTCAGCGCGAGCTCCTCGCGCCCGCCGGGGTGGTCGGTCAGGCCAGGGACGCTCTCGAAGGCGTAGATGACGAGGCCGATGACGATGGCGCCACCCAGGGCGAGCAGCGCGATGGTCCGGTACTGGCGCTTGATGAATGCGACGGCGGCCACGTAGATGGCGGCGGCGACCTCCTGCATCTCGGGCGTGCCGGTGTCGCTCTTGAGGACGTCATAGGCGAAGTACGCGGCGACGGCGAGCGCGACGAGGCCCGAGAACGGGACGACCCAGAGGAGCGGTGACGCGTCCAAGCAAAGCCCTCCTACATAAAGGGGGTGACAAGAAAGGAGCGCTCGACCCGACGGAGGGGTCCGCAGCGCTGTCGCTCAGCATATGCTGAAGCGACATGGCCGGTCAAAAGAGCCCCAAGCAGCAGGCCAAGGCCGAGGCGTCGGAGAAGGCGAAGAGCGCCGACCGCGACTGGCTGACGACGGCCGAGCTCGCGACGAAACTCGGCTGGCGCGAGCACTCACTGCGCGACGCGCTCCGCGAACGTCAGCTCGAGGGCGTCCACCGCACGGCGTTCGGGTACAAGATCGATGCGGCTGCGGTGGGACCGATCCAGAGCACGCTCGGTACGGCGCCCCCGAAGGGCAACTCGTCCCTGAAGGCGAAGCCGAAGACCTAGTCAGGATGGCGCGGCCGGCGCCATCCTGACTAGGTCTGCTTCCGGAGCCTCGCCGGAAGGATCTGCAGCTCCTCGCGGTATTTCGCCACGGTCCGGCGCGCGAGCCGGATGCCATGGTCCTCGCGCAGCTTCTCGACGATCTCCTGATCGGAGAACGGCCGCCCGGTGTCCTCGGCCGAGATGATGTTCTTGATGACGTCCTTCACGCCGAGCGAGGCCGTGAAGAACAGCGAGAACGGCACGACCTGGCCGCTCGGGAGCAGCACGAACTTCCCCGCGGTGGCGCGGCTCACCGTGGACTCGTGCATGCCGATGCGCTCGCCGACCTCCGCGCGCGTGAGCGGCCGGAGCTGCTGGATGCCCTTCTCGAGGAAGTCGCGCTGGCACTCGACGATGACCTGCGTGATGCGGCCGATGGTCTGCCGCCGCTGGTTGATGTTGTCGATGAAGAACTTCGCGCGCGTGACGTACTCGCGGATGTGCTGCCGCTCCTGGTCGTTCATCTCCGGCGCGGCAACGGCGGCGCCGCGCGCGGCCTGCAGCTTCCCGACGAGCTCGCGGTAGACGGGATTCACGCGCAGCGAGAAGCGGCGTGACTCGATGACCTCGACCTCGAACTCGCCGTCCTCATTCTTCGCGATGATCACATCGGGCCGCAGCCCGGAGCGCTCGCCGCCGAGCTCGCCCGCGGGTCCCTGCGCGAAGGCGTGCGCCGGGTACGGCGTGAGGTTGGTCTTCACGTACTCCCACGCGGCCTGCACCTCTTCGCGGGAGACGTGGAGCGCCTGCGCGATGTCGCCGAACTTGTGCTCGCCGAGCTCGCGGAGATGCGAGCCGACGATCGTGCGCGCGTGCGGGGGGACCTCTTCGCCGATCTCCTCGAGGCGGTCCATCTGGATGAGGAGGCACTCGCGCGTGTCGCGCGCGCCGAGCCCCCATGGCTCGATGGACTGGATCGCGCGCAGTGCCTGCTCGGCGTCCTCGATCGTCACGCCCGCCTCGCTCGCGATGCCAGCGAGGTCCTCGACGAGGTATCCCGCGTCGTTGAGGTCGCCGATGATCTGCTCCGCGACGGGCTGCAGGCGCTTCGCGACGAGGACCCGGACATGCCAGCTGAGGTATTCGCCGAGCGTCATCTCCGCTTCCGCGCGGGCGATGGGGTCGAACTCCTCGTCGTCCTCGTCGCGGAGCATGAGGTTCGTGCCCTCGAGCGGCTCGTTGTCCATCGTGTAGGACGTCTGGCCGCCCTTCACGCCGGTCCCGAAGCAGCGCATGCAGACACGCCCGGTCAGCTCGCCGCCGCAGAGCGGGCATACGGGCGCCTCTTCCAGGTCGAGGGCGGGGTTCTCTTCGAGCTCCTGGTTGATGACGTCCTGCAGCTCCATCGAGGACAGCTGCAGGATGTAGTTCGCGGCGATCTGCTTCGGTGTGACCTTGAGCTGCTGTGTCGGAAGGAGCCTGATGTCCACCGGTCGGTCTACCCTATCGCACGCCGCATGCCAGCTGAGCTTCCGCTCGTTCCGTCGGCGATCGCGCTGGCTACCAGCGCTCTCCTGTTCTTCATCCCGCGGCGGAACGGGCTCACGCATCTTCTCGCGATCGTCCTCATCGTGCTCGGCGCCGCGCTGCCGCTCGCGCTCGATCCGCTCATCGATCCGTCACGCGCCGCGGGTCGCGCCCTATGGCAATGGTCGGCGGTCGGCGGTCCGACGATCCAGGCGTCGTACCGACTCGACGCGCTGTCCGCGGTCGCGCTCGCGCTCGTCGTCGCCTACGCGGGCGCCGCGATGGCGACCGCGGGCCGCGCCGAGCGCCGGCATCCCGCGCTCGCGTCGCTGATCCTCGCGAGCGGCCTCGTCACCATCGCGCTCGTCGTGACGGACGACCTCGTCGCGGCGATCGTCGTCCTCGCGGTGGTCGCCGCGCTCACCGTCCTCGCGCTGCTCGCCGTCGCGCCGGCCGCGGCGACCGCGCGTGCGGCGGCCTATCTCTCGATCGGCCTGCAGGCGTGGGTGCTCGCGGCGATCCTCGTGTCGCGCAGCGGCAGCCCGACGTTCGTCCTCGGCGCGGTGCCGGAGAGCGCCGTCACGGCGGGGGCGATGCTCGCGGCCACCCTCGGCGCGCTCCTCTTCGCGGGGCTCTATCCGGTCGTCGCGTGGAGCGTCACGCCGCACGACGGCGCGCGCGACCCGGGTCCGCTCGGGAGCCTCGTGCTGATGCCCGCGGGGATCGGCGCGACGTTCCTCCTCATCCGCCTCCTCGGCGCGAGCGGCCTCGTCACGAGCGACATCACGCTGCCGGAGCTCTCCCTCGAGGTCCGGCTCGCGATCGTCGTCCTCGTGCTCCTCTCGGTCGCGGTGGCGCTCGCGGCGAGCGGCCGCGTCCCGATGCGGCCGATCGCGGTCGGCATCGTCGCGGTCGTCCTCGTCGCCGCCCTGCCGTATCTCGGATGGGCGCACGTGGTGCTCATCGCCGCGATCCTCACGGTCGGCTACGCCGGCGTCGTCTCGCTCGCGCTGCCCGAGCAGTGGGAGGCCGTGCGGAGCGATCTCGCGCTCGTCGCGATCTGGATCGCGATCGCGACGGGCTCGCCGCTCGGCATCGCCGGCGGGATCGTCGCGCTCTTCGCGCGCGCGGCCGCGGCGTTCGCGAGCTCGCTGTGGCTGGTGCCGCACCGCGACTACGTCGCGCTCGTCGGCGGCTCCGCGGTCTTCGTCGCGGGCGCGATCGTCGTCGGCGCGGGGGCGCTCACGTCAGCCGATCCGGTCGCGAAGGCGCTCGCGGTGACGGCCGCCGTCCTCCTCGTCGTGCTCGAGCTCGCCCAGGTGGGGCGGCGCTTCCGCGTCGCGAACGTCCCGGCGGACCTCGACATCGCGTCCGCGGTGGTGGCGTTCCTCCTTGCGCTCCTGGCGACGATCGTCGTCGTGCCCCTCGAGGCCGACCTCCGCCGGCACCTCCCTGCCCCGGCTGCGATCTCCGTCGCGCACATCGCGGCGATCGCCGTCGGCGCCGCGCTCGCCGTCGTCCTCGCGCGGACGGTGCGACCGCTCGTCCCGTACTTCGAGGCCGCGGCGGAGCGCTCGGAGCCGGCGGTGCGCGCGCTCGACCCGGCCCCGATCGGCGTCGGCGCGTTCCGCGCCATCGAGGCGGCCGCGACGCGCTCGAGCGTCGCGTTCGGGATCTTCGAGCGTCGGGCCGGTGTCTGGCTCGCGACCGCGGTCATCGTCGGCCTGCTCGTCTGGGCCGTGCGCTAGTGGCCGCGTAGGTGGTCCTGCTCGCGGCCGTCGCGCTCACGACCCTGCTCGCGAACAGCGCGACGCGCCTCCGCTTCACCGCTCTCGCGTTCTTCGCGGTGTCGATCAGCGCGAACGTCATCGCGGCCGGCGCGACGACCGCGGCGCAGGTCGCCGTCCTCGCGGTGGCGGGCCTCGCCGCGGCGGGCATCCTCTTCATCAGCGCGCGCGACGGCAACTACGGCGAGGATCCCGGCTGGCGTCTCTGGGTCGCGACGCTCATCGCCGCGATCGCCACGCCCGCCGCGTTCGCGTCGTTCCGCACGATCACGGGCGAGGCCGTCACGGACCTGCCGCTCTTCGCCGCGGACAGCGGCAGCGTCGTCGTGCAGGTCGCATCGTTCTGGCTGCTGAGCTCGGGCACGGCGATCCTCGTCACGGCGCGCAGCGCGGTGCGCACGTCGCTCGGCGCGCTCCTCATGCTCACCGGGGTCCAGCTGCTCATGCGCTACGCGCCGGGCCCGCAGCTCGAGCTCACGATCGCCGTCGCCTGGGTCGAGCTCGTCGTCGCCCTCACCGGTGCGTTCCTCATCGTCAACGAGCGCGCGGTGCGCGAGTGACCATCACGATCGCGTCGCCGCTCGTGCTCCTCGCGCTCATGGCGCCCGTCGTCTTCCTCGTCCGCAAGGTCGTCGTGCTCGCCGCGGTGCTCACGCTCCTCACGCTCGCGGCCGCGGCCGCGATGATCGCGATCGCGCCCGATGCCGCGACGGCGCAGCTGCTCTCGCTCGAGCTGCGCCTCTCCCCGCTCGGACGCCTCGCCGCCGTCGCGCTGCTCGCGACGACCGGCGTGATCGTGGCGGACGTGTGGCTCGACGAGCCCGCGTACAACTTCTTCCCGACGGCGCTCGGCGTCGGCGCCGTCGTCGTCGCGGTGCTCCTCCTCACCACGCCCCTCGCGACGTACGCGGTCCTCCTCATCGGCTTGCTCCTGCCGGTGGGCTCGTTCACCTTCCAGATCCACCGCAACCGCAGCGTCGAGGCGGCGATCCGGCACTTCGCGTTCGTCTCGCTCGGGGGCACGATCGGCCTCGCCGCCCTCGCGCTCGCGGCGAGCCTGCCGCGCGATCAGCCGCAGTCGACGTTCGTCCTGCTCGTCGTCGTGCTGTACGTCGCGTTCGCGCTGAAGCTCGCGGTGATCCCGTTCCACACGCACGCGGCGCTGCTCGCGGCCGAGGCACCCGCGACCGCCCTCGCGCTGTACTTCGGCGTCCTCACGCCGGTGACCGTCATCGCGTTCGTCCAGATCCTCACCCAGGCAGGCCTCCTCCCCTCGCTCCTCCAGCTCGCGAAGGTGCAGGACCTGCTGCTCGGGATCGGCGGGCTCTCCGCGGTCGGCGGCGCGCTGCTCGCGACGGGCGCGACGGACCTGCGGCGGCTCGTGGTCTGCTCCGTCATCTCGGACCTCGGCATCGCCCTCGTCGGCATCGGCACGTTCTCGGGGCCGGGGATCGTCGGCGGGATCGCCATCGCGCTCGCGACGGGCGCGAGCGCGACGCAGCAGCTCCTGGCAGCGGGCACGCTCGAGCGCCGCGCGGACGGCGGTCCGCCTCGCGCCGCCCGCGCGCCGCTCGCGGCCGCGGCCTTCGTCGCGGGCGGCATCGGCCTGATCGGCGCACCGCCGGTCGTCGCCTTCCCCGGGCGCTTCTACGTCGAGCTGATGGCGTACTCGTTCGCGACGTGGCTCGGCGCGGCGCTCGTGCTCGCGACGCTGCTCCTGCTCATCGCCCAGCTGCGCGTCGCGCTCGGCCTCTTCGCGGAGGGACTGCCGTCCTGGCGCCCGGAGCGGCGCCCGGTCGCGGGCATCGCGGGCGCGGTCATCTTCGCCGGACTGCTCGCGGGCGGCATCGCGCCCGACGCGTTCCTGCGGCCGATCGCCGCGTTCGCCGAAGAGTTCCTGCGCGCGCTCCGTCCGCTGTAGGCGGATACCCTCGGGGCATGGACCTGCGCGACCCGGTCGTGCTCCAGGGCCTCGCCGCGACCGGCGGCGCGACCGCGATCGTCGCCGGGGCGGTGTGGTGGCTGTACCTCTCGTCGGGATCGTCGCGCTCGCGTCGGCCTACGAGCTGCTCGCGCTCCCGGGGGACGCGCTGTGGCACGAGATCTTCGGCATCGATCTCACCGCGTGGAGCCCGCCCCACGTCACGATCTCGCTGATGATGGCGGTCGTCCTCGTGGGCGCGGCCGCCATGCTCGTCGATGCGCACGAGCGCGAGCGCGTCGCGCGCCCGACGGTCCCCGCGGTCCTGCTCTGCGGCCTCGCGCTCAACGTCCTCTCTCTCATCGGCGTGCTCGAATGGGAGCTGCCCGTGGCGCTGACGGCGCAGGTGGCCGCGCGCCCGATCTGGGCATACCCCGCCGTCGCGGGGATCCTCGCGTTCGCGTCATTCGCCGTCGCGCGTCTGCTCGTGCCCGCGCGCTGGACGGCGACGGGCGTGGCGCTCGCCTTCCTCGGCATCCGGCTCGCCGTGACCGGCGGGCTCGCGGTCACGGGCCAGGTCGCGCCCATCCTGTCGCTCGTGCCGCTCCTCGGCGCGGTGGCCTTCGACCTCGCCGCGGCACGCTCGCGCTCCGCGACCCGGAGCGCGGCGGCGTTCACCGCGGGCTATACGGTCGTGGTGCTCCCGCAGCTGGCGCTGCGCACCGACCTGCCGGCGCTGACGGCCGCGGACCAGGTGATCGCCATGGGGGTGATCTTCGCGGGATCGATCGCGATCGCTCTGCTCGCCGGCCTACGCCCTACGCCGATCCCTCATCGGTCATCCAGCGCTCTACGTCCCGCCGGTACTCGATGACGCCTTCCGGGAACCAGAGCGCGATCTCGCTCGCCGAGGTCTCGGGCGCGTCGCTCGCGTGGATGAGGTTCCGCAGGCCGACGAGCGCGTAGTCGCCGCGGATCGTCCCGGGTGCGGACTCGTGCGGCCGCGTCGCGCCGACCATCGCGCGCACGGCGGCGATCGCGTGCGGTCCCTCGAGGACGGCCGCGACCACGGGCGACGCCGCGATCGTGGTCACGAGGTCCGTGAAGAAGAACTTGCCCTGGTGCACGGCGTAGTGCTTCTCGGCCATCGCGCGGTCGACGCGCAGCGCGCGCATCGCGACGATGCGGAAGCCGCGCCGTTCGAAGCGCGCGAGCAGCTCGCCGACGATCCCGCGCTGCACCGCGTCGGGCTTGAACACGATGAGGGTCCGCTGCACGGTCGACGCGTCGGTCATGAGGCGATCTCCATCATCTCGGGCTCCGGCGCCGCGATGTCGCTCACCGCGGCGCGCGGGCCGATGGCGGCGACGTACGCGAGCTCCGGGCGCAGGTACTGGCGCGCGACGCGCTGGATGTCCGCCGCGCCGATGCCGTCCACGATCTCCCCGATCTCCTCGGCGCTGCGGACGCGGCCGTAGATCATCTCCTGGCCCGCGAGCCAGACGGCGACGCCGCCGGTGCCCTCGAGGCGCAGGTCGATGCGGCCCTTCACGAAGTCCCGGATGCGCGCGAGCTCGGCCTCGCCGGCGGGCTCGTCGCGCAGGCGCGCGACCTCGCCGAGCGCCGCTGCCGCGGCCTCCTTGACGCGCTCGGGGGCGACGCCTGCGTAGATGACGAGATGGCCGACGTCGCTGTAGTTCGACTCGTAGGAATGCACGTCGTACGCGAGGGCGCGGCGCTCGCGCAGCTCGAGGAAGAGGCGGCTCGACATCCCTTCGCCGAGGATCGCGTTGAGCACCTCGAACGCCCACTTGTCCGGATGCTCCTGCGACACGCCGCGCCAGCCGATGCACAGGTGCACCTGCTCACCGCGTCGCGCGAGGACCTTCGTCCGCTTGCGTGAGGGCTTCGGGGGACGCGAGAACGGGAGCCCGGCACGCGCCGCGAGGTCGCCGAGGTGCGCCTCCACGGCCTGCAGCGCTTCCTGCGGATCGAGCTTCCCAGCCAGCGCGAGGACCGTGCGTCCAGGCGCGTAGCCGGCATCCATGTACCCGCGCAGGTCCGCCGCGGTCAGCGCGCGCACGACGGGCTCGCGCCCGGCGATCTCCCACCCGAGCGGATGCGACGGATAGAGGAGCTCGTCGACGAGCGTGTGCACGCGGTCCTGCGGCTGGTCGCGGTACATGCGGATCTCCTCGACGACCACGTTGCGCTCCGACGCGATGTCGTCCTCCCGCAGGAGCGGCGCGCGGATCATGTCGGCGACGACGTCGAGGGCGATGAGGTAGTGCCGCGCGGGGACGCGCGAGCTGAAGATCGTCATCTCCCGGTCGGTGGACGCGTTCACCGACCCGCCGAGCGCCTCGACCGCGTACGAGATCTCCGCGGCGCTCGGCCGCTTCGCCGTCCCCTTGAAGAGCATGTGCTCGATGAAGTGGCTCGTGCCCGCGTTCGCCTTCGTCTCGGCGCGGGAGCCGACCCCGACGTACATCGCGAGCGACACCGAGCGCGTCTCCGGCATCGGCGCGATGAGCACGCGCATGCCGTTCGAGAGCGTCGTCCGCGTGTACTCCACCGGGGCCGAGCCTAGCGCCGCGCGGTCGCCAGCGCTCCGTACGAGACGACGATCTCCGCCCCCGCGCGCCGCGACGCGGCGAGCATCTCGCGCTCCGCGGCGAGGCCGTCCGCGTCGCTCTCGACGGCGAGCAGCGCGTGCTCGTCGGCCGTGTGGTACGCGATCACGGGAAGATCGCACGCGGCGGCGAGCGACGCGATGAGATCGAGCGTGAGCATCCCCGGCTTCACCACGACGGCATCCGCGCCGGCCGCGACGTCGCGCCGCACGCGCGCCTCGGCCGCGGATCGGTCCGCAGGGTCGAGCAGCGGGACGGCACGCTCCGCGATGGGCACGGCGCCGATCGCGACGCGGTGCGTCTGGTAGAGGGCGCTCTCGACCTTCGCCATCGCGGCGACCGGGACCGCCTCGTGGTCGGAGGCGAGCGCCGCGCGGACCGCCGCGACGCTGCCGTCGAGCATGCCCGACGGCAGGATGAGGTCCGCCCCGCTGTCCGCGTGGACGCGCGCGATGGCCGCGAGCCGCTCGTGCGTGGCCGCGATGTCCGCGCCGCCCGACGCGAAGAGCACGCATTGACCGTGCGTCGTGTACGCGCAGACGCAGACGTCGGTCGCGATCGCGAGGTCCGGCACGGCGTCCTTCAACGCGCGCACGGCGCGCGGGACGATGTGATCCGGCTGGCTCGCGATGACCGCGTTCTCGTCCTTGCGCTCGGACGCGCCGAAGACGAGCAGCCCAGCGATCCCGGCCGCGGCGGCGGCGCGGGCCTCGCGCACGGCCTCCGTGATGGAGATGCGCGCCACGCCGCCACTGCCCTCGACGCGCTCGCGGTCCTCGACGGCGTCCGAGACGACGACCGGCATGACGAGACGGCCGGTGACCTCGTCGGCCGCGAGCGCCTTCCGCCATACGGGATGATCGGCCAGGCGCCCCCTCGTGAGCGTCCCTTGGGTCACGCCCCGATCGTAGTCCTAGGGGAACCCATGAACGGTCCGATCTGTACCATCTACTCGGAGATGAGGCGCCTCGCCAGGTCCGCCGCGGCGACGACGATCCTCGCGCTCGTCATGACGAGCTGCGGGCTCGCCGCCCTCAGCACGACCGCGCTCGCGCCGGGACCCGCTCAGCAGCGCGCGGCCGACGCGCTCGCGGCGCCGGTCCATCCGGTCACGCCCGCGGCGCCCTCGGGCGAGCCCGCGCTCCTGCAGAAGGCGGTGGTCCCCGCCGAGCCCGCGGTCGTCGCGAAAGCGACGCTGCCGGCGGCGACGGTCGGAACGATGAAGCACATCTGGCAGAGCCTCAACAACTGCGGGCCGGCGGCGGTCGTGATGGCGCTCTCGACCCTGGGCGTGGACGCTGATCAGGAGACCGCCCGGCTCGCGCTGCGCGGCAGCGACTGGCGGCGCGGCATGGGACCCGGGGGGGTCGACCCGTGGGTGCGCGACCTCTACGGCCTGCGGTCGGTCTGGCGGAACAACGGCACGAACGCGGTGGTGAAGGCGCTCGTCAGCAACGGCTTCGCGCCGATGGTCACGCAGTGGATGGAGGACGCGTCCATCTCACGCATCGCGCACTGGCGGACGGTCGCGGGGTATGACGACGCGAAGGGCGTCTTCTACGTGAACGACTCCATGCGCGGGCGCGGCGTGCCGCTCACGTACGGATGGTTCGACCGCAACTGGCAGGCCTTCAGCTACCGCTACATGGTCATCTACCGCCCCGAGGAGGAGCCGCTCCTCCGCGCCATCGTCGGCGACGAGTGGAACGACCGTGTGATGCGCCAGCGTTCCTACGAGCGGACGCGGAGCGAGGCGCTCGAGCGCACGGACTCGCAGTCGTGGCTCGCGTACGGCGAGGCGTCGTACCAGAACGGCCTCTTCGCCGAAGCGGTCGCGGCGTTCGAGAAGGGCCTCGCCCTCGGCTCGGCCGAGGGGGTCTTCACGCTGCGCTCGAGCTACCCGCAGGCCCTCCGCGCGCTCGGACGCGAGCAGGATGCCGCGAAGGCGCAGCAGCAGCTCGGCGGGACGGCCACGCCGTCCACGGTCGCGGCGCCGCCGGACCGGCTCGCGCTCCAGATCGCCATCGATCGCGCGCGCCTCGAGGGCATCAGCTTCACCGAGTAGCCGCCCTCGCGAGGTCTTCGGTCCGCTTCAGGCGCTCCCCCGCTTCGCGCAGCAGCGCCTCCGTCTTGCAGAACGTGAAGCGGATGAGGTGCCGCCCGAGCTCGCGCCGCGAGTAGAAGGAGGAGCCCGGCACGCCCGCGACGCCGACCTCACGCACGAGCCAGTGCGCGAACGCGATGTCGTCGGCGAAGCCGAAGCGCGAGATGTCGCAGAGCACGTAGTACGCGCCCTCCGGCAGGCGCGGCGAGAACCCGGCCTCGACGAGCGCGCCGTGCAGCAGATCGCGCCGCTCGCGGTACTCGCGCGCGAGCTTGGCGCGGTACGCGGGGCCGAGGCCGAGCGCGACCGCGACGGCTTCCTGCAGAGGCGCGGGCGCGCCGACGGTCACGAAGTCGTGGACCTTGCGGATCCCCGACGTGAGCTCCGGCGGCGCCACGATCCAGCCGACGCGCCAGCCGGTCACCGAGAACGTCTTGCTCGCCCCCGAGATCGTGACCGTGCGCTCGGCCATCCCGGGCAGCGTCGCGATCGGGATGTGCTCACCGTCGTACCGGATGTGCTCGTAGATCTCGTCGGTGATCGCGATCGCGTCGTGCTCGCGGCAGAGGCCGGCGATGACCTCGAGCTCATCGCGCCGCAGGACGCGGCCCGTCGGGTTGTTCGGGCTGTTCACGATGATCGCCTTCGTCCGCGCTGAGAACGCGCGCCGCAGCTCGTCGGGGTCGAAGCCGTTCTCCGGCGGGCGCAGCGGCACGTACACCGGGACCGCTCCGCAGATGGCCGTGTCGGGCCCGTAGTTCTCGTAGAACGGCTCGAACACGACGACCTCGTCGCCCGGGTCGACGACCGCGAGGAGCGTCGAGATCATCGCCTCGGTCGCGCCGCACGTGACCGTGAGCATCGTCTCGGGGTCGACGTCCATCGCGTACAGCTCGCGGTACGACGCGGCGATCGCGCGACGGAGCGACGGCGCGCCCCACGTGATCGCGTACTGGTTCACGTCGGCGTCGATGGCGCGCTTCGCGGCCTCCTTGATCTCCGCCGGCGCCGGGAAGTCCGGGAACCCCTGCGCGAGATTGATGCCGCCGTGCTGCGCGTTCAGCCGTGTCATCTCGCGGATGACGGACTCCGTGAATCCGACCGTGCGCTGCGCGAGCGCGGGGCGGGCGACGCGCACGGGTCCCCCCGGGAGGCTCATCAATAGCCGGCGCGCATGTCGACGACGTTGAGCAGCGGCTCGCGCGCCTTCCACCGCCGCAGGTTCTCGAGGAAGAGCCCGAGCGTCCGCTCGCGGACGCGCGGGGAGCTGTGCGAGACGTGCGGCGTCGCGATCACGTTCGGCAGCGACCACCACTCGCTGTCGGATGGCAGCGGCTCGGTCCACCACGCGTCGATCGCCGCGCCGCCGATGCGCTTCGCCTTGAGCGCCTCGAGGAGCGCGGGCTCGTCGACGATCGCGCCGCGCGCGATGTTCACGATCCACGCCGTCGGCTTCAGGCGCGCGATGACCTCGCGCGACACGAGGCCGCGCGTCGCCGGCGTCAGTGGCGCCGTGACGGCGAGGAAATCGGCCTGGCCCGCGACGTCCCCGAGCCGCTCGGGCGGGACGACCTCGTGCACGCCGGGCACGCCCGGCAGGTCGAGGCGGCGGCGGACGGCGATGACGCGCATGCCGAACGCGCTCGCGAGGCGCGCGACCTCGCCGCCGATGCTCCCGAGCCCGAGGATGACGAGCGTCGCGTCGCGCAGCTCGATGTGCTGGTGGTCCTTCTCCCAGTGAGCGCGCTCCTGCGCGCGCTGGTAGTCGGGCAGGTGCTTCGCCGCGGCGAGCATCGTCGCCAGGACGTGCTCCGCGATGGGGACGTCGTAGGACCCGCTGTTGTTCGTGAGGGTGAAGTCGCGCCGCTCGACGATCTCGGGGATGAGGAAGCGCTCGACGCCGGCGGACATCGTGTGCAGCCAGCGCAGGCGCGGCGCCTCGGCGAGGAAGTCCCGGATGAGGTCCGGCGCGGGCGCGCCGAGCGCGATCTCGATCTCCTTCGCGCCGTCGAAGGGCCCGCGCCGCTCGAAGCGGACGATGCGGTCCTCGGGGACGTGCCGCGCGAGGTCGTCTGGCATCGACGGGAACCAGCCGAGGACAGCGATGGTCGTCACGGGATCCCGATGCTACGGCTATCCTCGGCCCGTGAAGCTCCTCGAGTTCCGCAGCGACACGTTCACCAAGCCGACGCCCGCGATGCGGAAGGCCATGGCCGACGCCGAGGTCGGTGACGACCAGTACGGCGAGGACCCGACGGTGAACCGCCTCGAGGAGCGCGCCGCCGACAGCGTCGGCAAGGCCGCCGCGGTGTACGTCGCCAGCGGGATGCTCGGGAACCTCTGCGGCGTCCTGTCGCAGGCGCAGCGGGGTGACGAGGTCATCCTCGGCGACCTCGCGCACATCTACCAGAACGAGATGGGCGCCTTCGCGACGCTCGGATCGCTGCACGGCCGGATGATCCCGAACCGCGACGGCATGCCGGCGCTCGAGGACATCGAGGCGGCGATCCGGCCGGCGGCGGGGCCGTTCCCGCGCACAGCGCTCCTCTGCCTCGAGAACTCGCACAACAACTGCGGCGGCTCGGTCATCACGCCCGAGCAGACCCGCGCCGCGGCCGACCTCGCGCATTCGCGCGGCGCCTGCGTCCACCTCGACGGCGCGCGCATCTTCAATGCGGCGGTCGCGCTCGGCGTGGACGCACGCGAGCTCGCGGCGCCGGTGGACACGGTGCAGTTCTGCTTCTCGAAGGGCCTCAGCGCGCCGGTCGGGTCGATCCTGTGCGGCGACGCCGAGACGGTCGCGAAGGCGCGCAAGATCCGCAAGCTCCTCGGCGGTGCGATGCGCCAGGCGGGCGTCATCGCCGCCGCCGCGCTCGTCGCGCTCGAGACCATGCGCGACCGGCTCGTCGAGGACCACGCCAATGCACGTGCCTTGGCCGAAGGCCTCGCCGCGATCCCCGGCGTCCGCATCGACCCGCGCCGCGTCGTCACGAACATCGTCTCGTTCGAGCTCGACCCCGCCCGGATGGACGCGGGCATGTTCCAGCGCTCGTGCGCCGAGCGCGGGCTGCGCATCTCCCGCTATCTCGGCAACTCGCCGCGCCTGCGGATGGTCACGCACAACGACGTGTCGCGTGCCGACGTCGATGCCGCGCTCGCCGTGATGTCCGGCGTGCTCGGCGGGGCGCGCGTCCCCACGCCGGCATAGGCCGGGGTACTGGGCCCTCCGTACTAGGCTCGGTCGCCCGGCGGTGCCCCCCCCGTAGCGGTTCGGTGTCTAGGCATCGATCGTGACGGTGACGGAGCCCGTCGCCGTCGTTCCATCCCAGTAGAGATGCGATCCCTGCGCGCCCTCCACGCGGACGAGGCCGGCCAGACGGTCGTCATCGTCGCGCTCGCCTTCACCGTGCTCCTCGGGTTCGTCGGGCTCGCCGTCGACGGCGGCCGGTTCTACGCCGAGCGGCG
>WNFU01002098.1_pt1 | contig 27513 bp, 24 predicted proteins | sample 5400121 | NCBI WGS metagenome assembly WNFU01 (sample SAMN13153360, study PRJNA577476) | soil metagenome | isolation source: 100 cm soil or saprolite under grassland replicate 1 | place: USA:California | collected 2016-06-15 | reverse complement strand
AACAGCACACACACGCGCTGCTCGAAGAACGTGTGCCGTGGGCACCGCTGCTGGAGCGAGACGAGGCAGTCGCGGAGCTTGCGTGCCGCTACTTCACCAGTCACGGTCCGGCGACACTGAACGACTTCGCCTGGTGGTCGGGTCTAACCGTTGCCGACGGGCGCCACGGGCTGGAGGCGCATGCCTCCCGGTTCGTGAGTGAAAAAGCCTCCGGCCTGACGTACTGGTTTGCGTCGTCTGCTTCGCCCACCACGGCGCTGGGGCCGGCCACGCTCCTGCTGCCGAATTTCGACGAGTTCACCGTCGCGTATCGCTCACGCGAGCTCTTTTACCCAGGCGAGCTCAGACGGCGGGCGGATCCGCGTGACGTCGGCCCGTTCGGCAATGTGATTGTCATCGGCGGCCAGGTCGTCGGTATCTGGAAGCGGTCGGTGGTCAACGAGCGGCTGAGGATCGAGCCACACTGGTTCAACCCCCCATCACGCCGCGACGAGACAACGTTTGCGGAAGCCGCCGAGCGCTACGCCGACTTTCGCGGCGGCCACGGCTCTGGGCCCTCCTAGCGCAGGACCCGAGCAGTCTGAACCGACGCTTGCGCGTCTCGAGCGCCTGCAATCGCGCGACCACGGAGCTGTCCGGCCTCGGCAGCTTTCCGTCGTGGTAGTTTCCGCAGCCGCTCATCCAACGCCGCGTGGCTTTCCACAAGACGCCGCAGCGCGGGCATGATGCGCATGTCCAGTTGCGCCAGGGCTTCCGCATACGCCTGCGTCAGCGCTGGCGCTGCTCCATCTCCGCGGCCGCGGTGCGCCCGCTCCCGGCTCCAGCGTTCGTTCCCGTCTCGCCGCTCCACCGTAGGGCAGGGCTATCGAAGCGCGCATGGCCACCGACGCCGATGCGGCTCGGTACACTCCATGGCGACGGGCCCGCTCAGCGCGGCTTCTCCCTCCGCATCCCGTGAGGGGTGTTGCCACTTTGCGCGCGGCTGGCCGGATGCTCCATGAGCACCAATCCCCCGGCGCCAGGTGGCGCCGATGGCGGGACGACCGCCCTTCCGCCTGACTTGACCGAGCGGCTTGCGGCGATCCGGGCGGCGGCTCGCGCCAACGCCCCATCGCGAGAGGAGGTCGCGGCAGAGCTGGCTCAGCTGCAGTCGATGCTCGCCCGGGTTTCCCGGCCCGGCGCGGTGTTTAACCAGAACGAGCGGGCGACGCTAGCGGAACGCGCCCGGCGGCTCAACCACGGCGCCGCCGATCGTCGCGGGTACGAGGCGGGCGCCGACCAGGAGCCCTTCGATACCTGGCATCAGACGGTGGACCTCTTCTGGGCCGCCATCGACCTCGCCTACCCGCCCGGGTTCTGGGATGCCTACGCAACGCTCACCCGCTCGGGCGACGCGTCTGGTACGGACATGCTGCTGCGCTTCCACGAAGACAACCCCTGGTTCTTCCGCAGCGGCAACGTCAAGGAGCGCCTGCTGCGGGCATTCAAGCGCGTGGACCTCACCGCGGCCCAACGAGCCAGTCTGCAGCGGGCGGTGCGTACGGCAGTGGACATGCATTGCGGCCGCGAACTGCGCGAGTATTGCCGGCTGGTCGGCCGCATCGACGACCTCGGGCTGCGCGAGGCTCTGCGGCAGCGTCTCGGGAGCGCCGACGCCCGGGTCGCCCGTCGAGCGTACTGGCTGCTGCGCGCCCTCGGCGACGACATCGTTCTGCCCGAGGTGTTCCTCGCGCATCTGCGCACTGTTGTCCTGGCCGAGGTGGATAGGGGCTTCCATAGACCAGACCGCCAGCGGTGGCGCGCCTTCGCCGAGTGCCTGCGGGTCGCGCGGCGACACGGCGACCCTCGACTGCAGGCAGCGCTGACTGCACGCCTCGACAATCCGGATCCTGTGCGGCGTCGGTGTGCGCGCTACGCACTCCGCATGGCCCGCCAGGGACCGCTTCTCCCGCACGAGGTGCTCGACCGGCTCGCCGTGGCGGACCTGCGACGGCGTTTCGCGGCAGCCGGCGTGGCTGCCGGCTGGATCGCTTCGGTGGAGGGCTATCCGTGGGAGTCAGTCGAGTTCGAGATGCTGCGGGAGGTAGGCCGAGAGCTTCGGGAGCGTGGCGCTGACGGGCGCGGCCAACTCCTGGACCTGCTCGTGCACTGGTGCCCGGACGTCCGCTACCACGCAGCGACCTACGTGCAGGAGTGGGACGCGGGCCGTGCCGCATCGGTGTTCGAGACGCTGGAAGCGGCTGGCGGGCCGGGTTCCTTGTACGCCCGTCGCGCCCTGCGACATTCGACCCGGAAGCGGCCCGACAGCCGCTGGGGCCAGGACTTGCGCCGGCACTACCGTGCCTATGGCTACATCTGACGCGGCGCGGCGAACGACATGCGAGACTTGTTCACACAGCGTCTGTCAAGCGGTGATTCTAGCCGTCGCCCTGTTGCCGAACCTGAACATGGCGGACAAAGCTTCGCAGCGCCTCGATCATTTCGGGCTCGGGATCGCGCACCAGCATAGGGTGTGCGGATTGGTGTGCGACGAATACCTGCGCGTGGGGGGCGGCTTTCCGCTGGGCTGCAATGATTTCGTCCGTCAGATATGGTCGGCCCTCGATCCACGGACGCGGCGCCTGCACGATCAGTGTTGGGCAGCGCACGCGGGCTAGCGCTCCAAGGCTATCGGACTGCAGTAACGACGCCCACGTTTCCTCAAAGGCGGCCCTGAGTGCGCGCCGGCGATAGGTACCGTCGGGGAGAGGCGCCAACTCGTAGCGGATGGTGCGTTCGAGGAAGCGTTCGGCGTCATCAGATGGCACACCCGACCGGACCTGCTCTGCCCGTACACGCGTGAGATACTCCTCAAAGCCGCCGACTCGCAGCTCGAGCGTCTTGCTCCAAGGGTTGATGACCCGTGCGGCGGCGTTCTCGGTGAACGCGCGATCGCCGATCACCCCCTCCAGCAGGATCAGCCCGCTACAGTCACTTCGGGCTGCCAGGAATGCGGCGATGGCTCCTCCGATCGAGAACCCCAGCACGATCGGGCGGTGCAATGCCAGGACCGTCATCAACTCACTGAGATCCTCCACGTGCTGCTCCACCGAATAACCGGTCGGGGGCTTGTCACTGAACCCATGTCCTCGCAGGTCCACGGCGACGAACCGGATGTCTGGCGACAAACGTTCGGCCAATGCCGTGAAGGTGTACGCGCTCATGGTCGATCCATGGATCGCCAGGATCGGAGGCTCCGCGCCAGGCCAATCGACGATGTGGAGTGTGAGCTGGCTGAGGGCGATCAGGCTGTCATCGGGAGGGACACGGCCGATCGGCGCGTCCGGTTCGAAGCGACGCATCAATGACAGCGGTGGCTCTATGCGCAGCTCCTGGCGCAGGATTCGCTGGTAGCGCTGGTAGGCCGCCGCGGCAGCCTCGCGACGCCCCAGGACCTCACTCGCCTCGATGAGCAGGCTATGCCCCTCCGCGTAATAGGGGTCAACCGAGACGAGCTGTGCCAACGGCTCGATCGCAGGTCCTGGATCGCCGGTGGTGAGCCTTTGACGAGCGACAGCCACGGTCGCCTGGCGGAACACGCGCCGCAGGGACTCCTGCTCGACGTAGAGCCAGGTATCGAACACCGCCGAGGCCGACACGGTGAGTCCGGTGCACAAGTCGCCTCGGTACAGCGCGAGCACGCCAGCTGCTTCGGGATCATGGGGCGCCGCCAGGATGCGCTTGGCCCCGCGACGGAAGACCTCCACATCCGTCGGTGCGTCCAGCCCCACGTGTTCTGGCGTGATAACGAGATGATTGCGAATGGGCTCAGGCAGTTGCGCACGCAGGTAATTCAGGTGCCAGCGTAGCGCTGCCCGCGGCGCCTCGGCTTCCGGAAAGATCAGGTCGGCCAGGTCGACGCGCGAAACAGGTCCTTCGAGAGCGGCCCTGACGAGCAGGGCCAGCGCCTTGGGTCGCAGCTTCAGTGGTCTCAGCACGTCGCCGAGACGAATAGCGGGCGAACCGAGCAGGCACAGCATCTCCAGGGCTCCTGAGTCGCAAACGGATTAGCAAACGGCCGGCGCCGACAGTGTACGAGTGCGAAGCTCGAGCAAACGTCGAAGCGCCGTTCGGATGCAGGCTGACCAGCCTTGCGAATGCGGCTGTGGCACGCTCGTCCGACGTCGGTTTGCACCCGGACACGCCGCTAAGCTGCGCGCCCAGCGCAAACGTGAGGATCGCCTCGTAAATCAGCTGCTCGTATGAGCGCGACCTCGCAGAGTTGCAACTCGAGCACCAGAAGGGAGAAGCACATGACGATCGACACGCACCAGATCGCTCAGACCTACCCCAGCGCTCGCCGTCGGCGACTTCTACGCGTGACTGCTGGGAGCGCTGCTGCTCTTGCAGGCGTCGTGCTGGCCGGGCGCAACGGCGGTATCGCACGCGCAGACAACGATCAGGCGCTGGTCGGCTCGTGGTTGGTCGCAGCCACCCCGCGGGGTGCGCCGTCCGCGCCACCGCGGCTCCTGGTCAGCTTCACCGACGACGGAATAGCTTTGCGCACAGCCCCGCTACAACAGGCGGCGCCGCCCGCACTGGGTACGGACAAGATGTTCATCAGTACCACGCACGGTGCCTGGGCGCCCAACGCTGATGGCACGTTTGGCTTGACGTTCGCGGGGTTCGCCTTCGACGACACGGGAAAGTTCCTCGCGGTGCAACATATTCGTGTTGCGGTGCAGGTCAACGACAGCCAGGACGGCTTTAGCGGCCCGTTCAAAACGGACTTCATCGGCTCCGATGGGCAGGTTCTGGCGTCCTCGAGTGGGTCGGTCGAGGGAACGAGGATGCAAGTAGAAGGGCTTGGGTAATTCTCGACTTGGGTGGACGCGCCACGGTCAGGCGCCGCCAGATCCCCGAACGCTTCGGTAAGACGCGCGTGCTACTGCGAAGCGGTTGACGCGTACGGAATTTCTGGAACCAGGGTGAAGCCAAATCGCCGCAAGGTGCGGCGGGCATCACCAATGAATTGCTCTCGCTGCGGTCCAGTCCAGCCGCCGAGCAGTGCCGCGCCCTCACGGCCGAAGTGCTGGCGCACCCCACCGGCCTGTTGCACGGCTGGACCGCGGGCATTGAAGCCTATGGCGCGCAGGCCCGAGTACAACTCCGATGGCTCGTTGCCCGAGGCCGAGAAGACGACAACGTCATAACTGGCGGGTGGCCTCGCATTCAGGCTACCGAGACGCCTGGCAATAACTGTGAGATCGAGACCTTGTGGTTGATGGTCTGTGACATGGTGGGGGCCTTCTTTCTCGCGCTGGGTCAACGATAGCGGTAACTAGCACGCTCGCGCGTCAGATCGTCGGGGCTTTCTGAGCTCCCGCGTCTACCGCGGCTTGCTCGCGGGTATGGTCGGGCGCCACACGGCGGGGCGGCCGAAACGACCGCCGCCGACGCCGCTGGCGGTCCGCCACCTAGTAGCGGTTCCGACCGTAGCCACCACCTGTGCGCCCAGCACCGCGTCGCTGCTCGAAGCAGGTCGAGCAGTAGACCGGCTTGTCTCCGCTGGGTTGAAACGGCACCTGAGCCTCCTGGCCGCAGCTCGAGCAGGTAGCGCTGAACATCTCCCGGGGGGCGCGCTCGCCACCCGACGAATACCCGCCAGACGATGAGCCGTAGCTGCTGTATGAGGATCCGCCGCCATCGCGTTGGGCTTTGCGCGCGGCTCGGCAATCAGCGCAGCGGCTCGGCTCGCTGAAGCCGCGGCTGGCGTAAAAGTCCTGCTCGCCGCTGGTAAACGTAAATGCCTGACCGCAATCGCGGCAGGTCAGAATGGTATCGGCCGACATGGTTGACGACTCCCTTGAGAAAACCGCTCGGTGAACTGGCATCCCGAGCGATACGAAATTGGGCTCCGTCAACGTGCTTGAGAACGATACGGAACAGCTATGGCTAGTTCACACCTACTATACGCGATCGGAGGTCGAGGTGAAACAGTTTCGCCGATCGTGTGGTTTACCGTCTCCGTCCCTGAGTGGCGCGCGCCAATGACCATCACCCCGCTTGCCGGGAACGTGGATTCCGCGGCCGGCGGCTTCCGTGCGCTTGCCCGTCTTGAGCACTCGGTCCGGCGAGCAACCCGGCCAACAGGTGCGTCGTGGCGGCCTGGAAGCGGGTGACGTCGCCGTACGGCCGGGCGACCAGCATCGCTCCCTCGAGTCCGCCAACAATCGCTCGTGCCGTCTCCATCGACGACCCCACGACCTGAAGGGTTCCTTCCTGGTGACCCTGGTCGACGACGCGTTGCAGCCAGGCCTCGTTTGCGTCAAAGAACTGGATGACCGCATCCCGCATCCGCTGTGGCAGGGTCTCGTACTCGGCGGCGAGCATGCCGCACAGGCACATGCGCTTGTCGCGCACGACATCCAGGTACAGATTGGCGTAGCCTTCGAGCTTGGCAGGCGCACTGATCGCGCTCGTATCCAGGGCCTCAAGAGCCGCGGCGAACCGCTCCGAATACCGACTGATGAGCGCCTCACCCATCTCAGCTTTGCCGGCGAAGTGATAATGCAACGCGGCTTTGGTCAGCCGTAGCTCGGCGGCCACGTCGGCATAGCTGAATCCATTGAAGCCTCGGCTCTGAGCGAGGCGCTCTGCGACGTCGAGAATCTGGGTCGCCGTATCCCCGTCGCGCTGCCTCGGCTGGTTCGTCATGGCTTGTCCGGTCTGCCATGGCAGTGTGCCACAGCGCCGGCGAGACCAATCCGCATGTTGACATCTTACCTACTAGTAAGTAAGCTTGGCAAATCCGCGACGCCATGGCGCCGCGGTCAGTGAGGGAGAGCAGAGCTCATGCAGGCGACAGAACACCGCAGCTTCCAGACGCCAGATGAAACCCACGCGTTTCCCAATGGTCGAGCCGAGATCATCAAACTTGGCGACGCCGAGGTCGGTCGGCTCGTCTTCGAGCCCGGCTGGCGGTGGTCCAGTGACGTGAAGCCTATCGCGCAGACGAGCAGTTGCGAGGCGCCGCACTTCCAATACCACGTGAGCGGACGTCTGGCCATCCGAATGGACGATGGGACCGAGTTCGTGGCTGGCCCTGGTGACGTTACCTCGTTGCCCAGCGGACATGACGCCTGGGTCATTGGCGACGAACCGGTCGTCACGGTGGACTGGTTCGGCGCAAGCAATTACGCCAGGTAGGCTACGACCAAGCCATTTCCAAGGAGGAGCTTTGACCAACGGACAACTCTATGCGCGAGCGATGACGGCGACGCTGCGCATCATCGATCAGGTGAGCCCAGACCGTTGGCACTCGCCCACTCCCTGCACCGAGTGGGACGCCAGGCAAGTCGCGAACCACATCGTCGGCGAAAACTTGTGGGCTGGTGAGCTCTTCCAGGGCAAGACCGTCGCGGAGGTCGGCAACGCGCTGGACGGCGATCTGACTGGAGAGGATCCTGCCGCGGCCTACCGACGGTCCGTCGAAGTTGCTCGGAAAGCTGTCGAGGCCCCGGGCGCGATGGAAGCCACCTGCCATCTCTCGTTCGGCGACTATTCGGGCGCCGATTATGCCGGCCAGTTGTTCATGGACCTGCTGATTCACGGTTGGGACATCGCCAAAGGCACCGGCCAGGACACGCGCCTCGACGCTGAGCTCGTGGCACAGTGCCTGCCCATCGCCGACGCGTTGACGCGCCAGTTCCGTGCGACGGGTGCGTTTGGCGACGACTTACCCGTCATGGGAGATGCCGATCAGCAGACGAAGTTGCTCGCACTCGTCGGGCGGAGGCCGTAGGCCCAAACGTATGGACGGTCCGGGCGATAAACAGCCGCTGGTTCGCGTGGCGGCCGTGCAGGCCGCGCCGGTGTTCCTCGACCGCGACGCGACCATCGCCAAGGCGACCGATCTGCTGAGCCAGGCCGCCCGCAACGGTGCTCAACTGGTCGTGTTCCCGGAGTCGTTCGTTCCGTGCTATCCCGTGTGGTTGTGGGGCGGGCGGGCGGATGTCGAGGCCGACGCCTTCGCCCGGTTGTACGCCAACGCGGTTGATGTTCCTGGGGCTGGCACCGCGCGCTTGTCGGAGGCTGCGCGGAGCACCGGTGTCCCGCTAGCAATTGGCGTGACCGAACGGGAGAGTACGTACAGCCGCGGGACGCTTTACAACACACTCCTCGTCTTCGACGCCAACGGCGAGCTGGTGCTGCATCACCGCAAGCTGATGCCTACGTACAAGGAGCGGACCGTCTGGGGGCAGGGAGATGGAAGCTCCCTCGCAACCGTCGAACTGAATGGAGCTCGTATAGGCGGATTGCTGTGCTGGGAGAACCTGATGCCGCTTGCCCGTCAGGCGCTGTACGCGCAGGGCGAGCAGGTCCATGTGGCACCGACCGCGGACACCGGCATACCGTGGCAAGCGTCCCTGCGGCACATCGCCTACGAAGGCCGAGTGTTCGTGGTCAGCTGCTGCCAGGTGCTCCATCGCACCACATTTCCGGATGACCCGGCCCTGGCCGGCTTTCCGGCGGATGCGGGGTGGCTCATCACTGGCGGCACGGCCATTGTCTCCCCCGCTGGCGACTGCGACTATCTGGCCGGACCGGTGTACGGCGAGGAGACAATCCTGTATGCCGATCTCGATCTGGAGAAGGTCGTCGAGGCGAAGCACAGCTTCGATGTCGCCGGGCACTATGCTCGGCCCGACGTCCTGGAGCTGCGCATCAACCGCGAGCGGCGCGCTCCGCTCCTCCACGTGGGCCGCCAGTAGTCGTTGCACGACTGACGCGATCTGGGCGCGCGAGACAGCTGAGATCGATGCGCTCGGTCAACCGCTCACAGGTCGCCGATGGTAGCCTGCCGCCGATGCCGTGGTGGATTCGGGCTTACCTTGGGTTCGCTGCATTCCAGGGTGTCGGCATTGGCCTGACTGGTCTGCTCGCACCAGCAGACATGCAAATTCCGCTGCGCATCAGCCCGTTGAATACCCGCTTCGTGGCGGCGCTATACATCGCGGGCGGCGTCGGCGTACTCTGGGCAGCCTTCGCGCGGCGGCGCGCCGAGACCCGGCTGTTCGTGATCGGATTCGGGCTGGCGACCGCGATGATCCTGGCTCTGACCGTCCTGCATTGGTCGGAGTTCATGGCCGACGAGCTGCCACACCGACCCGTGTGGATCTTCGACTACGTCGTTGATCCGTTGCTGGCGGTCTTGATCGTGCCGGCCGCCGGTCTCTGGCCCTCCGGTCATGGCTCCCGACATCGACTCACACCACTGCTCATCGTGCAGGCCGCCCTTTTCGGCGCCCTTGGTCTGGCGCTACTCCTGGTGCCCAACACCATCGCCGGCGCCTGGCCGTGGGCCCTGCCGCCACTTCTTGGTCAGCTCTACGCCTGCTTTTTCCTGACCTTCGCCGTGAGCGCCGCGTTGGCTGCCCGCGAGACGGAGGCGCGCGCGATCCGCGCCTTCGCCGGGTCCACGCTCACGCTTATGGTCCTGGTGCTGGTCGCATCGTTCCTGCACCTCGACCGGTTCAAGGCGGAGCCGGTGACGTGGCTCTGGTTTGGTGCCTTCGGACTCGGCACATGCGCGTTCGGTGTCGCACTGCTCACTGAGCGAGCGGCGGGCTGGCTGGGCCGTCCGCGGGTCGTGCCGGAGTGATGCATCCGACGCGGCTGGTTCGACTGTACGGCCTGGTGGTCGGAGCGGGGCTGCTGCTCGAGGGCGGTGTGCTGCTGCTGCTGGATGCGCTGCGCCTCGTACTCCCCAGCCTGCCATTCGCGACCGGCGATTCGCGCCACAATGCGCTGCACATGGTCTGGGGGCTGGCGATACTGGCACTGCTGGTCACCAGTCGAGCGCCTCGCCGGGCAGTGCTCGTGGTCGGCGTCTTTGGCATCTTCTACACCGCACTGGCCATCATCGGTGTGCTGGTCGACCGGCCATTCGGGCTTCTCATTGGACCAGGCGAGAGCGTGTTCCACTTCACCGTCGGGCCGCTCGCGCTGGCCCTCAGCGCGTGGGCAGCGGCTCAGTCGCTTGCTTCCAACTCCGCCAGCAGTGCCGCAAGCGTCGTGTCCGCCGCACCTGGCTCGACTTCGGGGGACGGCGCCGGGCCGAGATAAGCGGCGACCGCGTGGGCGGTCGGATAGTCCCAGGCCACGTCGGGCGTGACCGCCACGCCTAGCCACTCCTCGAGCTCAGCCGCCAGGGCGATCGCGTCCAGAGAGTCGAGCCCGTAGTAGCTGAATGGCAGGTGAGCGTCGATGTCCTCGGCGTCCGGTCCGAGTCGCTCGCGCAAGTGGGTGAGCAGCCAGGCCTCGATCTCCGCGACCGATCGAGTGCTCACGCGACACTCCTGAAGTCGGGCGCGGGCCGCGCTCCAAGGCGCGGATCCCAGAGCCCCCAACGGCGCAGCACGCCCACTGCGCTGCGGTAGAACACCAGCGCGGTACGCAAGCCGTGAGTATCGCGAGCCCGGAAGAGCCTGGCGGCTTCGACCGGCACGTCGCGCAGCTCGGAGCCCAGCGCGGCATACGAGGTCGCGACCCGCGCCCAAAACGCCAAGTCCGTTTCATCACTGGCGACCGCCTGCGAACGGCGGGGCAATTGATCGGCGAACACGCTCAACCGTTCCAGAAAAGCGCGTGGTTGGTAGAGGCGGTTGAGCAGCCAGACGGTGCCTTTGACGAGCTGCTGGCTGGTCATCTGTTTCGGAATGATGTTGGTATCCAGCGCCGCGTCCGAGAGCAGCAGTCCTTTCAGGCGGCCTTCCTCCGCCAGCCGCCGCTGCAACGGGGTTCCGTCGAGGGCGTTCAGCATGGCGAGCAGGACCATCGGGACACCAGCAGCTTGCAGAAACTCGTACTGCACAGCGAACGAATCCAGCGTGTCCGAGTCGAAGCCGGTGATCATGCCCGCCTGGACCATGATCCCGCGACGTTGAATCCGGTGTACGTCCTCGACCAGATCCGACCTCAGGTTCTGCCGTTTGTGGACTTCGCGCAGCGCCTCGGCGTTGGGCGTCTCGATACCGACGAAAGCTTGCCGCAGACCCGCCTCGGCGCACAGGTCGAGCAGTGGCAAATCGCGGTCGCGCGTGACGTCGATCGATAGCTGCGTATACAGGGCGACGGGCCGCGGCTTGGAACGGTTCCAGTCGCCGACCGCCGTCATAATCTCGGCGGCGCGACGCCGATTGGCGGTGAAGTTGTCGTCGGACAGGAACACCGAGCGATAGCCAGCCTGGTAGAGCTGTTCGAGCTCGTCCACGACACGTGGCGGCGTCTTATGCCGCTGGCGCCGACCAAGGTAGACGATCACGTCGCAGAACTCGCATTCAAACGGGCAGCCGCGACTCGTTTGCACCACGCCGAGCTCGTAGGCGCCCGGCCGCAGCTTGCCGATGTCCGGCACCGGCGAGCTGTGCAGGTCGACCGTTTCGTGACTCGTGTATTCGGTCTGCCAGTGACCACTCGAGAAGTCGGCCAGGAACGCGGGCCAGGTGTGCTCCGCTTCACCGCGGAACAAGATGTCGGCGTGCGGACGCACAACGTGCGGTGACAGCGACGCGTATGGACCACCAATGGCGACGAGCTGCCCGCGACGCTTGAACTCGTCGGCGATGTCGCACATGCGGCGCATCTGGGTCAGGTAACCGGTGATGCCGACCAGGTCCCAGTGGCCGCCAAAATCGAGCGCCTCGACCGCTTCGTCGACGATGGTTACCTCCACCTCGGGCGGCGCCATGGCGGCCAGCGTTGGTAGAGCGATGTTCATGATGTAGCCCGGCCGTCCGGTGATGTCGGCCACGTCAGGCCAGGAGTACAGGCTCAAGCTCGGCAGTGGATTTACGAGCAGGATGCGCTTCATCGGCGAGGTGCGAGCCTCCACTCGAGCAGTGCCTCGAGGCTCCCGCTGAGGAAAGCATCGCGACACACGTATCGGCGGACCTTTCCGCTGGACGTGCGCGGGATGTTGCCCGGTCGCAGTAGGACGACGGTGGAGACGGGCACCTGGTGCAGCTCGGCGACGCGGAGTCGAATCGCGCGCACGATAGCGTCGAGGTCGCTGGTCGACCGCGTTGCGACCTCTTGAAGGACGACGAGCCGCTCGCGGCCCGCCTCGTCGATTGACACGGCCGCGACACCGCCAGGCCAGCCATCGGGGTGGCTGCTGGCGACCGTCTCTTCGACGTCTTCGGCATGCAGGTTTCGCCCACCCACGATCAGTAGCGTTTTCAGGCGGCCAGTAATGTACACCTCGCCTGCATGCAGGAATCCCAGGTCGCCCGTGCGGAGGTAGGGTCCCGCGAGCGTGTCGTTGAGACGCGCCCCGAATGTCTGCCGGCTGAGGTCGGGTTGCTGCCAATAGCCGTGCGCCACGCTGGGTCCGCGTACCCAGATCTCGCCAACCTGCCCATCCGGCAACTCGAGGCACGTTGCCGCATCCACGATCCGCAATTCCTGGTCGTCGATGACGCTCCCGCAGCTCACTGCGCGGGTACCATCCTGGCGTTCCACCGTGCGCGGGGCCTCCGATCGCCGACCACCGCTGACCATGAGCGTCGCCTCGGCCAGGCCGTAGCACGGGTAGAACGCCTCCTTCTTAAAACCACAGCCGGCGAACGCGTCAACGAAGCGCTCCAGCGTGGCGGCGCGTACCGGCTCTGCGCCATTGAATGCGACGTCCCACGTCGACAGATCCAGCCCAACGCGCTCCGCGGGCGTGATCCGCTCGACGCATACGTCATAAGCGAAGTTGGGACCTCCGCTGATCGTGGCCCGCTTGCGGGTGATCGCCTCCAACCAGCGCGCTGGTCGTCGCAAAAAGGCCACGGGGGGCATCAGTGCAATCGGAAAGCCGCTCTGGACCCCTTGCAGGACGCCGCCGATCAGACCCATATCGTGGAACGGCGGCAGCCAGATGACACCACGGCTGTCAGGGTCGATCTCGAAGCGGCGTTCTATCTGGCGAGTGTTGTGCAGCAGGTTCGCATGGCTCACCATGACGCCACGCGGCGAAGCGGTCGAGCCCGATGTGTACTGCAGAATGGCCAGATCGTCCGGCGTCTGCACAGGCTCACACCACGCCTCCGCCACACCGATCGGCAGCGCTTCAGTCGCCAGCCACGCTACGCCGCTGAGGTCCGGCTCCGCGGCAAGCACGGGTCGCATCTGCGCCTGCGTAGCCGCGGTGCAGAGTGCTACCGCTGGCCGTGCGTCGCGCGCGATGCTCAACAGGCTCGCTTGCCCCTGCCGGGGCGTGGGCACGGCGATCCAGCCCGCGTACAAACAACCGAACAGAGCCACCACGAAGTCCATCCCTGGCGGGTATATGAGCAGCGCCCGGTCGCCAATCGATCCATTCGTCTGCAGCAACGCCGCCACCCCGCGGGCCCGCGCATCGAGCTCCGCGTAACTCAGCGCGACCTCGTCCGGACCGCCGTCGCTCAAAAAACTGAAAGCGCACCTGTCTGGCGCCTGCGCACTTCGCCACCGCAGCACATCGACGAACGTCGCTTGTTCCGCTGTGGTCAGCGTCATGGCCCCTGGCCGGTCACGCACAACAGCCCGCGGGGCTGGATACTGAAGGTGACCGGGATCTGGCCCAAGAGCTCACCATCGGCCTGGCAGCTCACATCAGCCCACAATACCGGCTCCACGCGCAGCTCGCGACACTTGAAGAACTCGACCGCGCGATGCCCGCCATGGGTGCCGGCATACAAACGCGGCAGCAGCGCCAGCAGTTGCACGGGGTTGACCTGGCCGATCAGACAGATGTCGAACAGTCCATCGTCGACGGCCGCACCGGGTGCGATCAGCATGCCGCCGCCGTAGCGCGGACCATTGGCGACGGCTACGCCGAGCGCGCGACGCTCAAAGTGCTGGCCATCAAGAACGAAGCGCAGTGGCCGAGGGCGGAATACCAGGAGCGTCCGCAGAATGCCAATGAGGTACGGCAGCATCCCGCCCAGCCGTGGCGCAGCACTGGTGCGGCGCACGACCTCGGCGTCGAAGCCGCAGCCAGCCACATTGACGAAAGCGACGAGTCGTTCGCCGATGCGCGCCCGGCCGTGATCGACCCACTGCGTGGATCCTTGGAGCGCGAGCCGGGCTGCCGTTCCAGGCGTTGTCGGCAACCCGAGAGCGCGGCTGAAGTCGTTGCCGGTGCCCGCGGGAACGACGCCCAGGGCGACCTGGGTACCGGCCACTGCGCCCGCTACCTCGGATACGGTGCCGTCACCACCGACCACCACAACCCGCTCTACGCCGCGCCCGACTGCCGCGAGTGCAATATGGCGCGCATCCCCGGGCGCCTCGGTCACCTTGCACTCGACGCCGGCATGCACGTCGCGTAGCCGATTCCACACACGCGCCGCTCGCCCGCGACCCGCGGTCGGGTTGACGATCACCAGCGCGCGACTCAGTCTCACTCGGCCGTCGCCTTGCGGCCCACCCGTCGAAGCTCCGACAACACGAGCCGGTAGGAGGCGATGACGCTCATCTCGTGGTATGGCAGCCCGCGCTCGCGGCAGAACGGCTGCACGATGGCGCGAGCCTGTCCGAAGTGAACGCGTGGCATGTTCGGGAACAGGTGATGCTCGATCTGGTAGTTGAGTCCGCCGAAGACAAAGTCGGTGATCGGGTGCGGCAGGATGTTGCGCGAGCTCAGCACCTGGCGACCCAGAAACGACAGCGGCTCTTCGGCTGGCCACGTCGGCATACCTTTGTGATTGGGTGCAATTGCCAGCGCCAGATACAGCCCGGCCAGGACCTGGCCGACCAGGAACGTCGCCACCCAGGCCCAGCCGAGCCACACCGCCGGCGCGATCCACACGATCAGACTCGACGCCACAAGCGCGAGCTCAATCTTCTGGCGGCGACCCTGCAGTTGACGGATAGCAAATACCCAGCTCTCCGCGCGGAAGGCGAACGCCAGTCCCAGTGTATAGATCGGCCCAAGCAGCGCTTGATGTCGAATGAGCCAGCGCATGCGCCTCGGTCGTGTGTGGAGCGCATCATCCGTATACGCCACGAGACCTGCCCACTGCAGGTCGGGGTCGCTGGCGAGGTCGTTGGTGTTGGCATGGTGGCGGTTGTGACGGTCGTACCAGTACCAGAAGCCGATTCCCAGAACGAGGCTCCAGCACACCCAACCCAGCATCCAGTTCGCCCGCGTGGTCCGGAACACGGCCAGGTGACCGGCGTCGTGCCCGACCAGCGCGACCTGCACACTGCCGAAGGCGAGCAGGACACTATTCAGCGTGATGGACGCGGGACCGGCTGGCAGCAGAAACGCGGCCCCGAGGCCGATGCCCAGCAGCACAAAGGACACGCCGCTGCGCCACGCGTAGTAGCCGTAGGCTCGGTTCAGCAGGCCAGTTGCGATGACTGCGCGGCGTAGCTCGGCATAGGCTCGGTCGGCGTCTGCCATATCGAACGTCGCCGACATTGCTGCACGCGCGGCGACCGCCTCGGGGGTGGCTCTCGCGGCGGACATGCGGGGCGAACTCCAGCATACTTCGCCGTCGCAGCGGGATGTACGCTGGCGGCGAGTGATCGGGACTGCCGGTGGGTCGGATGCACAGGACGTTCGAGGCGTCTCGCGCGTCTTTCCCGATCTCGACGACGACCTCCTTCTGCACCTGTTCCACAAGGGTGTCAAGGCCCAGTGGACTTCGCGCGATCTCGACTACGTGCCGCCGCTGCGACTGAGCCCTCAGCAGCGCGCCGCGCTTGCACGTCTGCTCACCCCCGTCTACTTTGGTGAGCAGACCGCGATGGCCGGCGCCAGCGGCATCCTGCCGCAGTTGATGCGTGCGCGCGAGACGTCCGCCCAGATCTACCTGGCTTCTTTCATCATGGACGAGGCGCGGCACTTCGAGGCACTGACGCGGCTGTATCGCGCCCTCGGGCATGACCCGCTTGGACTTCGCGACATCCCGGAGCTGCTCGTCTACCACCACCGCCTCAGGCAGGGCGACCGTGCGGATTGGGTGTGGGGCATCCTGATCAGCGACGTGATCGCCAAGCACTTCTATCGCTCGTTCGGCCTGGCGCAGCCCGATCCGCTGTGGGCCGGGCTGTCGAAGCGCATCCTTCGCGATGAGTCGCGCCACCTTGCATTCGCCGAGCATTACCTCCGCCGCAACGTCGTGCGCATGGACCCCGCCCGTCGCCAGGCGCTGCTCGGTATGCGCGATGACCTCTTCCGCTTGCTTCAGGCGATGACCGAACGCGTCCGCGCCGACGCGGCGACCCTCGACGTCGACGCCGACGATTACCTCGGCCGTGTCTGGGCCGACGTGGAGACATTCGCCATCCGCACCGGACTGACCGGGTCACATTCGCCGCCACCACCGCCCGCGCCTGCGCCGCCCGATGTCGAAGCGCCATCCAGGCCCGAGCCACCACGCCACAGCACGACTTTTGCGATATCCATCCCCGACTGCTTCGGCTGCGTCTTGACCCTCTTGTGCGGGCGACGCCTGGCCAACGCTTGAACGCCCGTCCGCGCCCCTGGCCCCATCGCAATCACGCCGCGCACATCCAGGAGCGGCAGACACGCATTCGCTCCCTCCCCCACTGGGACGCGGCCCACGACTTCGTCTGGGATTGGCCGCGGCCCGCGGCGGAATTCGCAGGCATGCTCGAGTCGCTCACTGCCCACGTGGTCTTGCCCGTCTCGATCGTCGGCCCGCTGCGCGTCGACCTCGGTCACTACCACACCGATGACGGCACCGGGGCGCTGGTCGAGGATGGTCGCGAGGTCGAGGAACTGTACGTCCCGCTCGCGCACTCCGAGGGTGGCCTGTCAGCCTCGCTGCAGCGCGGCATGGCGGCTGTCCTGGACGACGGCGCTACGGTCCGGACGCACGTCGTGCACGACCGCATGACACGTGATTCGTGCTTTCTGTTCGCTTCGACCAGCGATGCCGTGGCGTTCGCCCGCTGGGTTGCCTCCCAGGTCGGGGCGATGCGGACCTGGCTGAACGATCCACGCAACCCGTTGTACGAGGAGCGCGTGCGCGGTGTCCCGCGTCTAAGCCGCCACGCGCGGCTCTGGGAGGTGGACACGCACGTGCTCGGGCCAGCCTGCCACGTGCTGTATCGCTACACGACAGGTGAGGCGTGTGGCCCGAACATGATCACCCGCAACTCGTTCGCGCTCAATACTGAGTTTTTGGTGCCGCGCTTCGAAATCGCCAGTGGGCTCCGGCCGTTGCGGGTGCTGCTGGAGGCCAACATGGGCGGTGACAAGAAACCGAGCGCCCAGTATTTTGTTGCCGGCGGGCATGGCAAGACGGTGCTTGCCGAAGTCAGTGTCCGCGAGCAGACCTTGCGCAGTGTGCTTCGAACGACCAGTCAGGACCTGGTTGCCCTCGAGCACCTGGGTGTGCACGGCAGCCATGCCAGCGACATGCAGTCAGTGGCGTTTACACCCGCGTCGGCCGTGGCCGCGCTGTTCGCTGCCACCGGGCAGGACCTGGGAATGGTGGGCACCAGCAGCATGGCGCACGATGTGCTCGAACCCCTGGGTGACCAGGCCGGCATCCACCTGGCGATCCGCTTCGCGGGTCTCGAGGTAGGCACCGTGGGTGGCGGCACGGCGATGCCGCACGCGCGCGCGTTCCTGTCGTTGCTGCGCTGCTCTGGGCCCGGCAGCGCCTACCGCCTGGCGCAGATCGTCGCCGCCACCGCGTTGTGCCTGGAACTCTCGGCCGCGGCCTCAGCCGCGACGCCGGGCAGTGAAAACTTCGCGACGGCGCATTTGGCATCGAGCGGCCGCACCTAACCGTTGGCCGCAAGTATCTCGTGGGGCACGCGGCCTATTCCTCGACCGCAATGCTGAGGTCGTCACCGCGCAGCAGTCGCTCCGCGATGCGGTATGTCTGAAACAGGGCACGCGACGTCGGCGCGTGCGCCGCGATGTAGCGGGTCACGCTCACCAACGTGCGCCGCGCCGCGAGTGGGTAGCGCTCGCGCAGCCCGTTGAATTGGCGGATGCCAGCCTCGAGCGTCTGATACGAATGGAATCCGGCGTCTTCGCGCAACACGGCGTGACCCAGCACGTGGATGAACGACTCCGCCTCGCCTTGTGCGACCACATGATTAGCGAGCGAAGCCGCGGCCGCCACCTGCTGTTCGCGGTCCAGCAGCTCGAGCAATCGTTCAGGTGTCGCTGCCGCCACTCCGTCAGGACGCTCGTCGGGCAGTCGCGCCGCGGGAATGTTCAAGAAGCGGTCCAGATACACGCGCAGCGCCTGGTGGTAGAGCCCCCGAGCCAACTCCAAAGAGGGCGCTCGCAGCAGCGCCTGCACCAGCGCCTGCGCCGCGGTCCAGGTGTTGTGGACCGCATCCCAATCAGCGAACTCGTTGCTCACGTGAAAGCGTCCTATCCGCAGCACCGCCGCGTGCGCCACCGCTTGGGCGACGTCCGCGAATGCGACTCCCCGCTCGAGCGCCGCGCTGATGGCTTCGAGACCGGCCGCTGGATCGTCCGCGAGGATGGCCGCGACCAGTGCATCGAAGTCGCCATCGAGCGCGGCGTGGCCTGGTGCGACGCGCGTGAGTCGCTCGAGATGCGGTCCCAGAAGTTCGATGAGGTCGATGGGATGCCGCCAGGCATTCTGCTCCTCCGACCGCTGGGCGTTGGCCAGGCCGTCGACGAGGCTCGGCAGTACCAGGCTGGCCGAGTCCCAGCCGACCAGGTCGAGGTATTCGCACGCCTTGTTGATGAAGTCGACGACGTGCCCGGCGTCCAGGTACACGTGATCGGTGGCCGCGGTCAGGAGGATATCTGCCAGCGTCTCTGACGCTGCCTGGGCAGCGATGGCTGTCTGCAAGGCACGTTCGGCGCCGTCCTGGTCGCGGACCTCGATCGCGCGGCGGAACCACGACTTCAACCTGGAGACCGGCACCTGCGTTGCGGGTAAGGGCTCGAGGTCGAAGCGCGGCGCCTGGCCTGAGGTGTCCTCGGCCACGCGCACCGCGCCGTGCAGCAATGCCAGCGGTCGATCTTCAGTGGCCAATGCGGGCAAGACGTCGGCCAGGGAAGTCAGGATCGACATACCCATCGACCAGCCGCGAGCGCGGTAGCGCAGACCGTGCTTGCCGATGGTACGCACGACGTCAGACGCAGGCGAGCCACCACTGATCAGCGCGATCGCGGCCTTGGCCATGACGAACTCGAGGTTGTGCTCGAGCCCTTCCTCCAGGCGGCCGAGCCAACGCGCGGCAGTCTGGGCCGACGCCCGATCGTCCAGAACGATATAGACGCTATCGTCCTCGACCTTGACCGGAAACGTGCGCACGTCATCGGCGAACGGGTCGAGCGTTCCGCCACCTTCGAGGTCGAAGCGTGCGTGGTGCCAGTGGCACGTCAGCAGCCCGTCGCGCACGGTGCCGCGGTTCAGCGGGAAACCCATGTGCGGGCAGCGGTTGTCCACGGCGAAGAAGCGACCATCCTGGGCAAACACGGCGATGCCGTGGCCCCCGGCGCTGACCAGCGTGCAGCCGCGAGCACGCAGCTCCGCGACCGATCCAACGCGCACGCGCTCGGCAACCAGTGTGCTCATAGTGCGACCTCCCACCTGCCGCCACTGTACGACTCGGCGCGCGGCTGGTGCTCGATCGAGTGGCCACTTCCGGCGGTCGGAGGATCGAGCGTGACTGGCTAGAGTCCGTTTCCCCGCGCGTACTCGACGGCTTCGCGCCGATTCTCCAGGCCTGTCTTGGTAAGCCTGTCCACGGCGGAGCTCCAGGCCCGCATCGAACAACTCGAGCGCGCGACCAAATCCGCCTGGACCCCGGCACCGCCAGCGCTGCCTCCAACCAGCGCAGCCCCTCGGCGCGGAGCGCACGCTTGTCCCAGAACGACCAGAGTGCACCAGCCGTGTCCGTGTTTTGTGCGGGGCTCGGCAACCCGCCGGGTGCCCGTTGGCTGGTTGCCCCTTCGGACGTCCGGCGAATTGCCGAGCGGCCCGAGCCTAAACCCAGCTGCGCCGCCGCGCATCCGAGGAAACTACGTCGTTCCTCCGCCCCGGACTACGTAGCTGCCCCTCAGGATGTACCCGTCTGGTCGGGTTCGGCTCGGAGGAAATCGGCGCGCGTCATGTCGGCCGGGTGACCCGGTGGCCACTCCACAAGCTCGAATCGGTAGCCATCCGGGTCATGCACGAAGCTGGTTTTCGGGCCGTTGTCGCCAGCCGGGCGCTGCAGCTCGCCGAACGCGACACGCTTCTCGGCCAGGTCGGCAAGCTTCGACTCGAGGTTGTCGACCTGCACCGCAATATGGCTGAAGCCGTTGCCGACCTCGACGGACTCGATCTTCGGATCGTAAGCCAGCTCCACAGTCACCGCGTCGCCGTCGCCGACAAGGTTGAGCATCACCAGGATCGAGCCACCCTCGAACTCAACCCGCCCGATTTCCCTGAAGCCGAACTTCTCATAGAACTCAAGCGAGCGGCCGAGGTCCGACACTCGGTACGCCGTGAGGATGGTCTTCACGTAGATAGCGTTACCGCGCCACTCCGACAATCTCAATAGGCCGTCGCCGCCCGCTGCCACGAGCAAATTCATAGACGGGCTGCTCGTTGGCAGTGCCTCGCGTGGCCGCGAAGACCCATGCGCACACCACACCCGCTGAGTTCTGTCACGCGATCATCAGGTCGATGTCGCTGCATAGCATCCCAGCATGGTGCTCGCTCGCCGATGGCTGACCAACGATCTCGCAGCCATCGTCGCTGCCTGCGCGTTGGCCTGCTTCGCCGCCTGGGATCTGTTGCGCGACGGAACCCCGCTGGGCATGGATACGGCCACCGCCTTCTACCCCTGGTACTCGTTTCTCGGCGACCGATTACGGTCGGGCCATCTTCCTTTGTGGAATCCCCAACAGTTCTCGGGTGCGCCGTTCGCGGCGGACCCTGAGTCGGGGTGGATGTATCTCCCGGCAATGACGCTCTTTGCGCTGCTGCCAGTACCTGCCGCTGCCAACGCTTATTTAGTTGGCCACCTGCTGGTCGCTGGGCTGGCGGTGTATGCGCTCGGCCGAATGGTCGGCATGTCGCCCGGTGGTGCGCTGGTAGCCGCAACCAGCTACACCTACTCCGGGTTCTTCTTCGGCCACAACGTTTGCTGCTTCGCCTATTCCAGCGTCGCCACGTGGCTGCCGGTGAGCCTGGTCGGCGTGGAGTGCGCGATCGGCGCTCGGACGTGGCGCAGGAGGGTGCTCGGCTGGGGCCTGGCTGGGTTCGCGCTCAGCCAGATCCTGGCGATGTGGTTGGGGCAGGGCGCCTACTATGCGCTGCTCGTCGTGGGCGGCTACGTGGTCTATCGCGCTTTGTTCGCGACGACCGTGAACATCCGATCGCGACTGAGATTGCTTGCGCTGCATGGCTCCGCGGTGCTGCTGGTCGGCTTCGGACTTGGCGCGGCGGCCGTGCTCCCGAGGATGGAATATAACGCGCTGTCGAACCTGCCTGGCGGCTACCCGTCGTCGACTTCACCACAGGCAAGTCCGGGGTGGCTGGATTGGGGCATCATCGAAGACTGGCAGGTGCGCCTGCTCGAGCCGGGTTTCCACTATGTGGGGTGGGTGGTGCTTGCGCTGGCGCTCGCGGCGCCGCTGTTCGCGCGTTTGCGTATGGGTGTCCCGTTCTTCGCGGCCCTCTCTGTCGCCGTGTTGATCCTGGCGCGCTTCACGCCGACGCCGCTGCACGCACTGTTCGACGTGCTGCCGGCGTTCGAACAGACACATGCACATGCACCCGAACGAGCGTTGATCGTCTTCTTCCTGGGGCCTGCACTTCTCGCTGGAGCCACCGCCAGCGCCCTCGCTGCGCATAAGCGATTGCCCGGCGGCCTGACGATCGCGCTGATCGTGCTCGCCGTGCTCGTCGATCTGCGGCTGGCGTGGCACAAACAGCTCGTCGAGTCGTTCGACGCAAGCGGAGCATACGAGCTGAAATCGGTTGACCTCACGGCCTATTACGCGCCGACTGCCGCTAGCCAGTTCCTGGAGTCAGTTGGCGAGCCGTGGACGTTCCGCTACCTTGGCTATGCCGGCCACGTGTTCGGCGGTCCGATCGCCTACACGCTGGGTTGGTCGAATCCAAAAACCGTTGCGCTCGAAGTCAACAGTCGTGGGCTCGTCACGGGACTGCACGATGTGCAGGGCTACAACCCGATTCACCTGGCCCGCTATGACCACTACATGCGTGCCCTGAACGGGCGAGACCAGGAGTATCACCACCTCGACGTGTTCGAGGCCGGTCTGGACTCGCCGCTGCTGGACCTGCTTGGCACGCGCTATGTGATCGTGCCCCGTACGCCCGCGGCGGACCAGATAGTGCCGCGGTTGAAGCGTCCGATGCCCAGCGTGTACGAGGACGGCGATGTGCAGATCCTCGAGAATCGAGCCGCGTTGCCGCGCGCGTGGATCGTGCACGCCGCGTATCAGGCACCTCGCAACGAGGCCCTGGAGATGCTCGCTTCTGGTGCGGTGAATCCGCGCGATACGGCTCTTCTTGAAGAGCCGCCACCGCCATTGGGCCCGCCTGACCACAGCTCTGCGCGCGTCGATCGCTACGACGCCGATGGCATGAACCTGCTGACCAGCACAGCCACGCCGGGCCTGTTAGTGCTAAGCGAGATCTATGATCCCGCCTGGAAGGCGTATGTGGATGACCTGTCCATGCATGTCTATGTGGCCGACGGCGCATTGCGCGCCATTGCCCTCCCCGCTGGCGACCACCGCGTTGAGCTTCGCTACGAACCGACGGCCCTGGGCATCGGGGTGACACTGAGCCTCACAACGCTCGTGCTGTTGGTGCTGATGATCGCCTGGCGCGGCCCGCGGCGATCTGCGCTTGACGCAGTGTGACCCGGCCGGCTGAGTGGACGCCGATGATCGCGTTGCGACGCCGCTTGGTGTGGTGTGCGGTCGCAGGCGTAATCCTGGTGTACCTGATCGTCCTCGTCCTCAGCACCAGCGTTCGTGTCGGCTACCCCGCCGAGCTCACGTATGGCGAGTCGATTGTGCTCGACCAGGCGCGGCGCGTGGCGTCGGAGCAACCACTGTATCCGCCACCACTCGACCTGCCGCTGACGGTGACCGCGTATCCACCGCTGTACTACATGCTCGTCGGCACGCTGCAGCGCGTGTCAGGTGACTCGGGTTACATCGTGGGGCGGTTGGTATCCGCCACCGCGATGCTCAGCTCGGCGGTGCTGCTGGCGTGGTGCGTCCGGTCGGTAGCAGGTCGCTGGGCCGCTGGCGTGCTCAGCGGCGCGCTCTTCTTGACGCAGAACCTGACGGTGTTGGTCTGGGCGTCGGCGCATCGAGTCGATCCACTGGCGCTGTGTCTTACGCTGGGTGGGCTGGCTTTGGCGAGCGCTGGTCGCACGCGCATCGCCGCGCTGGCACTGATGCTGGCAGTCTTCACCAAGCACAGCTACCTGGCTGCGCCGCTGGCGATATGCGCCCTTCTATGGCCGTGCCGTCGAATGCTGCTCACGTTTGTCGGCGTGTTCGCCGGCGGCCTCACGCTCCTGGTAGGGCTCACGGTGGTGCTCGTCGGCAGCTCATTTTTCTGGCACACCATCGTCGCCAACGCGGTTCCCTGGGACCTCCAGTACTTCGTTGCCCAGTTCGGTGCGCTGCTGCAATTCAATGCGTTGCCGTTGTGCCTGGCGGCGAGCGCGTTCGCGCTGCCCGAGCGTTCTGGCGAGCGGCTGTGGCGAGCCTATTTCGTCACGTCTTGTGTGCTCAGCCTGGTCACCATTGGCAAGATCGGCGCGTCTTCCAACTACTGGCTGGAGTTGTCGGCTGCCACCGCCGCCCTGATCGGCGTCGCCGCGTGTCGACTGGCCACTGACTCGCGACGCACCGCGCCGTTCGGCGCGACGGCATTCGCCAGCCTGGTGCTGGCCGCGCTGGTCATGTCGATGCCCGCCTACCAGGCGACGGCTTACGCGGCGCTCACCGCGCCCCTCACCGGTCCCAGCGGCGCCACGCCCCCGCAGCTGACGACGGCGCAGCTGGTGGCCAGCGAGCCTGCCGACGTGCTCACGGATGATCCTGGGTTGGCCCTCATGGCTGGCAAAAGCATCCAATTCGAGTTCGTAATTTTCACGCTACTCGCCACGCAGGGCTTCTGGGACGAGCGGCCCATCCTCGACGCGATCCGCGACCAACGCTTCGGACTCGTGATCCTCACACAACCGCTTGAGACACCATCCCCAGGCCTGATCGAGGCACGGTGGACCGAAACAGTTCGCCAGGCACTGCAATCAGCCTACGCACCCGCGGACCAGCACGACGGCTATTACCTGTACCGTCCGACCACCGCCCGGGCGGAGTGATCGGCCTTGCGGGCTCCGAACGGGACGTCTCGCCTGAACCCACTGCGGGCGAGCCGCACCAGGCTATCCCGTCCTGTTAACCGGCGCTGTGGCTCGGCCCGTCCGGTTTCCACGCGATGCACTCACCGAATGTATAGGAGAAGAACGCGTCATCCCGTTCACCCCAGTTTTGAACTTCGGCATACATCGAGTCGAGCAATTGCTGGTCCGCCCAGCCTTGTTCGATCACCACATTGATGAACGCTGGCGCTCGGTGGTGTTCCACCATGGTGGCTGCGACCCCAGGGGTTTCTTCTGCGGACGCATGGCACTCCGATGATGACGATCCCAGCGTGCGCGCGAATCCGGCTTCCCTGAGCAGGCGGCGGTAGCTGCGGCCGATAAACGGATTGCCGCCATTGTGAGTCCACACTTTAATGTGCAGCGACTCCCACAAACGCAGGAGCGGACTGGATGGCTCTAGCAAGAACGTTCCCCAGTCGTCGTCACGCACACCTATGATGCCGCTCGGCTTCAATACGCGGCGCATTTCGACGAGTGCCCGAAGCGGGTCCCTCAAATGTTGCAACACGGTATGCGCGAAGACCGCGTCAAAGGACTCCGATGCGAATGGCAGCTCGTAAATGGTGCCCACCTGAAAGTGCGCATTCGTCAGACCTCGCTCGACCGCGCGAGCGCTCGCCGACGCAATTTGGCTGGCTTCGATGTCCACTCCCTCCACACGCCCCGGTGCGACGGCCGCTGCGAAATCCAGCGTGGTGCTTCCAGGACCGCACCCGCAATCAAGCAAGTCCATGCCGACGCGGAGGTGGCCAAGAAAAAACCCGGCGTGCTGGCTTGCCGTTCGCGCCGCCATATACGCTTCGACCAGCGGACTGTAACCGTGGGTATAAACCTCGTTATGGGCGTCGCTCGACATTGGCAACCTCGCAAGACCCAGCCGGCGGAACAGTACCACGACGCATGAAGTGATCCGAGGCGGATGGGCACCTGGAGCCATACATCGCCTGCGGACCTGAAAAGCCTGAGAAGCCTTTACATACTGTGATCGTTCGTCTCATTGACGCGGTTACCGCTCGGACCGCGACCTCGAGATCTCGAAACGCCTTGAAGACAGCGATGTCGTAATCGCCACGAAGGAAATCGATTGTCGCCGTGGATCGGTGATTCTCGTCGAGCACATACACGCGGGCGTCTGGATAGTCGCGTGAAAAGGACTCAAGCAGTGACGGATCCGCGCCTCTGAAGGAATGCACGCTCTGCAGGGGGTCGCCAATGAGCGCGAGATTTCGGTGGACGCCTGCGATTTGGCGGAGCAAGCCGTATTGGAGCCGACAGAGGATAGGCTGCTGGCGAGTTGCCACGACGGCAGATACTCATGGCTGATCTGCATATCGAGAGCCCAATCCGTGCCCAGACGCAAACGGTCCTCCGGAGCGGGTCAAGTCGACTCAAGCAGCAGCTCCAGACTCGAGAACCCGCTTCAGGTTGATCAAGGATGCCCCCAGCGCTTTTCTGAACATGACGCTGATGAGTGGGTCCATCAGCTTCATCGGTCCGCGCGGCCATCCCTGCTCGATCACCGACACTCGCGAGCCACCCGCGGCAGGCGCAACTGTCCACTGCGCTTGGGCTGGAAACGGCCCGGATGTCGTGCGTCCGGTATACGTGCGCTGCACTGGATCGTATGCCGTGACCACGCCAAGAAACTCCTGCTTGGTCCCGAACATGCTGCGGATCTCGCGAATCGTGCTGCCGACCGTCACCTGGCCATTGGGGCTGCTGGATGCCAATACCCCCGCCTGCCATTCCGCCGCGCGGTTGAAATCGGTGAGATACGCGAAGACCTCGTTTGGCGGGCGATCGATAACCGTACTGAGCTCGACGCGAGGCATCAGCTCGTCCCCGGGCTCAATCTGTCGCTCCCGAGCTGCTGGACCAACCCAAGCTGATCCAGGGTTGCCCAGTGCTCGACGATCCGCTCGCCCGCAACGCGCACGATGTGGATCTCGGACCAGGTGGCTTGCCGGCCCGTTGGCGGGATGCCCAGTAACGCCCAGTTCCCGCGGTGGGTCCCGCGAGCGGTTAGCCGCACTACGACCCGGTCGCTGTCTGCGATCTCGTCTTCGATGGTGTAGTGCAAATCGGGAAACGCACTGCGCAGTCCGCTCGCGAACTGCTTCACCGCCTCGCGACCCTGCGGAAATCCGGGTGGCAGCCGGTGATGTTCGATGTAGTCGTCGGCGAACACCTGATCAGCGACGGCCAGGTTGCCTTCGTTGTAGAGCTCCTCGGGGACGCGCCGTGTAAGCGCCTTATTGGCCTCGGCACTCATGACTTGGACCCTCCTTCCGGGAACCCCCGCACAGTAGGGCCGAGAGCCGCTCCTCGGCATCGACCGTTTGGTCTATTCTGCTGGTGTCGGCACCGCGCTCCCGAGCAGGTCGTGCTGCAGCGCCTTGAGGGTGGCCGCGGCGCGCGTTGAGACTCCCAACTTCGCGTAAATGTGCAGGATGTGGTGGTGAACGGTCGCCTCGGCGATGACGAGGTGCGTTGCGACGTGTCGTGCAGACACGCAGCCGATCACTTGCAGAAGAGGTGACAAGCGATGCGCGCGGCAGTCCTCCGCGACTTCGGCCAGCCGGTCAGCTTGACCAACCTTCCAATTCCGGAGCCCGGGCCCGGCGAGGTACGCGTGCGCGGCCGCGCGTCCTCAGTCAACGGCTTCGACCTCGCGGTCGCGGCCGGGTACATCAGGGACTGGATGGAGCATCGCTTCCCGGTGGTGCTCGGCAGGGACTTCGCCGGGACAGTCGACGCTCTTGGCCCGGGCGCCACCCGGTTCGCGGTCGGCGACCAGGTGTTCGGGGTGGTTCTCAAGCCAGTGCTCGGCGACGGTGCCTTTGGCGAGTACACCGTGGTGAGCGAGGACGGCGCCATTGCGCACATCCCAGCGGGTCTGGACCTCCCGACGGCCGGCGCGCTCGGCCTGGCCGGCACGTCCGCGCTCATGGCGGTCGAGGCGGTCGCGCCGGCGCAGGGCGAGACGGTCCTCATCTTCGGGGCGCCGGGTGGCGTGGGGTCGTTTGCTATTCAATTCGCGGCCGCACGCGGCGCGGAAGTCATCGCGACGGCCAGGCCCGGCGAGCAGACGGACGCTGTACG
>WNFU01004687.1_pt1 | contig 27526 bp, 22 predicted proteins | sample 5400121 | NCBI WGS metagenome assembly WNFU01 (sample SAMN13153360, study PRJNA577476) | soil metagenome | isolation source: 100 cm soil or saprolite under grassland replicate 1 | place: USA:California | collected 2016-06-15 | reverse complement strand
CAGCAGTGCCCAACTCCTGAGTGCCACCTTCCATCGTCCGATCCCAGTACAGACGCCCTTTCCCATTCACCGCCCCGTCGAAGACTCTAACGAGATTGCTTGCCTGTGAGCCATTGATGTAATCAATTCCCCAGTTACGGTTCAGCGCGTCGTAAAAGTAGTTGGTGACAATGCCGCGGGCGTCGATCCTTTGAGTGAGGTTGCCATTGGCGTCGTAGGAATAGGCCATCGACCATCCGCTGTTGCCGGTCACCGGATCGGTGAAGGCAGGCAGGCTGCCGTTGGTGTTCTGCTCCGGGTTCTTGACGCGGATCAGGCGTGAGAGTGAATCATAGGCGAACCAGCGGGTCTGTGCGCCTTGTGTCACTTTGCGCAGGTTACCCAACGCGTCGTAGAGGTAAGTCGTATCATAGTTCAGCCCGCCCGCGCCCGGGTCTTCAGTCACCTTGACCAATCTGCCGAGGGCGTCGGTTTGACTGCTACGCTTCTTGCCCGCCTGATCGGTGACCGTCACCTGATTGCCGTTGTAGGCCGTGTCAACGTGTGCGCTGTCTGGAGTGGTCACCTTGATAACCCTGCCGAGCGCGTCATATTCAGACGTCGTCCACAAGCCAGCAGGGGGCGAAGCGGAGCCGGGATCGGCGGCGCGGTACGGGTTGGATATTTGCGAGACTCTGCCGAGCGCGTCGAACTGCGTATCCTTGATTGACCATGTGGCGCCTTCATACGCCGCGCCGCGCCACGTCCTGCCGAGGCCGTCGTAATAAGATTTTGCGGTCAGTTTGTTGTCGCCGAACGCGTCACGGTCGCTGGACGTCGTGATCACGTGATTCGCGTCGTCATAGGTAATGGTCGTTTGCCTTCTCTCGGCGGGCACGCAGACGGAGGGGGGGGCGCAGGGGGGCGTGGTTACCTTATACCTCGCCTGAATGCCCTGGGTCGGCCGGTCGAGGGCGTCGTTGTAAGCGACGCTGCTGACGATCCCATTTGCGTCTTCAATATTGACTGGCTTGCCGAGGTAATAATCGTACTTGGTGTATGCCGTGTGACCGAGCGCGTTGGTGACTTTAGTGGCGAACGCGTAGCTCGTCTGCCCATTCAGTTCGGCGGGCGGCGTGTTCTGCCTCGCGTCGTCACCCGGCGAACCGAAGCGGTCGCTGAAATCGAGCGTTGTGGCGTTGCCGTTCGCGTCTATCGCCTTCACGACGTTCCCCGCGATGTCGTATTGCGCGTGACCGTTGGCCCAGCCGGTAACGCCGCCGCTATTATTGAGCAATGCGCTGGAGGTCCTGGTGACGTTGCCGCGCGTTGTGTAACCGGTGGTGAAGCCGCTGTCCAGCCCGCTGATGCCCGGGCGATCGATGAGCGGCGCGTGATTCGGGCTGGTGTCGTAAAGGTCGTATTCGTAGAACGTCTCGGCGCGCTTGGTTCCGCCGGCGTCGAAGACCTGCTGCTGGAGCGGCAGGTTGCGGATGTGAATGTTGGTGTCAGCCGCATAATCGACGCCGTTGTTGAGGGTCACATAGTCGGTGTGTGTGCGCCGGACCAAAGGCCCGGGGGCGCCTGCGCCGAAGTCATACTCGTAAACATCGGTTTGGTTGTTGTATTGATCATAGCCGATGGTCTGTTTTGAAACCAGATTGGCGTCCGCCAGTGTCGTCACCGTCTCAACGACGCGAGGGTCGACGCGGGGCTCATAGTCAGGCGTGCATAACCTACCATAACAGAACTGAAGTGGATACCAGTTTACCTGAGCGCGTTGCGCCCATGTATTAACAGTTCTCTGTAATACTGAGCCGACCGTTCCATTTATTACCGCATATTTTTCGGATTGATATTCTAGACCTTCTTTCCAAGATGGATAGTCGGTAGCTTTCATGAAAAACGAGTCGATCGGGTCTCCGTAGAAATAATGCTTCTCACGTTCCAGCAGTGTTCCGCCCGGCTGATCGTATCTAGCCACTTCAACATACACAGCCTGCGCCGCCGGATCGATAGTTTCATTATAAACAGTCTCCTCTTTAGCGGTTACACCGTCAGGATAGACGCGGCGCTTTTTCACTCTACGGAGAATCGCATTACTAATGGAGCCTGCGGGATTTATACAACCTGATCCCTGATTATAATCATACTCATACGCCCCGCCGGTCGGAAGCTCGACGCGCGCAGGTTCTCCGTAGGGATTATAATATAATTTGTATGATCTTCCATCGGGCAACTCCACCATCGAGACCTTAGTCGGATTATAAGCGATAGCCTGACCATCGTTCAGTTCCGGAAATAAGGTTACCTCAGTTCCCAAGGTATAGCCCGGGCGGAGCACTTGATCTAAATTGGCATACCATACCCGAATTGTGCGCGGCGCGCCGCTCGCCCCTTTGAAGGTGATTTGATCATAGAATACGGTAGTCATATTCGCATAACTGACCGTTATAACACGATTAACGGAATCGGTAATCTGAGTCACTCGCCAAAAAGCGTCATAGGTGAAGCTTACCCTATTGCCGTTCCGATCCTGCATCCAGGTCACAGCCCCGGTATCAATACGATACCGAGTTCCGTCGCGAAAATACAACATGCCCCGTGGAAAGGAATAGACCACCCACTGCGGGGACAAGGCATCGACGATTGGGGAGTCGGAAATAAACGTCATCGCCTCGCCATCGGCAGAAGTGAAAACCGTTCCCCGCGAATGGGGAATTGATTGACTGCACGCAACGTCCAGAGGTTTCCCGTTATTGAGTGTATCGCGCAGTTCGTGTTGTGTTCCGTCAGGAGTAGTGAACGTCAGGCGCGTGAGTGTTGGCATCGCTTTCTGACAGAATACACCGTCACCGACCCGTCTTCCCTGCAAGACGCCGGGGCCGTAGCCGGGTTTGTAACCGTCAAACCAATCCGCTTCAGGCGAAAGATAATACTCAGTCGGATCGGTGTTCTTGAAAGTGTAGACCCTCCAGCGTTGGTCGAAATTCAATGTCATCGTGTATCCCGCGCCGCCGCGTCCACCCACTTGTAAGAGCGGAAGACGAAGGTTGATCTGACCGCTGTAGAGACTGATATTGTCAAGCCCGCTCAGCGCGTATGAGCCGGCCGGTGAGCCGGGGGCGATCGCCGGAGGCATCGAGCCGTAGGTGATGTTAGGTATCTCTTGCGCATTACTGCTGATCGCCGACAGGAGCAACAGCATAATGGCTTTCACCAGACGGTTGATCGTAATTACGAATGAACATTGCGTGGCGATGGTGGTATCAGTCATAGAGATTACCTTTCAGATGAAAGCAACAAGAAATTGTGGTAGTTGTGAGCTCTCCCCACAGCTCTGAATATATAGGCGCATATTCCGCGCAATATCATTGGCGAGGTGGGGTGATATTGATGTTGCAAACCCAAGTGGAATTATTGGCTTCCCTGAGCCTGTACTGACCGGGAGCAAGATTGACTATTTGGCTCGAATCTAACTCCCCGTCTTTCATCCGCACGTCATGCACGCGCTCACCCGACACCTTTTCGAGTATGACCGAAACGTCTTCAAGCCCGGTGCGATTACGGATATACAAATGGACGCGCCCCGCGGGGCAATTGAACTCCTCAGGCTCAAAACCTGTCGGATAGATCGTTGTCCTCACAGCTATTCTCTTTGATCTGGAAGGCTCCTGTGTCGGTGATGAAGTCGAAACCCCATTGGTGTTTTGCCTGGCATTCCAGATACGGGCGCTTACGCTCAAGACGCCGATCGCGACACAGATTGCGACCAGCGCTCCTAAAGATAGATAGGCCAGCCGGAATTGCCGGAATTGAAATTTCTGTGAAAAATTCTGAAAAACGCGCAAGGAAAAGTTGTGTAGATTGTCAATCATACGCAAGCCCCCTAGAGAGAGTTATTAATTTTAAGCGAGCAGTTCCGCAACGTTCTTTAACATCAAGATCACGAACGCCAGGCGCTGCGTCTGTTAGTAAACGACATCCCAGGGTGAGTGGAACAGTTTACGACATACCTTAGTCAGACTTTTTCTGACCACACGGCTTGGTCACCGCAGTTATTGCAATACTCTCCGGACTATGAGAACGATTCGCCCTTATGCAATATAGTGCACATAAGTAAGAATCGTTCTCATGATCCAACCCCGGGCTTTTCAATTTCTTCGTGCGAACTCGAAACGTTCAACTCGGCGCGAGTGGAGGAAAATGTCGAAATTTCCCCTAACATATGTAAAAGACGCAAAACGGAGAGAAGTTTGCCCATTATTAAAAAAAATCTTTCCCTCCTTCGTGATTGGCCCCTGTCGCGACGATCCACGCCACACCTCTCCGGAGAGCGAAAAAAAACCGGGGGAGATAGCCGAAGCTACGTCAGATCAATAAGATACGAATGTCCTGTGCCATATCCTCCCCCGTCTACGACTTGGGACATCGATGGCGCTTTGGCAATCTCACTATAGCCGCTGCCAAGACGGGCTGTTCTGACGTAAATCTCCCCCGGTTTTTTTCGCTCTCCTTCATGATTGACCGTATCGCCAAAGGTGACCGCAGCCTTGCTCTGGCGGCGCTCGGCGCGCTGTGCAGAATAGGGGCGCTGGTCGCAGAAGACACCAATGTCGGGCAGGTTTATCGATTGGCCGAGGAATACGCGGCGAAGCCTGCGAGTTATTGACCTACCAAAGATCGGCGTCATGAAAATTGATCAGAGCGAAAATTTGATCCGGAGATACCTACTCGGCGAGTTGACGGAGGCGGACCAGGCCGCCCTTGAACAGGAACTTCTGATCGACCTGGGCAAATTCGATAGAGTGTGGGCCGTCGAGAATGAGCTGATTGACAGTTACGTGCGTGGCGAGATGTCTCGCGCCGACCGGGAACGATTTGAAGACCACTACCTCGCCTCCCCATTGCATCGTGAGCGTGTGGCGATAGCCGAGTCGTTTCTCGCAGACATCGATCAGGCGGTCGGAGAGACGGTTGAAGGATGAAGACTCTTAAGCGCCGACGTCTGCACCGCCCGAAGTGTCGAGGCCACTAGGCTGACTTCCCTTCCCCTCCCTCTATCGCGTGAGTAGCGAGCACACAATATCTTGTGATGTGCGCGGCCCGGCGTACCCAAGATGTGGCGCGAGTCTTCGCTGACGCCTCAGTCTTCTCTCCTCGAAGATTTTTTTGCAACCCCGATGACTGGACGGCGTAATGGAGAGAGCGGACCTCTAACACCCAAACTCAGAAACTGACGAAGGCCGATTCCGGGAAGCGCTCAATCACGCAAGCCCGGCGAAGTGTGTCCGACTCGACCGTCCATCGAACGATGGAAGAAAGGAAAGATCGCATGCCCCCTCGTAATCAACTCGTCGCCTGCGTCATCAGGCAATACGACGCAGGGCTGTATCGAGCCTGGGTCAGTTTGGACAAGGGACATATGGTTTGTTTGGGCGCATATCAGGACGAAGCGGACGCCACGGAGACGATCGATCGCTTCCTGGACACTTATCGGGACGGGCGGATAAAGACCCCCGAAGACATCTTGCCCCTTATCGACTCAAGTTACGCTCAAGACCTGACAGCGCCTTTGCTCGTGGTCGGGCGGGGCGTTGGCCCGGAGTTCAACGGCATTGGCGAAGGACTCATCGCCCGCAGCCCTTCCCTCTCCCTCGAGCATTAACCACGTTCGTCGAAGAACCTACCTCCTCCTTAAGTCTCATTCGATCCTTTCAATGCTCCCTAGTCTTATTTATAGATGACAATGCCGCCCGCGCTTGGTGAATCTACATGCCATCCCTGATAATCGCTCCCGCCCGGCTTCAGCATTATTACCCCACGAATAGCTGGGACATTCCGAAATTCAATGACGCCTCTGCCCGGGTGTCGGAAAGAGAGTGGCAATGCCTACCCCTCAATCGAGTGGTGCGGATTCATCAGTCCAGCAACACATCTACGACGTTTTTCTGAGCCACCAGAGTGGCGATAAGCCGCAGGTCGAAGCCCTCGCCGCGAGGCTTGAGGATGAAGAGGGGTTGAAGCCTTTTCTCGACAAGTGGCATCTCATACCTGGTGAGCCGTGGCAGGAAGCGCTCGAAGAGGCCCTTGACCGAAGCGGAACTTGCGCGGTGTTTCTCGGACCCGGCGGGTTAGGGCCTTGGGAGAACGAGGAGATGCGCGCGGCTCTCGATGAGCGAGTGCGCAATAAATCATTCCGCGTTATTCCTGTCTTATTACCCGGGGCGGAGCCGAAAGATAAAAAGACATTGCCGCGCTTTCTGAGCCGGCTCACCTGGGTTGACTTCCGCGGGGGGCTCGACGACCCGGAGACATTTCGGCGTTTGGTGGCCGGAATTCGCGGGCTTCCACCAGGTAGACAACCTGCCTCTAGTCAACAAGAGGATCCACGGATATTCAGTCTTCCCTTCCCTCGCAATAAATTCTTCACCGGTCGCGATGACATCCTGAAAGGCATTCATGAGAACTTCAACGCGGGTGAGAGGGCGCAGGCGCTCAGCGGGATGCCAGGCGTCGGCAAGACTCAGGCAGCGTTGCAGTACGCCTATCAATATCAACAGGACTATCGGATTGTGTTATGGGGCAACGCGGCCTCGCGCGAGACTCTGGTTACAGACTTCGTGTCTATGGCTGGGCTACTCGACCTGCCCGAGAAGAATGCTCAAGACCAGAGCGAAACTGTCAAAGCCTTGAATCGCTGGCTCGGGAACAATGACGGGTGGCTCTTGGTATTGGACAACGCTGACGAACTCGCTCTGGCGCGCGATTTCATCCCGTCGCAGGAGACAGGGCGCGTATTGCTAACGACGCGCGCACAGAACACGAGGCCGATTGCGTTGCGGCAAGTGGTCGAAAAGATGCAGCCGCAAGAGGGCGCGCTGTTTCTCTTGCGTCGGCTGGAGAAGATAAAGAAGGACGAACAGCTCGAATCAGCGCCTGAAGGATTGCGCAAACAGGCGGAAGCTTTATCGATGGCCCTAGACGGTCTGCCGCTGGCGCTCGATCAGGCGGCGGCCTTCATCGAAGAAACGCCTTCGACCTTGGAGGAGTACCAAACTCTTTATCAAAGCGAGCGCAAAGAACTGTTGAAGCGCCGGGGCAAACTCGCCGAAGACCATCCATCGGTCACTGTGACCTTCTCGCTCGCATTCAAGAAAGTGGCGGATGCCAATCCGGCCGCCGCCGATTTGCTGAGAGTGTGCGCCTTCCTCGAAGCCGACTCAATTCCGGAAGAGATATTCAGTGATGGAGCAAAAGAGTTAGGAGAGGCGTTAGGCTCCGCCGCTGAAAGCTCGCTCGCCCTGACTGACGCCATCGGTGAGGCTGCCCGCTTTTCATTGCTCCGGCGCAATCCGGAGGCTCGCACGTTGAGCCTTCATCGCTTAGCACAAGCAGTCCTTAGAGATGAGATGGACGGCGATACCAGGCGGGTGTGGGCGGAGCGCGCCGTCCGCGCACTGAATGGAGTCTTCCCAAATGTCGAATATTCCACCTGGCCCTTGTGTGGCCGTCTGATTCCGCACGCGCAGTTACTTGCGTCGCTCATTGATGAGTACGGCGTCGATTTCCCGGAAGCTGCCCGATTGATGAATCGAGCAGGCTATTACTTGAACGAGCGCGCGCAGTATGCCGAGGCCGAGCCGCTCTATCAGCGTGCCCTCGACATCTATCAGCAGGCTCTCGGGCTCGATCACCCGTACACTGCGATGAGCCTCAACAATCTGGCAGAACTCTACCGAGTGCAAGGGAGATATGCCGAGGCCGAGCCGCTCTATCAGCTCGCCCTCGACATCGCAGAGAAGGCTCTCGGCCCCGAGCATCCAGACACCGCGACCAGCCTCAACAATCTGGCATTATTCTACAATTCGCAAGGAAGACACGCCGAGGCCGAGCCGCTCTTTCAGCGCGCTCTCGACATCTTCGAGACGGCTCTCGGCCCTGGACATCCGAACACGGCGACCTTCCTCAACAATCTGGCAGAACTCTACAAAGCGCAAGGGAGGTACGCCGAGGCCGAGCCGCTCTTTCGGCGCGCCCTCAACATCTATGAGAAGGCGCTCGGCCCCGAGCACCCACGCACGGCGAACAGCCTCAACAGCCTGGCGGGACTCTATCGAGCGCAAGGGAGATACGCCGAGGCCGAGCCGCTCTATCAGCGTGCCCTCGACATCAGAGAGAAGGCGCTCGGCCACGAGCATCCGTCTACTGCGAACAGCCTCAACAACCTAGCGGGCTTCTACGATTCGCAAGGGAGATACGCCGAGGCCGAGCCGCTCTATCAGCGCGCCCTCGACATTTACCAGAAGGCTCTCGGCCCCGAGCACACATCCACTGCGACGAGCCTCAACAACCTGGCGGGACTCTACAAAGCGCAAGGGAGACCCGCCGAGGCCGAGCCGCTCTATCAGCGCGCCCTCGACATTTACCAGAAGGCTCTCGGCCCCGAGCACCCACACACGGCAACCATCCTCAATAACCTGGCGGAACTCTACAAAGCGCAAGGGAGACCCGCCGAGGCCGAGCCGCTCTATCGGCGCGCTCTTGGCATCTACGAGAAGGCGCTCGGCCACGAGCATCCGTCCACTGTCAGAGTGTTGAAGAATTATGCGGCTCTGCTTCGGAAGATGAGCCGTGAGGATGAGGCGGATGAACTTGAGGCTCGCGGAGGCGATTGAAAAGCCCCAGACTTGGGGCCGGCCGGCCGGTTGATTTGATCGATGCGCGGCGAGGGGAACGGACCCTAGAGCGCCGGTCAAGTATTCAGGCGGCTTGAGCCATGATCTCCGGTCGCCGCGCAAAGAGATGCAGATTGTTCACCACCGCACATCGTCGCAGATCAAGCAGGTTCTTGCGCTCTCCGCAGTACCTGGCACGGTCGCCTTGCCAATGCCCGATGTGCGACAAATCGTGCTCGACTCCGGCTCGTTCACGCAACGTGGCGCGTCCTTCACTCGTGCCCTGACGAACCCGCAATTCTTGCAACAACTTCTCGTCAGCGTGCAGCTTGACGCTACGCCCACTCTGGCTGCCTGTACAACGAGATCGTTGCGGACACACCGCGCAACTCCCCGCCGGGAAACGTACAGTCTTCCCGGGCTGGCAACTCATCTCGATTCCTTGCGGGCAACGCAACACCTTGCGTTCCCAGTCCACGATGAAGGCCGTCTTGGGAAAGAAGACGCCTGCTCGTACCGGCCAGGCCTTGCAGAAGATCTCCAACTCCGCACTGCGCTCGCTGACCAATGTGCTCGACAAGTAAGCCCGGTCAATGTGCAACTCCTTGAGGGTGATTTGCTGCCGCTTGAGATCACTCTTGATCCCTTCCGCGACGCTCGCCTCCGGGGCGTTGGCCGGCGTGATGCCGACCGCCACCACCAGTTCCGAGTCAAGATCGCGCATCACGTGGCGTTTGTAGCCGTCCACTCGCACGCTGCGGCTCTTGCGCCCGTGACGCATCTCGGCGTCTTCAATGCTGATCCGGCGGTCCTTGGCCACGCCTTTCACGAGCACAGGCTTTCCGGCCTCGTTGGTCGTCACATCTTGAGTTCGCACCCGCCGCGCCGCCTCCAGGCAAGCAGGCACGACCGATTCTTCCGTGATCAGTTCCGGATTGGTCGCCAGCCACTGCTCGACCCGCTCCAAGGTTTGGAGCACTTGCCGCAAGGCTTGCTCCCGCGCCTCCGGGTCGTCCCAGTCGAGGTCAAGCGCCGCCTTCAAACTCGATCCGGCGACCAACTCCGCATCCGCTTCCTGCGCCATTGCCGCGAGTGCCCACCCCTGCTCGCGCGCGATCACGCCCAAAGCCTTTCGCAGGGCGTGCCCCAACAAATTGTAGGTGTCTTCCACGCGACCTGCGCCCCACAACGGCGAAGAGTCGAGCGCGGCGCGCAAATTTCGCGCGCCGAAAGCCTTGCTCGCCGCCGCGATCTCGACGGTCCGCTCGAGCAAGCGCCGATCCATCTGATGCTCGATCAGCCGCGTGCGAAAGGCGACAAACGTGCCTTTGCTGAATGGCGGCTCTTGCGCCTCCAAACAATCGAGCGCCAATTGCCAGCGCCGATCCATCAGCGTCGCCTCGATCACCTCGTCGTCCGAGACCCCGGTGTAGGCCTGCAGGATCAGCGCCACGGCCAACATCGCAGGCTCAACGGGCGGTTGTCCTTGCGGAGAATCTTTGTAGATGCCCGGTATTGGGGAGCAAACTCCCAACCCGCAGAACCAGTGACACTCTCTCGATCCGTACATCTTTACGCCGTAACCATGCATTTGATATCAACGGTTTACCACGGTCTGGACTGCCTTAAGAGCGTTCACTGTTCCGTTGCTCCCCAATACCGAACACCATTCATCTGCAGGGTTGCCTGAAGAAATTGAGAGCCGATGGGTATGAATACAGCGAGGATGACCTGCGATTTCTCTCGCCACTGATGCACCGACACCTGGGGATTTATGGCCGCTACCAGTTCAGCCCAGATATTTTGGAGGGTTTACCATCGCCGGAAGATTTCACATACTGAGAACAAGTTGTACGCTAAGCGGGTGTTCAACCCTGCGTTTTTTCCAAAATTCTACCGAATGGTCTATGAGCTTGCGCACGAACGCCTGATCCCCGCTCTGCGACGCATCGCCAATAAGGAGCTTACCGAAGCCGACCGCGCCAATCTACTGCTCGACCGCCGCGCCAACGAGTGGCAAGGCAATAATCGCGACAAACGTTATCTTTTCTCCTGGCGCGAGCTGCGGTCCATTGGTAAGCAGACTCCCTTTTTGCAATGGGGGCAAAACCATAGTGTTAAACAGGCGCTGCTTAGGGCGAGCAAACGACAGCTACGTTTTCGCTGTGTTTTGGCTACATTGCCGTTTTTACTTGCCATTAGCGCGGTAATCATTTGGAACAGCCAATGGGGGCAGTTGCAGCTTATCAAATGGGAGGTGGCGAGATCGAGTGAAAGCATGGCAAACGACGAAGCCTTGAGACAGGTAGCAAAAGCATATCTAGCAATAGAAGAGTTTTCCATGGCACAGGGAGTCGCGGAGAAGATCAGCGAAGAGCGCTACAAAGCATCTGCCCTGGTAGAGATTGCGAAGGCGATGGCCGAGATCGGGGCGAAGCAGCGAGACGAAGAGCTGCTGAAGCAAGCCCAAGGAGTCGCGGAGAAGATCAGCGATGAGCGTCACAAAGTAATTGCCTTGGTAGAGATTGCGAAGGCGATGGCCGAGACCGGAGCAAAGCAGCAAGCGATGGAGATGCTGAAGCAGGCCCGGGGAGTCGCGGAGAAGATCAGCTATGGGTATTACAAATCATCTGCCCTGGTAGAGATTGCGAAGGCGATGGCCGAGACCGGGGCAAAGCAGCAAGCGATGGAGATGCTGAAGCAAGCGCGGGGAGTCGCGGAGAAGATCAGCATGGAAGATTACAAAGCATCTTCCCTGGTAGAGATTGCGAAGGCGATGGCCGAGATCGGAGCAAAGAAGCAAACGATGGAGCTGCTGAAGCAAGCGCGGGGACTCGCAGAGACGAACAGCGATGAGGGTTCCAAAGCATCTGTCCTGGGAGAGATTGCGAAGGCGATGGCCGAGATCGGAGCGAAGCAGCGAGACGAAGAGCTGCTGAAGCAAGCCCGAGGAGTCGCGGAGAAGATCAGCTATGGGTATTACAAAGCATCTGCCCTGGTAGAGATTGCGAAGGCGATGGCCGAGATCGGAGCGAAGCAGCGAGACGAAGAGCTGCTGAAGCAAGCCCAGGGACTCGCGGAGAAGATCGGCATGGAAGATTACAAAGCATCTGCCCTGGTAGAGATTGCGAAGGCGATGGCCGAGATCGGAGCAAAGCAGCAAGCGATGGAGATGCTGAAGCAAGCCCGGGGAGTCGCGGAGAAGATCAGCGATGAGCGTCACAAAGTAATTGCCTTGGTAGAGATTGCGAAGGCGATGGCCGAGACCGGAGCAAAGCAGCAAGCAATGGAGATGCTGAAGCAGGCCCGGGGAGTCGCGGAGAAGATGGGTATCTCCCAACAAAAGAACCAAAAGCGTCATGGGGATTTTCGTAACTGCTGAGTATGATATGTTTAGCCGACTTTGCTCTTCCCACTTTTTGCCCCCCCTCAAGGCCCTGTTTTTGGGAGATGTTAAATTGATTTAAATAGCTGATAGGATTGAGTTTCCTTAAGCATAATGACGCTTTTGGTTCCTTTGTTGGGAAATACCCCACCTGGTGTGGTGTAGGCACGAAGTCGACAACTCCCGCACTCACGAGTCCCGCTAGTCCCGCCATGAATGTTCGTCGTTCCATTAGATCCTCCTCCGAAGCCTCCCCTGCTTCCGGGGCGAGACAAAGTAAAGCTCACCCAAGACCGCCAAAAAGCGGACCTCTTGGATAAAAATTCAATTGGCGGTGATCTGATCAGAGCTTATGTTGTGGCTTCCTTGGCCTTCTTTGGCTTCGGCTCAGCCATAGATCTCTTGATCCTCTTTGGTTTCGGTTCGACCATCTCTTTCTCAGCCTTCTTCGGCTTGAGCACTACCCCTAATCCGATCAGTCTCGGCCTTTAGTAATTCTCGATTGAGTACTATCTGACCTGATGGGATCTCCTGCGCTTCCGCGTTTGAAAGGCTTGCGCTGACTGCCGATGCAGCAGCAAAACTTTTCAGGAGATCTCTTCGATTTATGTGGTCATTCATAACTTGCCTCCTCACCACGCTATGCAATCACCAAATCATGAGCAATGAGCCGACCGCACTCGCTCAGGACTGGTGTGTCTTGATTCCACCAGCCGCTTCAGGAATGCGCTCTGTGGTGAAAAGTATTTCAGACACGCGCTCCGACTATGGCAGCGGGATAGACCGAAGACGTCTGGAGTATCAAAGAGCTGTTGTGGATTGTGGTTTCGCCTAGTAAATCAAACCGAGGCGGATAGACCATCCAGTTTTGTTCGCTCATTCGGTTGCGGACTATGCGCTCAGCGCCGCCGCGAAGTCTTCTGGTTACGCTAGGGAATTTCTAGGGAATTTCTAGGGACGCTCAACTCTATTTGGAGTAGTTATGGGCCGTCAGCCAAAGCAAATATATCAATTCGGTTCCTTCCGGCTCGATACCGTTGAGCGCCTCCTGCTGCGCGACATGGAAGCGATCCCACTTCAGCCTAAAGTCTTTGACCTGCTGCTGGTGCTGGTCGAGCGTCGTGGTCAGTTGCTGGAGAAAAACGAGCTGATGAGCGCAGTCTGGCCCGATACGATTGTCCAGGAGGGTAATCTCGCCAACAACATCTCGATCCTGAGGAAGATACTCAGTGAGGACGGGAAGCAGTTCATAGTGACCGTGCCCAGGCGCGGCTACCGTTTTATTGCCCCTGTCGAACAGTCTTGGGAAAGATGGGATGCGACAGAAGGCTCGAGGATCACTTTCACGGACGGTGAGGCGAGGGCGGCAGAGAGCCCGGCGATGCCTGGTGAGCTGATCGGGCGTGAAGTCGAGCTGGCCAGGTTGCAATACTGGTTGGAATCGGCCCTCCGCGGCGAGCGGCAGGTCGCCTTTGTGACTGGCGAACCGGGTATTGGCAAGACCGCCCTGGTCAAAACTTTTCTCCACTGTGTCGCCGCGAATCTTCGCGCCTTGATCGCGCACGGACAATGCCTGGAACATCATGGCACGGGCGAAGCTTACTTGCCGATGCTCGAAGCGCTCAACCGCCTGTGTAGCGAACCGGGGCGCGAACAGTTGATTGAGCTGCTTGCCCGACGCGCGCCGACATGGCTCGCGCAGATGCCCGCGCTCATCAATGTCGCAGAACGCGCGGCGCTACGCCGCGAGATTTTCGGAGCGACTCGCGAACGGATGCTGCGCGAGATGGCTGAGACTATCGAAGCGCTGACCGCAGACACTCCACTCGTGCTCGTAATTGAAGACCTTCACTGGAGCGATTATTCAACGCTCGATCTTATCTCGGCCCTGGCGCAAAGGCATGAGCCGGCGCGCCTGCTGCTCATTGGAACCTGGCGGCCAGTAGAAGTGAACCTAAGCGGTCATCCGCTCAAAGCCGTCAAGCAGGAATTGCAGATGCGTCGTCGCTGCGCGGAAATGCCGCTGGAATTGTTGACCGTAGCCTCTGTGGGCGAATACCTGGCGGCGCGATTCCCGCAGAATTGCTTTCCAGATGATTTGGCGCACCTGATTCATCGACGCACCGACGGAAATCCGCTCTTTATGATCAACGTGGTCGATTATCTGTTGGCGCAAGGTCTGATCATCAAAAACGATGGACGATGGTGGCTAAAAGCTAAACTGAGGGAGATCGAAGTCGGCGTGCCTGAAAGTATCCGGCAGATGATCGAGCGGCAGATTGACAGGCTGAGCGGGGAGGAACAGCGATTGCTCGAAGCAGCGAGCGTAGCGGGAGCGGTGTTTTCTTCCGCCGATGTGGCCGCAGCGCTCGCCGAGGATGTTGTGCAGATTGAGGAGCATTGCGAGCGACTGACACGCCACGGTCAATTCCTGAATACCGTCCTGATCGACCAACGGCAGGCCGGCACAGCCGCAGCCAGCTTCGGCTTCATTCACGCTCTTTATCAAAACGTCTTCTATCAGCGTGTGACTCTCTCTCGTCGCAGCCGGTTGCATCAGCGCATAGGTGAGTGCAAGGAGTCGGTTTATGCGCCGCGCGCGGGCGAAATTGCAGCGGAGTTGGCGTCGCACTTCGAACACGGGAGGGAGTATCGCAAAGCCATTCAGTATTTACTCAGCCCGTCCGCGACTGTGATGAGCAATGAAAACTCAGCCGCTTCCCGGCCGACCTCACCCATGATAACTTCATCTCTCCGCTATTGAAGTAACATGATTACATTTCACTACTTGACGGAGCGGCGTCGGTTAGTTCCGTGTAAAGCTAGTTGAAATGACAGAAGAATTGATGTGCCTTATGAATCGCTCACTTAAGAAAGAGTTATCAATACTCTTGTTTTTGGTCGTAGGAGTTTCGGGTATTTGGTGGAGGGTAGTTATGGCTTTCAATCGTTCATCTTCATCAGTGGCGAACGAGTCAGTCGCTTCAGGCTCGCCGGAGCTTTGTGAGGTCAACCGGCCGTTTCCGCAAAGTCTTGCCTATCCCGGATGCATTAAACCTGACAATGTTACTCAAACAGACATGAATGACTCCGTCAAAAGTTATTACGACTATTGGAAGAAGACCTATGTCAGACAGTCCAACGGCGTGACTCCGGGCGGAGGATATTATGTCTTTATGAAGGGAGCGGGAGGCTCAGGCGATGAGATAACGACATCCGAAGCGCACGGCTATGGCATGATCATCTTTGCCCTGATGGCGGGCTATGACAGTCAGGCCAAGCGGCGCTTCGACGGGATGTTCAATATGTTCGACAAGCATCGCAGCAAGAACAATCCCAATAACATGTCCTGGGTGATAGACAAAAGTGAATTGCCCTCCAAGGATCAGGACAGCGCTACTGACGGCGATATGGACATCGCCTACGCGCTCCTGTTGGCCCATCATCAATGGGGATCGAATGGGAGTATCGACTATTTAGCCCACGCGCGGAAAATAATCACCGACGGCGTCAAGGGCGCCGCTATGGGCCGTGAAAGTAAGAGAACGCTTTTGGGTGACAGTTGCACGGACCAGTACGCCACAAGGGCGTCAGACTGGATGACTGACCATTTCAAGGCTTACCAACACGCCACCCGTGACAATTTTTGGGGTGAAGCAACAAACACAGTTTATGGTTTGATCAAGCAGATCACCATCAATCACGCCCCTAACACTGGGTTGATGCCTGATTTCGTTGTCGGTCGGTCCGCTCGACCGGCGGCGCCGAACTTCCTGGAGGCGAAAACCGACGGCGATTACTCCTGGAACGCCTGCCGATATCCGTGGCGGCTGGCGACAGACTTCGCTCATTATGGCGCTCCCGAGGCACGGGCGGCGGTGAACAAAGTGGTCAATTGGGTGAAGAGTAGCGCTGGCGCTGATCCTCGAAACATTAAAGCGGGTTACAAACTCGACGGGACGCCGCTCGTCGACTATAGCAACGCCGCCTTTACGGCCCCATTCATCGCGGCGTGCATTGTGGACCCTTCTCACCAAGCTTTCATGAATTCCGGCTGGGAGGTTATCAAGAAGTGGAGAAATGGAGATTATTACGGAGACACGATCAATCTGCTGTGTATGTTCTTGATCTCCGGAAACTGGTGGTCTCCTACTTCTGCTGATTCTCAATGAAATTTTGACAAAAAGTACCGGTCAGCCCTGCTGGCATAGATGTTGCGGCTTTCAAGTTGTCGGTTATGTGACAAATCGGGGGATAGAGAAAACATGAGTTGGGAAGTCAGTCGCAATCGCACTGACGGCCGCCGGCGCGATTGCGGCGGGGATGGTGTTCAGTGCGAAGAGGCGCGAGTTTTCCTGTTTTTTATGACCCCACGGGCAGTCGAAGACTTTATCTGTGGCGATTGGGCTGGTCGCTGGCCGTGACCGTCGCGTCGCTGGCGGAGGTCTTCATCATCAGCGTGCTCGTCAGCCCCGCGTTGCCGCGATTGAACCTGCGCCAGATTTCGGAGCCGCCCGTCACGACTGACATTCGTTCGCAACCGCCCCGGCTCAGCGCCAATCGAGCCGAACAGAAAGCCGCGCGCGCGCGCGGGGGATTGAAAGGATCGCTTAACAGATCTCAGGTCAAACCGCCGGTTCCCGCCGCCGGCGCCGATCAACTTACTTCTCGTCCGCTCGCTCTCGGGTTTTACGTCAATTGGGATGATTCGAGCTATGTATCGCTCAAGCGTCATCTGGATCAACTCGATCAACTTGTCCCCGAATGGCTGTGGCTGCAAGCGGGCGATCATCCGGTAGTTTCCGACATTGACCCGCGCGCGCTCGACTTGGTTCGCGGCTGGCGGCCCGACCTTCCGATCATTCCGATGATTCACAACCTGAAGGATGGAAAGTGGGAGCCACAAACGTTGGCCCGACAAATCGCCGATGAAGCTTCGCGTTCGCGGCTCGTCAATGATCTCGCGCGATTCGTCGGTGACAATCATTTCCAGGGCGTCTGCATTGATTTTGAAGACGTGCCGGACGCGTCGCGGAAAAACCTGCTCGCGTTTATGCAAAGCCTCCACGCGGCGTTCAAACAGCGAAACTGGGTGGTGATGCAGGTCGCGCCCTTCGACGACTCGGGGTGGGACTATCGCGCATACGCGGCGGCCAGCGATTACCTGCTGTTGACGGCTTATGATGAACATTGGGGCGATGGCGCTCCGGGCAGCGTCGCCGGCCAGCCGTGGTTTGAAGAGACGCTCGCCAAACGAATGCGGGAACTGGACGGCGCGCATACCATAATTTGCATCGGCGGATTCGGCTACGACTGGCAGGAGGAGGGCGAGACCAGAACTTTGACGTTTCAGGAGGCCTTGCTCGAAGCGCGCGACAGTGAAGCGAACGTCGAATTCGATCCGGAGACGCGCAACCCCTTTTTCAGTTTCGAAGAGGAGGATGGCTCCGAGCACGCGGTTTGGTTCCTCGACGGGGTGACGGCGTTCAATCAGATGCGCGCCTCCCGCGCGTACAATGTGGCGGGTTTCGCCTTATGGCGGATGGGATCGGAAGACCCGTCGCTGTGGTCGGTCTTCGGCGATCAGTGGACGGGCGCGCCCTCCGATGCCACCGCCGGCCCCGAAGGCCCTGCCGGCCCTGCTGGCCCTGCTGTATTGACGCGAGTCGTATATGGATACGACGTAGACTTCGAGGGAGAGGGCGAGATTTTGCAGGTTGAAGCGTCGCCGAAAGAAGGCTCGCGTGAGATCAATGTAGACGCGGACGACGGGTTGATCAGTTCGGAGCGATATTTAGAGATTCCCTCACCCTACGTTATTCGCCGCGTAGGCTGGCGTCCGGGAATGGTTGCGTTGACCTTCGACGACGGGCCGGATGAGAAATGGACGCCGCAGATTCTGGATATTCTCAAACGCGAAAACGTTCAGGCGACATTTTTCATCATCGGGAAGAACGGGCAGGCCAATCCCGGTCTGATCAAGCGCATCATTGCCGAGGGACATGACATCGGCAATCATACGTTCACGCACCCGAACCTCGGCGAAATGCCGGGGCGAGTGACGGAGCTTGAACTCACCGCGACGCAGCGGCTGATCGAATCGCTGACAGGCCGATCGACACGGCTCTTCCGCGCGCCGTATTTGGGAGACGCCGAACCGCAAACGCCCGATGAAGTCGAACCGGCTGCGATCGCGAACCGGCTCGGTTACGTCGTCGTCGGTCTGCGTGTTGACCCGAACGATTGGGATCAGCCGGGAGCGGACGCAATCGCCGAACGCGCGGTGGCGGGCGTCGAAAACTCCGATCCCGACGAACAAGGCCAGGTCGTGCTGCTGCACGACGGCGGCGGCGACCGCTCGCAGACGGCCGAGGCTCTCCCCTCGCTGATTCGCGAGTTGCGGGCGACGGGCTATCGCTTCGCGACCATTTCGCAATTGGCCGGGATGACGCGCGATCAGGCGATGCCGCTCGTGACGCAGGAGAAGGGCTTCTTTTCCAGAGCCAACGCCGTGGCGTTTTACGCGATGGCGATTGGCGGCTGGGTGTTGCGAGGGATATTTCTGATCGGCATCGCGCTCGGGTTGTCCCGCCTGGCTTTCATCGGCGCGCTCGCCTTCGTCGAGTGGCGGCGTTTGAGAAAGCGGGGGGGAGAACAGGAGAGTGGAAGAGCCGGAGAGCCTCCATTCGTCTCGGTCATCATCCCGGCCTACAACGAAGACAGAGTGATCGCGCAGACTGTCGCCAGCCTGCTCGGGTCAACGTATCCGCGCTTCGAGATCATCGTCGTTGACGACGGCTCGCGCGACCGCACGAGCGATGTCGTGCGCGACCGGTTCGGCGACGAAGGGCGCGTGCGGCTGTTCACCAGAGCCAACGCCGGCAAGGCCGGGGCGTTGAATTTCGGATTGAGATACGCGAGGGGCGAGATTATCGTCGCGCTCGACGCCGACACGATCTTTCCGCCGCATACGGTCGGCGCGCTCGCGCGGCGTTTCGACGATCCGCTGGTCGGGGCCGTCGCCGGCAACGCCAGAGTCGGCAACCGCATCAACCTGCTCACGCGCTGGCAGGCGCTCGAATACGTCACGACGCAGAACCTGGATCGCCGCGCGTTCGCTTCGCTCAACTGCATCACCGTCGTGCCGGGCGCGGTCGGCGCATGGCGGCGCGATCTGCTGGAACAGATCGGCGGCTTCTCTTCGGACACGCTGGCCGAAGATCAGGACCTGACGCTCAAAGTCCGCAAGCTCGGCTACAAGATCGGCTATGAAGAAGACGCCGTCGCGTTGACGGAAGCGCCAGACACTTTGCGAGGGTTGGTGAAGCAACGGTTCCGTTGGTCGTACGGCACGCTGCAATGTATGTGGAAGCACCGCGACGCGCTCGTCAACCCGCATTACGGCGCGCTCGGTTTCCTGGCCATGCCGAACGTCTGGATTTTTCAGGTCCTCTTCACATTGATCTCGCCGGTCATGGATCTGATGTTCGTCTGGACTTTCATCTCGGCGGCGATCGAACGCTGGGAGCATCCGGAAGAGTACGCGGTCGCGAATCTCAAATATGCGCTTTTTTACTACGCGCTGTTTCTGGCGGTGGACTTCCTGGCGGCGGCGTACGCCTTTCTTCTGGAAAAACGCGAGCAGTGGAGTCTCTTGTGGTGGCTCTTCCTGCAGCGATTCTGCTATCGCCAGGTGATGTACTATGTGATGGCCCGGTCAGTCTTAACCGCGATCAAAGGCGTGGTCGTCGGTTGGGGCAAACTGGAACGGAAAGCGACAGTAGAGAGCGGGAGAGTTTTGGGAAGGACTTCGCGGGGACCGGCATAATTCTAGCAAAAGGCTGATCAGGAAGTCATAAAGAAGCCATTCGATTGTTGATCGGCGCGACGCTCCGGTCGTCGTAATTCAACGCGGATCGTCGCCAGACTCATCCCGCTCCGGCTGAGCGCCAGAAATCCGATGACCAGCAGCGGCAGCGTGAGCAGCGTGAAGACGACCAGCGAAAAACCGGTGGCCGACGTCTTGTCCACTCCGAACAGCGTCAATCCGAGGACGGTGAAGAACTGATACGAACCGACGTTGGCCGGAGCATTCGGAATCGCTGTGCCAAGATGCACGATCAGCATGACCGTCACCCCGACCCAGAGAGAGAGGCGCAAGCCGTAGCCCAACATGATCAGCCAGAAGGCGAGCGTTTGCAGGGCGAGAAAAAGCAGCGAGAGAACGAACGCCAGATAAAACTCTTTCGTGCGGCCCGTCTCGCGCAACCCTTCGCCCAATCGCGTGAGCAGCGCGGCTGCGGCGCGCAGCGGCTTCCATCCGAGCAGGCCGCGATTCGCCGGTCGCCCGCTCCGCCGCCGTCCCGGCCGGTGAAGGACGAGGTAGATGAACAACGCGACGATCAGCGCGATGATGGCGCCGAACGCCTCCCCGGCTTCGATCAGATCTTCCGGCAAGGGCGCGAAGATCGCCGCCAGGCCGATGCCTATCGCCACCCACACGCCGTCGAACAAGCGCTCCACTTCTTCCAGCGATAGAGTTCGCGGCGGACTGATCATTCTATCGCTGCGCTGTCCCTGCCGTCCGTTCGTCTTTGTACCGATGCGTCGTAATTGGTCGGCGGGCACGTTCCTTGCAACGCCATTAAGAAGATGAGATGGGCATCCCGATAAATTCCGAGAAACGGGCGCGAAGTTCTGTTGAATATGACTGAGAAATCGCAAAACAAAGCTATGAAGCCGCTGTGGAAACGCATCCTCGTCCCGGTCAGCTTCGCGCCTTCCTCGGAAAAGGCGCTTAAGACGGCTTTCGACATCGCTCGCCGGCAAGGGAGCGAGTTATTTGTACTGCACGTAGCCAATGATCCGATCATTCAGAGTGAAGCCGGAATCGGAACGTTCTCCTTACCCGGTGACTGGCCGCGCGAATTGAAACGGAGACGACAGGAGCTTGACCGTATGGTTGCGGAGCAGATCAAACATGCGCGGCGCGCATTGCCGGTAACGACAATAATCGTAGAAGGCGACCCGGAACGCCAGATTTTGGAGATCGCCAGGAAGAAGAAGATTGATCTAATTGTGCTCGGCCACCACGGAGAGACCGCGCTCGAACATTTCTTCATTGGGCGCAACATTGATCACATTATGGATCACGCGAGCTGCGACGTACTGATTATCCGAATTCGTCTTGCCAGGAGGGCAAGAATTTAGTAGGCGGTCGTATTGGCTGACGGGCATAATCCTTGCCGCAATTACTGATGAATGAAGATCAGACAGGCGCCTCGATCAATTTCAGGGAGGAGGTAACAGCGATGTGCGACTATTCATTGCATCAGTATCGAAACCGTTTAGCGCTGGGAGGCGAGACGCTGCTCGTCTACCGCTTCCCCTCATCCACATTGGGACTGGCTTCGCCGGCCGATTTGCAGGCGATGACATATGAGAAGGCCAATCGGCGCCGTCCGCGTTTCTTGTTAGCTATCATAGACTTTTTCAGCGCGCCTGCCGGGGAAAAGATCCCCGCCGTTTGCGTTCCGCCTGGCGCGCAGTTACGGCTACGGGATATTCCGGCGCGCCTGCGGCAGAAACTGAATGTGGGGGATGAAGAAGAGGTGGTTTTCACACAGTTGAGCGCCGAAGCGAACAGGCATCGCGACGCGGTGCGTTTCAGGAGCGGGCGCGAAGTTTTGTTGCAAGAGCTGGAGGAGGGGCAGCGCGTCTTTGTGACCGATACATCCCTCTCCGACGAGCTACCAGAGCGCGAGGAGTTTGTGACGCCACCGGATTATGCCCCGGCGTAAAGACGGTAAGCGTGATTGACTAATCGGCTTATAGTTGAACCCTTGTCCCTTTGACTCTTTGTGTTGAAATTTGATTCATCCGTAGCGCTGCAATGAGGAATGTGTAGTCAGATATCGCTCAAACGTCCGTGGCGGCGGATCGGATTCAATCACTGCCTTTCGCGTCATCCCTGCCCTATCCCTGTTTGTGGCGCATGGCCTGCTCTTGTCTCGAGACTGACTCGGCAGCCTGGATGGCCTCGCATTTCTTCTCGATCGCGGTCAGCATCTGATAAAAGGAGGCGGTAAAGGATGCCACGCCGTCCGTCTGCAGTTGCTCGGTGATCACATTCAGGTCAATGCCCAGTTGTTTCAAACGCGCCAGAGTGATCTCAGCCTCTGGCGCCCCTTCTTGCAATGAGGCATGCGCCCGCCCGTGGTCGCGGAAAGCGTTGAGTGTGACCAGCGGCATCGTATTGACGGTCTCCGGCCCGATCAGTTCCTCGACATACATCACGTCGGAATAAGCCGGGTTCTTGACACTGGTGCTGGCCCACAGCGGGCGCTGAACACGCGCCCCGCGTTTTTGCAGCGCTGCGAAAGTCTCGCCGTGGAAAATCTCGCGGAATCGCTGGTAGACCAGCTTGGAATTGGCGATGGCTATCTTTCCTCGCAAGGCCAGGGCTTCGGGCGCGCCGAGGGCTTCCAGCGCGCGATCCACCGCGGTGTCTACCCGGCTCACGAAGAAAGAGGCGACTGAAGCCACCCGATGAGGTTGAGGCGACCGTTCCACCCCTCGCAGGTAAGCCTGGGCTACCGCTTCATAGTGGCTCAGGGAAAACATGAGAGTGATGTTGATGTTGATCCCCTCGGCGAGCAGATTCTCGATGGCCGGGACGCCTTCCGATGTGGCCGGGACTTTAATCATTACATTCGGCCGGTTCACTTCCTTCCACAGGCGGCGAGCCTCAGCAATCGTGCTCGCCGTATCGTGAGCCAGATCAGGCGCTACTTCCAGGCACACGAAACCATCGGCGCCGTCAAGCTCATCATAAACGCCGCGCAAAGTATCCGCCGCCATCTGGATATCCTCGACGGCTAACGCTTCATACAGCGTGCGGTCATACGAACCAGCCCGGGCTTCGAGCCGCTTACACAGCGCATCGTCGTAATCCTTGGTTTCAGCAATCGCCTTCTCAAAGATGGTCGGATTGCTAGTCACGCCGCGCAGCCCGTCTTCCTCGACCAGGCGTTTTAACTCTCCACTGGTGATCAGGTTGCGGTGAATATAGTCCAGCCAGATTGCCTGACCCTGGCGCTGTAATTCCAAAAGACGATTCATAGTCTCTCCTCCTTCAAATTAACTCTATCAAGGGCAGGATAGGGATGCGGTGATCCGGACACTGGCGCGAGATCGCCGAAGACTCGCACTCGATCATATTTAACCAACTGGCCGAACCAGTCGGTACGGTAGGGCGCAAATGGCGGCGCCATCTATGCTTTCAACCGGGCAGTCCGAACTAACCCTAGTTCGATTAACGGCAAGGGCGCGTCTCGGGTTCCATTCGCCTTCGACCCACTCGCGCTATCAGTCATCGGGTCACACGACGATAAAAATGGAATGATGATTGCCTACTTATGGAAGGAGACAACGCGCGCCATCGCACAAGAGGGCGCGTTCTGAAATTGAGAAAACAAACAGAACAAAAGCGCCGGGTGATACGCATGGCATTTGAACTGACAGACGGCGCCCGCGAAGTTGCGGAGGCCCCATCTATAGTGAAGGAACAAGCGGTCGAGGTAGCCGTCTTCCTCTTTCTTATCGTGCCGTCTCTGGTCTTGTCCCTATTCGCCGTGCGGCAGGGGAACTTGAGCTTCGTATTGCTGGCGGTTGCGACCATCTTCCGCGATCTCGGCCTGGTGAGCCTCATCCTATTCTTCCTCTGGCGGAACGGCGAGAATGTCGAGCGCATCGGCTGGAGTTTACGGCGCGCGGGCAGGGAGGCGGCGCTGGGCGTGGCGCTGTTCATCCCATTCGTTTTCGGGGCGGCGCTACTGGAACAGGGCTTATTGCGGGTTGGTCTATCGCGCCCCGCAACGCCGCTTCCATCTTTCCTGGAAGCGAGAGGCGGCTCCGAATTCCTTCTGGCCGCCGTTCTGGTGGCAGTCGTCGCCGTGGCGGAGGAGATCATCTTCCGCGGCTATTTGATACTACGCTTCCAAGCCGTCCTGCGGGGTTCGGCGCGGGCCGTGCTGCTGTCGTCCGTGATCTTCTCCTTGGGGCATGGCTACGAGGGATCGGCCGGGTTGGTAACTGTCGGTGTGATGGGGGCTGTCTTCGCCGTCATCTATCTATGGCGCCGGAGCCTTGTCGCTCCTATCGTAATGCACTTCCTCCAGGACTTCCTCAGCATTGTCTTGCTGCCGTTTTTGGGAATGAGGTGATGACTGCGGAAATCGGCTGTAGTTACTCATCGAGGTACCAGGGGACATTTACAACGACAATTCTCCGATCGCCTTTCCGAAGCAGGAGGAAGGTTAGAAGCTCGCCACTTCGGTTATGCAAGAAACGTTGATACCAGTGACGTTCCACCAGATTCGGCACGATCACCGCGATCCGGCGGTCAGCGTGTTGACGTTCCAGATCCAGGATGTAATTCAGGATTGGAGTAAGCACAAGGCGGTAGGGGGACCTGAGCGTGACCAGTTCCGGCGCAGTTGAACCTTCCCGCCGTATGGGATCCACAGCGCAAGATCGCCACACATGGAACAGGTTTGTTTCCTCATCTCCGGAGTCAACATACAGCGCGACCACGTCGGGCGAGAGTGTGATGGCGAATCGCAGCGCCTTCTCGGAAACCTTGCTCCACGCCTGAATTGGAACGACGACCAATGGCGGGCGAAGATTGCTCATCGACAACTCCCCGCTGTAGGCGATTTCCCGATCCACTCGACGATAATGGGCGCGGACCCCGCCCATCAGTAACATCAGCGCCGGAATAATCAGCAGCGTAACCCAGGCCCCATCACTAAACTTTGAAACACTCACGACCAACGTCGTGATGGCTGACGCCGTCGCGCCCATGCCGTTAATGAACATACTGCGGCGCGCGCGTCGCCCGCCTATTCGCTTCTAATGTTCGACCATACCCAATTGTGACAGCGTGAATGACAGGAACGCCACCCCGACGTCGCGCGTGCCGCGCAGGTTCACGATAGAAATCAGAGCCAGGATGGCCAAACATAGCTCAAGAGTATGAGGCTGCCAACTCGGCAGGGCTGACACCAGCGCGCCGACCCCGGCGGAGATGCCGACGGCGACCACCACCACATAATCGATCATCAACGCTGCGGCGGCCAGCAGGCCCGCGAAGGGGCCGAGGTTTTGGCTCGCCACTGTATATGATTCGCCGCCGGTCGGATAAGCCTCGATCGTCTGGCGGTAGGAGAGGTAAAGGATAGTGAGCAACGCGATGACGCAGCCGCTAATAGGAACGATGTAATGTATTCCCGCCAATCCGAGCGGGATCAGAATGGCGAGAGCGGCTTCCGGCCCATAAGCGGCCGAACCCAACGCGTCGAGGCCGAATATGGGGACGCCTGCCGCAGGCCCGATTTTTTCCGCGCGATCTTCAGCAGAGGCGAGCGGCTTGCCAAAAAGGAGATTGATCAGGGACATGGAAAGGTAACCGCCGTCTTTCTTCCTGACACAATATTCATTCTCCAACGGACTTGTATCAGCCTTGAACCTTACTTCTCAGTACGCAAGGAGACAGAGGCAAGGCTGAATTTGCAGTATCAACATCTGTTGGCCGCTGATTTGTACGGAGATCAAGATTGAATATTCTGGAACTTACCCTTCTTATTCTGCTCTGTTCATTCTTCGCCGGATTTCTCGGCTCGCTGACCGGGCTGGGCGGAGGCGTGGTGATCGTGCCGCTGTTGGCGTTGGCCTTCGGCGTGGACGTTCATTACGCCATCGGCGCGTCCCTGGTTTCCGTCATCGCCACTTCCTCCGGCGCTGCGGCTGCTTACGTAAAAGAGGGGTTCAGCAACATCAGGATCGGGATGTTTTTGGAGATCGCTACGACGACAGGGGCGGTTATGGGGGCTTTTCTGGCAGCGCGCATTTCGACCGGCGCGATCGCCGTGGTCTTCGGGTTGGTGTTGTTGCATTCGGCCTGGTTGTCGGTTAGGGCGCGCCGCGAACGCCCAGGCGCAGATCGTTCTGATCCGCTCGCTGTGCGCTTACGCATGGACGGCGGCTACCCAGCTCCCGAAGGACGACGATACTATCACGTCCACCGGTTACCGCTGGGATTCGCGCTGATGTTCATTGCAGGCGGGTTGTCGGGGCTGCTCGGTATCGGGTCAGGCGCGATAAAAGTGCTGGCTATGGATCGGGCGATGCGGATTCCCTTCAAGGTTTCAACCACGACCAGCAACTTTATGATCGGCGTCACGGCGACGGCGAGCGCGGGTGTTTATCTCAATCGCGGCTATATCGATCCGGGGCTGGCGATGCCAGTGATGATTGGCTCGCTGGCAGGCTCGCTGCTTGGCGCGCGCGAGCTTGTCGGCGCAAAGACGCGAGCGCTACGCATCGTCTTCAGCGTTGTAATCGTCGCGCTCGCAATTGAAATGATCTACAACGGGCTGACCGGACGACTTTGATGAGAGAGCGAAAACGTTCAACCCCGTGGGGAAATTGATAATGGCGGAGAGACGGAGAAATATCTTAAGCGATCAGCGGGTCGAGGAGATCATCGGCGATCTGTTGCGCGCCGGAGTCATAATTGCCACCTTGGTTGTGTTGCTGGGCGGGATCGTTTACTTGGTTCGGCACGGCGAGGAGGCGCCTAACTATCGCGTGTTTCTCGGTGAGCCGGCGGATTTGCGCGGAGTTTCCGGAATCATCGCCGAAGCACGATCCTTCAGCGGGCGCGGGATCGTTCAGTTGGGCCTGTTGCTGCTCGTGGCCACGCCGGTCGCCCGCGTGGTCTTTTCCGTCGCGGCCTTTGCGCTCCAGGGCGATCGGACCTACGTCGTTATCACACTGATTGTCCTTGCCGTGCTAGGCTGCAGTTTGTTTGGCGGTAAATTGTAAGGCACGGGCTTTGCCGGAAACCTCGGCGGCAGTGATTGGCGGCATGATCAAATCCCTCGACGATTGCGAGAAGAGAAGAGAAATACAATTATGAGATCAGAAAACACGAGGCGCACATTTATCTGCGCGTCGGCCGCTGTCGGAACCGGTCTTGTTATCTCCGCGTGTGGCGGGAGGAACGAACCGCAATCCGGAAAGCAGGCTGGCGGCGAGTCCCGTTCCAAAGGCGATGAGCGCGAAGAGGGCGGCGAAGTCACGGCCACTGAAGACCTGATGCGCGAGCACGGGATCTTGCGGCGGGCGCTACTCGTCTATACGGCGGCGGCCAATACCCTCCGCGCCAACCCCGCATCGGTACCGCCCGCTGCCTTGCAGAAAACGGCCCGGCTCTTTCGGGCCTTCGGCGAGGATTATCACGAAAAGAAGCTCGAAGAGCCTTACATCTTCCCGGCGGTCAAATTACCGCAAGCACGATCTCCACAGGAAACCACATCGTTCTTTTGTCTACGCCCTCGATACGGAACCCGGCGTCTTCCAACGCCCGGCGAATGAAGATTGGTCGGCAGTCGAGGAAATTCGGAAAGTGTTTGTGTGTCCA
>WNFU01002187.1_pt1 | contig 27547 bp, 16 predicted proteins | sample 5400121 | NCBI WGS metagenome assembly WNFU01 (sample SAMN13153360, study PRJNA577476) | soil metagenome | isolation source: 100 cm soil or saprolite under grassland replicate 1 | place: USA:California | collected 2016-06-15 | reverse complement strand
ACGACCCCGACTCACCTACCGTAACGCCATTCAAAGACAAACTCTGGCCCCTGGCTCCTGCCACGGTGTTACCGTTGAGGCTCCACTGGTAGCTCACCGGCGGGCTGCCGGTCGCCGCCGATCCGAAACTCGCGTCGCCGTTTACGCGGACAACTTGGCTGGTCGGGTTGTCCGTAAAGGTCGGCAGTTGCGGAGCGAGATTGGTCATCACCAGATTCACCAGCTCTTCAGGCGTCACGACCCTGACAGCAGGGTCGAGCAATGACGCGCACTGCACAACGTCGCTGACCGACATTGACCATGCGTGGACGGGAATGACTGAGTAGCCGTCGGGAACCAATGGGTTGCGCGGGCGGGCGTTGATGTCGTCGGCCACTTGCTGCGGCTCGACAAACTGGCCGTTGACGTTTCTCATCCAGATGCGGGCCGAGATGATCGGTTTGCCGTTGATCCATTTGATCGCCCCGCGGTACTTGGCGTAATCGCCGAAGACGTCCCAATAAAAAACGGCGTCGATGTTTGGCTGTTCCAGATATGGGCGGTAGATTTCGGGCGAGTCGAAGCCAGCGTTGTCAATGAAGATAACAGCGCGGGTATCAATGTCGCCCATGTAGCGGCTGAGTCGTTCGGCATTCAATTTTCTGGCCACGCTGGAAAACATCGAGGGATAGCAATACCCTGGCGGCGACATGGCGACAAAAAAGTCCTTCCCCGCCGACGTGATCGCCGCCCCATCGTAAAGCTGCTCCAAGATCGTGGGGCCGAGATCGCGCATTGCCGGAGACACTCCCCACCCCATCGGCACCTGACCTCGTTGAGTACTGCCAAACCATTGCGTCGAGGTGAGGAATCCGTTGTGGAACCACTGGATGTTGTCCCCGTCTGTCCAGATGAACACGATATAATGAACGTTGTTCTCGTTGGTCAGAGTGGAGTGGGTCTTTTGTTGGAGAGGCGACTTCGTCTTGTCGCGCAGCGACGAAAGCAGGGCCAGGTCGTAGCAGAAGTTGGCGGCGTTCAGGAACGTGCTGCGTAGCGACATCTCCGTGGTCATGTTGATTTCATCGAAGTCTGCCCACCCGATCACCGGTGAATCGTCGTCGAGGTCGCGCAGGAAAGACCGACGTAAAGGAGTGCTCGCGCCGTCGTAGAAGGAGACAGCACCGACGGCCGTGGCGTAGTCGTCCAGGCAGCGGTACTGCCCCATCGTCGGGACATTGACCTGCTCTACCGCCAAGTCCCTGTGTGGCCAGGTTAACCACCAATTCGTGTAAATCCATTGATCGTCCTTGGCGCTGCAATCGAAGGCGTTCGTCAGACCGTGGGCGATGGCCGTAGGTTCGAGAATTTTGTCCACAATGATGGCATCGAACTTATAGGAAGCCATCCGCGCCACATCCAGGGAGTCGGGATTCGTGTTCAGGTCGTAAAGAACATATCTGTTGCCGAAGTTGGCCTTGAAGCGATCCACAATGTTCCAGGGAGTCTGCGGATTGACCACGTATGAATACGCGATGCCGCGCCGCGTGGCCAACTGCCGCAGGATGAGTTGATGGTCCGCGTTGGCCTCGATGAAAACCCCATTGGTGTTTCCTTGTTTGAGCAGGAGGCCGGACAGTGAGCCAAGCATCACGACTGTCCGATGGTAGGAGTCGGCGTCGGCGGGCATACCGATGGCGTTTCCCGTGCCCCAAATTGCTGCCACGTAAAGGCGTTTGGGCGCCGTTAATAGCGGGTAATATGTCTGATTGGTTTCATCGTAAGCCCAGGCATTCCAGCTCAACCCAAACCCAAGCAATAGGAGTTCGAGTACCACCAAAGACGATGACAACGTGGGATACGTTTGAGAACCCCTTCTCATGGCTTGAGTTGTTGATACAAATGAATCAGAAAAGCGCGTCGGAAACAATTCCAAAGTCTGCGCGGCAGAGATGACATTGGCTCATTGAGGAGCAAGCCGATGCCGCATGGTTGCCCGTGACTGGCATGATCGTGGCGTGGGCGATTGAGGTCTCGCCCGCCAGCGGTCGGAAGCGAAAAACGTGAACCGCAGAACCGTGATTGACTTGTCACATCCTCTTTACAAGAAAAGGCAGGTGTGGTTTCGTATGATGACTCTAACGGAAGGTGTATATCGGGAGACGCGAGCTATGCAACGACTTCAAGTCGCAACATGTCGAACGAACCCTGTCCGTGGGCGGTCTGGTTTCACGCTCATCGAACTGTTGGTAGTCGTCGGTATCATTGGCATCCTTGGTGGTCTGTTGCTTCCCGCGTTGGCGAAGGCCAAAGACAAAGCGAAAAGTGCCGCCTGCTTGAGCAACGTGAGGCAGATCACGCTCGGCTATCGGACGCACATCGATGATGATCTCGGACAATTAGGCGGCCCGGCGTCGGGTGACTGGTATGCGCAGCAATTCGGGCAGACGAATGCGGGCTGGATTTGTCCCAGCGCGCCCGTCCGGTCACGGCGCGAAAGATTCTCACAGGGCGTCGGGGTCGACTTTGGATCGCCCTTTGGCGGAACGATCAATGCGGCTTGGGGCTTTTCCGTGCCGAACATCGTGATTCCGTTCGTGGATTCTTCGCCTGCACGATGGGTCGGCGGGAGCTATTCCTACAATACAGGGCTCGGCAGCGGCGGGGAGTGGAAAAACGCCTTTTGTTGGAGCGGAGAGTTTCCAACCCAGCCGGAAGATTTTTGTGTAGAGGCTGATATTCGGCAGCCCGCTCTGACGCCGATTATTTCCGATGGGGTGTGGCCTTGGGTTTTGCCCCACGCGACCGACCTCCCTGCGACCGATCTCGTCACAGGGTTCGGGGGCGGCGGCATTTGCTGGATCACGATTCCACGGCATGGTTCTCGGCCTGACGTAATTTCGAGAAACCACCGGCCACGGGATGTGCTGCCTGGCGCAATCGACATGGGATTTTACGATGGCCACGCGGAGCAGGTGCGCTTAGAGCGACTGTGGCAATTTTATTGGCACAAGGATTATCAGCCGCCCGCCAAGCGTCCAGGCCTGCCGTGAGGGTTGACTCAAAAGTGCCTTTCGTCAGGCGACGCGCATTCACCCTGATTGAACTGCTGGTTGTCATCGCCATCATTGCGATTCTTGCGGCGCTGCTGCTGCCGGGCATGGCGCGGGCGAAGGAGAAGGCGAACGGAATCCGGTGCGTCAACAACAGCCGGCAGATCGGTCTGGCGTTCCTCCTCTACGCGGGAGACAACGCCGAGCATTTGCCTGACCTCTATACCAAAGCCTGGACTGGCAGCGATGTGGAGCCTGGCGGCGACTGGTGGTTCCAAACGCTCTCAAAAGGCAAGTATCTGACCGCCAACACGGTCTCCAACGGGGTCTGGCGGTGCCCCGCCGTAAGGGAAAAGGACATCCAGATTATCTTTGGCGCTCGGTGGGAGGGCTACGGCCCCGTGGAAAGCACAATCATTCGGTATGCCTTCCTCAGACCTGGAGGTGTGGATCGTTGGGGTAGTCGTCGGCTCTCGGAAATCACCCGGCCCACGCAAATTTGGTTGATGGGTGACACCGGCATCCCCAAGAACGCCGCCCGCGTTCCCAGCGGGGGCTACCTGACGGAAATCGTGACCTTTCCTCCCGACGCTCGCAATGGATGGACGCTCTGGCGACCTCAGAAGCAACCTGCCTGTCGGCATAACCAGAAAGGAAACGTGACCTTCGTAGACGGCCATGTGGAAACGTGGCGCTACGGGGACTTCCGCCAGAACAAAAATAACATCTTCGCCGAGGACGACCAGCTCTGATGCCGGAGGCATTACGCGCATGGGCTACGATCTGCATATCACGCGACGGAAAGAGTGGATCGAAGAGGGTGATGACATCACCTTCGAGGAGTTCGTCCGCCAGGTTCAGGGCGACGTAGAGTTTCGTTATCCCGGTGAGAACGGCGACGACTACGCAGATTGGCACAGCTCCAAGAGCGGATACGAGTCTTGGCTGGACTGGTCGGACGGACAGATTCACACTAAAAACCCAGAGCCAGAGTTCATTGACAAGATGATAGCTGTTGCACGCGAGCTTCACGCCAAGGTTCAAGGCGATGATGGAGAGGTTTATTTGTCGGCGACGGAGATTCAGAAGCAGGCAGGGGAGCCGACTGCGGTTGCCCCTGCACCACCACGACCGACTTTTGCTTTTTTGCAGTGGCCACTTTGGAAGCAGTTGGTTGCTGCTTTCCTGCTGGGCTGTGTACCATTGGCGCTGAAGCTTTTGATTTTTGGTGGATGACGACCACGCCGTCCGACAGGTGCGCCCGCAACGAAGCCGCGCTATGCGATTGAGTTTATGAGTCACTGGATTTACAACATCAGCTTCGGCGGACGCGCGCTGCCAGCGCCGGTCACACGCTAGTCGCCGATCCGCAGGCTGCCGGTCATCCGCAACGATTCTATCGGGCAGTCTCACCGTAACCCGAATCGTTAGCGGCGGGCTTCGGTGTTTTCGTTGCGGCAATTCCAATCAGCGGCAAAACGTCTCCCGCCACTTCGGTTGGGATGTTGGCGACGGGAGACGGAGCGATTCCGAAGGAGGGGAGACGGGGCCGGAGGAATTAGCGAAGCGACCAAGCCAAGCTCACAACGGAAGCGCCAGGCAACTGCCTCGCTCTCAAGCCGGAACGAGAACGCGCGGAGAAGAGCGAAGCAGCAAGGGCATTGGGGTGCGTGGCGAGGCGGCGCGGAGCGCGTGTTGGTTCCGGCGGACTACCCACAAATTGGATGAAACAGGGCGGCTCAATTACGCTGACCCCGAAGAAGTTCGGATTTGATGAAGAGCAACGTCGTTCGTGACTCGAACCAGCGGTTCCATATCCGCAACAGTCTTTGAACAATTTTTGACTGCCACAAATGCATGGGCCATTAAGGCGAACGGGATGCTGGGCTGCCGGGGAAGCCATTGTGCCGCACCTCCTGCCGATCAACACCGAAGGCCGCCATCTCTCCGTCCCTAATGAGAAGACATTGAATGCGAACGGCGCGAAGGGTGCTTCTGTCTAGCCGTCGATGTTTACCTTTGAAGAACGGTTGGTTTTGGGGCAATAGTCTGATAACTTCCACCACCAACGCCGTCGGCATATGAGCGAATTCAGATTTTCCTGACATTGACTCGGGCCGGCATGCGCAGAGCCCTATGGCCGACCTGACCCAAATCCTGCAAGCAGTCGAACGAGGCGAGGAAAACTCGTCCGAACGCTTACTGCCTCTCGTCTATGAGGAGTTGCGGCGGCTTGCGGCGATAAAGATGTCCCATGAAGCTGAAAATCAAACGTTGCAAGCGACGGCTCTGGTCCATGAGGCGTGGCTTCGCCTCACGACCGACGAGGAAATGGGCTGGCAGAACCGTGGACACTTTTTTGGCGCTGCAGCGGAAGCCATGCGCCGCATACTGATTGAGCGGGCGCGGCGCAAGTCCAGGCTCAAGCACGGCGGAGGTCAGGTGCGCATCGACGTTCAGGAATTGGAACTCGCCGACACGACGCCTGACGAAAAGGTGCTGTTGATCAACGAGGCGTTGGAGCGTCTTCAGGCCGAGGACCCTGAAAAGGCGCGCGTGGTCGTGATGAAATTCTTCGGTGGACTGACCAATCAGGAAGCGGCAGAAAGCCTGAAAGTGACCGAACGGACGGTCGAACGCCATTGGGCCTACGCCAAAGCGTGGTTGTTCAGCGCCGTAAGGCGAGAACTTTGAAACTGGATTGGAGCCAGCAGTTTCAGTGTCGGTTTTTGCCTTCTGGCGGCGCATGTATCAGATGAAGAACCTGTGCCCGTTTCTACGATGAATGACGCCAGACAACAGGAAGAAACGCTTTTCGATGCCGCCCGGAAGTTGACCGATCCGGTCCAGCGCAAGGCGTTCCTCGACGCCGCGTGCGCAGACAACCCTGAACTGCGTCGCCGCCTCCTAGTCCTGTTGTCTGCCGAACCAGACGCCGACAAGTTTTTTGAAGAGAGCGGTGCTGCGTTGAACGCTCCCGGCGACGCAGCAGAATCCCCAGCCGAAAAAGCTGAGCAAGGAGACACCGTCCGAGTGACGCTACCACCCAAAGAACAACCGGGCGCGCGCATCGGTCATTACAAACTGCGTGAGAAGCTTGGTGAAGGCGGGTGTGGCGTTGTCTATGTGGCCGAGCAGGAAGAGCCCGTCCGCCGACGGGTAGCCCTCAAGGTCGTCAAGCTGGGTATGGACACCCGGCAGGTTGTTGCTCGCTTCGAGGCGGAGCGCCAGGCGCTAGCGATGATGGACCATCCAAACATCGCCAAAGTGCTGGACGCCGGCACCACTGAAAACGGACGTCCTTATTTCGTGATGGAATTGGTTCGGGGCATCCGCATCACGGATTATTGCGACCAGAATCACCTCGACACCACCCAGCGACTGGAACTTTTTATCCATATCTGCAACGCCGTACAGCATGCACATCAAAAAGGAATCATCCACCGCGACCTTAAGCCGTCGAACATTCTGGTCACTTTGCACGACGGCGTGCCGGTTCCGAAGGTCATTGACTTCGGCATCGCCAAAGCTACGCAAGGCCGCTTGACCGACGGCACCGTCTATACGGAACTGCACCAGTTCATCGGCACACCCGCTTACATGAGCCCGGAACAGGCGGAGATGAGCGGGCTGGACATCGACACGCGCAGTGACATCTACAGTCTGGGCGTACTCCTCTATGAACTACTGACTGGGGACACCCCGTTTGACGCAAAGGAGCTTCTGAAACAAGGATTGGATGGAATTCGCCGTACGATTCGAGAGATCGAACCGCCTCGCCCCAGCACCCGTCTGGCCACCCTGACGGATGCGCAACGCACCACTGTGGCAAAGGCTCGATCCACGGATTCTGTAAAGCTCCGCTCACAATTGCGCGGGGACCTCGACTGGGTGGTCATGAAGTGTCTGGAGAAGAATCGATCCCGGCGCTACGAGACGGCCAACGGTCTGGCGATGGATTTGAGTCGGTTTCTCCACAACGAACCGGTGGTGGCCCGCCCTCCCAGCTCGGTTTATCGACTGGAGAAACTGATGCGGAGGAACAAGCTTGTCTTTGCGGCGGGAACCATCGTGGTCCTTACGTTGGTCGTGGGCTTGGGGATTGCGACGTGGTCTCTGTTCCGAGAGCAAAGGGCACGTAGAGAAGCGGACGTTCGTCGACAGGAGGCTGAAAAGGCGCGCGCTGATGAAAAGCAGCAACGTTTGCGTGCGGAGGCGCAAGAACTGAGGGCACGGCGCTTCGCGTACGCATCCGATATGAACCTGGTGCAACAGGCCCTGGCGGCGAATAATCTTGGACGCGCGCAGGAAGTGTTGCAACGCAATCGCCCGCAACCGGGTCAAGTCGATTTGCGCGGATGGGAATGGCGTTATCTGTGGCAGCGGTGCCGGGGCGATGCGCTGTTCACACTCCGTAAACGGCCGGATACGCACTTATTTGCCGTCTTTGCCGATTCAGGAAAACTGGTCGCACTCCGGCACGATTACGGAGCCGTTGAGCTTTGGGACATGGCCAGTCATCGGCAAGTCGGGGAATTGCCGGGCTTCGGTTATTGCAGGGCATTGGCTGTTTCCTCGGACGGTACGCTCCTGGCCTACGGCAGTACCAATGCGAATGGTCGGTTCATGGTCGAGTTGTGGAATGTGGCCACGAAAACTGCAGTGGTTCAACTTCAATTGGATGGAGAGGCCATGTCGCTTGCGTTCACCCCGGACGGCAAGAGACTCGCTGTTTATGCCAAGGACCCGATAGTGTTGCTTTGGAATCTGGAGAGGCAGGAAATTATAAGAAAAATCCCGGCAACATCGGAGGCTGGAGAACACAAAGGAGTTGTCTTGTTTTCTAGGGATGGCAAATGGATGGCTATTGGCGGCACAGACGGCCGGGTCCGGCTGTTTGACGCGAACACCTACGAGTTGAAGAGCCGGTTCAGCGCGTCCTCGGAAGGAATCACTGCGCTTGCCTTCTCGCCCGACGGAGCGCTGTTGGCGTCTGGTTCAGGTTACGCAGACACCGCAGTGAAACTTTGGGTGGTCCCGACTGGCGAACACGCCGGTACTCTCACTGGACATGATGCGTGGGTCAGTGGATTGGCGTTTGCGCCGGACGGCAAGACCTTGGCCAGCGCCGATGGCGATCAAACGATTCGACTGTGGGATACTCTGAACCACGAACAGATCTCTCTGCTCCGCGGACATCTGGATGAAGTTCATACGTTGGCGTTTTCCCCTGACGGGCGGAGACTGGTTACCGGCAGCAAGGATGGCGAGGTCTGTATCTGGGATCCAAACCTCAAGCACGCCGACGAAGTTGAGGTTGTCGCGTCCTCCGCGGTGCACCTGGTGAGGTTTTTACCGGACAGCAAATCATTTGTGTCAGTGAACCACGACGGTTCGCTGTCCTTGTGGGACGCGAGGGAATTGAGCGAGAAGGAAAAGATTTCGAAACTTGGATCGGACAACATGAGCTGTGTCATATCACCCGATGGACGGACGATGGCGGTCGGGGACCGTAATGGGAGAATAAAGATATGGGATTTCGTTGCCAGGCGGGAAGTAACAGCGTTTAAGGGCCATGATGCTGCCGTCTCGCCTTGGAGATTCCTTGCTCGTGGTAAGGTTTTGCTCTCCGGCGATTCCACATCCGTGGTCAAACGGTGGGAGGTGGGTTCGTGGCGGGAGATTGTGTCGTGGCAGATAGACCCTAATCTCAGTGCGGTGACCGTCAGTCCTGACGAACGTCTCCTGGTCGCAGGACTTCCCAGTGGAACGATCAAGATGTGGAGCGCTATCGATGGACGCGAGTTGGCGTCTTTTTCAGGCCATGTCGGCGTTGTCACTGTGGTTGTCTTCACGCCCGACGGCAGGTTGTTGGCAACCGGCGGTCTGGATGGCCTGGCAAAGCTTTGGGACCCCGGCACGCGCAAGGAACGGGCTGTGTTGAAAGGTCATTTGCTCGGTATCCATTCAATTGGATTTTCTCCCGACGGACAACGGTTGGCCACAGGCAGCAACGCAAAGGAAGCCATCAAAGTGTGGGACCTCTCGACGGGTCAGGAATTATTGAATCTGAAAGGCCAGGGCGCGCAGTTTAGACAAACGGTTTTTTCTCCTGACGGCAATCTGCTGGTGTCGTTCAATGACCAAGATAAGCTCCACGTCTGGCGCGCCCCTCCACTGATGGAAATCGACGCAATCGAAATGGCCGACGCGAAATCAAACTAAGGTCGGGTTTGCTGGCCTTTACGAACATCTCAATATTTGCTGGGGAAACCATGCGACGATCCTCAGGCCGGACGCGTGGAGGACCATTAAGGTGATATTCGTTGTCGGGTTTTGGTCCTGGACGACGCATGTATGAGGTGAAGAATTCATGACTACTCTGATTCTGAATGACACGAGATCGAAATAACTGAACTTACTTTTGGAGGTAACAGATGAAGTCCCAATCCCTGATCACCGTGTTGATGCTGACGCTCCCATTGACCGGCCTGAGCCAATCACCCGGCACCAAACTATGGGAATTCACTGCGGGCGGCGCCATCGGGTCTTCACCGGCAATCGCGGCGGACGGCTCGATCTATTTTGGTTCTGACGCGAAAAAACTCTATGCTGTGGACCCTGACGGCACAAAGAAGTGGGAATTCACCGCGGGCGCGGAAATCCGGTCGGCACCGGCGATTGGCCCGGATGGCACGCTGTATTTTGGCGCCGCCGACAACAAGCTTTACGCGGTCAACGCAGACGGCACGGCGCGCTGGTCGTTCCCAGCGGGGGGCACCGTGGAGACGTCGCCGGCTCTCGGCACGAACGGAACGATTTACTTTAGCAGCGGCGGAGGCAACTTGTACGCTCTCAGTCCTGGCGGAACAAAGCTGTGGGAGTTCAACGCTGGCGTGACATTTCGGTGCTCACCTGTGGTTGGTCCGGATGGGACGATTTACGCGGGATCCAATGACAAGGTGCTCTACGCGATAAGGCCGGACGGCACGCAGAAGTGGAGTGTCGGATTCAACGCGTTGGTGGCCGGACTGGCTATCGGCTCGGACGGCGCGATCTACGCGACCACAGGCTTCGGTGAAGCCAGGCTATACGCGATCAATCCCGACGGCACGACGCGTTGGTCGTTTCAGGCTGGCAGCTACATTTTTGCGTCACCAGCGGTTGGGTCGGACGGCACGATCTATTTTGGATGCTTCGATCAGAACCTTTATGCCGTGAACTCGAACGGCTCGCAAATGTGGAAGTTTGCCGTTGGTAACTCCATCGAATCAACGCCAGCGATTGCAAGTGATGGCACTGTGTATTTTGGCTGTAGCGATCAGAAGCTTTATGCCCTGGATAGCGCAGGGACGAAGTTGTGGGATTTCGCCGCCGGGGGCGCGGTCATCTGTTCACCGGTAATTCGCGAAGACGGCTCGGTCTGCATCGGCGCTTTTAATTCCAAATTCTACGCGGTGGCCGGCAGCAGTGGCCTGGCGGAAGCTGCCTGGCCGATGTTTCATCGCGATCCACACCACACGGGGAACATCGGACTTGCCCTGTCGCCGCACGTTCGTTTGACCAGCCCGACGAATGGCGCGGTTTTCTTTCCCGGACAGCCGATTTCGATCACTGCCGCGGCCGCCGCTTTTGGAACGACGATCTCGCAAGTCAATTTCTTTCAGGGCGCGAACCTGATCGGCACCGCGACGAACCTCCCTTACAGCCTCACATGGTCGAATGCGCCGGTGGGCAGTTACACGCTCACGGCGCGAGCTACGGACGCGCTTGGTGGCGCGTCGACATCGGCACGGATTGTCATTTCTGTCGAAACTCGACTCACGGTCAGCCTGACCAGCCCAACCAACGGTTCCGAAATATTCCTGCCGACCAACCTTACGCTCACCGCTGACGTGAGCGACCCGGATGCGACCGTGACCAAAGTCGAATTCTTCGCCAGCACCAACAAACTTGGCGAGGCGACGGCTGTGCCTTACAACTTTGTCTGGACAAATCCTCCCGCCGGTCAACAGGTCCTAACCGCCCAAGCGACCGATACGCTGGGCGGAGCCAAGGATTCCGGGCCTGTCAACGTCACTGTATATGCGACGAATGCCGTGGTCGCCCGAAACGACGCTTACGTTACTGCTGAGGACACGCCACTGAACGTGGCTGTGCCGGGGGTATTGGCGAATGACACAAACCGCAATCCGACTCCGGCTAACGCGGTGCTGGTGAGCGGCGCGGCGCACGGCACTTTGAATCTCAAGGCTGACGGTTCCTTCCTCTACACGCCGGATACGAACTATAACGGGACAGACTCGTTCAGTTATCAGGCGGTCTCCGGTAGCGTCACTAGCGCGCCCGCGACGGTGCAGGTCGTGGTGACACCGGTCAATGACGCTCCAGTGGCCCAGGCCGCAACGATTACGCTAAATGAGGACACGCAGGCCAGCTTTAACTTGACCGGCACGGACGCCGATGGTGACCCGCTCACGTTTCACATCCTCACCCAGCCACTGCATGGCAACCTGAATCTCAACGGCCAGAGCGGCAACTCGATGGCGGTCATCTACGTGCCGTTTCCGAATTACAACGGGTCGGACAGTTTCAGTTTCTCTGTCAATGACGGAGCTATAGAGTCCACTGCCGCCACGGTGAGCCTGCTTATCAGTCCGGTGTCCGACGCACCGTTCGCCAACAACGATGAGTACTCGGTCGCGCAAAATGGTTCGTTGAATGTGTCCGCCGCACTGGGTGTTCTGGCCAATGATTACGACGGAGACGGTCAACCGCTGACGGCCAATCTCGTGACCGGCCCGACCAACGGTGTGCTCATCCTTACCACTGACGGTTCGTTCAGCTATACTCCAAATGCCGGCTTCATGGGTTACGATCACTTCGCTTACGCAGCCAATGACGGCGCTCAAACCGGCAACACCGCGACGGTGACGCTCGCTGTCGGGAATGAACAGTGGGACAACCGGTTCAACTATTCCCGCTTCAATCAACTGGTCCGCGCGATTGCGGTGGCGACGAACGGTGATGTCTACGCCGGCGGCACGCTGTCCCGCTCACTTGGCTACGGTGGTATCGCGCGATGGAATGGCCGCATTTGGCTGCCGCTGGGCAATCGCCCGAGCAACGGTGTAGGCGGAAATGTGAACGCAATGGTCTGGCAGGGGAGCGATCTCTGCGTCGGCGGTGCGTTTATTGATGCGGGCGGACGGCCAGCGATGTCTCTGGCCAGATGGAACGGACAGGTTTGGTCGAACATTGGCGGAGGTGTGGGCGGTCCGGTCAACGCGCTTGCCGTAAGCGGCAATTCGCTCTATGTCGGCGGACAATTCAACTCAGCAGGCAACCAGAGCGTTGCCAATATTGCCCGGTGGGACGGCACAAACTGGTTCAACCTTGGCGTCGGAGTTGATGGCGAAGTGCACGCGATAGCCGTGGGAACCAATGGTGACGTTTATGTGGGAGGTGCGTTCACCAACGCGGGCGGCATCACCGTCAACCGGATCGCTCGCTGGAACGGCAGCGCATGGACGTCCCTGGACTCAGGCGTGAGTGGTCCCGTGAACGCGCTCGTTGTGCAGGGAACCAATCTCTACGCTGCCGGCGGCTTTACCAACTCCGGCGGCATAACGGCGACGAACGTTGCGCGCTGGGACGGCGTTCAGTGGTCCGCGCTCGGCAACGGAGTGCCCGGAGATTATATCGGTGCGCTGGTACTGAAAGACGGAGAATTGTATGCGGGCCAGGGCAACGATCAACAGGGCAACTTTACGCCGGTCCAAATCTTCAAATGGAACGGGACGAACTGGTCCGCACTCCCGCAAAGCCTGAGCGCGGAACAATATTCCCGCGTGCTGGCGCTGGCGTTCAGAGGTAGTGACCTCATCGCGGGCGGCGGCTTCACAAGCGCGGGCGGAGCAATCGTCGATTACATTGCGTCCTGGGACGGCCAGAACTGGCACGCGCTGCACAACGGCATCCCGAACGGCAGCGTTTGGGCGGTCGCGCCGCAGGGTACGAACGTTTACCTCGGCGGTGATTTTACCTCCTTCGCCGGGACGCCGATGAACCGCATCGTCCGATGGGACGGGACCAACTGGTGGTCGCTCGGAAACGGCACGAACAGCGGTGTGAACCAAACCGTGTACGCCATGGCCGCGGCTTCGTCGGGCGTGGTTTATGTCGCGGGAGACTTCACCCAAGCGGGTGCCGTCGCGGCCAATCGGATCGCCCGCTGGGATGGGAACAACTGGTCACCGCTGGGTATCGGGCCGACGAACGGCCTCGGCGGCACCGTGCGCGCGCTGGTGATGAGCGATGCCGGTGAACTGTTTGCTGGCGGCCGTTTCACGAGCGCCGGAGGACTTGCGGCCAAGAACATAGCCAAATGGAATGGGCAGTCGTGGTCCGCGCTCGGCGAGGGCATTGATGGCGACGTGCTGGCGCTGGCGACGAGCGGGACGGACCTTTACGCAGGCGGCGGTTTCTTCACTGCCAGCGGCCTCACCGTCAATAACATCGCCCGGTGGGACGGCATCAAATGGAACCCGGTTGGCGCGGGCATCACGGCGCCCGGTCCAAGCGTGGTAGTTTATTCGCTCGCCGTGCGCGGCACGGAACTGTTTGCAGGTACTGAGATCGGCACGTCGGGCGGTCAGTCGATGCCGTATCTCGTGCGCTGGGACGGCGCCAATTGGTCGCCCATCGCCAGCACGTTGGATATGGCGGGACACATCCTGACCATTCGCGCTCTGCAAATGGTCGGTCGTGATCTTTATGCGGGCGGCTTGTTCTCGCGCATCGACACTCTTCAAACGTTTTCTCTGGCACGTTGGGACGGGGCGAATTGGTTTGCGCTCGGCACCGGCATCGAGGGAAACGACCCTTATGTAAATGCTCTGGCGCTGCGCGACAACGAACTGTTGGTGGGTGGATCGTTCACGGAGGCCGGAACAAAATCGTCCACGCGCTTCGCTCGTTGGTTGCTTACGAACGCACCACCAGTCATCCAGCTTGTCAGCCCCGCACCGGGCGCGGTCTTCACCGTCGGCGATAACATCTCGCTCGCCGCGAATGCGACCGACCCTGATGGCACGGTGACTCGCGTGGATTTCTATGCCGGCGCGACGTTGCTGGGCTCGCGGACGAGTGCGCCGTTCTCGCTCACGTGGAGCAACGTGTTTACAGGCGATTATCTCGTATTCGCCACGGCGACCGACAACCGCGGCGAAATAACCACTTCCGCGCCGCTCGCAGTTCGTGTGGTGCCGCCTGCCGGCGACATCCCGCCCACCATTTCCATCGTGAGTCCAACGAATGGCGCCGTGTTCACAGCCGGTCAAACCGTGGGAATAACGGCCAACGCGACGGACAACGACGGCTCAATCCGCCAGGTGGCGTTTTACGAAGGCAGCAATTTGATCGGGATCGTAACAAACAGTCCTTACACGATCGCATGGAGCAGGGCGGTTGCGGGGAACTACACGCTCACCGCTCTGGCGATGGATAATCTGGGCGCGACAAATTCAGCGGCGATTCAGACTACCTTGCAGCATCCACCAGAAGTTTTTGTTGCCAGTCCAAGTGAGGGAGACCGATACACGATTCCAGTCAACGTCCGCCTCATGGCGGACGCACGCGATTTCGAAGGCCCTGTCAGCCGTGTGGACTTCTACACAAACGGTGTTTTCCTCGCTAGCGCGAATCAGTTCAGTTCTCCAGATTTCAGTTACACCTGGACCAATGCCCCTGTCGGCAACTACACCCTGACCGCCGTGGCGATTGACGCCTTCGGAGCCGCAACGACATCGGCGCCAGTGCATTTTTCGGTCGAGACACCCAATGCGCTTGCACAAGTCCGGATTCTCAGTCCGGCGGCTGGCGCCATTTACTCCGCGCCGACAAACATCGTGGTGGTGGTGGACGCCTCCGACCCGGACGGAAGCATTCAGCAAGTCCAACTGTATTCGTACGATTTTCTGTTGGGCACGTTGACCAATCAGCCGTTCGTTTTCGTTGTGCGCAACCTCACCGAGTCAACCTATTGCCTCAACGCCCGCGCTCTGGACAATCGAGGAGGGACCGGCGTTTCCAGCCAGGTATGTGTCACAGTCACTAACGATCCGACTCGGATGCCCAAATACAACATTATTGATCTGGGGGCCTTGGTCGGTCCGGAGAGCCGGGCGAACGGTATCAACGACGACGGAGTGGTAGTTGGTGACGGAAAGACCCCCGACTACCGGCAACGCGCTTTCATCTACCGAAATGGGGCGGTGCAGATACTGCCTTTGCTCGGTGGCGAAGGTCTGGGTGGCGCCGGCGGTGCTCTGGCGATTAACGATCCCGGGTTGATCACCGGCTACGCCGCCGATGGCAGCGGCTACCCGCACGCGTTCCTTTATGACGGCACGAATTTGGTCAATCTCGGCACGCTCGGAGGGCGACAAAGTTTCGGCAGAGCCATCAGCGCATCCGGCCAGATTGTGGGAGAGGCCGAGGATGGCAACAACCAGACACGGGCATTCCTGTTCAGCAATGGAGTCATGACCAACCTTGATTCTTTCGGTGGCTCCGAAAGTAGAGCACGCGGTATCAACGATTCCGGGCAGGTCGTTGGCGCCGCCCGCTTACCTTCGAGTAAAACCAGAGGGTTTGTCTATAACCCCAACACCGGCATGACAACACTGGGAACTCTCGGAGGAGATAATAGCCAGGCTCTGGCCATCAATAACTCCGGGCAGATCGTTGGTGACGCATCAACTGCCGACGAACACACCCACGCCTTTCTGTATCTACAGGGCTTCCTGGTCGATCTGGGAACATTCGGCGGCTTCAACAGCATTGCCGCCGACATTAGCGAACGCGGCCAGATTGTCGGCTGGGCAGAAGACGTCCATCTGAGGTCGCACGCGTTTCTGTGGCATAATTGCGTCCTTTATGACCTCAACCAGCTCATGCCGCCCGGCTCCGATTGGGTCTTAACTCAAGCCAACGCCATCAATGACTCGGGCCAAATCGTCGGCTTCGGCAAGAAGGGACTGGTTGATCAGAACGACCGTGCGTTCCTGTTGACTCTGGCTCAGGACAGTCCGCAACGGCCGGAAGACAATCAATTGATCAGCTTCAAGAACGGACATTTTGACTTCTGCGTGCCCGTTCCCTTGGGTTCACCCTTCGTGGTGGAGGCCTCCACTAACCTGGTAAATTGGATTCCGGTTTCCACAAATTACAACCGAAGTGGCTTGGTCGATTTTGACGATCCGCAAGCTGGCGGTTTCTCCACACGGTTTTACCGTGCCGTTCCTCTACCATGAAGGATCCGCAAGACAAAATTCATTTGATGGCATAAAAGAGCAATGGCAGAGGTTGCCCTATCCAGCAGTTGACTAAAGGCCCGGATTGGCGCCTGACAGCGTCTTTATCCAGGCATCTGTGTCGAGGTGATGGTCACCTTTGCTTCGGTTGGGATGTTGGCGACGGGGAGACGGAGCGATTCCGAAGGAGGGAAAGAGGGCCGGAAGAAGTGGCGGAGCGACAGAGCCAAGCTGCCCAACGGAAGCGCACGCTTCTGCGTCGTTCTCAAGCCGGAACGAGCACGCGCGGAGCAGAGCAAGCAGCACGGGCGTCGGGGTGCGTGGCGACGCGGCGCGGAGCGCGTGTTGGTTCCGGCGGATCGCGCAAATCCGGGTAAAGAGCTTTCGCAATTCGCGCAATCAGCAGGTCAATTTCGATGCCGGTGATCCCGACCTTCGCCGCAAGCCTTGTTGGTAGTTGTGTGGGCATGATTCAGCGGAAAGAGCCGCTGGCAATCGAAGAAACAACAACGTTGTGCTTGAGCGGGCCGAGGGCCGGGCGGACGTTTTGCAAATCGGAGGCGGTTAAGCCGATCATTCCTCTTGGATTGCCAACCAGGTTGTGGCCCAAGCTCTGGAAGCTCCCGGCTGCATCAGGAGAAATTCTGCAAGCGCAGTTTTCGGGGCGATCGGGGCGAAGACCTGGACACTTTCCCCTCGACGGAGGCCCGAAAAATTGATATGCTACCGACCATGAACGAATCCGCCCAGTCAGCGCGCCGTTGCCGCGATCAGAAGCGGGTCGTGAATCTTGACTCCAGTGTCGGTGGTCCGAATTGTCAGTAATCCTTTAGATTTCGCTGCGGAGACGGTATCATTCTCCGATTTGCAATTCGAATTTGCAGACCACAGAGGAGGAAGTTAGCGCAATTTGACTCTACGTAGCCAATTCTTGTATGCTCCAATTACATCCACCGGGTCTTTTCAGAGTGCGCTCGGGATTTCTGGTGATTGCGATGACGTTGCTCACGTGGAGTCACACCGCACAATCGGGGACACCTGGAGGGCTATCCGCACGGCCTGGTGACCGAAAAATCGAACTCTCTTGGTCTTACGTGGACGCGCCCGTAACATGGAACGTCAAACGTTCCTTGAGTGACTCCGGACCCTACAGCCTCATCTCCAGTCTTAGGACCAACGCCTTCAGTGACACGAGCGTTAGCAACGGAATCCCGTACTACTACGTCGTATCCGAAGTGAGCGAATTGGGCGAGAGTTCCGATTCGCCGCAAGTCGTCGGAGTGCCATCAGGCGGAATGCCGACGCCGTTTCAGACGCAGGATTTTGTTAGCAACGGCCTCGCCGGTGGTGCTGGATATGTGGAAGGCACCTACACGCTTTCGGGTTCTGGAGCGTTACGCTCTGTATTCCAAACAGTTTCGGGCGGCGGTGTGTCTGCACGGCTTGTTGGCATGCAGAGCGCAGATGCTTCGGCGGAAGCTGGGCTGGTGCTTAGCGCGGGCACTACTGCGGGCGCGATCGGCGCATCGGTGTCATTCGCCGCTCCCGACACGGTTTATTTTCGGTGGTACGGTCCGGAGTTCGGAGGGCTATCGTGGAAAACGACTTCACTCAAAGGTGTTACTCTTCCGGTGTTCCTGCGACTGAGACGCACCAGTGGCGGTACGATATATGCCGGTGTCAGCAGCGATGGCAACTTTTGGGCCGAATTGCCAAATGGGGGAAAGGTCCCCTTCGGAACGAATTACTACGTTCGAGGAATTCTAGCCAGAACCTACAGCGCGAGTTCTCTTACCACGGCCACTTTCGACCACTTGGATCCGAGCCCGCTGGCTGTTGTCCCCTCTCCATCGGGCCTGGTTGCGCTTCCAGGAAACGGCCAAGTTATGCTCACTTGGCTCCCGGCGTTGGGTGCGACAAACTACAATATCAAACGGACTACGGTCAGTGGGGCATCCTATTCCATCATTGGTTCCTCGGATCAGGTAACATTTACCGATCGGACTGTGAACAACGGGACCGAGTACTTCTATGTTGTGTCTGCGCTTAGCGGCGGAGGTGAGAGCGCCGATTGCCAGGAGGTCAGTGCGATCCCACAGACTCCACCGACCCTTGCGACCAGCCTATCGGAGGGCGGAGATCGGATAACCATCTCCTGGCCAGACCTTGGCCAGAACATGGCGCTCTATCATGCGGTGGGATTGGACACGCTCAGTCAGTGGATGCTGGTGATGCCGGTTGCGAACAGCAGCAATGGCATGTTCAGCGTGGACTTCCCGACCACCAATAATCTCCAAGAGTACTTCCGTCTCCAAGGTCCTTAGAGAGAACTTGTGATCACGGGGGTGGACTCCAGGGGGAAAATTATCGAGCGACGCTGGCCGGACGGTTACACAAAGTCCAGGCAGGGACCGTTGACGATCAATTCGGGCATAAACCTCACCTTTCGTTCACTCCGCTCCCGTCATTGGAAGCAGAAAACGCGGCACTAGAACCGGATGCCCCAATTTCGCGATTCTTGAGGGAGCGAAGTTGTGGCGAGCACACCGGCGCGCTAAGGGAAGTAGCGGAGCGACCGAGCCAAATCCCAGCGGAAGCACCACGCAACTGAGTCGTTCACAAGCCGGAACCGAGCACGCGCGGAGAAGAACAAGCAGCACGGGCGTCGGGGTGCGTGGCGACGCGGTACGGCGCGCGTGTTGGTTCCGGTGGCTTCAGGCTTTTGCCGGAACTTGTGGGAATTCGCCACTTGGTTCAGATCAGAATAGGTTCTTCCGTGCGAATGCACCATTGAAGCGCGGACCAGCCTGAATCGAGCGGCAGGACGAGGGGTGGCGGGGAACGTGCGTGAGATTCGGGCGGGTCGGCGCTTCCCGGGGCCGCGACACGAGAACGCTGGAGCGCATAGTGAAGGCGTTTTGGTGTCGCGGCGGGGAAATCTTTGGGCAAATTATTTTGCCGTAGTCTTGGACTTTTGCGTTAGCTTCTCGGTTTCTTTCTTCATCTGCTGAATTTGTTTCTCCTTACGGCCACTGGTGAAAAAGATGAAACCGGACTTTCGGTCGCCATCGGGTCGCATTTCTGCGCTATCAGCGCCTTCGACAACGAGAGCAAAATTCCCGGGATTGGTGACGCCGTAACTTTCGGTTCGGACAACGCGGACTGGCACGCCCGCAATGGCCAATTGCCGAAACGCCTCTTGATTGTAATTCATGAGCTGCTCGGCGGCGATGATCTTCTCGGCGACCTTTTCCTCGTAGTAATTTTTGAATTTCGCGTAGATAGCAGCGGTTGCTAGGACGGTGAGGGTCAACGCGAATGCCAGGCTGCTCAACCATGCCGTTTTCCAAATCTGTTCCGGCCAGACGTGGCCGGCTTCGGCGGCTGCATCTCGAATTCGCGTTAGAGTTGGCAGGACCTGCTTGGCCAGTTCTTCGGAACGACTGACAAAGGGGGAAATAATCTCGTGATGGATGCCCGTCTCCAGCGTCCTTTGCACACCTGCAACGATGGCTTTCGTGTCAACTTGAGCGCCAATGTTTTTCAGAACCGCCTCGAAGCGGCCGATGATTTCGTTGCACTTGGCCTGGGTTGTCCGGCAGAGTTCATCCGTCCTTTCCGCGTGGTTGGTGATGTTGAGATTGCGCTTGTCGATGGCCTGAGCGAGCAAATTGATTTCATCCCGCAGTTTGGCGAGTTTCGCATGGGTGCTCTGATTGGCTTCAACGACCGCCTGCGGCACGCGCTCGGCGTAATGAGCGTAAACGTCCAGCACAAGGAAAAGCTGGGTGAAAAACTGCGTGCTGTCGCCTTCGGCGAAGCGGGAATAAACCTGCCGGGCCAGTTCCCGCTTTTCGGCGGGATACCTGGCCAACAGTTCCTCAAAGAGATCTGGTGTCAGCATAACGGGTCGCCTTTCATCCGATGAGATTCACCTTCGCGCCGCGTTTGATGGTCGCTGGTTCGCCGATTGGCGGCCCGGCGGCTTTGGGTTTGATGTTCGCGGCTAGATCGGCGGGCAGCAGTTTCGCCGCGACAAGGTCGTACTGTGCGAACAAGGTGCAAAGCCAATCCTGCAACACGCCTCGCGCCATAATGTCCAAACCAAGCGCGTCGTTGCCGACTGCTTCATTGAACGGAATACCGCGTTGCTGGTCCGTCTCCAATTTGGCGAGCCGCAGTTTCACGAATTCAGACAACACCGGCAGCGTGACGCTGCCCGCGTGAAGACTCAAAAGCTCCTTTTCGAGTTCGCTTCCGTCGAACATCCGCGTCTTGGGAGCACGGCCCGGATTGCGGACAATCACGTAATCCACTTCGTTGCCGCAGAAGCGGCAGACCACATCAATGTTCATCATCACGTCCAAGTCATCGAGCGGAAACACCATCACCGTGATGCCGATGCTTTGAGCCTTCGCAATGTCGAAAAAGTGAGTGGCGCGAAGTGCCTTCATCACTTGACCGTCCAGGTGCGCCCGCGGATCAACGAGCGTTACCGGCGTGGCGGTCGTTTTGCGCAGAATGGAAAAGAGTTCGTCCAAGTCTTCGGCTTGGCCGTTCAGTGGAATGAGTTTCGTCTGGCCGGGGAACAATCGGGACAGCGTTTTGTTGTCACCGTCGAGGTCGAATCCCTGCCAGTGAATCCCGCGTTCATTGAGCCAGCAGGCCCGCCCCGCAGCCTCGATACTTTTGCCCACGTTACCTTTTGCCTGAATGGGCAGAATCAGTCTGTGTTTTGTTGTTGTCATACGTTTTAGTCCTCAATGTTGAACCTGTATTTCTTCGGTCCGGTTTTAGATTGTGTTGTTGTTTGTGAAATGGAGAACGGGATGTTCTCCAAGGTGTCAGGAATCGCGGCGGTGGGCGTACCGGCATTGCGTGGTCGGCGTGCGATTGCTCGCTCGCAAAAACGGTAAACGGCAGGGAACGTAACCGCGACGCCATGCTCGTTGAGCCACTTGGCAATCTGGCGATAAGTCCAATGCTTTCGCCGTAGTGTGAAAATGGCTTCGCGGTGCGGCTCCAGTTTGCTGCGCGTTCGGCGCTCCGGCTCGGCTTCGGCTGAGGTTTGCAAATTCATACTCGTTTCAGCCCCGATAATTCTGGCGGACACAGTTGCGCAACCGTTGCGTAACTGTTAAGCAACGCCGCGCCCGGCGACGCGTCCCTCAAGCTGTGCTTAGGGAAGATGTCTGACAGAATTGTTCGGATTGTGACGTGTCTCATACGCTGTGTGTCGTCGTGCATTCACATTAACCGGATAGGAAAAGTTTGGCTTACCGAGTAGTGGGAGCATTAACACCGGTAAACGCGGATAGTGCCGCCAAGGGGGTGCAATCAAGGAAATTTCGCTTACGGTGACGGCATGCTTAGAGTGATTGCCAGTCGGAGCGCGAGGGATGCAAAGGAGTATTACGGACAATCATTGAAGCGGGAGGATTACTACACCGAGGGCCAGGAAATCACGGGAGAGTGGCAGGGTGTGGCAGCGGAGAAATTGGGATTGTCGGGACTGGTGACACAATCGGCATTTGAAGCATTGTGTGAGAACAGGAGGCCGGGTACCGCTGAACGGCTGACGCAGCGGAACAAGGGCAATCGAATCGTCGGATATGACTTCAATTTCCATTGTCCAAAGTCGGTTTCCGTGGTTTACGAGTTCACGCGGGATGAGCGCATTCTGGAGGCGTTCAAACATTCGGTGAACCAGACGATGCGGGAGATCGAGGGGGAAATTAAGACGCGGGTGCGGACGAAAGGGGCGAACGAGAACCGGGTAACGGGCAACATGGTTTGGACGGAGTTCGTTCACTTCACAGCGAGACCGGTGAAGGGCCTTCCTGATCCGCATTTGCACGCGCATTGTTATGCCTTCAATTCGACGTGGGATGGGGCGGAGAAGAAATGGAAGGCGGGTCAGTTCCGGGACTTGAAAGCTGACGCGCCCTATTTTGAAGCGGCGTTCCATGCTCGGTTGGCCCGACAATTGGCGGAAACGGGTTATCGAGTCGAGCGGACGGCCAAAGGGTGGGAGCTTGCCGGGGTGCCGCAACGGGTCCTGGATGAGTTTTCCAGGCGGACCGAGCAAATCGAACAGAAGGCGATGGAGTTGGGAATCACGGGAACGAAAACAGAAGCGGCTTTCCATATCGGAACTGCGGGAGTTGTGGGGGAAACGAGTCTCGTCGGATGAACGGATGGCCATACAGAACGCGGTCCGGATTATGGTATCTGATCCAACGCGGGTCACAGAAATGAAAGCGATGGATTTTGCGATCGGTCACTGTTATGAACGCGCCTCGCTGGTCACGGACAAGGAACTGCTCCGGCAGGCGCTTCGCTACGGTGTGGGCGACGTAAACGTGGACCAGGTCAAACGCCAGCTTCTGCGGGATGAATTCATCAAGGAAGAAGTCAACGGGCATCAATGGTTCACGACGAATCAGGTGCTGGCTGAGGAAAGGCGGCTCATTGATTTTGTCCAGACCGGGCGCGGGAAGTTCAAGCCGATCACGGCGGCGGCATACCAGTTCCAGAACCAGGTGCTTTCGGAGGAACAGTGCGAAGCGGTCCTCCACGTCTTGCATAGCACGGATCGGGTGACGGCCATTCGGGGAGGCGCAGGCACGGGCAAAACCACGATGATGAAGGAGGCGGTTGCCGCGATTGAACGATGCGGACAGAAAGTGTTCACCTTCGCGCCGTCGGCGGAAGCATCGCGCGGAGTGCTCCGGTCAGATGCCGGGTTCATTAACGCGGAGACCGTGGAAGCCCTGTTGCAAAGCTCAAAACTGCAGGAGCAAGTTGGCGGGCACGTAATATGGATTGATGAAGCGGGGTTGTTGGGTACTCGCGCGCTGGCGCGTGTTGCCGCGCTCGCCGAGAAACAAGGCTGCCGGATCATCCTTTCAGGGGATACCGCCCAGCATCGGGCAGTGGAGCGCGGCGACGCGCTGCGCCTGTTGGAAAAGCACGCGGGATTGCAGGCCGCTGAATTGCGCGAAATCCGACGCCAGAAAGCCGATTTCCACCAGGCCGTCATTGCCGACTTGCGGGCGGGGGATTTGGAACACGCCTTTACGCGGTTGGAGAAGCTGGGAATGTTTCGAGAGCTGGCGGCGGACCGGCGGCACGAGGCGTTGGCGGCGGATTACGTGGCCGCTGTGAAGGCTGGCAAATCGGCTCTGGTCATCTCGCCCACTCACGCCGAAGGCGAGCGAGTCACCGCGCAAATCCGAACCAAGTTGAAAGCGTCAGAAAAGCTGGCTGCTCAGGAACGGAAGTTCCTTCAACTCAAAAGGCTGCCGTGGACGGAGGCGCAACGCGGCGATCCCCGGAATTATCATGCCGGCCTGACCGTTCAGTTTCATCAAAACGTTCTCGGTTTCCGGCGTGGTGAGCGAATCGCCGTGACGGGACAGGACGAGGATCGGCGCGTCTTGGTAAAACGCCAGAATGATGAAACCGCGATTCTTCCTCTGGACAACTCAGGTCGGTTTCAAGTCTATGAATCCGGGCAAATTGGGTTGGCTCCGGGTGACATGATTCGGATCACCCAGAACGGTTTCACGAAAGACAGGCGGCGGCTCAACAACGGCGATTTGAAAAAGGTCAAAGGGTTCACCCGAGACGGCGACATCAAACTCGGCAACGGCTGGGTTATACCCAAGGATTTCGGCCATCTGACGCACGGCTACTGTCTCACGTCTTACAGTGCGCAGAGCAAGGGCGTTGACTGTGTTTTCATTGCAGAAAGTTCCGAATCATTCCGGGCGGCTGACCGGGAGCAGTTTTACGTCTCGGCGAGTCGCTTCAAGGAAGCTCTTACGATTTACACCGATGACAAACGGGAATTGCTGGCGGCGGTGTCAAAATCCTCCGAACGGCCTTCGGCCACGGATCTGATCGCGAGGCAGCTTTCCGAGACGTCCGGGCTGCCAGGAAAGGACAAGAGGGGTGGCCCACCGATTCCCGAGGCAGGAATCGAAGACGTTCCAAAAGAAAAGGGGGATCAGAAGCCGAAAACAATTCATTTTCACAGGAGGCATTTGATTCACAGGCGCATCACACAATCGCGGTCCAACAGAATCACGACGTAATACTCGTGATTTGCGATTGCCATAACGCCTCCGCTCCGAGGTTCTGGTGACCGGCCGCTCCGTTGCCGAGGCATGTTTTCATTTCTGGTCAAACTCTGTTTCCCATTGTTTCAAAGTGTCGATCATTCTGCCGAAGTCCGGTGGTTCGCCAAAGAACATTTGCTGCATCTTCGCGTAATCCTCCTGCAATGCTTTCAATCGATGCTCCGGCGGCGCGACCCGCAACGTGCCGTTGACCGCATCGCCATAGCTGGCCCAGGACGACCTGAAAAACAGGGCTTTGTGCTCGGCCACTCGCGCCAGGTAGCTCCAACTTTGCGGCTGCTGACTTTGACACCCCCTTGCGAATCAAATCGTAGAAGTCGCAGTAGTGCCGTGAGAACCGATCCGGGATTGCCTTGTCCGGCGGACGGTGAAATTCCGCGTGCAGAATCGTTGCCTTCTCCCAAAACGTCCGTTCCACCGACAAGACTCTCACCGCGCAACTCGCCTCGCGAAATCCCTGCGGAAATGCCTCCGCTACAAACGGCGTGATAGTCTTTGTCTCACACGGCCAGTGGTCCGCTCGTGCGCCCATTTCAATCTTCACGGACCGTCGAATGTGGCTGGTCGCGTCTGGCGAAAAACTCGTCGGATAGTCGAATAACAAAGTCTGGTTGTCCGGGTCATCATCGTCTGAACGCAGCGACCACTTCTCGTCGCGGCGAACCATCGATTTGATGACCGCTTCCAGTGCCGGGAGCAATTCAGTGGCGATCTTCTGCTGACAGGCAACCTTGAGCGCTTCAATGCTTCGCTGTTTCTCCTTGTTGCTCGCGCCCGCCTCCGGCTCGTTCGTTCCGCCGAAACCGAGAAAGCCTCGGTCAATAGAGACGTCAATGTCCTCCGAGAACCGCTCGATCACCTTGAACACTTTGGAGAGCGACGTGCCGCCCTTGAAAATCAGATGCTCGCCAATTACCGGCAGTTGGAACAACTCCTTCAATGTCCAACAGACCCAGAAGTCCTTTTCGACGATCTGCGCCTGTATGTTGCGCGGCGTGGCTGTTCCCTCGAAGAAAATCTTCGTTCCTCCGGGTTCAGTTTTACAAAATCGTCCATGCTTCACGACTTGGTGGCCAGGCGCCGCATGATGTCCGCAACCCACGCCGGGGCGTAGGTCAAGTCCTTCGACAATTGTTTCCTGTCATCCGGCGACAACTTGCGGTCGAGACGGTTTACCGTATCGCCGTTCACATGCGCCTTGCCGAGGTAACGCAGGGCTTGAATCACCAGTCCGCTGATTCTACCGGCCGTTGCCATGTTTCGTGGAGATGTTTGCTTGAGCACGATGTCCAGATTGCCGAGTCGAACGCGTTTGCTGCGTCCGTCGGTCAGAAAGACGACCTTTGCCGGCACTTGGTCTGACAGCCCTAGCAGGTTCGCGGCATACGCTCCGGTCGGCTGGAGCCGAGTCCCGGCCTTGCCGGCCAATGCCCTGGCAACCTTGTCCACACTCGGCGCGGTCATTCCCACAATAGGATGCTGCCGGGGCACATCATACAGGCCGCGCACTACCCGGCGAATTGTTCCCGTTGCCGCCATCCGCGAAAGCGCCTTGTCCACCGCATCGCGCGAGCCGAGCTCAAGGAAGTCGGTGGGAGAGAATACCCAACCGTCCCCGCGTGCCTTGATGCGCGCAAGCATCGCTCGATCAATTGGATTCGCTACTTTCATTCGGAATCTATTGTCAGAAATATGTATGCGTTTTTCTGACAAACGCGAGCCTGATTTTTTGCTGGATTCAATCCTTCGGCACGGTTGCCAACCTCTGTTTGGCGCTGTCGCTTCGGTTGGGAAGTTGGCGACGGAAGCGGAGCGTTTCCGAAGTAGGGGTACGGGGACGGAGGAAGTAGCGGAGCGCCGGAGCCAAGCTCCCAACGGAAGCGGAGTGCGAACGCACCCCCAACGCAGCCGTGACGATCGCGAGCGCACGAAGGCGAGGAGCGAGGGCGAAAGGGCGCCGTCGCCGGAGAAAACGAGCGCTGGTCACGGTGTTGAGACAAATCGTCTTCCGCGGTTTATTGGAGCTCAGTCACGCCGCACCCTTCAGATTGGCATCCGCAACCTTGATTCACGCTTGAATACGGTCGGTCCAACAGAGTACCAACCCATGGCAGACTCAGTAACTCAACAATTCCTCCAAGCTAACAACTTCACCAACCGCCTGTGTCATTTCAGCGAGCTTATGATCGTAAATCGGTGGCCGCGGTGCTCGCCGCTGTTTCGCTGTTCGCCGGACTCCGGCCCCTGAGCTTACCCGGCTGACTTGGGACCGCGTTGATCTGACCGCAGGCACGATCACGCTTGACGGCATCATGGCGAAGACTCGGCAGCGCCGGATTGTGAAGCTGTCCGAGAACGCGATTGCGTGGCTGCTCCCCTTCCAGCCAAAGCACCCTGAGTTCACGCCCGCCGCGTTCGCTCGTCATTTTGGCCGGGTGAAGAACGCCGCCGGATTCAATGGCAAAGACGGCAGCAAGACGGAAGACGGCAAGAAGCTCCGCCCGTGGATTCAGGACTACACGAGGCACACCGCCGTTTCGATGTATCTCGCCAAGCACAAGCACGAGGGCGAAGCCGCGGCTTGGGCGGGCAACTCGCCGAACGTGATTCACCGGCATTACAAGGGCTTGCTGAAGGAAGCCGACGCGACAGAGTTTTGGAACCTCACGCCGGCAACGGTGAAAAGCGAAATCGTGTCGTTCCCGGCCAAGGCCGCTTGAGGGTTGAGGATTCATCCGTTGCGGCTGGATTGGCCCCGCCCGCAGCGTCTCCGATGCACGGCCGACATTTTGCGTGCAAGGCAATGCACTTTAACTGCAAGATGCCATAGCATGGATATGGGCGTAGAGACGGCAAACCTTCCGATAGGGCAGCAAGTTTCCCTGCCGGGCCATTTCAATGTCCCGGTGGTTTTGGAAGCCGCGCGCCCACTCGGCAAGGGCTTCGAGTGCCGCGTTCGCCTGCCGGACGGCACGCTCGACGAAGCCGTTCTTTCAGCCGACGAAGCCGCCGCACTCGCCGGGACCGCGCCGAGCGCCGAAGCGAAAGCGCCCTT
>WNFU01002293.1_pt1 | contig 27557 bp, 25 predicted proteins | sample 5400121 | NCBI WGS metagenome assembly WNFU01 (sample SAMN13153360, study PRJNA577476) | soil metagenome | isolation source: 100 cm soil or saprolite under grassland replicate 1 | place: USA:California | collected 2016-06-15 | reverse complement strand
CACCAGGCTCACGGTCATCAGGGTGTCCCCGATCCGGACGATCTCGTCGCCGCTCAGCTCCACCAGCCCCTGGGGGTCGGAGGCCGAGAACCCCAACGGCGCGCGCACCCGGTGGCCGTTGACGAACGTGCCGTTCGCGGAGCCGAGGTCCTGGAGGCTCGGGCGGCGCCCCTGGAGGCTGATCTTCGCGTGGGTGCGAGAGGCCTTGGGGTCGTCCAGCACGAGGTCGCAGGCATTTCCCCGTCCGATCAGGAACTGGTCGCCGGCCACCTCGACCGTCGACCCCCGCGCCTCGCCGGTCTGAAGGGTGAGCCACAGCTTCGGCGCCGACACGTGGGTCTTCGGTTCGTCCTCCACCCCGGGCTCCCCTCTCGACAGGAGCCGAGCCTCCCGCATGCGAATTCCCGTGTCAACGGGTCGCGGTGGCGACCGGCGCGGTGGCGACGGGAGAGGTGGCGGCCAGGCAGGCGTCGCTCCCCGGGCCGGCGATGTCGACCTCGGCGGTGGTGGCTCGATACGTGCCCGGCACGTCGTCGAGCTTGACCCGGAATTTCCCGAGCCGTCCGGTGGTGGCCTCCCCCACGATTCGCCATCGTCCGTGCGTTCGCCGCTCCACGTCCACCCGGTCTCCCTGCCCACAGGCCCCGAAGCCGTCGTCCACGGCGAGGGCGCCCTTCGCCACGAGGTGCTTCGTGAGCGAGAGCGACAGCGTCCGGGCGTGGGTCTGCTGCCCCGGAGCGGCCAGGAACCACGGCCGCGTGGTGGAGTCGGTCGAGAAGAAGTCCATGAGCAGCCCCGCGACCTTCTTCTCCCCGTCATCGGACGGATGGGTCCCGTCCTTGGCGAAGTCGGTGCACGCCCAGGTCAGGCCGTCGCTCCGGGGCTGGAGCCCGTCGGCCCACATGTACGGCCCCCACGCCACCCAGGGTGCGTCGACCGGACCCTCGGCCGGATCGAAGCTCAATCCGGATCCGGCGAGCTGGTCGCCGACCAGCCACTTCACGGAGAACCCGCTCTGGTAGGCGTACGGCTCGGGATTGAGCGAGTCCACCGCGTAGCCGCCGTAGATCCGGCTGGAGTAGTACGCCAGCTTCAGGTTCGGGTACCTCGCGTGCAGGTTCCGGGCCACGCCCTCCAGCTCGGACTGGAGCTCCCGTGCGTAGGACGGGAACTTCCCCCGCGGCTCCGAGTCGGCCAGCTTCACCCAGGCCACGGTGACCTGCTGCGCCGACACCCCGGCCTCCGCCAGGCTCTGGTCGGCCGCCGCCCACACCGGGTCGCCCGGGTCGGCCCACCTCTTCGCCGTGGCCCCGATCTGAGCCCCGTCCACCAGCACCAGATGCGGGTCCTCGGCCTTCGAGAAGTACACCAGCCGCTGGAAGTCGTGGAACTCGAGCTTCGTGTTCGACATCCCGATCGAGAGCAGGACGTACTTCCCGTCGGGATCGGGCGCCCCCGTCGCGTCGAGCGGTCCGATGCCCTGGGCGATCGATTCCCCCGCCCGCTCGTGTGCCACCGGCCGGAAGTCCACGCTCCCCGGGTACAGGCCCCCCTTCGAGCCCTTGTACGTGCCCGACCCGAGATCCGACAGGGGGGTCAGGCCGACGGAGGAGTTGGAGCAGTCCGAAGCGCGGGCCGCGCGCGGCGAGGCCAGTGCGGGCAGCAGGGCCAGCACGGCGACGAGACCTGCGGCCGCAGCCCGACGGCGAACCCGATCGGTCGTTCCCATCGTTCCCATCTTCGACCCCCGAAGCCTCATTCGGCAGCAGGGGGAGCTTTCCCGAGGGACGAAACAAGGAATTTACGCTGCCGAAACCATCCGGTCACCGGGGCGACGGTAGCCTGCGTGCGACCGTCGACCCGAAGGGGGCACACCACATGACGACGCCCAAGGACGCACTGGCCCTGGCCCATGAGGCCGAGGTCCAGATCGTCGACCTGCGCTTCTCCGACCTCCCCGGCCTCATGCAGCACTTCTCCGTACCCATCGGCGAGCTCGACGAGGGCAGCTTCGAGGATGGGTTCGGCTTCGACGGATCATCGATCCGGGGATTCCAGGAGATCCAGGAGTCCGACATGCTCCTCGTGCCGGACGCCGACGGCGCCTTCATCGACCCCTTCCTCAAGCACCCCACGCTCGTCCTGCACTGCTTCGTGAAGGACCCCGTGACCGGCGAGTGGTACTCGCGCGACCCTCGCTACGTGGCCAAGAAGGCCGAGCTGTACCTGAAGCAGACCGGGATCGCCGAGATCAGCTACTGGGGCCCGGAGTGCGAGTTCTACATCTTCGACTCGGTCCGGTTCGACCAGAACCAGCACGAGGGCTACTACCACATCGAGGCCGAGGAGGGCATCTGGAACTCCGGCCGCGAGCGCGAGCTGAACGGCGAGCCCAACCGCGGCTACAAGCCCCGGTACAAGGAGGGCTACTTCCCCCTGCCCCCCATGGACCACTACCAGGACCTCCGCTCGGAGATGGTGGCGAACCTCCAGAAGGTCGGCATCACCGTGGAGGTCCAGCACCACGAGGTCGGCACGGCCGGGCAGGCCGAGATCGACATCCGCTACGACACGCTGCTGCGGACCGCCGACAACGTCATGAAGTTCAAGTACGTCGTGAAGAACACCGCCCGCCAGGCCGGCAAGACGGTCACGTTCATGCCGAAGCCGATCTTCCAGGACAACGGCTCGGGCATGCACACCCACCAGAGCCTGTGGGTCGGCGACGAGAACCTGTTCTGGGATGAGGTGGGCTACGCGGGGATCTCGGACCTGTGCCGGTGGTACATCGGCGGGCTGCTGGCCCACGCCCCGGCGCTGCTGGCGTTCGCGGCGCCGACGACGAACTCGTACCGGCGGCTGGTCCCGGGCTACGAGGCCCCCATCAACCTCGTGTACTCGCAGCGGAACCGCTCGGCGTGCATCCGGATCCCGGTGTTCTTCAAGAACCCCCGGGCGAAGCGCCTGGAGTTCCGCTCGCCGGACCCCACGGCCAACCCGTACCTGGCCTTCCCCGCCATGCTGCTCGCGGGCATCGACGGGATCAAGAACAAGATCGAGCCCCCCGACCCGATCGACAAGGACCTGTACGACCTCCCGCCGGAGGAGTCCGCGCTGGTCAAGCAGGTCCCCGGCTCGCTCGAGGAGGTCCTGGGGGCCCTGGAGGACGACCACCAGTTCCTGCTCGAGGGCGGCGTGTTCACCCAGGACGTGATCGACACCTGGATCGAGTACAAGCGGACCCATGAGCTCGACGCGGTGCGGCTCCGCCCGCACCCGTGGGAGTACTACCTGTACTTTGACCTATAGGCACAGCCGTCCACGGATGGCCCATCGAGGCGGGCGCGAGCCCGCCTCGATGCTTTCCCGAGCCTCGCCCGTTTTGGGGGGTCGCGCGTCGGGCGGCGGAGGCCGAATGGCTACCCCGGGAAAGCGACTATGGACCATTGTGCTTCCCCCGTCCTCTCGGCTACGGTTTCCGAGCACGTCCCAGGGGGGGACCTGCGACCCGCCGACTTCCCCGAGGTGATTCGATTGGACGAGCAGGGCGAATCCAGATGGCTTGGCCTCTCCGGGGTGGAGGGGGAGATGGGCGAGAACTCGCACGGCGACTCCGAGACTGCCCCCGCATTGGTCTCGATCCCGGAGGCATCAGAAGCCTCGCGGCCCATGCCCGGCGACCTCATGCAGCGCGTGGGCGACACCGCCAACATGATCGAGCTGCTCATCCGCGACCTGTGGACTCAGGCCGAGCTCGAGGCCGAGGGCATCCGCGAGTCCGCCCACCGGCAGGCCGAGTCCATCGTCGCGGAAGCCCAGCGCACGGCGCGCCGCACCCTGGACCAGGCCCGGGACCGGGCGGACGTCGTCGTGGGCGCCGCCAAGATGGAGGCCACGAAGGTGGCCGTGGACGCCGAACGGCTGGCCCGCGAGTTCATGGGCCGGCTGTCTTCCCTGGTCACGCCCTCCGAGGCCGCGCCGAGCTCCCAGGAGTTCGGGTCGGGCCCCGAGAGGCCGGACGCGTCCTGAGAGCACGGCCGTGAGCCCCCGCGGTTACCGCAAGTTCCGGTTCCGCCTGTGGCGGCGTCGCCTCAAGGCCAGGTTCCGCGTGCGGATGCACCGCTCGCCGCCGGCAATGGACATCCGGGAGGAGCCCGGCGAGCGCGCCCGGGACGAGGCCTACGAGATCCTGGCGCAGGCCCGCCAGACCGCCGCGGAGATCGTGCAGAGCGCCAAGCAGCGCGCGGACTCCATCCTGGCCGCGGCACGCACCCAGGCGGAGTTCGTCACCGCGGAGACCCGGAACCTGTCGCAGGAGTTCCTGGACAGCCTCCGAGGGCTGAGCCACCGCCCGGCTGCCTCGTCGGAGTCCGACGATCCGGGCGAGATCGTCCGGAAGCTGGCGTCGGCCCCACCGGAGCGGCCGGACGTCGCCGGCAACGACCAGCCCGGACCGCGCGCCAACGGGCCCATGAACGGCTTCGCCCCGGCGCCCCCCGACGAGGGGTCCTTCTGGCAGGCGACCCGGAGCTTCACCGACCCCTCCGATCCGGTCGAGCGCCGGCACCCCTCGGCCTGAGCCGGGGCCGGCTCACTCCTCCTCGCCGTAGAACACCCGTTCCATGGCCCCCCTGGCACGCCGCGTGATCCGCCGGTAGTCCTCCAGGAAGGACTGGCGAGGGTATTCCTCGTAGCCCAGCCGCCGGGCCAGGGCCACCTGGTCCTCCGGCGCCGGCGGGACGGCCTCGACGTGGACGCGCCGGTCGACCTCCAGGGCATCCTTCACGTCGGAGAGGAACGTGAAGGCCTCGCCCAGCGACAGCGCCACGCTGCCCTCCAGGAATCGCGCCGCGGCCAGCCCCTCGATGGCCTCGAGCGTCCGCCGGGTCCGGACCTCCGGATGGCGGCCGCCGTGGCGCATCAGGGCCAGCTCCACGGCGAACTGCACGTCGGCCAGGCTCCCGTAGCCCAGCTTGAACGCGAATCGGGCCGCCTCCGGCGGGCGGACCCGCTCCCGCTCGATCCGCACGCGCATCCGGCGGATCGCCGCCACCCACCGGGGCGGGAGCTCCTCCGGGTAGGCGAAATCCGCCGCCAGCGACTCGAACCGGCGGCCCAGGCCCGGGTCCCCGGCCACGAACCGCGCCCGGAGCAGCGACTGGAACTCCCAGGGCTCCGCCCACCGCTCCCAGTACTCGAGGAATGCAGCGACGGATCGGGCCAGTGGCCCGCTCCGTCCCTCGGGGCGCAGGTCCGGGTCCGGTTCCCACCCCAGGTCGCGGACGGTGGCCAGGACACGTTCCGCGGCCCGGAGCGCCTCCTGGAAGGCCCCGGGCCCCTCGCCCTCGTACACGAACACCAGGTCGAGGTCGGAGGCGAAGTTCAGTTCCTCTGCGCCCAGCTTGCCCAGCCCGATCGCCGCGAACGGCACCTGCGGATCGGCGCGTGCCACGGCCTCGGCCACGACGCGGTCGGCGATCCCGGCCAGGGCCCGCCCCACGTCCTTGGGGGACAGCTCCCGGGCCGCGTACCGGGCCACCACCGAGACGAGGGCGGCGTCGACGTCCTCCTCCTCGTGGGCGGCTCCCGCCGCGACGAGCTCCGGCCGGGCCGTCATGAGGTCGGTGGCGAACGAGCTCGCCGAGACGACGTGCGCCAGGCGCCGGGCCAGTCCCGGGTCGGTTGCCAGCGGATCGGCCAGCTCGGGGCGATCGAGCATGGCCTGGACCACGCGCTCCAGCCGAACGAGCGCCGCGTCGGGATTCGCCGCCATGGCCAGCGCCGGCGCCATCACGGGGAACACGTGCGCCAGCACCTTCCCCAGGCGCGTGCCGGGGTCGACCAGCCGGTGCAGGACCTCGAAGGCCGCCGCCGGTCCCCGGAACCCCAGTCCGGCCAGCAGCTCCTCGGTGGCCGGGCGGTCCACGCCGGGACGGGGCCCGGCGGGGCCGGCGAAGGCCTCCAGCAGGGGGCGGTAGAACAGGCGCTCGTGGAGGCCCCGGACCAGCGCCGTCTTCTCGTCGTACGCCTCCGCCAGCTCGTCTGCGCCGGACAGCCCGAGGGAGCGGCCGAGTCGTGTGAGCGACGGCCGGTCCTCCGGCAGCTCGTGCGTCTGGAGGTCGCGCACCATCTGAAGGCGGTGCTCGACCCGGCGCAGGAACCGGTACGCGTCGGCGAGCGCTTCGGCATCCGCCTCGGCCACGTAGCCCTCTGCGGCCAAGACGGCAAGCGCGCGCAGCGTGTTCGGCTCGCGGAGGCGCTCGTCGCGGCGGCCGTGCACGATCTGGAGGAGCTGGACGGCGAACTCCACGTCGCGGATGCCTCCCCGGCCCCGCTTGACCTCCACGGCCTCCTTGCCCCGGGCCCGGACGTACTCCTCGATGCGAACCTTGGTCCGGCGGACCTCGTCGATGGCGCCGGGGGCGAGCTCGGCCGGATAGACCAGGTCGGCCACGGCGCCGACGAACCGGCGACCCAGTTCGACGTCGCCGGCCACGGGCCTGGCCTTGATGAGGGCCTGGCGCTCCCACGTGGCCGCGTGCGAGGCGTAGTACTCGACCGTGGCGTCGAACGACCGCGACAGCGCGGCGCCCCGCCCGCCCGGGCGGAGGTTCGCGTCCACCCGGAGGGCGGTTCCTTCCGCGGTGGGCTCGGAGAGCAGGCGGATGAGGCGGCCCGCGGCGGCCTCGGCCTCGCGCTGGGCATCGGGCCCGCCTCGCGCGTGCAGGAACACCACGTCCACGTCGGAGGAGTAGTTCAGCTCCCGGCCGCCGAGCTTCCCCAGCCCGATCACGGCGAGCGGGGACTCGCCCGCAGCCTCGGCCACGCAGGTCTCCGCGATCGCGCTGATCTCCTCGACGACCTCCTCGAGGCCGGCACCCAGCAGGTCGCGGGCCGCGACGCGGAGCATGGCCCGGCGCCGGAACCGCCGGAGGCCGCCCTCCGGCCCCAGCCGCGAAACGTCACCCCCGAGCTCTCGCTCCAGCTCCTCCCGGGACCGGGGGCGCACATCCCCGAGCGTCCCGATCTCGTCGGGGTGGGCGACCAGGAAGTCCGCGGCGGCCCGCGAGAACCCCAGCAGGACGACGGCCGGCCGCAGGATCTCCGGCCGCTCGAGTGCCTCGCGGGCGACCGGGCTCTCCCCGACGCGGGACAGCTGGATCCGGGCCAGGTCGGGATCGGGCGCGTCGGCCAGCGTCCGGCCGAGGACCTCGGGCGTCAGCACCGTTTGGTGGGCCGGGCCTTGCGCCCGGCCAAGGGCGGGGACGAGCCCCGCCCCACGGGTTTGGTGGGCTCGGCGATCACAGCAGCGGGAAGTACCGTTCCACCTCGAACGGCGTCACCTGCGTGCGATAGTCCTCCCACTCGCGTTGCTTGTTCCGGATGAACCACTCGAACACGTGCTCCCCGAGCGCCTCGGCCACCACCTCGTCGTCCGACATCTCGCGGACCGCCTCCAGCAGGCTGTCCGGGAGGGATGCGATGCCAGTGGCCCGCCGCTCGTCCTCGGGCATGGCGTAGATGTTGTCGGTGGCCTCGGGTGGAGGCTTCAGGCCGCGTCGGATCCCGTCCAGCCCGGCCGCCAGCACGGCACCGAACGCCAGGTACGGATTGCATGCCGGGTCGATGGCTCGGTATTCGATGCGGCACGCGGCCTCGTCCTTGGGCCGGTCGGCCGGGATGCGGACGAGCGCGGAGCGGTTCCGGTGGGCCCAGCACACGTACACCGGGGCCTCGTAGCCGGGGACCAGCCGCTTGTACGAGTTCACCCACTGGTTCGTCACCGCGGTGATGGCTCGGGCATGCTCCAGCACGCCGGCCACGAACGCCCGCCCGATCTCGGAGAGCCCGCCGCGGCCCGACGGGTCGAACAGCGCGTTGCGCTCCCCTTCCAGGAGCCGGAAATGCGTATGCATCCCGGAGCCCTGCATGCCCGCGGCCGGCTTCGGCATGAACGAGGCGTGCAGCCCAAGCTCCTGGGCTACCTCCTTCGCCGCCAGCCGCAGCGTGATCACGGAATCGGCCATGGCCAGGGCTTCCATGGAGGACACGTCGATCTCCTGCTGGGAGGGCGCGTCCTCGTGGTGGTACATCTCGACCGGGACGCCGAGCGCGTCGAGCGCGAGGGTCACCCGCCGGCGGAACTCGTCGGCCACGTCCGCGGTGGTGAGGTCGAAGTACCCGCCGTGGTCCAGCGGCACCAGCTCCTTCGCCGACGCGCTGAGGAAGAACTCCACCTCCGGGGCCGCCTCGAATCGGTACCCCATCTCGGCGGCCCTGGACAGCCCTCGCCGCAGGACGCTGCGGGGGTCGCCCTCGAACGGCGTCCCGTCCGGGTGCAGGACGTCGCACATGACCCGGGCCACGGGCTCGTCGCCGCGGGGCCACGGCAGCAGGCGGAACGTGGCCGGGTCCGGGCGGGCCAGCATGTCCGCCTCCTCCACCCGGGCGAACCCCTCGACGGCCGAGCCGTCGAACCCCACGCCTTCCCGGAACGCCTTCTCGAGCTCCGTGCCGGGGATGGCGAAGGACTTCAGGAAGCCGAGGACGTCCGTGAACCACAGCCGGACGAACCGGACTCCCCGCTCCTCCACCTCGTCCAGGACCCGCTGCGCGTCGTCGTCCACGGCCGAATCGTACGCCCGCCCGGGCGCCCTTCCCCTCCCCGAGGGGCGGACGGTATCCTCGTCCGATTCCACCCGAGGGGGACGTCGCGTGATAAAGCACCAGATCAAGGGCAATGCCAGCCAGATGATCGTGTGCCAGCTGGACCCCGGACAGACCGTGTATTGCGAGGCCGGCAAGTTCCTGTGGAAGACCGTCAACGTGGGTGTGGAGACCCGCTTCACCACGCACGAGCAGGAGGAGGCCACGAAGGACAAGGGCCTGTTGGGCAAGGCCATGGGCGCGGCCGTGCAGGTGGGGAAGCGCGCGCTGGCCGGGGAGTCCCTCGCCGTCCAGTACTTCACGCCGGCGGGAGGGTCCGGGCTGGTGGCCTTCGCGGGGACCCTGCCCGGTGAGGTCCGGGCCATCGAGCTCGACGGCTCGAAGGGCTGGACCGCCGAGAAGGACGCGTTCGTCGCAGCGGAGAACTCCGTGAAGTTCGACGTGAAGTGGGCGGGGTTCTCGGCGGGCCGCAAGGGCGGCGAGGGGTTCATCCTGGAACGGTTCACCGGCACCGGGACGCTCTTCATCGCCGGCGCCGGCAACTTCATCGACCTGAACCCGTCGAAGTATGGGGGCAAGATCCAGGTGGACACGGGGTGCGTGGTGGCGTTCGAGGACGGCATCACCTACGGTGTCGAGCGCATCGGCAAGTTCGACGCGAAGGGCATGAAGACCGCGTTCTTCGGCGGCGAGGGGATGTCCCTCGCCACCCTGGAGGGCGACGGGGAAGTGATCCTCCAATCGGTGAACATGGTGGCGCTGGCCCGCACGCTGGTGCACGCCAGCGGCCAGGCCTCGACGGAGGGGACGGCCGGCTCGATCCGAGGCCTCCTCGGCGGCAGCACGGACTAGCCCTGCATCGGGAGGCGGGGGCTCGTCCCCGGCCGGGAGGTAGGCCGGGGCTCGTCCCCGGCCGGGAGGAGAGGTGGTTCGATCATGGGAATCCTGGACAAGGTGAAGCAGGCCGCGGAGAAGGCGGCCGAGGGGGCGAAGAAGGGCACCGCGCAGGTCCGCGAGAAGATGGAGCTGTCCCAGCTCCGCAAGAAGGCCGACGAGGACGCCCGGCAGCTCGGCTACCTGATCTGGCGGGAGCGCACCGACGGGACGCCCGCCGGGGAGGAAGCCGACAGGCTGGTCCAGGAGATCACCGCCCTGGACGAGCAGATCCGCGAGGCCCAGGCCGAGGAGCCCGAGGCCGCATCGGGTTCCGTCGACGTGACGCCGGGCGAGGCACCCCCGATGCCGGGCCCGGAGCCGGCGCCGCCGGTCCCCGCCCCGCCGACCTCGTCCTCCGAGCCGGCCCCGGGAGACTTCAAGCTCGACTGACCCACCGGCAGGGCCCGGCGCGCGAGTAGACTGCCGCGCCGTGCCCAGGGTCACGCTCGTCTCGTTCGCCGGCAGGGGAAACGCCGGCGACGACCTCCCGCTGCTGGGCACCGCGGGGGCCGTCCGTGCCCTCGCTCCGGACCTGGACGTCACGGCCGTCGTCGCGGCGTCCGAGCCGCTCCGGGCGTTCCTGCACCCGGACGTCCGGACCGCGGAGTCGCCGCTTCGCACCCTCGAGGCGGCGGTCGGCCCCTCGCACGAGGGCCACGGCAGGCGCGCGGCCCGGGCGGCCGACCGACTGCTCCGGGCCGCACTGGACCGCGACGCCGACGTCCCCGCGCCGGTCCGCGATTCCGTGGAGGCCGTTCGAGCCGCCGACCTCGTGCTCTTCGTCGGGGGGGGCTACCTGAGCGACCGGTGGCCTCTCGGCCTGGCGGTCGCGTCCATGCTGGGAAACGCGGCGAGCCGAAGCGGCGTCCCCTACTCGCTGTTCGGCCATTCGGTCGGCCCCTTCGAGCACGGCGGGCCCCTCCCCCGGGCCCTGCACCTGCTCCACGGGGCCGAACGCATCGCGATCCGGGAGCCCCGGTCGTCGTGGGAGGTCGCCGCGCTGCTCCGTGGGCGGCAGGCCCAGCTCCTGGGCGACCCCGCGCTGCTGGTCCCTCGCCCCGCACCGCCGGCCGAGTGGCCCGCTCGCGTCCTGGCCAACTTCCGAGGGGTCCGCAAGCTCGCCGAGTACCGGAAGGAGCCCGACGAGCCCGCGCTCACCCTCTCCGACGGCGTGTACATGGCGGCCCGCCAGCTGCGGGCCGAGGTGTGCTTCGTCGAGGCCGGCGCGGAGCCCGCCTTCGACGACGGCACCGGCAACCGGACCGTCGACGCCGGCCTGCTGGCGAACGTCCCCCGCGGGGCCGCGGTCGCCTACGCCGGCGGCCGGCTGGACCTGCCCCCCGCGAGCGTCCTGATCTCGACCCGGCACGACATGTGCGCCTGGGCCCTCGGCAACGGCCTGCCGGCGGTGGGGGTCGCGCTCACCCCCCACGACCGCCACGAGCTTCGCGGCCTCATGGACCTGTTCGGGCGACCCGACTGGGTATGGGTCCCGGAGGCCGAATACGGCGTCCACGACCTGTCCGGGCGCGCGACGCAGGCCGCGGCGGACCCCAACCGGGCGCAACTCCGCGAGACCGCCGACGGCCTGGCCGAGAAGCAGCGAGCGTGGCTGGCGGACCTGCTCCAGAAATTAACGACGGCGTAACCGACCTCGCCGGGGCCCTCGGCTACCCTCGACGACGTGACGCTGGCCAAGGAAGCCGAGTTCGTGCTGCGAACCGTGGAGGATCGCGGCATCCAGTTCATCCGCCTGTGGTTCACCGACGTCCTCGGGATCCTGAAGTCCTTCGCCATCACGCCGCAGGAGCTCGAGGGCGCGCTGGCGGAAGGGATGGGGTTCGACGGCTCCTCGATCGAGGGCTTCGCGCGGATCCAGGAGTCGGACATGGTCGCCCGGCCGGACCCCAGCACGTTCCAGATCATCCCGTACCACTCCGAGCAGCACGTGGCCCGGATGTTCTGCGACGTGGTGAACCCCGACGGGACACCCTTCGACGGCGATCCCCGCGGGGTGCTGAAGCGCCAGGTGGACCGAGCCGCCGAGCTCGGGTTCACCTTCTACGTCGGGCCCGAGCTCGAGTACTTCTACTTCAAGGACTCCGGCGGGACCGAGTTCCTGGACCAGGGCGGCTACTTCGACCTCACGCCGCTCGACGTCGCGACGGACTACCGGAAGCGGACCGTCCAGTACCTGGAAGCCATGGGCATCCCGGTGGAGTACGTCCATCACGAGGTGGCGCCCTCGCAGCACGAGATCGACCTCCGCTACACCGACGCCCTGAGCATGGCCGACAACGTCATGACCTACCGGCTGACCGTGAAGGAGGTGGCGCAGGAGTTCGGCGTGTACGCGACGTTCATGCCGAAGCCGGTGCTCGGCGTGAACGGGAGCGGCATGCACACGCACCAGTCGCTGTTCGAGGGGGAACGGAACGCGTTCTTCGACAGCGCCGACGCGTACCACCTGTCCAAAGTGGCGAAGGGCTACATCGCGGGACTGCTCGTGCACGCGCCCGAGATCACGCTCGTCACCAACCAGTGGGTGAACTCGTACAAGCGGCTGGTCCCGGGGTACGAGGCGCCCGTGTACGTGTGCTGGGCTCGCCGGAACCGCTCCGCGCTGGTCCGCGTTCCCATGTACAAGCCGGGAAAGGAATCCGCCACCCGCGTCGAGTTCCGCTCGCCCGACCCGGCGTGCAATCCCTACCTCGCGTTCGCCGCGATGCTGGCTGCGGGCCTCGCGGGCATCGAAGGTGAGTACGACCTCCCGCCGGAGGCCTCCAACAACATCTACGAGATGACGGAGGAGGAACGCCGGGCAGCGGGCATCGAGTCGCTTCCCGAAAGCCTCCACGAGGCCATCCGGGTGGCCGAGGGGTCGAAGGTCCTTCGCGACGCGCTGGGCGAGCACGTCCACGAGTGGCTGATCCGAAACAAGCGCGAGGAGTGGGACGGCTACAAGGGCTACGTCACCCCGTACGAGCTGGACCGCTACCTGCCGATCCTGTAGCCGGACCTCCACACCGCGAGGCCACCCTTGCTTGACCTTCAGGCAGACCATGCTTAGACTCTCTGGGTATCATGCGCGCCGACCTCATCCGGGGCCATCTCGACCTGCTCGTGCTGTCCGTCGTCGCGGGCGGCGCGACGCACGGCTACGCGATCGTGGAGGAGCTTCGCCGCCGCAGCGGCGGTGAGTTCGACCTGCGGGAGGGAACCCTGTACCCCGCCCTGTACCGCCTGGAAGGCGCGGGGCTGCTGGCGAGCCAGTGGCGCGAGGTCGGCGGCCGCCGCCGCCGCGTGTACCGGCTGACCCGGGCCGGGCGGAGGGCGCTGGCGGCGAGGACGAAGGAGTGGTCGGCGTTCTCGGGCGCCGTGTCGCGAGTCATCGGAGGGACGGCATGGCCGGACCCGGCCTGACCGAGGCGTACGTGGCCCGCCTCGTCTTGCTGGCGCGGGCGGCGGACATCGACTGGGAACGCCTCGCGGACGAGGTCGCCGACCACCTGGCGGAGGCGTCCGCGCGCCACCGGGCGGACGGACTGCCGCACCACGAGGCCGAGCGGCGAGCCGTCGAGGAGTTCGGAGATGTGGAGGCCCTCGTGGACGACGTGGCCTCATATGTGAAGGGAGGCGGCATGGCTCGAGTGACCCGAATCGTGGCGACGGCCGTTGCGATGCTGGCGAGCGCGATCGTGCTGGTCGTCCACATGGACTGGGACTCCGCGGCTGCGGGGACTCCCGTCGAAGCCCTGGTGGTGGGCGCGGGCGTCGCCCTCGGCGTCTCGGTCCTGGCTCTCATCTGGGCACAGGTGAGGGTGGTGGGCCGCGCCGCGCCGCGGGCCATCCCGTGGCTCGCGGCATGCGCCGCCCTGGGGACGTTCTCGGCGTGGGGCGGACGCGTAAGCGTGGGGTCCGCGCACCTCCAGCTCACCGCCCGGCTCTATCTGGCCGCGATCGCGTTCCTGGCCCTGGTGGTGGCCTGGTCTTCGCGGTGGCTGCGATGGCGAGCCGGGGCCGGCCTCGGCCTCGTGGCCGCGGGCGCGCTGCCGCTCGTCCTCAAGGGTGCTCTCAGCGGCACGTGGCGGCCGCTCGGTTCCATCGGCGAGGGTGCGGCCAACCTGGGCATCGAGTTGATCCTCGTCGGGTGGGTGCTCATGGGGACGTCGTGGATCTCGGGGCCGAACGGCACCCGGGCCCGGTCCAGGATCGGCGCCTGGCTGATCTCGGTCGGCCACCGCGTGACACCCGGCTCGTCGGCGGTCGCGGAGGCCAACCCGGAGAGCCTGTAGCACAGGCCCGCCCGTGTAGCCTCTGCCCGTGCCGGCTGAGCTGGTCGTCCCGGGGCTGTACCGGGTCCTGAAGGGCTACGTCAACGCGTACGTCCTCGAGGACGGCGACGGGCTCGTCCTGGTGGACTGCGGGATGCCGAAGCAGGCCAATCGGATCGCCGCCGCCGTCCGTGAGACCGGCCACCAGCCCGCCGACGTCCGGCACATCCTGGTCACGCACCATCACCTCGACCACACGGGGAGCCTGGCCGCTCTCGTGCGGGAGACCGGCGCCACCGTCTACGTCCACCCTGATGACGCGGCCATCGTCCGGGGTGACACGATGCCCCCGCCACCGAACCGAGCGACGCTCGCCGGCCGAACCATCGGTCCCCTGCTGCTTCTCATCGGAAAGAAGCGCGCCGACCCCGCGAAGGTCGACGAGGAGCTCGTGGACGGCCAGGAGCTTCCCCTCGCGGCGGGCATGAAGATCCTGCACACGCCCGGCCACACGGCAGGCCAGACCTCGTTCCTGCTCCCTCGAGCGGGGGGCGTCCTGATCGCCGGGGACGCCGCCCGAGCCGTCCGCCACAGGATCGGCCCACCCACCGGCGCCGTCTTCGGGATGTTCACCGAAGACCTCGATGAAGCGAACCGGAGCTTCCGCAAGCTCGCGGACCTGGAGTTCGAGACGGCCGTCTTCGGGCACGGCAAACCGATCCGGAGCGGCGCCGCCGAGGCCTTCCGCCGCGCCGCCCGGCGCCTGCCCGCACCATCGGCCTGAGTCCCCCCGCCCTCCGGCCCTGAATGCGCTGGTCACCGGCCGAACATCGGCCCCGTGGGGCGTTTGGCCGTCCGCCGCCCGGGGAACGAGTCAGCCACAGTTCTGTCCGCATGAGGGAGGGTGGGGGAATGCGCGCCTCGCGATCCAGGATCGCCGTCGTCGGCCTGGTCTGTGTCCTGATGCTGCTGACCGTGGGACAGCTCGGCCAAGCTGCCACGCCGAACTCCGGGACGATCGGCCCGCCCCCCGACGCCTCGAGCGTCCCGTGGACCGGGCCGGGGAACACCTTCGTCGACCCTGGACCCAACCCTACGGACTGCCAGGATGAGGGCGGCGCCAGCCGGTACGACCATTTTGCGCTCACTGTCGACGTCACCCCCGACTACTGGCTGACGCACGCCGGGGGGGCGACCGTTGCCATCTCGTGGGGAGTGCCGGCCGACGACTTCGACCTGTACGTCTGCCAGAACGGCACCGAGGTGAAGCACTCGGCGAACGCGGCCACCACCAAGGAATCCGTGTTCATCCCCTCGGCGTCGGGCGACTACGACGTCCAGGTCGAGTACTACCAGGACGTCACCGGCGAGGGGTACTCGGGGAGAGCGACCTTCGAGACGCACGAGGGATCGGGCGCCGTGGTGTTCGACACCACGTCGGTCCCGGCATTCGCGCCCGCGACCATCGTCTCCGCCCACTTCCTGGGCGCCGAGCCCCAGCTCAGCATCGAGAAGCCGGTCCCGGGAACCGAGCCGGGTGCGATCGACCCCAAGCGCGCGTACATCGACTGGCCCCTGTCCTCCCGCACCCAGACCGGCCAGATCAGCCGGTCCCTCGACGGCGGTGACTCGTTCCGACTGCTGCTGGACCTGACGTGCGCGGAGCGAAGCAGGCCGAACTGCATGACCAGCGGCGGCGGCGACACCGAGCAGGAGGTGAACCCGTTCAACGGGCAGCTCCTGTTCGCCGACCAGGAATCCCTGGCGCAGGAGTCGCTGTCGAGCTCGGCTGACCACGGGGACACGTTCCCCGTCACCCGGCAGTTCGCGATCACCGACGCTGCGCCGGTGGACAGGCAGTGGATCGGGGTCATCGACCCCAGCCTGTTCTCCGTGGCCGGCGAGCCAATACAGGGATTCCTGGCCTATCACCAGCCCGGGCTCGACCAGCTGATCCTTGGGATCGGCGAAAACGGTATGCCGATCCCACAGGCCGTGCCACAGGTTCCGCTGGTCGGTCAAAGCGGCCAGATGCGGGTCGACAACACGACGGGTCCCGGCCACGGATGGATCTACCAGCCATTCCGCGCGTTCATCAACCCCGACCTCTCCGGCGGGCAGTACCGGGTGGCTACGGCGTATGGACCCGACTACCAGGACCCGACGGCGTGGCACGTCACGCAGATCACCGATGCGAGCCCCCTGATCTTCCCGTGGATCGCCCTCGACAACCACGGGAACGCGTACGCCGTGTGGGTGGCCCCTGCCGGGACAGTGGCGCCGATCCCGTACCACGTGTTCCTCTCAGTCTCGCCGATCGACGATCGATCCAACAACCCCGATCTCGGTGGGATCCCCGGCTCCTTCTGGGGCCCGGAGATCGACATCACGCCGCCCGGGGTCGGGAGCACCGTGTTCCCGGAAGTGACCGCCGGGAGCCAGGGCCGGATCGCGGTGACCTTCGACGGGACCCCGGACTTCGTCGGGAAGTCCGACAACGCCCCGGACACCGCGGCGTGGAACACGTACGTGGAGGTCCTGACGAACGCGCTGGGGCGCAGCGGGCCGGCGGTGGCCCACGTCGGCATCGCCAACCACCGCGTCATCCACACGGGCTCCATCTGCACCAGCGGGACGACCTGCACCGGTGACCGGTCGCTGCTCGACATGATCGACGTCAACTACGACACGTCGGGCCGGGTGGGCGTGGTGTGGACCGACAACAACAGCACGTTCGCGCAGGCGAGCCCGGGCGACCCGACGACCAGCCGGTCGCCGTTCGTGCACTTCGCGAAGGAGGTCTCCGGCCCCAGCCTCCTGAGCACGAAGCCGGTGGCAAGCGTCCAGCCGCGGATCGGCCACTCGGACGACGTGAGCGGGGACGCGACGTGGCCGAATGTGGCCGGCGCGGCCAACCTGCCGTCGCTCGATACATTGCAGGCCCGGCTGCTCGTGCAGAACGGGAACCTGGTCGCGCAGCTCAAGATCGCGGACGGCACGGTGGCCGGGATGCAGCGCGACCTGGCCGCGTTCAACGCCGTCCCCAGCACGGCGCCACCGGCCCAGCGACTCCAGTACGTGGTCCGGTTCGACACGCCCGACGACATCTTCTTCCTGTCGATGGAGGTGCTGGCGGACGGCTCGGTCCGGTTCTTCGGCGGGAAGATGGACGAGAACGACCGGATCCTGAACCCGACCTCCGGGGCCACGGTCGGCGCCGCCTACAACACCGACCCGGGCGTCATCGTGACCGGGAAGGTCAACTCGGTGGGACGAATCCTGATGCGGACACCGTTGTCGAGCTTCGGCCTGACCACGGGCACGCCGTACTACAGCGCCACGGGGTTCACCATGGCCGGGCCCGAGGAGCAGCTCCAGACGCTCGCCAGCATCAACCGTACGGTCGACGCGACGCCACCATTCGACGGCCAGCTGTAGCGGGGACGCGCTAGGGCCGGGGACGAGCCCCGCCCTACCAAAGGTCTCTCGTGGGGCGGGGCTCGTCCCCGCCCCATGCCACATGCCCTACCGCAGCCGGAACTTCTCGGCCATCTCGATCTGGACGACCCTGCCGTCCTGGACCACCAGCAGGACCGTCCCGAACTGGAGGCGCCGCAGGATCTGGGCCACCTTCAGCAGGACCTCCTGCTCCTCCGGGCTGAGGGAGGCCAGCGCGTCGGAGGTCGGGCCCTTCGCCACCTCGGGTGGCTCCGCCGCGCCCACCGTCACGTCCTCACGCCGGCACCAGGCCGCGGCGGGCCCGGACCCGCCGGTCCAGCGCCGCGAAACCGAAGTCGATGAGGAGCCCGATCACCACGATCACGACCATGAGAGCGAGGATGGTGGGGGCGTCGAAGTGGCGCCCCGCCCGGTCCAGTGAGTGTCCCAGCCCCCTGCCGCCCTGCACGATCAGCTCGCTCGCCATCAGCGACCACCACGCGAACACCCACCCCTGCCGGAGCCCGCCCACGTAGCTCGGCACCGCGGCGGGCACCACCACCTCCCGGTACAGCTTCCAGCCCCGCGCGCCGAGCGACCGCCCGGCTCGCACGAGCGTGGGGGGAACCTGCCGGATCCCCGCCGCCGTTGCCGTCGCCACCGCCGGGAACGCTCCCACGATCACCACGAAGACCACCGCCCGCTCCGAGAACCCGAACCACAGGGCCGCCAGGGGGAGCCAGGCGATCGGCGGCAGGGCCTGGAGTCCCACCACCAGGCTGCCCACGCTCCGCTGGACGACCTGCGAGGACGCGACCCAGACCCCCACCGCCGTGCCGACGACGACCGCGACGGCCATGCCGAAGGCCAGGCGGATGAGGCTCCGCGACGCCGCGATCGGGATGCTGCCGTCCGAGATCCGTCGCCACAGCGACGTCCACACGGTCGCGGGAGTGGGGAGGTTCTTCGCCGATACGGCACCGGTCGCGGACAGCAGCCACCACACGCCCACCACCGCGACAAGGGCCAGGACCCTAGGCCAGACCTGGTTCGCCCGTCTCCCGCGCGACAACCTTCCTCACCTCCAACTCCAGCTGGTCGTGGATGTCGGCGACGACCCGGGACAGCAGCGGGTCCTCCAGCGAGCGTGGCCGGGCGGCCCGGATGCGGTACTCCTCGAGCAGCGTCCCCGGGGCGGCGGACATCAGCAGCACGCGGTCCGCGAGCAGCGCAGCTTCCCGGACGTTGTGCGTGACGAACACGAACGTGGTCCCGGTCTCCGCCCACACCCGCTGGACCTCGCCCTGGAGGATCTCCCGCGTCTGCGCGTCGAGCGGGCCGAACGGCTCGTCCGCAAGCAACACCTCCGGGCGGCACGCCAGGGCCCGGGCCAGGGCGGCGCGCTGGCGCATCCCGCCGGACAGCTCATGGGGCTGGGCGTCGGCGAAGCGCGACAGATGCACGGTCGAAAGCCACAGCTGCGCGCGCTCCCGGCGTTCGGGCGGTGGCACGCCCAGCATCTTCAGCGCGAACTCGACGTTGCCCCGCACGCTCATCCACGGGAACAGCGCTGGATCCTCGAACAGCACCGCGCGATCCGGCCCCGGACCGTCGATCGGGCGGGCGTTCATGAGCACCTCGCCGCCGTCCGGCCGCTCCAGCCCCGCCAGGATGTTCAGCACGGTGGACTTCCCGCTCCCCGACGGGCCCAGCAGGCACACGAACTCCCCCGGCGCCACGTCGAACGACACGGACTCGAGCGCCGCGATCGTGTCGCCACGGGTGGTCAGGTAGCTCTTGGCCAGATCGCGGACCGAGAGCTTCGGGACACCCGGCTCCTCATCGGGGAGCGCACGGAGGCCCGCCGCCCGGGAACTCATGCGCGCAGGATAGCCCCAGGAGGCGCCGACCTCGACCTCCGACGCCGGGTCACACGGTGGCGGGTCACACGGCGGCGGGAAGGTCGCTGTCCGTGGGCACGTCGGAACCGTCCGTCTCCGAGGGCACGAAGATCTTCGCGTTCCGGAGGTCCACCCACACGCGGTCGCCGGGCGACTGCTGCCCGAGCTCCTCGTTCGGGACGTGGGCGATGAGCGCCTGCCCGTCCGACAGGCGGAGATGGAGCTTCGACATCCAGCCCAGGTTGTTCACACGCTGGAGCACCGCCGACACCGAGGCGCCGTTTCGGACCTCTCCCACCCGCACGTCGTGGGGACGGATGTAGGCCTGCGCCGTCTCGCCGTCGCCGATGTGCTCGGCGCCGGGCAGCGCCTGGTCGCCGAACTGCAGACGGCCGCCCCCCACGCGTCCCGCGATGACGTTCGCCGCCCCGACGAACCCCGCCACGAACGGCGTGGCCGGCTCGTTGTAGATCTGCTCGGGCGGGCCGATCTGCTCGATCCTGCCGAGGTGCATGACCACGACCCGGTTGGCCAGCTCGAGCGCCTCCTCCTGGTCGTGCGTGACGAGGAGGCTGGTGACCCCCAGCTCCCGGTGCAGGCCGTCCAGCCAGTGCCGGAGGTCGCGCCGGACTCGGGCGTCGAGCGCGCCGAACGGCTCGTCCAGCAGCAGCACCTTCGGGTGCGGAGCCAGCGCCCGGGCCAGGGCCACCCGCTGGCGCTGGCCGCCGGAGAGGTTGTGCGGGTACCGATCGGCGAACGGCGCCAGGTGCACCAGCTCGAGCAGCTCGTCCACGCGCTTGGCGATCGAGGGCTTCGCCTCCTTGCGCACCGACAGGCCGAAGGCCACGTTCTGGCGCACCGTCATGTGCCGGAACAGCGCGTAGTGCTGGAACACGAACCCGACCCGGCGCTCCTGCACGGCGGCGTCGGTCTGGTCCTCGCCGGCCAGGGTGATCCGCCCGTTCGTGGGCCGCTCCAGCCCGGCGATCATCCGAAGGACCGTGCTCTTGCCCGACCCGCTCGGACCGAGCAGCGCGGTGATCTTCCCTTCGTGCGCCCCGAACGTGACGTCGTCCACCGCCGTGAACGACCCGAACTGCTTCGTCAGCCCCTCGACCGCGATCGTCGCACCCATCTACCTGACCTCCCGTATCTGCCTGCGCTTCACCAGCTCGATCACGAGAAGCAACACGATGGAGAACAGCGCCAGCGTCAGCGCCACCACGTAGCCCTGCGCGTCTTGGCGCTGGTCGAAGGCGCGGAGGATGTACAGCGTCGCCGTCTCGGTGTGCCCCTGGAGCGCGCCGCTCACGATCAACACAGCGCCGACCTCGCCGACGGCGCGGGCCGCCGAGAGCGCGATGCCGTACAGGAGCCCCCACCGGATGTTCGGCAGCGTCACCCGGAAGAACGCCTGGAGGCGGGAAGCGACGAGGGTCCACGAGGCCTGCTCCTCCTCCATCCCCAGCTCCTCGAGCACCGGGACCACCTCGCGGACCACGAACGGGATGGAGATGAAGATCGTGACCAGGGCCATCGACGGCAGCGCGAAGATGACCTGGATCCCCCGCGCGGCGAAGAACGACTCGAACCAGCCCCCTCGGCCGAACAGCAGGACGGCCATGAGGCCGACGATCACCGGCGAGATGGCGAGCGGGAGGTCCACCACGGCGGACAGCAGCCGCCGTCCCGGGAACCGGTCGCGCGCCAGCACGAGCGCGACGATCACGCCGAAGACGGTGGTCACGATGACCGTGATCACCATGATCAGGAACGTCAGGTACAGGGCGTGCAGGACGTCGTGATCCGCGAGCGTCCTCCCCACCGTCCCCAGCCCTGACTTCAGCGCGGAGTAGACGATCCCGCCGAGCGGGGCGAGGAGCAGCACGCCGACGTACAGCAGCGCGACGGCCACCATCATCGCGCGGACCCGCCGGCCCCGCCGGGCGTCGGCGTTGTCCGCCTTGACCAGGTCCGCGCCCGGTTGGCCGGGCCGGGGATCCCGATCCAGCGCCTCGATGCTCATGCCCAGAACGCGTCGGTCCGACGCGCCACCGACCGCTCGGTGACCAGCACGAGCACGAACGACAGGGCGAACAGCAGCGTGGACACCGCGGCCGCCTCCGCGTACCGGAACTGGCTGGTCAGCTGGAAGATGAACACGGGCGCGGTCAGGGTCCGCCCCGGAATGTTCCCGGACACGATGACGACCGCGCCGAACTCGCCGAGCGCACGGGCGAACGCCAGCAGGGAGCCGGCGGCGATGGCCGGCCGCAGGGCCGGAAACATGACCTTGCGGAACGTCATCCACCTGCCGGCGCCGAGCACCCGGGCCGCTTCCTCTTCGGCGGGATCGAGCTCGAGCAGCACGGGGAGCACGGTTCGCACGACGAGGGGCAGGGTGACGAACAGGAGCGCGAGCAGGATCCCCAGCGGGGCGAAGATGACGTGGACCCCGTGGCGCTCGAAGAACCCTCCCACCGGCGAGTTCGGCCCGTACAGCGCCACGAGCATCACGCCGGCCACGAGCGTGGGCACCGCGAACGGCAGGTCCACGATCGTCGCCAGCAGCCCCCGCCCCGGGAACCTGATCCGGACGAGGACATACGCCAGCAGCGACCCGAAGACGGCGTTGATGAGCGCCGTGAGCGCGGCCATCGTGACGGTCAGCCGGATGGCCTTCCACGCGCCGAACGAGGACAGGGCATTCGACAGGTCGGTCAGGCCATGCTCGAACCCGCTCTGGACGATGGCCGCGACCGGCACCAGGATCATCAGCCCCAGGTAGAGCAGCGCGATGCCCCGGAGCGACCATCGGCCGAGGATCGCGCCCGGCCGAAGCCGGGCGCGATCCGTCGCCGGCGGGCGCTGCGAGTCGAGCGTCGCTTGTTGCATCTAGCCCTTCGCTGCCCGGAAGGCCTTGGTGAACGCGCCGTCCGGACCGAAGACCGTGTCGCTCTCGAGCTGGTCCCAGCCCCCGATGTCGGCCGCCGTGAACAGGTCCGTGATGGCCGGGAGCTTGTCGCCCTCGCCCTTCTGTGCGGCGGCCACGTCGACGGGCCGCTCGTAGCCCACGCTCGCGAAGACGTCCTGCGCTTCCGGTGTGTGCAGGTACTTCACGAATGCGTTCGCGATGTCCTCGACGCAGTGCGCCTCGGCGTTCTTGTCCACGACCACGACGGGCGTCTGGATGCTCACGGTCGAGGGCGGGACCACGATCTCGTCCTCGCCGCCCGCGGCCTGTGCCTGGAGCGCCGCGTACTCGTACGTGATGGCGACGTCACCGTTGCCCGAGTCGAAGTTCTTCAGCGAGTCGTTCGCGCTCTTGTCGAGCGCGGTGACGTTGGCGAAGATCCCCTCCAGCAGGCGCTCGGCATCCGCCGCGTCGTTCGCCTTGTAGCCCGGCACCTTGCCCCGGATGGCCGCGCCATAGGCGGCCACGATGTTCCACTTCGCCCCGCCCGACTGCGCCGGGTCCGGCGTCAGGATCTCCAGGCCGGGCTGGGTCAGGTCGTCCCAGTTCTCGATGTGCTTCGGGTTGCCGGGTCGCACGTCGAACACCACGTCGGACGTGGCAACGATCGACTGGTCCAGTTCGTCCTGCCAGTCGTGCGTGATGAGCCCGGCCTTTTGGATCAACTCGACGTCGGGGTCGAGCGACAGGGCCACGACGTCGGCCTGGAAGCCGTTCACGACGTTCTGGGCCTGCGTGGTGCTGCCGCCGTAGGAGGCCTGGAAGATCACCTGCTGGCCGTCGTGGCTGTCCTTCCACTCGGTCGCGAAGTTGTTGGTGAGCTTCCCGTAGACGTCGTAGACGTTGCTGTACGCGGCCAGCGTGAGGACTGGGGAGGCGGGCGTGGCGCACTTCCCGCCGGCCGCGCCGGCCTTCGACGAGCACGCGGCCCCGACGAGGGCCAGGAGCGCGAGCCCGGCGACGGCGCGCCGTCGCCCGCGAGGGATCCGATGGAGCATGCCGTTCCCCTTTCGATCGACCTCAGAGTTCCGGTCTGGCTCCGGTCTCCGGTGGTCCGGTCAACCGAAAGGTTGTCGGTTCGGGCCCGTCGGCCCGGCGGTGTTGCACCGCACGTCGGTCTCCGGGTGCTCCGGTCAACCGACGCGGGCGAATCTACCGGCGAGCCCCGGACGTGTCAATCACACCGCCGCCGCTTCGGGCGCACCATCACACAAGCTTCATGGAAGTGTTCCCATCGGCAGGCGCCCCTACCCGTTGACGACCACGGTCCCCTGCCCGACGAACGCAAGGGTCTGTCCCGCCAGGGGCCCGGGGCAGCCGATCGGCCCCAGCGAGTGGACGATCGAACCGGTCGACCCGTCGGCCCTCACCGTGACGGGGGTCCCGACGAGGCATCCGAAGCGGGCCTTCGACACGGTCCCCGACAGCGTCACCACGCTTCCCGTGACGCTCCCCTGGAGCACGAAGCTCGCCCGGGACGAGAACTCACGGTGGAACCCGACCCCCGTACCCTCGAGTCCGTCCCCGCCCGCGGCTCGGGCCTGGAGGTCGACGGTCCCGCTCGGTCCACTCACCACACCCGCCACGTTGACGGTCCGCGGAACGTCCGCCGAGACGGCGCTCGGGGCGATCGCCAACACGAGCACGAGCGCTGCCACGGCCCCGATCGAGATGCTCCTCAACATGGCTCCTCCTCCTTCGGTCGAGGGCCGAGCGTAGGGAGGAGCCGTTCCCTGAGCGTTCCCGGACGTGGCCCGCGGCTAAGCTTGGGGGGACGTGGTGCGCATCGCGCTCGGCCAGATCAACTCCACCGTCGGGGACCTCGACGGCAACGTCGAGAAGATGGCGGAGTGGGCGGCGGGGGCCACGGGCGCCGGGGCCGACCTGGTGTGCTTCCCGGAGCTGGCCGTCACCGGGTACCCCCCCGAGGACCTCGTCCTGCGCCCTCAGTTCGTACGGGACAACCTGGACGCCCTGCTCGAGCTGGCCCGCGCGACGGCGGGTGGCTGCGCGGTCCTGACCGGGTTCGTGGACCGGACCGAACGGGGCCTGCACAACTCGGCTGCCCTCCTGGCCGGCGGCGAGGTCGTGGCCCGCTACCACAAGGTGAAGCTTCCGAACTACGGCGTGTTCGACGAGCAGCGGTACTTCGTGCCGGGCGACGCGGCGTGCCCGGTCCGGCTGGCCTCGTCGGCGCTCGGCATCTCGGTGTGCGAGGACGCGTGGTGGCCGGGGCGGCCGTGGACGGACTACGCGCGGCTGCACGCGACGGTGATCCCGAACATCAACGGCTCGCCGTATTACCGCGGCAAGAGCGCCGAACGGCTGGAGGTCGTGCGCGACCGGGCCCGGGAGACCGGCGCCTGGATCGTGTACGTGAACGCGGTGGGCGGTCAGGACGAGCTCGTGTTCGACGGGGGCTCCATGATCGTCTCTCCGCAGGGCGACCTGGTCTGGCACGCCGCGATGTTCGAGGAGGACCTCCTGGTCGCGGACCTCGACGTCCCGGATGCGCCGCCCGGGTATCCCGGTCCGGACGTGCCCGGCGAGCCGAAGCCCGCGCTCCCGGATCCCTCGCGGCCGCCCTGGCCCAAGGATCCCGAGGAGGTCTACCGCGCCCTCGTGCTCGGCCTCGGCGACTACGTCCGAAAGAACGGCTTCCGGGAAGTCGTGATGGGCCTGTCCGGCGGGATCGACTCGGCGCTGGTCGCGACCCTGGCGACGGACGCGCTGGGCCCGGACGCGGTTCGGGCCCTGACCATGCCGTCGCCGTACTCCTCGGCCGAGAGCGTGGAGGATGCCGGCGGCGTCGCCCGCCGGCTGGGGATCCGTCTCGACGAGGTCCGCATCGACGACGTGTTCAAGGCGTACCTCTCGGCGCTGGAGGACCTGTTCCGCGACGCGCCCGAAGGGGTCGCGGAGGAGAACCTCCAGGCCCGCATCCGCGGGAACATGCTGATGGCCCTGTCGAACAAGTTCGGGATGCTGGTGCTCGCCACCGGCAACAAGAGCGAGATGGCGGTGGGGTACTCGACCCTGTACGGGGACCTGGCCGGCGGGTTCGCGCCGATCAAGGACGTGCCGAAGACGCTCGTGTACGAGCTGTCCCGGTGGCGGAACGGGCGGTCGGACCCGGCGCCGATCCCCGAGCGGGTGCTGTCGAAGCCGCCGTCGGCGGAGCTCCGTCCGGACCAGAAGGACTCCGACTCGCTCCCTCCCTACGAGGAGCTCGACCCCATCGTCGAGGCCTACGTGGAGGAGGACCGGTCGCCGGAGGAGATCGTCGCCGCGGGAGCGGATCCGGAGCTGGTCGAGCGCGTGGTCGCCATGATCGACCGGGCCGAGTACAAGCGCCGCCAGGCGCCGCCGGGGGTCAAGATCACGCCGAAGGCGTTCGGACGGGACCGACGTCTTCCCATCACGAACGCCTACGGCAGGATGCGACAGCCGCGCGGACCGGCCGGGCCGGTCTCCACGCGGGAGGAGTAGAGACCGGCCGGCCGGTGCTCGGCCGCGCGGTTATGCGAGGGCCCAGACCACGGTCACCGAGACCTGGATCTGCACCGGTCCCGGGCTGATCGGGGTCGCCACGCCGGCAGCGCCTTCGGTCACCCCGTACGGGATGGGGTACGGAGCGCTGGACTCGGTGATGGAGACGACGTCCCCGAGCTTCGCGCCGGCGGCGTTCGCCAGGACGGCGGCCTTGTCGCGCGCGTTCCCCACAGCTTGCTTCAGCGCGTCCTGCACGCCGCTGTTCGCGTCGGACATCTGGAACGTGACGCCGCTGCTGACGTTCGCGCCCCCATGCGGGTCGCGTTCTCCTTCAACGCGTCGTTGGCGTCGGAGGCCTGGGTCCGGACGCCGAGGCCCAGGACGGCCTCGTCGGGCTGCGAGGTCACCGTGCCGATCCCCGTGACCGTGACCGTGTTCGCTCCGCCGGGCACGCCGGCGATGGGCGGACACGGCGACGTGGCGACGGGACACGGAAGGGGCGCGGGAAGGATCGACGGCGCCCCGATCGAGCCCCGGACGACCCCGGAGGACGGAGCCGATCCGACCGCCGTGTTCGGACCGGACGGGCCCTCCGGCGCGATCGCGACGATGCCCGTGGAGCTTCCCGGCTTCGCGTTCGCCGCCGGCGCCGTGGGCCGCGCCGGGCCGGCCAGCGATGGTACGACCACACCGAGGACCAGCGCGACGGCCGCGACGATCCCCGCAATGGCAACACGACTCCTCATGGCTGCTCCCCTCTCGGGTATGGACGGCGGGTTCGACGGGCGGTCGCGCCGGGGCGTTCCCCCGCTCAGGGGTTAGGAACCGCCGACTCGGGGAACCTCGATGGTATGGAGCGGGGAAGCGACAAGCACGCGCCCATGGTCGACGACGAGATGAAGAAGAGGGTCAACCTCCAAGCCGGCCCCGAGGCGCCGATACACTTCACGGCACCACGGGGCCGGTAGCTCAGCCCGGATAGAGCAGGGGGCTTTTAACCCTCGTGTCGCAGGTTCGAGTCCTGCCCGGCCCACCAAAACAGTCCATTCTCGAACCCCGGCCAAAGGAAACGGTCCTCCTCACCTTCCTGTGGGTAGTTCGACGGTGATCCCGCCGCAGCAGAGGTAGATCATCGCGATGAGGGCCTCGGCCGAGTGGTGCCCGTAGCCCCGGTGATTGATGAGCCGGATCTTCGAGTTGAGCCCCTCGAGCTTCGAGTTCGACAGCCCCAGCTCGATCGCCGCGAGGATGCCCTCGCGATGCTTGCGGATGGTCTGGGAGAGCTTGACGAACGACGGGATGCGGCACCGGCAGGCCCAGGCCAGCCACCGGTCCAGGAACTGCTGAGAGGCCGCCACCCCGTACACGGCCATCCGGTACACCTCCCGCAGCCCCTCCTTCAGCTGCCACGCCCGGTACAGCACGCTCCCGGTCCGCCGGAGATCCTCCAGGGTCAGGCGCTGCGAGGTGGTGAGGCGCCCGGGGTCCTTCACCAACGCCCACCGGGTCCGCTTGACCCACCGGGCCGCGGTGTCGCCTTGTCGCCGGGCCTCGTTCCAGGCCCACCGCCTGGCGCGGTCGATGGCCTCGTTGGCGAGCTTCACGACGTGGAAGGGATCGAACGCCGCCCGGGCGGTGAGGCCCCGGTCCCGGGCGTCGCGCACGGCCTTGATGTAGGCCCCGCTCATGTCGAGCGAGATGGCCTCGAGCCTCCGGGTCCGCTCGTCCCCCAGCTCGTCGAAGAAGCTGCTCAGGGTGGCTGCGTTCTTCCCCTCGGCGGCCCACACCACGGCCCCGTCCCGGTCGTGGTCGGCCACCACCGTGAGGTACCGGTGCTCGGCCCGGTACGAGATCTCGTCGACCCCGATGCGGTAC
>WNFU01004751.1_pt1 | contig 27586 bp, 21 predicted proteins | sample 5400121 | NCBI WGS metagenome assembly WNFU01 (sample SAMN13153360, study PRJNA577476) | soil metagenome | isolation source: 100 cm soil or saprolite under grassland replicate 1 | place: USA:California | collected 2016-06-15 | reverse complement strand
ATGACTGTCCGAATAAGTTCTGAAGGGCTGATATTTCAACAATGCGCAATCGATTGAAAAAGCCCTCGGTTAGTGAAAACCAGGTGTGTCCCACCTGTCTAACCGCCAGAGGCGGTTAGACAGGTGGGACACACCCTGAATGACATCGAGTCAATAACATTCATTAGGCCGCCACTTCATCTGGCGGCCAGAGGACTTACATGAACGCCGTGCGAAATTTCCGCCGTCAGTCGCTTTTGACAATAAGCTGGGTATTTATCATTTTTGCCTACTCCAGTTCGGCGACGAGCGAAGAGTTCCCAACAGCCAGGTGGAAAACCGCAAGCCCGGAAAGCCAGGGATTGGATTCTGCTGTCTTAGCCGAAACGCTTGCTTATGTGCGAGCCAAGGGCATGCCAGTCCATAGCTTTTTGATTGTGCGCAATGGCGTGATGGTTCTTGACGCCTACTATTATCCATATCAAGGCCGTGAGGTTCACGACGTGGCGTCTGTCACCAAGAGCTTCACATCTGCGGCAGTCGGAGTTGCAATCGCCAAAGGATATTTCAAAGACGTTGACCAGAAAGTGTTCTCGGTATTGCAGCCTGCCTCCTCCGGCTCTGATCCTCGAAAAGAGAGTATGACCATCCGGCATCTTCTCACCATGACCTCCGGGCTGGATTGCGATACGGAAGGTGGAGAAAAAGAGCTCGCCGCGATGCGGGGCAGCGGGGATTGGGCAAAAATTGCTCTTGCTCTTCCGTTGCGGACTGACCCTGGCTTGCAGTACGCCTATTGCAGTTGCAACAACCATCTGCTGTCGAGCCTGGTGACCGCCGCCACGGGAGAAAGCCTCCTCCAATTTGCGAAGAAGAACTTGTTTCACGCGATGGGGATCACAAACATCATATGGCCGCCTGATCCGCATGGCCGCACGTATGGTTGGGGTGATCTTCATTTGCACCCGCACGACATGGCGAAATTCGGGCTGCTCTATCTTCATCAAGGCAAATGGGGTGAGGCGCAAATCGTTCCGGCCAGTTGGGTGCGCGATTCGAGCAGAGCGAGTGTGACAGTGCAACCGGGCGTCGGCTATGGTTATAGCTGGTGGATCAATGCAGCAAGACCGCCCATCTTTGAGGCTGTGGGCCATCGAGCTAGTTCGCAAGAGGGCCCTGTAACAGGCTTTGCAACTTGGGCCGATGAGTGCTCTCAAACATGAAGATCGAATCGAGTCAGCATTTCGCGTCGGCCAAGACCGGTGACGCTTAAGGCCCTACTGTCGAGGTCCTCAACCACCCATTTTCTTTTTCGCGCAATTCTTAAGAGAGCCGCACCCAACGCTCCCGCCAGATGAGGCCGTCGCTCACTCCAGTCCAAACATTCATAGGCAAATCTTCGGCGCGCCGCCCGTGTTTCCTCAAGGTCAATTCCCAGCGATCCGAATCCTTTTACTCCATCGATACTGAGGTCGCAGGAGTTGCCCTTGCGTGAACTAATTGACAGCCATCCCATTTCCTTAAAACGGATGTGAAGCAACACACCCAACTTGCCGGCCATGTGATCGTAACAAGTCCGCGCAAGCACAAGGCGACTTGGAGTATTTGCCACGAACTCTTCGCCTGAGCCGCCGGCGATGATGCTCAGCGCTTCCAGCGCGCCGGCCACATTGGGCCCTTCCAGACTGTAAAAGCGGTGCTTTCCCTGGACGAGCACTTTAACTAGGTGCGCTGTCTTCAGCCGATTCAGATGTACGCTCGCGGTCGATGGACTTACTCCAGCGACTACCGAAAGCTCGGTGCTGGTTCGCGCGTGACCGTCGAGCAGGCAGTAGAGGATGCGCACTCGGGCCGGCTCGCCGATGGCCGCGGCAATTTTGGAGACCGCAGTGTCGTCGTGGTCCTCAACATCCATACTTTGATGATAGACGAAGCGTAGCTGTTCGGCAATCTTTATATTGCGAGACGTCGGTGAGAAAGAACTCCGAGCCGGGCGGACAGTTCGGCGCGAAGCTAAAGCGAGGTGCAACTTGCGAAGAACTTGGATGACGATCGTATCACTCGTGGGAGCAGTGCTTTCGGTTTCCCCCAGAAGTCCGCAGACGCAGAACGCAAGGCCTGTGTCCACTACGTGGAAAACAGCATGGAGCTACGAAGGTCCGAAAGGGCCAGAGCATTGGGGCGACCTGGATCCCGGCTACTCTCCCTGCAAAGAGGGCAAAGAACAATCTCCCATTGATATTCAAAGTGCGGAGAAGGCCGATCTCCCTGCTCTACTGTTCGAATACAAAAACGGTCCGCTCAACATTATCAACAACGGGTACACGGCGGTTCGAGTGGACTACGCCTATTCCGGAAATTTTCTTGTTGTGGGAGAAAAGCGCTACGAACTCACACAATTCCACTTCCATCGTCCGAGCGAGGAATACATTTTCGGGAAGCAATACGACATGGTGCTGCACTTGATGCATAAAGACAGCGATGGAAAAGTTGCCGGTGTCGCAGTTCTTTTGGAAGCGGGCAGCGCTAACCCCACCGTCCAGCAGCTCTGGAAATATATGCCGCAGACTCCTGGTGACTTGCACGAGATCGCTGGAGCCGAGGTAAATCCCGCCGATCTGCTGCCCCACAACACCAGCTACTACATGTACATGGGTTCGCAAACAGCCCCGCCTTGCACGGAGGGCGTCACGTGGTTCGTCCTGAAGACTCCCATGCAGGTCTCTGCGGAACAGATCAACGCGTTTGCAAAACTTTATCCCCACGATGTCCGGCCCGTTCAGCCACTTAACGGACGAGTCGTGAAAGAGAGCCGGTAACTTACTACTTGGCGTGAGAAACCAAATGACCATCACTTGTTTCGTCCGCTACCAGATCGATCCGTTTCAGCGAGAGGCATTCGAACAATATGCCCGGAAATTGGAGGGTATTATTCCTCGCTGTGGCGGCCACCGCCTCGGATATTTTCTTCCGTACGAAGGAACGAACAATGTGGCGTGGGGTTTGGTTAGCATTCGACCGAAGAGCATCACAATGCAGTTATTTCGTACCACTTAAGTTTCGATTATTTTTGCTGGATTTCGAGGTGAAGGGATGAAATCTTTTGAACATACAACGGTAGAGGCCAATGGAGCAAAACTGCACGTCGCGCAGGGAGGGCAAGGCAAGCCTCTCCTGCTCTTGCATGGCTGGCCTGAATTTTGGCTAACGTGGGAACCGCTGATGCGCCGACTGGCGGGCCGATATCGGGTCATTGCCCCCGATCTTCGAGGATTTGGCGACAGTGATAAACCATCGGGTCCCTTTGGAGCTAACGACCACGCTGCAGATCTCATGGCGCTTCTGGACCAGCTGAGGATCGAGACGATCGGAGTGGTCGGGTATGACGTGGGTGGTGCAGCTATGCTGCCTCTCACTCGTAAGGCTTCACAACGGATCAGCGGTCTGTTCTTTTTCGATTTCGTCTATCCTGGTATTGGGCCGCGCATGGGCGCACCCGACCGTCTTAACGAGATCTGGTACCAGTCGTTCAATCAAATGGAAATGGCTCCGGCTCTGGTCGGCGCAACGCGGGAGAGTTGCACGAGATACTTCAGCCATTTCCTCCGGCATTGGGCTTACCGCAAGGACGCCTTCGATGATGTTCTCGAACAGTTTATAGACAACTTTCTCAAACCCGGGAACCTGGAGGGAGGTTTTGCACACTACAAAGCTGCTCATGCGGGACGCATCGCGATGATCAAAGGAGAAGCGCCGGCTCAGCCGCCGATAGAAGTGCCGACTTGTGTTCGCTGGCCTGAGCACGACCCGCTCTGTCCATACGCCTGGACCGACCGGCTTCGAGAGACATTCAGCAACCTTGACCTGGCGCCATTCCCAGGTGTAGGCCATTTCCCGCACCGCGAGAATCCTGATCGTGCCGCCGAGGAAGTAGCCGGGTTCTTTGGGCGGATTGGTTGGTAGCCTGCGGTTAATGTGGCGCCCATCAATCGCCAAGAGTTCGATTTCGGATGAACGAGATTACAGGGGAGATGAAAAACGTAGAAGTCGAGGGCATAGCCATACGAGGTTCCAACCGAGTTACTTCTTTCATTGAATGGTTGGTTCGACATCGCCTGGAAAACCGCAGCTGGATCGAAGGCAAGTGGGTGGAGAAAGCCGGGCGGCGGAGGCGACTTCGGCGCTTAGGATAACATCGGCGCGAGGTAGGCCACCGTCGCCACCGCTCCGCTCAACAATCGAGAGAATTGTTGGAAGAAAATTGGGACTTGCGGCGTCTAAGTTGAAAACGCGCTTAACCTCGATTCCAGCGGGAGCGATCAGTTTTGCTTCTGAAATCGAATCGTTGACATCTATCATGTCCATGACCGCAACAATAGTTCACCAAATTATCTTGGCTTTGCTGCTGCTAATCGCAGGGGGCAGTTTTTACTTTTCGCTGCAAACACAGTCTCAGCCGCAGCCCATCACCAAACCCTTTTCCGGCGCGAAAGCCGGGGATGAGCGCACGATTGGCCGCATCAAACTCGTCTGGTGTCCGCCGGGGCGCTTTCGCATGGGCAGCCCGCCGAATGAAGTCGAGCGTCGTTATGATGAGACGCAAGTTGACGTGACGCTGACCAAAGGGTTCTGGATGGGCAAATACGAAGTCACGCAAGGGGAGTGGCAGCGGCTGAGCGGCGAGGTTCACGGTCAACTTAACAAAGGCGCCGGCGAGGATTTCCCGGTGTACTGGGTCAGCTACATCGAAGCCGAAGAATTTTGCCGCAAGCTGACCGCGCAGGCGCATGCGTCCAGCGAGTTACCAGCAGGCTGGGAGTTTCGACTTCCGACCGAAGCGCAATGGGAATACGCCTGTCGCGCGGGAACGACGACCGCTACGGCTTTTGGCGACAAGCTGAGCAATAAGCAGGCGAACTTTCAGCAAAAGCCATACAACGGAGCCGAAGAGGTTCCGCCGCTCAAGCAAGTATCCAGGGTTGGTAGTTATTCACCCAATGCCTGGGGACTCTACGATATGCACGGAAATGTCTGGGAATTGTGCCGGGATTGGTATCACACGCAGTTGCCGGGCGGCGTTGACCCTGATCTGTCGTCAGTGAAAGGGACGATGAATCGTGACGGCACGCATTCGCGCGTACGCCGGGGCGGCGCGTTTGTCGAAGACGGCTGGACCTGCCGATCAGCCTGCCGACTGCGCTACGAGCCGGAGCGCCGCTCCGATCACATCGGTTTTCGCGTCGTTGCAGTCCGGCCGTAACACTTGCAGCAACGGCTAAGCGTTGCTACTACTCACCCCGCTACTCCGCCGTTTTTCAGCTAAGACGGCGTGACGCCTAACCTGCCAACTTTTTTTCAATCATCAGTCCAATCTTTTGACGCTTCGTGCGCTGTTATGTAGTATATCGCTATGAAGCATATACATTCACCCATGCTCGACCGCGAGATGAAAAAAGGCAGTGCTGAATTGCTCATCCTCTCGCTCGTGGAAACCCGTGCCCGCCACGGGTACGAAATCGGCAAACTGATCGAAGCGCGTTCCAAAGGCGTGCTGAAATTCAAAGTGGGATCGCTATACCCCCTGCTCTACCGGCTGGAAAAACGTGGCTGGATCGCAGGCCATTGGGTGGAAAAGCCCGGCGAGAAGCGACGGCGTTGCTACAAGCTGACGAAGGAAGGCAAGCAGGTGCTCAAGGCGCAACGCAGCATGTGGCAATCTTTCGTGGTAGCGATCAATCAAATCACTGGATTGGAAAATGCCTGATTGGAAAGCCGAAGTTCGCAAGCGCCTGTCGGGTTTGCAACTCGCACCCGCGCGTGAGAACGCCATCGTCGAGGAAGTGGCACAGCACCTCGATGAACACTATGCGGAGTTGCTAGCCGGCGGGATGAGCGAAGCTGACGCCTATCGGCACGTGCGGGCGGAATTGCACGACGGTGGATTATTGACGCACGGATTGCAGCGCGTTGAACGATCCGCCAATCCAGAACCCATCGTGCTCGGAACAAACCGGAGGACAAATATGATTGCAGACTTGTGGCAAGACTTGCGCTTCGGCGCGCGAATGTTGCTGAAGCAACCGGGCTTCACCTTGATTGCCGTGCTGACGCTGGCGTTAGGGATTGGCGCGAACACGGCGATCTTCAGCATTGTCAATGCGGTGCTCCTGCGCCCGTTTCCTTACAAAGAGCCGGAGCGCCTGGTAATGCTGCGGGAGCGTGGCTCAGTGGGAGGAGGTTTCTCGCCCTCTTATCCCAACTTTGTTGATTGGCGTGCGCAGAACACGGTCTGCTCTTCAATGTCGGCGGTGCTCCAGAACGAGAGTTTTAACTTCACCGGCGCGGGCGAACCGGAACGCTTGCAGGGGCGGCGTGTTTCGGCGGAGTTCTTCTCCACGCTCGGCGTTAAGCCGCATGTGGGGCGCGACTTTCTGCCGGAAGAGGATCAGCCGGGCGCGACTCCGGCAGCGATCCTGAGTTACGGCCTCTGGCAACGCAGGTTCGGCAATGATCCAAGCCTCATTGGCAAACAGCTCACGCTCAACCAGCAAAGCTACACCGTCGTCGGGGTGACTCCGCCCGATTTCCAGTTCGGGGCGGAAGCCGATGTCACGGTGCCCATCGGTCTTCAGGCCGAACGCTTCAGGCTTCGCGGCAAAGACCCGGGGGCTGACGTCGTCGCGCGTTTGAACCCGAACGTGTCCGAGCAGCAGGCAGAGACGGAGTTGAATATGATCGCCGCACGGCTGGAACAACAATATCCGGAGACCAACAAAGGGCGTCGCGCGCGCGTTACGCGGCTACACGAATTCTTTGTCGGCGACGCTCGGCAGCCCCTTTTGATTTTGCTGGGATCAGTCGGTCTGGTCTTGTTGATCGCCTGCGCCAACGTCGCCAATCTCCTGCTCGTCCGTGCGTCTACGCGGCAAAAGGAGATGGCGGTGCGCGTGGCTCTCGGCGCCAGCCGCCGAGCCATCGTTCGTCAACTGCTGACCGAGAGCGTCCTGCTGGCCGCGTTGGGCGCTGCGTTTGGAATCCTGCTCGCGCTTTGGGGCACGAGTTTTATCGTTGCGCAACTGCCCGATGGTATCCCGCGCTTGCACGAAGCCCGGGTTGACGCGCCGGCATTGGGCTTCACGCTTGCCGTCTCGCTGCTGACCGGTTTGCTCTTTGGCCTGGCTCCGGCCTTGCAAGCTTCACGCGCGAATCTGACTGAAGGGTTGAAGGAAGGAGATCGGGGTTCATCCGGGGGCCGCCAGCGGCTGCGCAGCGTGTTGGTAGTCGGCGAAGTCGCCCTGACGCTGACACTGTTGGTGGGCGCGGGTCTGCTTATCCAAAGCTTTCGGCGAGTGCTACAGGTTGATCCAGGCTTCAATGCGCGGAACCTGCTCACGATGCAGGTCTCGGTCATCAACCCCGACGGTCAGCAAGTGGCGAACTTCTTCGAACAGTTGCAGCAAAAAGTCCGGAGCCTGCCCGGAGTCAAATCGGTCGCCGTGTCGAACGGGCTTCCATTTAGGACGGCGAACTACCCGGGTTTCTTCATTGAAGGCCGGACGGATCCGGACAATAAAGGCGCCGGCCTTCGCTACACCGTGAGTCCCGATTACTTCCAGACAATGGGCATTGAGTTGATCAAAGGCCGCCTCTTTACCACCGAGGACACCCGCGACGGCCCGCAGGTGATCGTCATTGACGAAGCGCTCGCTCAGCGGCACTTTCCCAACGAAGACCCGCTTGGAAAGCGGTTGAAGCAGTCTTTGCCCAACTCACCGAGTTACGAGATTGTGGGCATCGTCCGGCACGTCGAACATTACAGGCTGGACGGACAATCGCCAGACGCCCAGTTTTACACCAACTTCAATCAAACTCCTTTGCAGTCGCTGGGGAGAGGGGTGGGGCGCAGTCTGCTCGTGCGCACCGAGGTCGAACCATTGAGCCTGGCCTCGGCAGTACGCGCCCAGGTGACGGCTTTGAACAAAGATCAAGCGGTCTTCAACGTGCGCACGCTCGAACAGAGCGTGCTGCAATCGGTCGCCACGCGGCGTTTCTCCATGCTGCTGCTCACCGTCTTCGCCATCGTCGCGCTCGCGCTCGCCAGCCTCGGGATTTACGGGTTGATGTCATACGCGGTCGCGCAGCGGACGCGCGAAATCGGCGTGCGGATGGCGCTCGGCGCGTCGCGACGCGATGTGTTGAAACTGGTAGTCAGGCAGGGCATGAAGCTGACATTTATTGGCTTGGCGCTTGGCCTGGTTTCGTCGTTAGCATTGACACGCACGATGAAGAATCTGCTCTTCAATGTAAGCGCGACTGATCCGGCAACGTTTGCGGCGATTGCGCTGCTGCTCATCGCGGTTGCCTTGCTGGCTTGCTTCGTTCCGGCGCGGCGGGCGACGAAGGTAGACCCGCTGGTCGCGTTGCGTTGTGAGTGAGCCGCGCTTGCATCAAGCAATAAAGCGGAGAAGGGAAAGCAAACGTGCCTGACTGGAAACCAGAGATCATACGGCGGCTGGCAAGGCTACAACTTGCGCCAACGCGTGAGAACGCCATCGTTGAAGAACTCGCGCAACATCTCGATGAATCCTATGCGGAGTTGTTGGCGTGCGGGATGAGTGAGGCCGAAGCGCAGCGCCAGGTGCGGACGGAATTGAGCGAAAGTGATCTGCTGGCGCAGGAACTGCGTCGCGTCGAGCGGCAGGTCGCGCCCGACCCCATACTTCTCGGAACCAATCGGAGGACAAATATGATCGCAGACTTGTGGCAAGACCTGCGCTTCGGCGCGCGAATGTTAGTGAAACAACCGGGCTTCAACTTGATTGCTGTCTTAACGTTGGCGCTGGGGATTGGCGCGAACACCGCGATCTTTAGTGTGGTGAATGGCGTGTTGCTCAGACCGTTGCCATTCACAGAGCCGGAGCGCATCCTGAGCGTTTGGGCTACGGATGCGAAACGGGGACAGGATCGGCGGGTGGTTTCGTATCCGAATTTTGCTGACTGGCGGGCGCAACAATCATTCTTTGAGCGCATTGCGGGTTACGAGGGGGCGAACGTGACATTGACGGGAATGGGCGCACCGGAACAATTGCGCGGTCTGGATGCTTCCGCCGATCTCTTTCCGCTGCTGGGCGTACCGACGTTGCTCGGTCGCTGGTTTTCTGAGCAGGAAGCGCAGGCGAACGACGCTACGCCCGTCCTTATCAGCGAGGGCTTATGGCAGCGGCGCTTTGGCGCGGATGCGCAAATCGTTGGACGCACGATCACGCTGAACGGTCAGTCCCGTGTCATCATTGGCGTCATGCCTGCGCGTTTCAGCTTTCCACTCAATACGCTTTGGGCAACCGAATTCTGGCAATTGCTGAAGCCGGACCAGCAGCGTGGGAGCAACCGTCTTAACGTCGTGGCGCGGCTCAAGACAGGCGTGACGATGGCACAAGCGCAAGTAGAGATGAATGCCGTCGCAGGCCGGTTGACCGCGCAGTATCCACAATCCAATACCGGACGTGGCATCCGCCTGATCGGTATGCAGGAAGATTTGACGCGTAATGTGCGCCGGGCGCTGTGGCTCTTATGGGCCAGCGTCGGTTTTGTGTTGCTGATCGCCTGCGCCAATGTGGCGAACCTGTTGCTGGCGCGGGCGGCGGGGCGGCAAAAAGAGATTGCCATGCGCACTGCGCTGGGCGCGACGCGCGGGCGCGTCATCCGCCAATTGTTGGCGGAAAGCACACTGTTGGCCTGCGCGGGCGGAGCGGCTGGCGTGCTGTTGGCGGCGTGGGGCATTGCCAGTCTGAAGCCGCTCTTGCCGTCTGAGGCGCCGTTCGTGCAATCAATTACGCTCGATGCGCGCGTGGTCGGTGTGGCGCTGGCGCTTTCCGTATTGACAGGCATCTTCTTCGGCTTGCTGCCCGCGCTCCAAAGTTTTCAGGCAAATCTGACGACGGCGCTCAAAGAAGAAGGACGCGGTCTGGCTGGTGGGGTGCAACGTAATCGCACGCGCGGCGCGCTCGTCGTTGCTGAAATCGCGCTGTCACTGGTGTTGTTGGCCGGCGCGGGCTTGCTGCTGCGCAGCTTCCTGCATTTGCTCAATGTCGATCCGGGCTTCAATCCCGAACGTGTCATCGCGTTTGGTGTTGCGCTGCCTGAAGCCGGATACGCACAGCCGCAGCAACGGGCGGCTTTCTACCAGCAACTCATCGAACGCGTTGCCGGCTTACCCGGCGTCGAAGCCGCCAGCGTGAGCCAATCGCTCCCGTTATCCGGCGGCAGTTCTTCGGCCAGCATCATCATTGAGGGCCATCCGCCCCTGACTGCTGCCGAACGTCCCAAGACGCAATTGCAATTCATCAGCCCAGGTTATCAGCGCACGCTGAGCATTCCGCTGCGCGCGGGTCGCCTGTTGGATGGCCGTGAGCGCGAGGGGGCGCCGAGGGTGATACTGATTAGCGAAACTTTTGAGCGTCGTTTCTTTCCGCATGAAAACCCGTTGGGCAAACGTGTGAACCTCGCCATCGGCCAGGACTCCAACTATGAAATCGTCGGCGTGGTTGGCGATGTCAGAATGATCAGTCTGAGCACGGAGGACGAGCCTGCCTGTTATCTGTCTTATCTGCAATATCCGCTGCCGGAAATGTCGCTGCTGGTGCGCACTGCCGCGCCCGATCCCACCAGCCTCGTTTCCGCCGTGCGCCAGGAAACGGAACGAATGGATCCGGGGTTGGCGCTCTCCGAAATCCGAACGCTGAATCAACTGGCCGCGGCATCGGTCGCGCCGCAACGTTTCATTTTGCTCCTGCTCGGCTTGTTTGCGGGACTCGCGCTGTTGCTGGCGGCCCTCGGCATTTACAGCGTCATGGCCTACGCCGTCACACAACGCACGCACGAACTCGGCATTCGACTGGCGTTAGGCGCGCAGCCCGCCGGAGTTCTGCGGCTGATACTCAGCCAGGGCATGCGCCTGGCAGGCACAGGCGTATTGATTGGGGCGCTGGCCGCGCTAGCATTGATGCGCTTGATGAAAACCTTGTTGTTCGGCGTGAGCGCAAACGACCCGCTGACCTTTAGCGCGATCACATTATTGTTGCTGGGTGTAGCGCTGCTAGCCTGCTGGATTCCGGCGCGGCGAGCAACGAAGGTTGACCCGCTAGTCGCACTACGCGTCGAGTGAGCTTCAGCGAGTAATCCAACTATGCCTGACTGGAAACCGGAGATCAGACGGCGGCTGGCGAGCTTGCCGCTTGCGCCGACGCGTGAGGCGGCCATCGTCGAAGAACTCGCGCAGCACCTCGATGAACACTATGCGGAGTTGCTAACCAGCGGGATGAGCGAAGCTGACGCCTATCGGCAGGTGCGGGCGGAATTGCACGACGGTGGATTATTGACGCACGGATTGCAGCGCGTTGAACGATCCGCCAATCCAGAACCCATCGTGCTCGGAACAAACCGGAGGACAAATATGATTGCAGACCTATGGCAAGACCTACGCTACGGCGCACGAATGTTGCTGAAGCAGCCCGGCTTCAGCTTGATCGCCATGCTCACACTAGCATTGGGCATCGGCGCCAACACGGCGATGTTCAGTGTTGTGAATGCCGTCTTACTACGACCTGTGCCTTTCCCTGAACCCGAACGCCTGATGCTCTTGGTGGATGGGAAGGCGCCCGCTAACTTTGCCGGTGCGGATGTTCGCGACTTGGCGCTGCAGAACCGTTCTTTCGCGCAACTCGGCGCTTACACGATAGCAACGTTCAACCTGGCTGGGGGCAGTGTGCCGGAGCACGTCAATGGCGCGCGCGTCTCGGCTGGCCTGTTGCCGACGCTCGGCGTGCAGCCGCTGTACGGCAGGAATCTGACAGCGGAAGAAGATCGGGAGGGCGGCGCCAAGGTTGTCCTGCTCGGTCACGGAGTATGGCAAAGACAGTTTGGCGCAGACCCCAACGTGGTGGGCCGCGCGATCAGCCTTGACGAGCAGAGCTACACGGTGATCGGTGTGCTGCCGCCGGGGCTCAATTTTCCTTCGGACAAAGAACTGTTTGTGCCCTTGGCCTTGAGCGCTAGAGATCTGACCAGTTATTTCACCCCCTTTTTTATCACGCTCACTGCCCGCTTGATGCCAGGTGTAACTCGTCCACAGGCCGACGCCGAACTGGCCACGATCATCAAGCCGGGAGAGAAAGGCCCCCGCTTCCAGCGCCTGCGGGTAATGGGCTTGCAAGAAGCGCTGTTGGGTGACGCGCGCACGATGATGCTGGTGCTGCTGGGCGCGGTCGGCTTCGTCGTGCTGATCGCTTGCGCCAATCTGGCGAACCTGCTGCTGACGGCAGCGGCACGGCGACAGAAAGAAATCGCTGTCCGCTTGAGCCTCGGCGCCAGCCGCAACCGCGTTGTGCGGCAATTCCTGACCGAAAGTTTGCTGCTGGCCGGCTTGGGCGGGGTGGCCGGTTTGTTACTCGCTGCTGGAGGCATGACGCTGATCAATGCGCTGTTACCCAGCACGATTCCGCGCAACGGCGAGATCGGCGTGGATGGCCGAGTGCTCGCGTTTACTTGCGCGCTGACCGTGCTGGCCGGGCTGTTATTTGGCACGCTGCCAGCGTTGCGCGCTTCGCAGACGGCGTTGACCGAAGCGTTGAAGGCGGGCAGCCCAACGCTAGGCGGTAGCTTCGGCGCGCACCGCCTGCGTGCGTTATTGGTCGTCTCGCAGGTCGCGTTGACCGTGGTGTTGCTGACGGGCGCGGGTTTGCTGATCAAGAGCTTTGTGCGGCTACAGCAAACACGACTGGGTTTCCGTCCCGAACGACTACTGACGGCGCGCATCTCACTGCCGCGTTCCGCCTACAGCACGCCGCAGCAGCGACTGAGTTTTGCTGATCGGCTGCTGGAAGAGACTCGCAAACAGCCTGGGATGCAAGAGGCAGCGCTGACCTCTTTTCTGCCGTTTGCCACAGGCAACCATATGTTTGGCATTCTCATGAATGGCCAAAAAATTGAGGAGCGCCGGCCAGGTATGCCCATGGCCAACCTCCGCGCGGTCAGCCCGGACTATTTTCGGGTGCTGGGCATTCCGCTGCGAACGGGGCGCGAGTTTTCTGGCGCGGATCACGAGCGCGCGCCGCTAGTGGCTGTCATCAACGAGACGATGGCCAAACGGTATTGGCCCAATGCCAATCCGATTGGGCAGCGCATCAATGAAACTATCGACGAGCGAAATTGGCGCGAGATTGTCGGCATCGTTGGCAGCGTGCAGCATCTGGCCAGAGGGGAAGAACCGAAGCCGGAAATGTTCGTGCCCTTGAGCCAAGCTCCCCCCACGAATCTCAACGTGGCGGTGCGCACACAAGTGGAACAGGCGAGCTTCGAGGCAACATTGCGCCGTTCTGTGACAGCCATTGACGCAAATTTGCCTGTCTTCGAAGTGCGCACGATGGAAGAGCGGTTGTTTGAATCGGTCGCCCAACCACGCTTCCGCACGGTGCTGCTCGGTGTCTTTGCCGCGCTCGCGCTGCTGATGGCCGTGGTCGGCCTGTACGCGGTAATGGCCGTCTCGGTCGCCCAACGCACCCACGAATTGGGCATTCGCATCGCGTTGGGGGCACAGCGCCGCGACGTGATCGGCCTGGTGCTGCGGCAAGGAATCAAGCTGGTGAGTCTCGGCATTGTGATCGGTCTTGCCGGCGCGTGGGCGCTCACGCGTGTCCTGGCGACGCTGCTTTACGAGGTCAAGCCGACTGATCCGCTGACCTTCGTGACTGTGCCGGTCTTGCTGATCGCCGTGGCGATCCTGGCTTGCTGGCTGCCTGCGCGCCAGGCCGCCAGCGTAGACCCGCTCACCGCTCTCCGTAATGAGTGAGGATGATGCCTGACTGGAAACCAGAAATCAGATGGCGACTGGCAAGGCTACAACTTGCGCCAACGCGTGAGAACGCCATCGTCGAAGAACTCGCGCAACATCTGGATGAATCCTACGCGGAGTTGTTGGCGTGTGGGATGAGTGAAGCCGAAGCGCAGCGCCAGGTGCTGACAGACTTGAACGAGGATGATTTGCTGGCGCGGGAACTGCGGCGTGTAGAGCGGCAGTCCCCGCCTGAACCCATCATTTTGGGGACCAATCGGAGGACAAATATGATCGCAGACTTATGGCAAGACCTGCGCTTCGGCGCGCGAATGTTACTGAAGCAGCCCAGCTTTACCTTGATTGCTGTGCTGACGCTGATGCTGGGCATCGGCGCGAACACGGCGATTTTCAGCGTGGTTTATCACGTTGTGCTGAAGCCACTGCCGTATAACGAACCGGAGCAATTGGTTTGGGTCTGGGGCGAGCAGGCGGCACGGAAGCAGGCTCCGCATACGCCTGCCGATTTTCTCGATTACCAGCGGCGCAATCAGTCGTTCGCGCAAATGGCGGCCTACCGCAACATGAGCTTTGCGCTGGGCAGTACGGGGCAACCGGAACGTGTGGATGGGCGCATCGTTTCCGCCAATTATTTTGTGTTGCTGGGTGTCGCGCCGCGTCTGGGAAGGAGCTTCGCGCCGGAAGATGGACAGGCTGGCGCGGCGCGGTTGGTCTTGCTGAGTCACCGGTATTGGCAGCAACGGTTCGGCGGTGAGGCAAGCGTCGTGGGCCAGTCGCTGACGCTGAGCGGCGAGCCTGCCACCATCGTCGGCGTGATGCCGCCAGACTTCCGCGAAGCGGGCGTTGATCTCTGGACGAATCCGCGCCAGATCGTGCCGGACTTCACCACCAGTTCGCGCGATGACATCACCGGTGTGCGGCGGAACAGTTATTTGAGCGTGATTGCGCGGCTCAAACCCGGCGTGACCCTGCCGCAAGCGCAGGCGGACATGGACGCGATCACGGCGGGACTGCGACAGGAATATCCAGACGTTTATGGCAGTAAAGGCGTGCGGCTGATCGCGCTGCACGAATTTGTCGTGGGAGATACGAAGCCCACGCTGCTGCTGCTGTTCGGCGCGGTCGGACTGGTGCTGTTGATCGTCTGCGCCAACGTCGCAAATCTGACGATGGCGCGCGCCTCGACCCGGACCAAAGAATTCGCGTTGCGTTCGGCATTGGGCGCGGGGCGGGGGCGATTGATCCGGCAGTTGTTGACCGAAAGCGTTTTGCTCGCGGTCGCGGGCGGCATTTGCGGCTTGGGGCTGGCAACGTGGGGCTTGCACTTGCTCGTCGCGCTTAGCCCGGCAGCCGTGCCGCGTCTGACAGAAATCCGTTTGGACTGGCGTGTGCTCACGTTTGCGCTGGGCGCGTCGTTGCTGACGGGAATCGTCTTCGGCGTGCTTCCGGCGCTCACGTCCGCGCGGGTGAATTTGAATGAAACGCTCAAAGAAGGCGGACGCGACGCCGGCGCCGGAGCCAGCCATCGCACGCGCGGCGCGCTGGTCGCGGCGGAAGTCGCGCTGGCGTTGGTTGTATTGGTGAGCGCGGGTTTGCTCGTCAAAAGTTTCTGGCGGTTGCAAAAGGTCAACCCCGGCTTCGATGCCGCGCGGCTGACGACGATGCTGGTCTGGCCAACAGAGGCGAAATACGACGGAGCCGCCGCCAGCCGGGCGTTCATCCGGGAGCTGAACGCGCGGCTGGAAAAATTGCCGGGCACGGAAGGCATCGCCATCAGCAACGATTTGCCGATTCGGGGCCGCGCTTCGTCAACCTATCCGGCCGTCGAAGGCCGCCCGCCGCTCAAGCCGGGCGAAGGGATTCTGGTCGGCAGACATACCGTCAACGCCGCGTATTTTCGGGCGATGAAAATTCCGCTGTTACGCGGACGGACGCTGACCGAGCGCGATGACGAGAATGCGCCCCTGGCCGTGGTCATCAACGAAAGCGCGGCGAACGCGCTCTGGCCGGGTGAAGACGCACTCGGCAAACGAATGAAGCTGGCCCGCTTAGACACCGCCTGGGCCGAAGTCGTCGGCATCGTCGGCGAAGTGAAGCACGACGGATTACACCTCGATGCGAGTCCGCATTTGTACATGTCAATCCTGCAATTCCCCTGGCCGACGCTGCGGATCGCCGTGCGTTCGTCGCTGGATGCCGCCGCCGTCGCTGCCGCCGTGCGCGGCGTAGTGCAATCACTCGACCCGCTGCAACCGGTTTCCGACGTGAAGACGATGGCGGACGTGCTGACGGATGCAAACGCCGGGCGGCAGTTGTCGCTCGTCTTGTTCGCGCTCTTTGCGGTGATTGCTCTGTTGCTCGCCGGCATCGGCATTTACGGCGTAACGGCCTATTCCGTCAGCCGGCGCACACGTGAACTGGGCATCCGAATGGCGCTCGGCGCGCAACGCCGTGACGTGTCCAGGCTGGTCATCCGACAAGGCATGACGCCTGTGCTGATCGGCATTGTGATTGGCTTGTCGGCGGCGTTCTTCCTCACGCGATGGATGTCCAGTCTATTGTTTCGCGTCGGCACAAACGACCCCTTGACGTTTGCAGGAATCGCGCTGTTGCTGGTCACCATAGCGCTGCTGGCCTGTTGGCTTCCGGCGCGGCGGGCGACGCAGGTTGATCCGATGATCGCTTTAAGAAGTCAATAATTTAAACAAGGAGGAATTATGCAAAGACTTTGGCGAGACCCGCGCTTCCGTGCGCGCCGGTTGATGAAACAACCCATGTTTATCTTGATCGCTGTTTGGACGCTGGCGTTGAGTACGGGGTTCACACAGATCAAGACCACAACCATTCCACTGGACAATCCCAACGAGTTGCAGCCCCGCAATGTAAAAACGGAACAGGTGACCTACAAGGGGCGCAAAGCGTTGCGCGCGACTGATGCTGCGCCGGCCAACGTCGCAGACGGAATTCAGCTCGTCATCTTGAATAAGACTGAATTTCAGGACGGCGTGATCGAAATCGAACTGACGGGTGAACCTGGCGCCGCTGCGGGGGCAGGCGCGCGCGGCTTCGTCGGCGTAGCTTTCCGCGTCTCGCCTGACGCGGCGAAATACGAATGCTTTTACCTGCGCCCGACGAATGGCCGCGCCGACGATCAAGTGCGGCGCAACCATTCGACGCAGTACATCTCTTACCCTGACTTCCCGTGGCAGCAGATTGCATTGTGGGTTGGAGCGGGAACGGTCGCGCATTTCTCCAATCTGCGCGTCTCCAAATGAAACTTTCACGCAGTTCGAAAGCCCAAAGTAGCGCAACGATGCCTGACTGGAAACCGGAAATCAGACGGCGGCTGGCGAATTTGCAACTCCCACCAACGCGCGAGGCCGCCATCGTCGAGGAACTCGCGCAGCACCTTGATGAATCCTATGCGGAGTTGCTCGCCAGCGGTGTGAGTGAAGCTGACGCCTATTGTCAGGTGCGAGCGGAATTGCACGACGGCGAATTATTGACGCACGGATTGCAGCGCGTCGAACGATTCAGCAATCCAGAACCTATCGTGCTTGGAACCAATCGGAGGACAAATATGATTGCAGACCTGTGGCAAGACCTACGCTTCGGCGCGCGCATGTTGGCGAAGCAGCCTGGTTTTACGTTGATCGCGATGCTTTCGCTGGCGTTGGGGATTGGCGCAAATACCGCCATCTTCAGCCTGCTGGATGCGGTCGTGTTGAAAACGCTGCCGGTCAGAGAGCCGCAGGAACTGGCGCTCTTTAACTGGCTTTCCGGGCCGAAGCGGATGGCGCGCAACGTGTTGGGCGATATTGGGCCTGACAAGGCCACTGGGCTGACCACCAGCACCTCTTTTTCCTACTTGAGCTTTGAGCGGTTGCGGGATCGCAATCCGTCGCTCGTGGATGTCTTCGCCTTCATGCCCAGATCGTTCAGCGTGCATGCGAATGACCAGGCGGAGTTTGTTCAGGGGCAGTTGGTCTCCGGCGGTTATTACGCAGGATTAGGTGTGCAGCCTTTGCTAGGCCGAGGGATTTCGGTTGCGGACGATCAAGCGGGCGCTAGTCCGGTGGCGGTGATTACGCATCGTTACTGGGAACGCCGGTTCAATAATGACCCGGCGGTGATTGGGAAACCGATCAAGGTGAATCAGATACCTTGCACAATCGTCGGCGTGACGCCGCCCGGCTTTTACGGCGCGTTGCAAGTGGGACAAGCGGCGGATGTTTCGATTCCGTTGGCATTGGAGCCGCAGTTGAGTCCAACCAATTCGCGGTTGAGCAAGCCCTGGATGTGGTGGTTGCGTGTGATGGGGCGCTTGAAACCGGAGGTTACGGCAGAACAGGCGCGCGCCGAATTGGAACTCGCCTTTCAGCAAAGCGCGCAGGAAGGTTGGGCGTCAGCTCCGGCACAAAATCAACCGACACCGGCAATGCAGGAACCACGTGATGTGCCACTGCTGCGAGTCGCAGACGGCAGTCAGGGACTGGCCGAGTTGAGAAAGAAACGCGCGCAATCTTTGACTATCTTGATGGTCGTAGTCGGGCTGGTGTTACTGATCGCCTGCGCCAACATTGCCAATCTGCTGTTGGTGCGCGCCGCCACACGCCGCAAAGAGATTGCTGTGCGATTGGCCTTGGGAGCAGGGCGCTTCCGCTTGCTCCGTCAATTGCTGACCGAAAGCATCTTGCTCGCTGGTCTCGGTGGCGCGCTTGGTGTAGTGCTGGCGTATTGGGGCAAAGACCTATTGCTAGCGCTGCAACCCTGGGGCGGCGGAGAACTCGCGCTTGATCTCAAACTTGATTTTCGCGTCCTCAGCTTTACGACCATCATTTCATTGCTGACGGGGTTGCTGTTCGGACTGACCCCCGCATTACGCGCGACGCGTCTTGATCTGACGCCCACGCTGAAAGATACCGCCCGCAATTCCAGTGGTGATGCGCGCTCGTCGCTCAGCAAGGCGCTGGTGGTAGCGCAGGTCGCCTTGTCATTGGTGTTGCTGATTGGCGCGGGATTGTTCACGCGCACGCTGCGCAATCTGCAAAGCCTGGAAACCGGATTCAATCACGAAAACCTGGTGACCTTCGGCCTGAATCCGCGACTCAACAATTACCCGAACGCGCAGATTGCACAGCTTTTCCATCGGCTGCTTGAACGCCTCGAAACCATTCCAGGCGTGCGTGCGGTGACGCTCTCGCAGTATCCGATTCTCGCCGGGAGTCGCAACGATGCGCCCATTTTCGTGCAAGGCCAGGCGTCACAGGCGAACGACGGCAGCAACGCGCTCGTCAACGATGTGGCGGCGAATTTTCTCGACACGCTCCAGATTCCCATTCTGCGCGGACGCGGATTGACATCGCAGGATGATGAACGCGCGCCGCGGGTCGCCGTCGTCAATCAGGCATTTGCACGTAAGTACTTTGGCGCCGAAGACCCGCTGGGCAAGCGATTTGGTTTGGACGGTCCTAAAAACAGTGGGCAGTTTGAAATTGTCGGCCTCGCTCAGGACGCGAAATACTTCCAGATGCGCGGCGCCATGCCGCCCACCGTTTACCTGCCGTATTTTCAGGAGCCAGCCTCAGACGCATCTTTCGCGGTACGCACGACAGGCGAGCCAACTGCAATGATCGCTTCGATCCGGCAGGCGGTGCGCGAAATAGATGGCAGCTTGCCCATCTCCGACTTCAAGACAGTGCGCCAACAAGTCGAAAGCGGTTGGGCACAGGAACGGCTCTTTGCCACGCTGTCCAGCTTCTTTGGATTGCTCGCAGTGATGCTGGCCGCCATCGGGTTGTACGGCGTGATGGCTTACAGCGTCGCCCGTCGGCGAAATGAAATCGGCATTCGTATGGCGCTCGGCGCGCAACGCCGGGATGTTATTAGGCTGGTGCTGCGCGAGTCGTTGCTGTTGGTTGCGCTCGGCGCGGGCATCGGTCTGGCAACGGCGTTGGCGACCACACGCTTAATTTCTGCGCAGTTGTTCGGCTTGGCGCCGACTGATCCGCTGACGATCACAGCGGCCACGCTACTCCTGCTGGCAGTAGCCACGCTCGCGGGTTATTTGCCGGCCAGAAAGGCCGCGCAAACAGATCCGATGCTGGCTTTGCGGGATGAATAAAACGCCGATCAATGCTGGAGAACAAGCTATGCCTGACTGGAAACCAGAAATTAGACGGCTGCTGGCAAGGCTACAACTTGCGCCAACGCGCGAGAACGCCATCGTTGAAGAACTCGCGCAACATCTCGATGAATCCTATGCGGAGTTGCTGGCCAGCGGGATGAGAGAAGCTGACGCCTATCGTCACGTGCGGGCGGAATTGCACGACGGTGGATTATTGACGCACGAATTGCGGCGCGTCGAAAGATTCACCAATCCAGAGCCTATTGTGCTTGGAACAAACAGGAGAACAAATATGATCGCAGATCTGTGGCAAGACCTTCGTTACGGCGCACGCACTTTGCTGAAGAAACCCGGCTTCACGCTGATCGCCGTCATCACACTCGCTTTAGGCATCGGCGCGAACACGGCCATCTTCAGCGTGGTGCATACCGTGCTGCTGCGTCCGCTGCCTTTCCTGAATCGGAGCGATTGGCCGTTCTGGCGACGGTGTACGTGGGGGCGACGTATCGAACCGGCGTCGCCTATCCGGATTACGTAGATTGGCGTGAACGCACGCAATCGTATGAGGATATGGCCTGTTTTCTCAGTACGAGTTTCAATCTGATCGGCGTGGATCCGCCAGTTGCCGTGCCAGGTCGGCGAGTGAACTGGAATTTCTTTCCCATGCTCGGCGTCAAACCGCAACTCGGACGGCTCTTTGCCGAGTCGGATGACAAAGCGGGCGCGGCCCCGACGGCGCTCATCAGTCACGGCCTGTGGTGGGAAAAATTCGGCGGCGATTCGGCAGTCATCGGCAAAAGGATCAGCTTGGGCGGCGACCCGTTTGAAGTAATCGGTGTGTTACCGCCCGGCTTTGAACTGCTGCGCCGCGACGACATCTTCGTGCCGCTCGGACTTTGGTTTACCCCTGACCACAACATTCTGAAGCGGAGCAATCAGTTTCCGCTCAATGTGCTGGCACGTGGTGTTCTTGGCCAAGTTCGCTCCCGACATTCACCGTGAACTCCATCGGGTGGTCGTTCAGGACAACATCGTTGCGGTCGAGCTGGCGATCCGGGGCGCCTTCACCGGGCCATACGAGTCGCCTGCCGGCGTCCTTCAGCCGAACGGAGCCAAACTCGACGTTCCCGGCGCTGACTTCTGGGTCGTGGAAGACGGCAAGATCAAGCAGTTCAACTGCCACGTAAGCGTGAACATCCTGCTCGAACAAATGGGCGTGCAGGCAGACTTCGCGTCCGCAATCAAAGCACAGGCAGTCGCGGACTAAGGCAGAACCTCAATCACGCTGGTGGATCGCGGAGACCATCTCTCGCGATCCACGGCGTCGACCGTCGCCCGATGATCCCGTCGTTTGGGTTTCGTCGCCACAAAAGGAGGCCCTCTTGTCTGAGATCATGAACATCGCTGACGTCCTCATCGTGGGCGGAGGGTCCGCTGGCGCAGTCCTGGCCGCCCGACTAAGCGAAGACCCCACGCGTCGCATCCTGCTCCTCGAGGCCGGACCGGCGTACCAAGCTGATGTATCCGGAAGCGCTCCTCAACGCTGACTTGGTCGGGGATCCGGGCCACGACTGGGGCTACGCCTCACGGGCGAACGCGACAACCCACGGATTCCGACCCCGCGAGGCAAGGTGCTCGGTGGGAGCTCGGCGGTGAACGCGGGAGTCGCCATGCGATCCCCGCCCGCGGACTTCGCGAAGTGGGCCGACTACGGCGTCAGCGGCTGGGCGTTCGAGGACGTCCTACCGACGTACAAGCGGTTGGAGAACACTCCGACGGGCGACATCGCCTATCACGGCCGCACCGGTCCGCTGCCTATTCGACAGCGAACCGACCGGGAATTGACCCCTTCGCTGCGCGGATTCATCGAGGCGTCGGTGGCGCAAGGGTTCAAACGGATCGATGACTTCAACGGAGCGGATCAGCACGGCGCCGGCGTCGACCCCATCAATGTGGTCGACGGCGTGCGGCAGAGTACGGCGCTCGTCTAACTGACCGCGCCGGTGCGAAGCCGTCCAAAACTGGCCATCGTCGGCGAAGTCAATGTCGACCGTGTGCTGCTCGATGGAAAGCGCGCCGTTGGCGTGCTCGCCGCTGACGGCGCCATCTACCGCGCCGGGGAAGTGATTCTCTCGGGCGGTAGGTACGGCAGCGCCGCGATCTTGTTGCGTTCTGGGATAGGACCAGCGGCTGACCTGCGCTCGCTCGGCATTGAGGTGGCCGCCGACTTGCCGGTCGGCAGGCGGCTGCATGACCAGCCGTTCTTCTTCAATGCCTATGCACTCGCCCCGGACTATCAGCAGGTGTCCCCGGCGATCGGATCGCTGTTGTGGACAGCGTCGAGCGAGGCAGTCGGCGACGAGTTGGACCTGCACATCACCGCGACGCACCCGCCTGCCGGTTTCTTCCCGACGGCGGCTATCGTCTTCGCGGTTTCGGTTGTGAAGCCCGAATCGCGAGGGACGCTACGCCTGGCCAGCCGTGACCCGAAAGAGGCGCCGGTGTGCGCCCGATAAAGACATGGGTAGCACATTTGGCGGATCAGCTAGTCCGCCAAATGTGCCAACGATGTCTCTAGCGAGTGCACCGACACCGATCATGCCATGCTCAAAGCGGTCGCCATTGAGTAATCTGTGATTAGCGATTTGAAGCAACGATCAGCCCTCACGCTTTTATCGAGGCACAGCAGCTCGGATATCATTGCTCTCCAACACTCGCTTCGGATAACCCTGTCTGGCCACGGTCAACATGGCGCGGCCGATCTGTTCCGTGGTCAGATAGCAGTTCGGCCAACCGTCTGCACTAGCTGCACCTGAGGATCCAGCAGACATTCGCGCAGGACACCTTGTCCAACCATGCCGGTCGCGCCAAAGATCAGGACGTTCATCGCTTAACACTCCTCCAAAACACGCTATTAACCAAGCCACTGCACCCCTGTCAGCTTCTCCGATACCTCCCACAGCTTCCGCGAAGCCGCCTCATCCCGCGCCGGCTTCGGAACCGGCGCAAGTACCGGATCTCCTTTCAACTGAAACATTCGATCCGGCCCATAGTAGCTGCCCTGGTCCGCATCCATCGCCGTCGCCGCACGCAACGTCGGCAGCGCTCCCGCAGCGGCATCCTGCGACATGAACGAAGCCATTATTTTCTCGATTATCTTCTCGATTGAATTCCGAGGTCCTGGCCCGCTGGTCTGAAGATTCGTGCGCGCATAGCCTGGATGAGCCGCGTTGCTCAATAGTTTGATCCCCGCAGCCGCACATCGCCGCGCCAACTCTAACATGAACATGATGTCCGCGAGCTTTGATTGGCAGTACGCCTTCCATGGCCCGTAGGACCTCTCCCATTGGAGATCGTCGAAGTTGATGCGCCGCATTCCCATATTCGCGGCTCCGCTTGCCACAGTCGTGACTCTCGGTGAAGTTGCGCGCTGCAGCGCCGGCATCAACAGCCCCGTCAGAGCAAATGGTCCCAGGAAGTTCGTCCCGAACTGTAGCTCGAACCCGTCCGTGGTCGTCTCTCGCTGTGGAACCGCCATCACCCCGGCGTTGTTCACCAGCAGATCGAGCTTGGCTTCACCTCCAACCTTCGCGGCGAACGCCAGCACCGACTGCAGATTCGCCAGATCCAACACTTCCGCCCGCACCTTGGCCTGAGGAAGCTGCCGCCGGATCAGTTCTACGGCCTCACGCCCCTTCGCCTCGGTGCGGGTCGCCAGGATTACCTCGCCGCCCGCCCGGGCCAGTTCCAATGCTGTGTGCCAACCGATCCCGCTGTTGGCTCCGGTCACGACCGCCAGTTTGCCTGCTTGCGATGGTATGTCCGCCACTGTCCACTTCTCCATAATCTGCTCCTCCTTTTTGGTCAATTATGTGAGTGAGTAATCACTCTACTATATTCACAAAAAAATTATCGCTTGCGGGTAATCCCCGCCCACAGCACCTCGAACCCCGCGTTTCGGTAGAGTTCCGCCTGTCCAGAGTTCCGTCGCATAAACTCCATCGTCGTCTCCGCCAAGGCCCGGATCATCGCGCCGACAAACTGTTGCGGCAGTTCGCGCATGATGCGCTGTTCCACGGCCGCGTCCGTCATCGCCTGAATCTCGGCAAAGGGGGCCGCGCCGGCCGCCTTCGACTCCTCCGTCAGCCCACCCCCGACTTCAATCTGCGTTAGAACCCTTTGCTGCATAGGGTTCGCGACTCCCCATTCCACGTATCGATCCCACACATGGCGCAACCGGTCGCGGATACTTTTCTTCCGCGGAAAGCCGGTCATGATGGCATCCGCCAACTCTAACTTGATCTCGCGATATAGTGCGTTCAAGAGATCATCCTTGGTCTTAAAGTATGTAAACAGCGTGCCCTCACCCACTCCGGCCGCGCTCGAAATCGTGGAGGTCGCGGCGCCCGGTCCCCGCTCCGCGAAGACCTGAGTCGCCGCTGCCAAAATAGCATTACGCTTATCTTCACTCTTCGGTCTAGCCATCTGTATTTACCACCGTAACTGAGTATATACTCAACTATCAGAGAAACGCAAGCATGTGATGAATGACACCGATCGCCGTTCTATCCGGGATTGGACTCGATTGCGGCTTCTGTCCTACCCAGGAAGATGGCGATACAGCGGGAATTGGTGATAAGGACCCCGTCCCACAACAACTCGCTTGAGATAACGCGCTATGCCCTAAATCGAACGCGCGCGTCACTGACGCGATTGCCGAGGCGAAACTGGCATAACGGCTGGCCCGGATCAATTTGTTTCTCCTGCTCGGCAAAGCCAACTAGACGCTCTTATGATCGTTATTCCCGCTCTATATCTGAAATATGTGCGCGCCGAAGAGATAGCTCCTGCATCACTGCGGGACGAGGCGACGACGTTCGCCGACTCAACCGATGAGGCGCAGGCCATTGTTCCGACAGGCGGCAGTTAGACTTTGAAGAAGCTCTGGCTGGTAATGGCATCCGCAGAAGCTGCGACCGTATAAACGTTGAACGCGCATTGGCCCTCGATCGTCTGTGCGACGGCGAAGACTTCGCCCGGACCGGAGATATCGAGTACCTTGACGTCCTGAGAGATGAAGATGGCGATATTGCACGATTTAAAGTTGGCTCGTGGCTTGGGATATAGAGGCTCTCTTGTGAAAGAGTGAAGCGTTCGCGGCCGGAGTGTCGCTGTCGATTGCTCTGGGTCCCCCTGTTGGAGAATCTTGGGACAAATTTGGGACAAAAATTGTCTCAATGAGGTTCATTTCGGTTCATCATGGTTCCCTGACCGGAGGGCTGCAACCCGAATAAAATGTGAGGGGTATCAGTAATTTACAACTCGGTTCAGTGATTGATAGCCCGTCTGAAAATCCGTTGGTTGTAGGTTCGAACGGTCACAATGGGAGCAGATGAAGAACATGGCGCGGCAATCGGGCGCCGCGCAGAACTTCTGGTGGAAAGTGAGGTTGTGGGGGGCCGCCATCCTGGACTGGGCGAGGGTCGGTAGACAGAGGCGCCCGGTGATGGCAACATAGCCTTGCCCTTTAGGTGTGTTGCCTCAACCTTTGGGCGACTAAAGTAAAACCCCGGTTGCTGCTAACAACCGGGGTTATTCCTCTCTGTCTTGCGTCGCACACTACCAGACTCATGGTTCCGGAAACCAATGACGATGATGAGGATGATGATAGGTATGAAATCTCTTCTATCGGATTCTGCTCATTTGATGGTGATTATGAATGTAACTCACCGCTGTCTTTTTTTAGTATTGGTTGCGATACTAGCCGCTTCTCAAGTAAGCGCACAAGCAATACGGCAGATACCTTCGCCTGACTACTGGCCCACGCAAGGCTGGCGCTCGACCACTCCCGAACAGCAGGGGATTGACTCTGCTAAGCTGGCCGATGCCCTAGACTATATCCGAAAGCATAATGTTAGCATCCACAACCTTCTCATCATTCGTAATGGCTATGTCGTCCTAGACACCTACTTCTACCCATATCATAAAGAAAATATTCATGACGTGGCGTCTGTGACAAAAAGTGTCACGGCAGTGCTGATCGGCATCGCCATCGATCGCAAGATGATTAAGTCCGTGCACCAGCCTGTTCTGACGATCTATCCCAGTCGGCGAGTAGCTAATCGGGATGCCCAAAAGGACAAACTCACCGTCGAACACTTGCTCACCATGAGCACTGGGTTTGATTGCCAATATGAGCCTGGCGAGCCCACGTTGCGCCAGATGCGGCAGAGCAGCGACTGGGTGCAGTTCATGTTGGATCTGCCGATGGCAACACAAGCAGGAGAGAAGTTCGTCTATTGCAGCGGAGGCATGCACTTATTGTCCGGGATTATCTCCCAGACGACCGGCATGAGCGCTTTAGATTTCGCGCGTCAAGTACTTTTCACGCCGCTCGGCATTCGCGAGGCGATCTGGCCAGCGGATGCACATGGCGTGAGTCACGGGTGGGGCGATCTGCATCTGCACCCCTACGATATGGCTAAGATCGGCTACCTCTGGCTGAATCACGGCATGTGGGATGGCAAGCGCATTGTGTCGGCTGACTGGGTTGCGGCATCGACACGGGCGCACGCGAACACCGGCAGGGATAATGACTACGGATATGGCTGGTGGATGAAATCCCAAGGGGAGCCTTTCGTGTATGAGGCAGTTGGGCGAGGCGGGCAGCGTATTAGCGTTGTCCCGGATAAGAACCTTATCGTCGTGATGACGGGCGGCGGGTTTGAGCCAGGTGACTTCAGCCACTTTTTGCTAGAGTCTCTCAAAACGGATCGGCCGTTGCCTGACAACCAGGTCGGCGCTGCTCGACTCGCCGCGGCCGTAACTGCCGCTAGTAAGTCGCCAGCGCCGAAAGTTATAACACCGCAATCGAATAAGGCGAAAACGATTTCAGGTAGAACCTACTTGCTCGAAGCAAATCCGCTCGGCCTCAAGAGCCTCGCTCTCACATTCGACTCCAAACCAGCGGCATCAGTGCGGCTCATGTTTGCGGATGATCGCACAGAGACGCATCCGATTGGGCTTGACGGGGGGATAAAGATATCTCCTGGTGGGCGGTTCAATCTACCTGTAGGAGTAAAGGGATACTGGGAGAACAGCGAAATCTTCGTACTTGATTATGATGAGATCGCCAACATCAATCGTTTAGTGTTTCGGATCAGGTTCCATGGTGACCGAATGGACATACAGCTAACCGAGAAGTCCTCTAATTTTGAGGTAAGTTTTCAGGGAAGGTCAAGCGACAAATAAAGGGAGTCTGTTCAGTGAGCGGAGCCATCTAACTGGGCCGTTAGGCGTGAGAATTGACGTCTGATTTCGACTCCTGCTTGCGCTAGGTGACAGCGATGTTGGATTTACCCTATATTGGTGGTTTTGGCATTCTGAAATGACATATCAAATTGCCAAACTCAGCTTAATCATCTCGAAACGAGGATGGATGAGTGAAAGCTGAGCTGGCGAGCCCCGAGGATCAGGCGGTTTTCTTGCAGTGGGGAGCTATCGGACAGCGCGGATAGTGAAGACTGTATTTGTGAATAATCTTTTCGCTCTGGATAATAAAGGTTGCACATTTTATTAAGTGTAGCTACTCTTATCCAGATATGGGTGATCAACAAAAGGGTTTGGATTCA
>WNFU01002285.1_pt1 | contig 27595 bp, 27 predicted proteins | sample 5400121 | NCBI WGS metagenome assembly WNFU01 (sample SAMN13153360, study PRJNA577476) | soil metagenome | isolation source: 100 cm soil or saprolite under grassland replicate 1 | place: USA:California | collected 2016-06-15 | reverse complement strand
CATTGTCGCCGGCGACGTCCCGGAGGGCCTCAAGGGCAAGCGCGTCTGGGCGCTCGACATCGGCGCGCTCCTCGCCGGCTCGAAGTATCGCGGCGAGTTCGAGGAGCGGATCAAGGCCGTCCTCCAGGAGATCAAGAGCGCCGAGGGCGAGATCGTCCTCTTCATCGACGAGCTGCACACGATCGTCGGGGCCGGCGCGGCCGAGGGCGCCGTCGACGCGGCGAACCTGCTGAAGCCGATGCTCGCCCGCGGGGAGCTGCGCGCGATCGGCGCGACGACTCTCGACGAGTACCGCAAGCACATCGAGAAGGACGCCGCGCTCGAGCGCCGCTTCCAGCCGATCTTCGTCGGCGAGCCGTCGGTCGCCGACACGATCGCGATCCTGCGCGGCCTCAAGGAGCGCTACGAGGCGCACCACGGCGTGCGCATCCGCGACGCGGCGCTCGTCGCGGCAGCCGTCCTCTCCGACCGCTACATCTCCGACCGCTACCTGCCCGACAAGGCGATCGACCTCGTCGACGAGGCCGCCTCCCGGCTGCGGATGGAGATCGACTCCGCCCCGCTCGAGCTGGACGAGGCTGAGCGCCGCGTGCGCCAGCTCGAGATCGAGCTCGCCGCGATGGGCAAGGAGTCGGCCGAGCGCCGTGAGCCCGTCGAGCGCGAGCTCGCCGAGGCGAGGGAACGCCGGGACGAGCTCGCCGCCCGCTGGCAGCGCGAGAAGGAGGCGCTCGACCGCGTCAGCGAGATCAAGCGCCGCATCGACGAGCTCCGCATGGAAGCCGAGCGGGCCGAGCGGCACGGCGATCTCCAGCGCGTGGCCGAGATCCGCTACGGCGAGCTACCGGAGCTCGAGCGGGAGCTCGAGGAGCGCGCCGAGCCCGTCGGCGAGCCGATGGTCAAGGAAGAGGTCGACGAGGACGACGTCGCCGAGGTCGTCGCGCGCTGGACGGGAATTCCGGTCTCGCGGCTTCTCGAAGGCGAGACCGAGAAGCTGATCCACATGGAGGAGCGGCTGCACCAGCGCGTCGTCGGCCAGGATCAGGCCGTCGCCGCCGTGGCCAACGCGCTCCGGCGGGCGCGCTCAGGCCTGCAGGATCCGAACCGCCCGATCGGATCCTTCGTCTTCCTCGGGCCGACCGGAGTGGGGAAGACCGAGCTCGCCCGTGCCCTCGCCGAGTTCATGTTCGACGACGAGCGGGCCATGGTTCGGCTGGACATGTCCGAGTACCAGGAAAAGCACACGGTCTCGCGCCTCGTCGGCGCACCGCCGGGCTACGTCGGCTTCGAGGAGGGCGGCCAGCTGACGGAAGCCGTCCGCCGCCGCCCATACTCGGTCGTCCTCCTCGACGAGATCGAGAAGGCGCACCCGGAGGTCTTCAACGTCCTTCTCCAGATCCTCGACGACGGCCGCCTGACCGACGGCCAGGGCCGCACGGTCGACTTCCGCAACACCGTCCTCATCATGACCTCGAACGTGCGCTCGGCCGGAGCGATGCGCGACGTCTTCCGGCCCGAGTTCTTGAACCGGATCGACGAGATCGTCGTCTTCGAGCCGCTGACGCGCGAGCAGATCGCCGAGATCGTCGAGCTGCAACTCGCTCGACTCCGGGCACGGCTCGCCGAGCGGGGACTGTCCCTCGAGCTGACGGAGGCAGCCAAGGAGCAACTCGCCGAGGCCGGCTGGGACCCGACCTACGGCGCGCGGCCGCTGAAGCGCGCCATCCAGCGCCTGGTCGAGAACCCGCTCGCGTTGCGTCTCCTCGAAGGCGACTTTGCCGAAGGCGACACCGTACGGGTCGACGCCAAGGACGGCGAGCTCGTCTTCGAGAAGGCCCCCGCGCGCGAACCGGCGGCGGCCTAGTGCTCAGGATCGAGGTCATTCTGGGAGTCGCCGCTTCGGTCATCACCCTGACGGCGTTCTTCTTCCGCGCCTGGTCGAACCTCCGTGCGGGCCGGCGAGTATCCAGGTACCGCGATGACATCAGCCGCCGGAGCGAACTCGAGCTCGACCGAATCCGCACGGAGATCGAGAGCGCACAGCGCACCCTCGAAGACGATCGGAAGGATTCGTAGGGCCTGCGCCAAAGAGGTCGGGATGTTCTTTCTAATCGTCGCCGGCCTCGCAACGATCGTCGCCGTCTTCGCAATCATCAACGGCGTCGGGCTGCGTCAGAAGGGCCAGCGCGACGAGGGCGCGATGTGGATCGCCGGCGCGCTCATCGCCTGGCTCGTGATCGTGATCGGTTGGGGAGCGCTCAGGACCTTCCACTCGGTCCCGGCGGGCAACGTGGGAGTCGTCTACCAGTTCGGCGGAATCTCCGGGCAGGTCGGCGACGGCTTCCAGTCGACGTGGCCCTGGCAAGAGCTGAAGCAGGCGAGCATTCAGATTCAACGCGAGACGTATGAGCTCGGCCGGAACAACGCGGCCTTCAGCCAGGAGAGCCAGGACGTCTTCGCGACGGCGACGATCAACTTCCAGGTGCTCCCCAGCGACATTCAGGACCTGTACCGGTCGGTGGGGCCGAACTACCAGCATGTCCTGATCGAGCAGCGGGTCTTTCAGACGTTCAAAGAGGAGACCGTCAAGTTCAAGGCCGTCGATGTCGCGCCGAACCGCGAGACGATCAGGCAGCGCGTACGTTCGCGTCTGTCGGCGCAGCTCGAGCCGTACTCGATCCGGGTCGTCGACTTCCAGCTCGGGAACCTCGACTTCGATCCGGAGTTCAAGATCGCAGTTCGTAACAAGGTGATCGCGAAGCAGAAGGCCCAGCAGGCCCAGAACGAGGTGCTCCAGGCTCGGTTCGAAGCCCAGAAGGTGATCGCGACGGCAAGGGGTCAAGCGCGGGCAAACCGGAGGGTTTCGTCCTCGCTCACAGACCGCGTCATCCGCTACGCCTTCGTGAACAAGCTTGCGCCCGACATAAGGGTGGTCGCGATCCCGTCGGAGTCCATCTTCAATGCCAGCGATCTCTTCGGGCCCGGAACGCCGACATCGCCGTAACGCGCTTGCTGCCGGTCCGGGGCTCAACCGCGCAAAGAGATTGCGTGGCTCGACGGAGGGACTCGCCCGTTTGGGTCATCTTGCGCTGCCTTGAGGCCGTCGACACCATCTCGGGGTGTGGCGACGACAGGAGCCGCCCGCTCTAGACGTAAGAACCGTCGATGGCATCATTCGGATGCTCATGGAGATCAACGCCAAGCTCGATCTCCTTCTCGGCGAGGAAGAGGACGGCAATGCCTGGGAAGATGAATCCTGAAGAGCGGCGGGCCCTGAGAGCCCAATGGGCTCGCAATAGGCTCGAGTACGAGGCGATATACGAGCACTTCAAGGCGCGCTGGCGTGCCGAGGACGAGCGGCGGGAGCGCCGCCGCCGGCTCATTCGTCGCCTCTTTCCTTTCCGCCGCGCGGCCTGAGGTCGCGGGACTCCACGGGCCGCGTTTCGCGACAATCGGCCCGTGAACACGATCGCGGCGCCTGCCGAAGTCGAGGTTCGTGACCCGGCCTCCGAGGAGGATGTGGAGCACGAGCGCCCGTGGGTCGTCATCGTCTGGAACGATCCGATCAACCTCATGTCGTACGTCACCCTCGTCTTTCAGAAGCTCTTCGGCTACAGCCTGGCGGAGGCGACCCGATTGATGCTTCAGGTCCACCACGAGGGGAAGGCGGTCGTCTCGAGTGGGACACGCGAGAAATCGGAGCTCGACGTCGCCCGTCTCCACGGGCACGGGCTCTGGGCGACGATGCAGCGCGACTAATGGACCTCTCCCGTCAGATCGAGCCGAATCCGACCGGAGGCGTGCGGCTGCACTTTCGCGAGGAAGAGGTGCTCCTCCTACGCGAGCTTCTCGCCGACCTCGACGCCCTGCTCGAGGATCCGGGCGATCCTGCATTGCGCCGCCTCTTTCCGCCCGCGCATGCCGATCGCGAGCACGAGGAGCAGTACCGCTCGCTCGTCGGCGACCAACTGCTCCGGGGCCGCTCGGACGCGCTGGCCGCAGTCTCCGGCACGCTCGGAAGCGAGAGGCTCGGTCCGGAGGAGGCAGACGCCTGGCTGAGGACGCTGAACGACCTACGACTCGTGCTCGGGACGCGTCTCGATGTCACCGAGGACATCGACTTCGAGGAAGTGGACCTGAGCGAGCCGCGCGGCCGGGACCTTGCGGTGTACGGCTACCTCTCGTGGCTCCAAGAGCAGCTCGTCGACGCGCTAGGCAGCGGACCTGATCAGTCGACGCTCGGAAGGTAGTCCGCCTCTCCGGGCACCGGCGGCGCACCGATGATGAGAACCGTCGAATCCGCGTCCCCTTCGTTCAGCACCTGGACCGCCGTCCCGGGCTCGACCACAGCGAACGAGCCGCTCGAAAGCTCGACCCGTTCAGCGGGCTCACCCAGGGCGAGCGTCGCGGTGCCATCGACGACGACGAAGATCTCCTCCTGGACGCGTTCGGCGTGACGGCGGCCGCGCGATCCCGGCGGCATGCGCCAGAGGTTCGCGCGCATCTGGCTCATCGCCTCTGAGAGCCGCACGATGCCCCGGGTCTGATCGCCGCCACTTGGCGTAGAGAAGTCCCGCTCGGCGCTGCGGAAGATCCTGTAGCCCACGGTGGCAATCCTCTCATCGCGGAGCCGGCGGCAGCCTAGGCCTTTCGACCGCTTCGTAGCATCATCTGGATGTGAGCGTTACTGCGGCCGAGCTCGTCGGGCGCGAGGAGGAGCTCACCGAGCTCGCCTCGTTCCTGGATGGAGAGTTGCCTTCTGCACTCGTGCTCGAGGGCGAAGCGGGCATTCGGAAGACGACGATCTGGCGGGAGGGGATTCGCCCGGCCGAGCAGCGCGACCTTGCTCAGCCGACCCGGCACTTTCCCGGCGGGGTCGCGACGGCGAAGATGCTCACGTCAGCATCGGCGTAGACAGGCCGGAGGAAGCTCGAGAACGCGGCCAGTCGCCGACGATGCCCCTCGAGCCAATCGTGATCGACGACGAGGGTGTCCGCGCCGAGGCTCCTCGTCAGAACACAGAGGAGCCGGTAGCTCGGGAAGTCGTGCGCCATCGCCAGCTGGAACTCGGTGTAGGCGGGATAGATCGAGCCGTCCGGCGCGCGGGCGGTTGGGAAAAATCCGGAATAGCCGTTGACGATGGGCCGGTGATGGTCGATCTGCCTGAACATTCGGTGCGCCTCGACCTCGTAGTCCGCGACGTTCACGCCGCCGGGAAACGGGACGTGAGCGAGGACACGTCGATCGGGATGCTTCCTTACCCACGTGGTCCAAGCCGTCCGCGCAGAGCTCGGGACGCCCACCAGCGGCTCCGGCACCGAGAGGTTCTCGATCGAGGCGAGCATGCCCAGCGAGACCGCCAGCACCAGGCCGCCGCGAGCGGCTCGGCCGGGGATTCCCGCGACCGCCAGGGCGGCAAGAACGGGTAGGGCGACCTGGAAGACAGCCGCAGCCCGATACGGCGAGCGCACCTCCGAGAATCCCGGCACATGGGCGCGCAGCGTGCCGAACGGATGCCAGCCGAGCAGATCGAGGTTCAGGCCGAGCGCAAGCAAGAAGCCGGAGACGGCCACGCCGACGAGCAGTGCCGTCCACGACCGCCGCGCCGGGTCTCGCAGCCCAACCGCCCCACCGGCAACCGCCAGCCCGATCAGCACGATCCCGGGGAACAGCCCCGCCGTGTCCGCTGGATCTCGCCGCGGAACGTGGGCGAGGGCCGTGGGCGGTCGGGTCAGGAAGTCGCCCGGATGCGCCGAGAGCGCCTCGACGAGCGGGGTTGGCCGCTCGAAGCCGCCGGCGTCAGAGTGGATCCTCCTCGCGGGAAGCGCGAGCGTGAGCACCAGGAGGACACCCAGGAGGGCGGCGACACCCACGCGCGCCGCGGCTGGGCGGCTGAAGCGCCGCTGCCCGAGGGCCACAAGCCCTGCCGCGACAGTGACCGGTGCGAAGAAGAGCGCATACTGCTGAAACGTGAGATAGGTCGCGACGTACCCGGCCGCCGCCCAGATGGCCCATCCGGCCCATCCGCTCCGGCCGAAGCGAATGAGGCCGTCCAGCGTCCAGAGCATCCCGAACAGCGCGAGATTCGGCAGCACACCGAGGAGATCTGCGCTGATCGGCAAGGTAACCGCTGCGACGCAACCGACGAGCGCAGGGCCGACCGGCGTCGCTAGCGCACGGGCGACGCGGTAGGCGAAGATGCCGTTCAACGTCAGGACCGCGAGCAGCGCGACGTTGTAGATGAGAGCCGGCCGAGCGCCAACCGCCCAGAGGGGCGAGACAAACGCTCCGAGGAGGGGCATCGGCTCCGAGTACGTGGTCACGCCAGTGTTCGGGAAGAAGAACGGCGCGTCCAGAAAGCCGTTGAGTGCGTGGGGTATCCGGTCGGCGGTCCACCAGAGGTTCCAGAGACTGAAGAGGGGCACCGTCGCCTCGTGCTCCGTTCCGCGAGGAACCCGGGTCGTCAGATGCGCGGCCAGCGGCCAGGTCGCAACGAGCGCCGCTCCGAGCGAGGCCCACCCGGCCGCCGTCGCGCGCAGGATCCGTACAGCCGCGCCTCTCATGTCGTGATGATCTCTCAGAACCGAGGCGACGTCACCGAATGAGAAGGCGCGCGACGTATCCTGCACTGCCGGGCTCTGCGCGGGCAGTGAGATCGGCAACGCCGCTCGGGCCGTGCACGCGCCACGAGGCGACGCGCTCCGGCTTCAATGGAGAGGTCGTCGAACCGAGCCTCACCATCAGCTCAGTCGGCTGGAAGCGGAGATGGAAGCGCACGACCTCGCCGCTCACGACCGTGATCCGGGGGACGTCCGTGCGCTGCTCCACCGGTCGAGAGTCCACGCACGTCACAGACCAGCAGTAGCTGGCGAAGGCGAGCCAGCGAGCGCCGCCGCGGGTCTCGATCCACGCGGGCGGCGGAGCCGCTCTCACCCCGGGAACCTTCGGCGGCGGCTCCGTCGGCTCATTCGGCTCCGTGGTCTTCGGGGCCGTGCCCCCGCACCCCGTAGTGAGGAGGACGGCCGCCGCAAAGACAAACGCCCTCAGATGAAGCTTCACAGGCTGATTGATACCACCAGAGGCTGCCGGGCTTCACCGGCAGCCTCTGGTCACTGACTCGTGCCTAGCCGGCCTTCAGCTGCGAGACGACCTGTCCGAGCCTCTGGCCGTCCACGTCTTCGCCGAAATCGTTCTCCGGCACCGACTGAAGGGTGTTGTTTCCCCGGACCATGTAGCGCCCCTCAGGCGAGACTACGTGTGGCGGGCGGCTTCCCACACCGTCCTCGAGGAGGAGCAGGTACTGGTGTCCCTGCTGATACGCCTCGTCGCCGGCCACCCGGAAGCATCCCGCTGCGTCGCCCAACCTCTGCACGGTGATGTCGCTCCCCTGGCTCGCGTCGCCCTTGACGGACTGGTTCACATGGAACGTCACGTCCTGGACCGGCGTGACCTGCGGGTTGTTGGGCTCGCCGCGCGCGTTCACCGAGAACGACGTCCCCCTCGCCGCGCTCGTGGCGGTGCCGACGACGATCTCGTCGGCCATCGCGCCTGCGTCTTTGAGCGTGTCGGGGTCGTTCCGCCACTCGGCGAACACGTTCGGCTCATCGCCCGGATCGCACCGCTGGGGCGGGTTCGACTTCAGCTCCGTCGGCTGCTGATCCGCGCCGAGCTCCGGCAGAGCGTGATTGCCCGGCGTCTCCTTCTCACCTTGAATGTTGCTGGCGTCAGCCGCGACCTGGGAAGGCAAGCCTTGCTGCCCACCCGACGAGAGGGCCGCCTTCCTACTGCTACCGCCATCGTCGCTCGCTACCTCGTAGATGAGGACTCCGCCGAGAGCAACCGCGAGGACCGCGGCGACGATCCAGCCTATGTGATTCCTGGTCATCGTTTCCTCAGCTCCTCATCAGTGGTACCTGTACATCCAGTAGAGGTCGTTTGTCTGGTGGTCCCAGTCGTAGTAGTAGGCCCCCGTGTTCCCGAAGAAGTACTTGCCGTTGCTCCCGCTGTAGTACGAGCCGCCCATGCAGTCGTATGTGTTCGAGTGCTCGAGCCCAAGCGCATGACCGAACTCCTGGCAGAAGATCTGCTGCGCGTAGAGCTTGCCGCTCAACCCGGAGCCGCTCGTGCAGGCGGTGTTCCAGCGGGAATGGGCATGCGAGATGTGGTGGTTCCAGAAGTCCCAGCTGTTCCAGACCTCCGCCAGCCCGCAGTAGGGGGCTCCGGGCTCGTAGGCCTGGAAGAGGCTGACGTCGGTATGACCGCCGGTGCAGTAGATGTAGATCGGGTGTGGGTTCCAGTAGATGTCGTACAGCGCGTCGTTCGACGCAGTCCCGCCGTTTCCGCAGCCGCCCGTCTGGTCCCAAACGTAGATCGAGACCCCTGAGCCCCCCCGGTTCCAGTGCCACCCATTCCACTGGTGGGCGCCCGCTCCGGCGACGCCGAGAGCGAGCTGGATACCGAGGGCGAGTCCCGCCAGGACGAGAACGTAACGAAGCCTACGCCGCGGCTTCCCGCGACAGGCAGGGTCGCCAACCGCAACTGATCTGTGCGGTCCGCTCATCTGCCCTCCTTTCTGATCGTCTGATGTCCGAACCTGGGCGGACGGCGTCCTTCGGCTCCGATGCCTGACCTGCAGCATGGTGGCGACCTGCCGCTGAAATCCCCCCAGTCGAGCAATTCGTCACGATGCCCTGCCCGGTCTAGTGAGCTCGGAGGTCTGGCCTCGCCGCACCCGATGGTATGACAACTTGTCTCGAAAATGTCAAGAGGCCGGTCGTGACGGAAGACCCGGCCGGGTCAGACCTGAGGAAGGCTTGGAATGCGACCTCGAGCCGAGGTCGACGCAGCCTCGACCGCGCGGTCGACCGACAGACTTTGGCCCTCGGCGAGTGCCTCGTCGTAGGCGGTCTCGCCGGCCGGCGAACGGAGAGACTCCTCGAGGCGGGCGCGCCGTGCGCTTTCGTAGCGCCACGGCCGCGCGCCGAGCGAACTGCGGATCCCCTCCGAGGCCCCGAGCAGGCGGGCGGCGCGTGAGGCGTCTGCGCGGTCGACGAAGGCGATCACGTCGAGACACTCGGCGATCCCGAGCCGGTCGCCCAGCTCTGTGCACAGGGTGAGGCGCTCGCCGATGAGCTCCCTCGCCTCCGCCTCGGCTTCCTCCTCGATCGCGACGAGCGCGAGGTGGTAGAGCGGCTCCGCCAGCCGCAGCTTGTCTCCGAGCTCGCGCGCCAGCGAGATGCTCGCGTCGAGTGAAGCACGGGCCCCCTCGAGGTCGCCCGCAAGCAGTGCAGTGCGGCCGAGAGCGCTGAGCGTGTTCGAGATGCTGCGCCGGTCCTCGAGCCGCCGGCGAATGGCGAGGCTCTCGTCCAGCAGGGGTCGCGCGCCGTCTGTATCACCCTGCTCGGCGAGGGCGCGGCCGAGGCTGCGTAGCGCGCGCGAGACAAGCTGATCGTCGCCGAGCTCCCGAGAGAGCTCGAGCGCCCTCTCGGCCAGAGCCCGGGACCGCTCGTCCTGTCCGGTCACGAGCTCCACCCAGCCGAGCTCGACGAGGCACGCAGCGATCTCGTCGCGGTCGTTGATCGCGCGTCCTTCCGCGAGCGCCTGTTCGAGGGAGGAGCGCGCCGTCCCGTAATCGCCCTGGAGGAGCGCAAGGCGGCCGAAGTAGGACAGGCCGCGGGCTCGAACCGCTCGATCTGTGTGGTCGTGCGACTCGAGCGCGGCCGCGAGCCACGCCCGGGCCTCGCCGAGCGTGCCCCGCTGCTCCCAGAAGCGAGCGAGCGCAAAGGCGAGGCGCAGGCCGAGCTCGCCGTCATTGTCGCGCGTCCAGGCGAGAGCGGCCCGGAAGTTCTCGTGCTCGCGCCCGAGTCGCCGTACCCAGCTCACCTGGCGCGGCCCGAGAAGCTCGGAGGCGCCCGCCTCGGCGACTCGGAGGAAGAACTCCGCGTGCCGTCGCCGAACAGCGTCGGCCTCCGCGGTCTCGGCGAGCCGCTCGAGCGCGAACTCCCGAATCGTCTCCAGCATCTCGAACCGGGCCCGCTCCTCGACCTGCCGGTTGCGACGGACGAGGCTCTTGTCGACGAGCGACTCGAGCGCGCTGATCACTTCGGCGCCGTCTTCGCAGACCGACTCGACGGCCTCGAGCTCGAAGCCGCCGGAGAACACGCCGAGTCGGGCGAACAGCGACCGCTCGGCCAAGCCGAGCATGCCGTGACTCCACTCGACAGTCGCGCGCAGCGTCTGATGGCGCTCGGGGAGGTCCTGCGCCCCCTCGCCGGTCGCCTCCAGCAGCGACGCCTCCAGACGGTCGCGGATCTCCGCTGGGGCGAACAACTTAGCCCGTGCGGCGGCGAGCTCGATCGCGAGCGGCAGCCCGTCGAGTCGGCGGCAGATCCACTCCACGGTCGGTTGCGTCCTCTCCGTCAGCTCGAACCCCGGGTCGACGGCGCGCGCGCGGGCGACGAAGAGCTCGGCCGCCTCGGCCTTGCCGAGGGGAGGCACCGGATAGGCACGCTCGCCGCGAATGCGGAGCGCCTCTCGGCTGGTCACGAGCACTGTCAGGCGCGGTGCCAGCGCGAGCAGCTCCGCGATGGGCTGCCCGACTTCGAGCACCTGCTCGGCGTTGTCGAGCACGAGCAGCAGGTGCTTGTCGCGCAGGAAGCCGGCGAGTGTCTCGAGTGTCGTCTGGCCGGGTCCCTCGCGTACCTCTAGCGTCTGAGCGATCGCCTTCATCGCCGCTTCGTGCTCGGTGATGGTCGCCACAGGGCAGAAGAAGGCTCCGCTCGCAAAGCGCTCCGAGAGCACGTGCGCCACCTCCAGCGAGAGCCTCGTCTTGCCGGTTCCGCCCGGACCGAGGAGAGTGACGACGCGGACGTCTTGATCATCGAGGAGCCGAGTCACCTCCTCCAGCTCGCGCGTACGACCGACGAGCGGCGTCGGCGGTTCGGGCAGCTTGCTCACGTGTGGCTCGAAGGTGGCTAGCGTGGCGATCTCGCGGCGGGCGCGCTGAACGCTTCGGGGGTCGCCGTCGAAGCGCCGCACCCGCCACTTGAGAAGCGCAAGGCGGACGAGCGCCGCGTGGAGCCGCCGAACGTGTCGCCATTGCTCGAGCTGCCCGCTGCGAACGAGGCGCCAGTAGCGGGCCAGACGCCGACCGGGGCTCGTGATCGCGTCTAGATCGTCGGCGCTGAGCAGACCCGTTGCCGTCTCCTCGGCTAGCTCTTTTCCGATGACGCCGCGCTGATAGGTGAGCCAGATCGCACCGGCGGCGACGAAGACCGTGATGTACACGAAGTCGAGCGCCTGCAAGGCGCGTTCCACCGCCGAGCCGGTGCTCTCGACCGCGGGCGGCACGACGGCTCCCGTCGTCCAGCCGGCTGCCTCGTCGACTCCGTAGCGCAGCGTGAGCACGAGCTCGACAAGACCGTTGTTCGCCGCGTGCATCCCGATCGCGACTGCAAGTCCCAGCAGGGGCAAGGCGACCTTGAGCCATCGCCTCGTTGTCCACGTCGCCAGCCCGAGCCCCGCTCCGAAGGCGGCCGTGAACAGAGGATGGTGGAGCACTGCCGGGCCGAAGAAATCGCGCCGGTCGGCAAACAGGCTCAGCCCGGCGTCGATGCCCTCCGTCTGCGCGCGGTTCAAGAGGTAGAAGAAGTCCTCGGTGAACGCAAAGCCGATCCCGACTGCGGCCCCGTAGACGATGCCCGCCGTCAGCCCCTCGAAGATGCTGACCCCGAACCGGCGCGCGAGCCAGCGAACAGGGCCGATCGCCGCGACGAGCGCGAGCCCCTTCGCCAACTCCTCGACGAGCGGCGCGGAGATCGCGTCTCCGAACACGGTCTGCGCCTCGCCCGAGAGCAAGCCCTTTACCGCGCGGTTGCCGGCGAGGGCGATGACGGCCGCCCCCGTCCCGCCCCAGAACGCCGTCAGCATCACGAGCACGAGCGGCTGGCGCTCGTAGAGGTCGAGCAGCCAGATCAGCAGCAGCAGCAGGACAGCCTGGACGACCGCGAAGGTCAGGTAGAAGCCCGGCTCGTCGAGGATCGCGATCATGGCCTCGTCTCACGGCGATGATGCGCCATCGAGCCGGTCGTTGGCAATGCCCTGCGAGGCTTACGGTGCGCGTCCGGCCGGTGGTTCGTCCGCGGTAGCGTCCGCCTATGGGTGTAACTCCGAGCGAATCTCCGGCCAACCGGACCGTCGGCCAGCTCGTTGCCGAGGCGATCCAGCTGTACGGAAGGCGCTTCTGGCGCTGCCTCGCACTCGGGTTCGCCCCGGCCGCGTACACGATCGGGGCCGCCTTCCTGGACGGGGGGGTTCGGCTCGGCTACGGGATCGTCGTTGGGCCACTCGTCCTCGGAGCCACGTTCGTCAGCGCGGTCCGGGTCTCGACTGGGAGCACGGGCCGGTTCGCCCCTGCTCTGGTGGCCGGGATCGTCGCTCTGGGGCCGCTGGCGGTCTCGCGGGTCGCCGTGTTCCAGGGGATCTACTTCGTCGCTCTGGCCTGGTTCGCCCTGTTCGCCTTGGCGGTCCCGGCCGTTCTCGTCGAGGGTCTGCCGCTGAGAAAGGCGCTTGCGCGCGGCGTCCAGCTCGCCCGGGCCGATTTCGCCCACGCGTTCGGGGCGACCGCGGCGCTCGCGATCATCGTCGTCGTCTCCATCTTCTCGCTCTCGCTCTTCCTCGCGGGCTTCGGCTCGCAGAGCGTGACGGTATCGGCCGTGCTGGCGGTCGTCGTCATGTCGCCCCTCTTCTTCCTCGGCGCGGCACTTCTCTATTTCGACCAGAAGGCCCGGTTAGAGTCGGGCTCTCCACGACGAAGGAGGCGCGATGCCCGTCTACATCATGCTCTCGACCCTGACCGCCCAGGGCGTCCAGACCCTGAAGTCGAACCCGGAACGGCTGCGCGAGGTGAACCGTGACGTCGAGGAGCTCGGCGCCAAGGTGCTCCATCAGTGGGCGACGCTGGGGCCCTTCGACTTCGTCAACGTGGTCGAGGCGCCGGACGCGGCGACGATCGTGAAGGTCTCGATGGCGCTCGGGGCGCGCGGAAGCGCGAAGCTGCAGACGCTGACCGCGCTCGAGATCGAGGAGCTGCTCGGCGCTATTTCCTAGGAAGAGCGGTACGAGACTGCGACTTCGGCCGCGAGCTGGGCGTTTGCGAGCACGAGCTCGCGGTTGACATTCAACGTCCGGCCGCCACTGCGCTGGTGGAGCCGGGCGAGGACGAAGGGCGTCACTCGAGGTCCCGTGAGGCCACGGTCCTCGGCGGCCGCGAGCGCCTCCTCGATCAGCGGCTCGACGTCGTCGAGGCTCTCCGGCGGGGGCTGGGCGAGGACGAGCGCAGTGTGGCGGCCGAGGCTCCAGTGCGCCCGGGCGATCTCAGCAGCTTCCTCTGCGCTCTCGACCCGCGCCGAGACCGGGGGGCCTCCCGAGGCGGTGTAGAAGAGCGGAAGCTCGTCCGTCCGGAAGCCGAGCACCGGGACGCCGAGGGTCTCGAGCAGCTCCGCGGTCGCCGGGACGTCCAGGAACGACTTGACCCCGGAGCAGACGACGAGAGCCTGCGTCCGAGCCAGCTCGCCGAGGTCGCCGGAGACGTCGAGCCGGTCTCCTCGGTGCACGCCGCCGATGCCGCCGGTCCCCATGAATCCGATTCCGGCCGCGCGGCAAACGGCGAGCGTGCCCCCGACCGTGGTCGCTCCGACCGCGCCCTGGACCGCGCAAGCGGCGAGGTCGCGCGGCCCGACCTTGCGCGCCTCTTCTGTGAACCGCCGCAACTCCGCTTCCGAGAGCCCGACGCGGACGGCTCCGTCCAGGACGCCGACGGTCGCTGGGACCGCGCCGGCTTCCCGCACGCGGAGCTCGGCCTTCAGGCCGACCTCTATCCCCTCGTGGCCGGGAAAGCCGTGTGCGACGAGCGTCGTCTCGAGCGCGACCACCGCGCTACGCCGCGCGAGGGCATCCGCGACTTCAGGGGCGACGGCGGTCACGGCATCGCTCCGAGCTTCGCCACGCAGCGGGCGGCGGCCTGGGCCGCGATCGTCGCGCCGCCGACGATGTAGCCGGCGGCCAGCGCGTCGCCCGCGCCGGTCGTGTCCACGATCTCCGCGGGCAGAGCCGGATGTTCCTGCCCGTCGACCGTGAAGCCGTCCGCGCCGCGCTTGACCACGAGCGCGGCCGTCGGAGGCTCCGCCCCGATCGCGGCCAGCTCGGCTTCGTTCGCGAAGACGACGTCCGGCTCCAGGAGAGCGAGGCGCCTCAGCAGGCGCTCCGGCCCGTAGGCCTCGATTCCGGCCGCGGACGAGAGGTCGACGCTCAGCCGGCCGCCCTGCGCCTTCACGGCCCCGGCAGCCTTGGCCGCCGCCTCCTCGATCGGACGGAGAAAGAGCGAGTAGCCGGAGAGGTGCAGCCACTCGCAGCCCGCGAACCAGCGCACGTCGAGCTCCTCCGCCCGCAGCCCCGGCGCGACCCCACGGTCGGAGAGCATCGTGCGCGCGCCGTCGGGCGAGACGAGCGAGACGACGACGCCGTTCCTCCCCTCGGCGACGGGGCCCAGGAGCTCGACCCCGTGACCCTCGAGCTCGCGCGCAGCCAGCTCGCCGGCGCCGTCCCCGGCCCGCTTGCCGACGAAACGCGCCTCAGCGCCGAGCGAGGAGGCCCAGGCGGCGACGTTCGCAGCCTGCCCGCCCGCGCCGACCCGCGTCTCGGCGTTTCCCTCGACCTCGGGCCCTCCGGCGCCGTCGGTGCGAACGACGACGTCGAGCAGCAGGTCACCGAGGGCGCACAGGCGCATGCCTAGGATCGTCGCATGCGCCGCCTTCGATCCGGGCAGATGCTGGTCTTCCTTCCGGCCGCGATTGCGTTCGGCCTCCTGCTCGTCCGTCTCGCACGCGATGTCCACGGAAAGCCGCTCGTCGAGGACGAGGCGGTGGCCGGGCTGATCGGAGCCCGGCCTCTGGGCGAGCTGCTCGCAACCGTCGTCTGGGACCGCGGAGGCGCTCCGCTCCACTTCCTGCTCGTCCATGCGGTGCTCTGGATGGACTCGTCGGCCGATGCCCTGCGCTGGCTCTCGGTTGCGTTCGCGGCGGGAGCCGTCGCCACGTGCTTCGAGCTGGGGCGGCGGCTCGCAGGTCCCGTTGCCGCGAGCGGAGCTGCAATAGCAGGCGCGACCTCGGGGCTGCTGACGATCTACGGGAGCGTCGCTCGCATGTACGCCCTCCTCGCCTTCGCCGGCGGTCTCGCCGCCGTTCTCTTCGTGCGCGCGCTCGAGCGCCGAACCGGCGAGGCAGCGTTCACGGCAGCGCTCGCGGCCTGGCTCCTGCCCGCGGCCCACCCGTACGGAGGAATCGGGGTCGCGGCCGAAGCGGCGGTTGCCCTCTACCTCTGGCGGGGGCGCCCGCTGAAGCCGGCCCTGCCCGCGCTGTCAGTGGGCGCGGCAATGATCCCGTTCGCGTTCTTCGACCTCCGCCTCGCGGACAGGTTCGACGTCGGCGGCCGCGGCCACTCGCTCGCCGGGCCCGGGGAGACCTGGAACCAGCTCGAGCACGTCTTCCGCGGCGCGGCCGGAGGGAGCGGTGTCCCGCTGGCCGTCTTCCTCGGGCTTGGAGTCATCGGGCTCGTCGTGCTCGCGCGTGACCGACCGGCGGTGGCGACTCTCACTGCTCTCTGGATGCTGGGGCCGCCGGTCCTCTTCCTTCTCGTTCGGAGCCATTCATCTCCCGACCTCTCGCCGCGGCACCTGATGTACGCCGTTCCGCTGTGGGCGGCCGCGGTCGGAGTGGGGGTGGAACGGCTGCTTCGCGTCGAGCGCCTCCCGGTTCAGGCCGCCGCGCTCGGCGTGCTCACCCTCGTGGCCGGGCTCGGCTCGACCGGCGTCCACGATCCGCGCGAGCTCAAGTTCCCGGCGGGCCTCGGCGCCGAGAAGGAGCTCGCACGCCCTGCGACTCGGTTGCGGGCCGAGATCCGTCCCGGAGACGTCCTCTTCCCCTTTTCGTCGGTCCATCTCGCGGCCCTGCCGGCGTCGGGCCGCGCGACAGCGATGCCGAGGGCCCAGCCGGAGCTCCTGGCCCGGGCGATCCGGCGTGTCGACCTGCCGGCGGGGTCGGTCTTCGTCTCGGTTCCCGTGGCGAGCTCCGAGATCCGGCTCGCCCAGCTCCGGGAGCGCCTCGGCCCCGGGTACAGGGTCGAGCGCATCGACGGCTGGCTGATCCTGGAGCGCCGCGGCCCTCTCGAGGACCGGCCCGCGATCGCAGCCGCCATCGAGCGACTTCTCCGTGAGGCGCAGGGGGCGACCGCGGGCCGCTATCACACGGCCCTGGCGGGCTACTACGACCTCGGGATCGACGTCGCCGAGGGCGCGAGGCTACGCTTGCTCCGTGCCGGCTGACGAGCACCGCCGGAGCCGTCTGCGCTCCTTTCTCTTCGGGGGGCTGCTCGGCGCCTCTGCCGTGCTGGCCGCGGTTCGCCGGAGACGGACGTCCGCGCCGAGTGTCCGTCCGGTCGGCCTGGCCGCGTTCGAGGACGCGCCGTGCTTCCGGGAAACGATCGAGCGGGAGCGTCGCTAGAGCCGTCGTTCCGCGAGCAGGATCGTGTGCAGGTTGCCGTCGTCGTCGACGATCCCCAGCTCGGTTCCGAGTCGCATCGCGCTCTCGGCGAGGCTCAGGTAGCGGCTCGGCGTCCGCGTCGGCGTTAGTGTGCGAAGGACCAGGTAGGGGCCGAAGACCCGCCCCTCGAAGGCCGGGCTCGGCAGCCGGTAGGGAATGGTCGCTCGCGGCGGCCGGTTGTTGCTGTCGCCTGCGTCGAGCACCCAGACCCCGCGGCCCAGCGAGCGCGGGGACCGAAGCGCCGAGACCGCGAGCTTCGCGTCAGCCCGCGGCACGACCGTCTCCGGGAAGTCCCGGTCTCGCTCCCAGGCCCCGAGGAACACCGGGTCGTATCCGAAGAGGACGTCATCCGGACGCGCCGTCCTCGCGAGCCAACCCGAGGCCGCTGCACGCGCTTCGATTCGCGCCGCCGATTCGCCTTCGAAGAGGGCGGGCGTCCGGTGCCAGGCCCACGCGACCTCGGCCGTGAGCACGAGTGCGAGTGCTGCCACGAGCACCGCTCGCGCGCGAAAGAGGCGGAAGAGCCCCGCTGCGAGCGCCGTGCTGAAGAAGGGCAGCGCGAAGATCAGGTGCCTGGACTCGGGCGAGGCCGAGTGGCCGAGGTGCGCAAGCCCGAGAGCGACGGCGGGGACGACGACGATCGATGCGGTCAGCACTCGCGCATCGGGCCGCAGCCGCCACCAGCCGAGCGCGGCGACCGCGAGCAGCAGCGCGAGCACCGGGAGAAAGCCGGACGACGAGTCGCCCGCCGCGTCTTGCAGGTAGCCGAGAAGCCGGACCCGTTGCCCTCCGCCCACGTCGAGTCGTTCCGCCAGCACCCGGTAGGTGAGCCAGAAGGGCAGCCCCGCGAGCGTCACCGCTCCGAGCGCGACCCAGGCGTTTCTCGTTCTCGCGCGCGCGAGAACAAACGCTGCCTGCGAGCCGAGAACGAGCGCGCCGTACGGGTGGGTCGCGATCGCGGCGAGCGTCGCCGCGCCCCAGAGCGCCCAGCGCCTGCCGCTGTCCCGCTCGACCGCACGGAGCAGGGCGAGGTACGAGAGGGCGCTCGTGAGCAGGAAAGCGCTGTACATGCGTCCGTACACCCCGTGGAAGAGCAGGAGCCAGCTCGCCCCGGCGACCGCGGTCGCGGCCAGCGCAACCCGGCGCCCGGCGAGTCGTGCCGAGAGGGCCGCCAGAACGGGCAGGCCCGCCACGGCGCACACGGCCGAGGCCAGCCGCAGAGCCGTCAGGCCTCCGCCGAGCTGGACGACCGTCCACGCGACGAGGAAATGGAGCGGCGCTCCTCCCCGCTCGGCATGGACGGTGTGGAGCAGCCCGCCGAGCGAGTCCCGGCCGACGAAGAGCGCAAGCGTCTCGTCCTCGTGCGGCGGCCAGGCGTGCAGTTGAGCGAGGAAGAACGCCCCGACCGCAAGGCAGCAGCAACCGATCCCGAGCGGAAACCAGTGCTCCGCGAGCACGAGCCTGAGAGTGGCGGCCGAGGCCGGCCGGCGGGTCGCTGTCGTCGTCGACAAGGTGGGCGACATCCCGCATCGCGAGCGGGGCGCCGAACCTAGCACTTCCCAGGCCGTTGCTAGCCTTCGGCCGCGTGCCCATCTACGAGTACAAGTGTCCGCAGGGGCACGTTTTCGAGGTCTTCCAGAAGATGTCGGATCCGCCGGTCGAGACCTGCGAGATCTGCGGCGAGGGCCCCGTGCAGCGCGTTCTCTACCCGGTCGCGGTGCACTTCAAGGGCTCGGGCTTCTACGCGACCGACTACGGCCGCGGCTCGCGCAAGAAGGAGAAGGAATCTTCGCGGGACGGCGACAAGCCCGCCGGCGACTCGGACAAGGGCGACAAGAAGGACGTCAAGAAGGTCGCCGAGTCCTAGGGCTGGCTAGCCCCAGCCGCGGCGGCCGCGGAGGGCCTCGAGCGCGAGCAGCAGCACGACCGAGCCGGCGACCGCGAGCAGGAACGGTCCCAGATCCCAGCGGAAATGCACCTCGTGGCCGAGCACGACCTCGCCGATCAGCCCGCCGATGAGCGCGCCGACGATGCCGACCGCGGTCGTCGCCAGGCAGCCGATTCGCTGGGCACCGGGCACGACGAGCCGGGCGATCGCGCCCGCGACGAGCCCGAACAGGATCCAGGAGAGGATTCCCACTAGATGATTGATCGGTAATTCACGGCTTGGGCCGTGAGGACCGGGTGGCAGGGACCGAAAGTGAGGGGTGTCGAAGGTCGACGTGTCCCCGCACCGTCGACCAGGAGGCCTACGTGCGCGCCGACCTCGACACCCTCGTGATCGCGCTTTCTTGCGCTGCCTGTGGAGTGTTTCCTGCCGAGCGGACGCCTCGCCGCGGCCGCCCGGCGTTGATTACAGACAACGAGCTGCTCGCGCTGATGGTCGCGCAGATGCTGCTGCAGTGCCCGAGCGACCGCGTCTTCCTGCGCCGCGCGCGCCGGCGGCTCGGGCATCTCTTTCCCTACCTGCCGTCGCAGTCGAGCTACAACGAGCGCTGCCGCCGGCTGACGCCGAAGCTGGTGCTGCTCTGGAAAGCGCTCGCCGCCGAGACGCTCGGCGCCGGCGATGATCTGCGGCTGCTCGACACGACCCCGCTGCCCTGTGGCCAGTCGATCGAAACGACGCGCCGCAGCCAGCTCGCGCCCTGGGCCGGTTTCGGCTACTGCCCGGCTCACTCGCGCCGCTACTGGGGCTTCAAGCTCGTGCTGCTCTGCGCCCCCGACGGCACGATCATCGACTTCGATCTCGTCGCCGCCAACGCGCCCGAGCGTGAAGCGGCGCTCGCGCTCCTGCAAGCCAACCCGATCGAAGGCGCGACGATCGTCTGCGACAAGGGCTTCGCCGGCGCCGACTTCGAGGCCGCCGTTCGCGAGCTGCGCGCGCTGCTCCTGCGACCGAGCCGGACCGACGAGCCCGACCGGCCCAGCCCGCCGACCGGCTGGATCCGGCAGCGGATCGAGTCGATCGTCAAGACGCTCAAAGACCAGCTCCTGCTCGAACGTCACGGCGCGCGCACCCCGGCCGGGCTGCTCGCCCGCGTGACCGCTCGCATCCTCGCGCTCTGCGCCTGCGTCAACCTCAACCAACAGCTCGGACTCGCCAGCCGCTCGCTGACGCCCTACATCGATTAACCGATCAACCATCTAGAGGCACCCCGAGCCGAACGCGGACCCCGGGAGCGGCGGCTGCGGCGCGGAGCGGCCGAGGAAGGCCGCGAGCGTCCTGAGCCTCTCCTCGTCGGGCAGCAGGTACCCGCCCCCGAAGCCGCTCGTCGTGCCGCCGACCCGGCAGTGCAGCTCGTGGCCCGTCTTCTTCTTCACGAGCGCGAGCTGGACTAGCTCACCGGCAGAGAGGTCCGTGGTCAGTGGCCGCATGATGTCGTCGCCGATGAACGGCAGCTTGACCATAACGCCGGGGCTCGTCAGCCGCGAGAGGAGCGCCTGGATCACGGCCTGCTGGCGCTCGCCGCGCGTGATGTCGGTCTCGCGGGGATCGAGCTTGTTCTCGCGGATACGGGCGTAGACCCGGGCGCGGCGCCCGTCCATGTGCTGCTTCCCCTTCGCGAAGCGCCAGCCCTGCCAGCGGTCGCAGCGGGCCTGCGTCGCGTACGGACAGTCGAACTTGTTCGAGAGGATCGGCGCCGGAACGTCGATCGTCACCCCGCCGACCTTGTCGATCACCTTCGTGAAGGCGTCGAAGTCGACGACGACGACGTGGTTCACCTCGACGTCCGTGAACCCGCGGACGGTGCGAATCGCGAGCGAGGCGCCGCCGATCTGAAACGCCGAGTTGATCTTGTCGAAGCCGTGCCCCGGCACGTTCACGCGCAGGTCGCGCGGCAGGGAGAGGTAGTTGAGCCGTCCCTTTCCAGGATCGGTGCGCAGGAGCATGATCGAGTCCGAGCGCTGGAAGCCGGCGCGCTCCCGGATTCGCGTCGAGTGATCGGTCCCGAGCAGGAGGGTGATGCTCGGGTGCGAGAGCATGAGCCCGCTCTGGGGCACGAGCACGGCCTTCGCCGAGCGGGAGAGGCGCTTGTTCGCGGCGCTCGTCCCGCTCCGCAGGGCGAGGTAGCTGGCGACGATCCAGACGAAGACCAGGACGAAGAGCAGGGCGACTCCGACGAGCACGCGCCGCCGCCAGTTCGCCTTCCCTTTCGGGCGCTTCGGCTTCGGCCCGGGGCCCTTGAAGCGGAACGGCTTACGGCCGTCGCCGGCAGGCGCGCGCTCGGGCCTCGGCAGCGTCGGCACGCGGCCCTTCACGCGCCCGCCCCTGTAGACGCGGTAGGGCTTCTCTTCCTGCGCCACGCTCGGCGTATCGTAGCGACGTGTCGGGTGAGCGGGCGATCGGGATCGACCTCGGCGGGACGAAGATCGCGGCCGGCGTCGTCGATCAGGAGGGCCGGATCGAGCGGAGGCTCGAACGGCCGACGCCCACCGGTTCCCAGGCCGACGTGCTCGCGGCGCTGGACGGCAGCGTCGAGGAGCTGCTCGGCGACGAGGTGGCGGCGCTCGGCTTCGGAATCCCGTCCACGATCGACCAGCGCTCCGGTCACGTCGTCGGCTCGGTACACGTCCCGCTCGGCGATCTCGACTTTCGCGACCGCATGCGCGAGCGCTTCTCGCTGCCGACGGCGATCGACAACGACGCCAACATGGCCGCGCTCGCCGAGTGGCGGATCGGGGCGGGCCGCGGGACGCGGCACATGGTGATGCTCACCCTCGGGACCGGCATCGGCGGGGGCCTGGTGCTCGACGGGCGGCTCTATCGGGGCTCCGTCGGCGCCGGGGCCGAGCTCGGCCACATGGTCCTCGACTACGGTGGCGAGCCGTGCGCGGGGAACTGCACCGGCCACGGCCACTTCGAGCAGCTCGCGTCGGGGCTGGCCGCGGACCGGGCGGCGGCGGAGATTCTCGGAGCGGGCGCGGACGCGCGCGGTCTCGTCCAGGCCGCCCGTGAGGGAAACGACGCGGCGGCGAAGGTCATACGCGAGATCGGGCGGCGGCTGGGAGCCGGCATCGGCAGCCTCGTCAACATCTTCAATCCGGAGCTCGTCGTCATCGGCGGGGGCTTCGCCGAAGCGCTCGACCTCCTGCTCGAGCCGGCACGCGAAGTCGTGGCGCAGGAAGCGCTGCGACCGGCCCGCGACCTCGTCCGCATCGTCCCGGCGGAGCTCGGCACCGAGGCGGGCCTCGTCGGCGCGGCGTTCGTCGGGCTCGAGGCGCTGGCAGAAGCAGGCGGCCGCGCCGGCAAAGCCGGCACGGCCTCGATACGGCGTCGCAAGCGAGCGCCGTAGTGCCGCTCGCGATCTGCGCGACTCCGATCGGCAACCTCGAAGACGTCACGCTGCGCGTCCTGCGCGAGCTCGGGGAGGCCGACCTCGTCCTCTGCGAGGACACGCGGCGGACACGGATCCTGCTCGAGCGGCACGGGGTCGACGCGCGCCTGAAGAGCTACCACGAGCACAACGAGGCCCGGCGCACGGCGGAGGTGCTGCCGCAGCTGCGGGCCGGTGAGCGGATCGCACTCACGAGCGACGCGGGATTGCCGGGGATCAGCGATCCCGGCGCGAGGCTGATCTCGGCCGCGCTCGAGGAGGGCGCGCCGGTGACGGTGCTGCCCGGGCCGTCTGCGGTCGAGACCGCACTCGTCGCCGGCGGCCTCGTCGCCGACCGCTACCAGTTCCTCGGCTACCTGCCCAGGAGCGAGAAGGCCCGAGTCGAGCTGTGGGAGGAGCTGGCGCGCTGGCCGCACGCCGCGGTCGCGTTCGAGTCGCCGCGACGCCTCCCTGCGAGCATGGCGTCGCTGGCGAAGGCGATGCCGGAGCGTCCCGTCGCCGTCTGCCGCGAGCTGACGAAGCGCTTCGAGGAGATCATCCGTGGTCCGGCGGCCGAGATCGCCGCCCGTCTCGATGAGCCGCCAAAGGGGGAGATCACGGTCGTCCTCGGCGCCTTCGAGACGGCTGCGGGCGGAACGCAAGAGGAGGCCCGCGCCGCGGTGACCGAGCTCGTCCGGGCCGGCGCGGGGCGCAGGCAGGCGGCCGACGTCGTCGCCAGGCTGACCGGGCACTCGCGGAACCAGCTTTATCGAGCCTCGCTGTAAGCTGATTTGACAACAGCAGATCGTCTCGCTATTCTGGCCGCATGGTTGTCAAATTAGGCAACTGCATCCTGATCGGCTTTCTCGCCCTGCTCGCGCTCGCCCCGGTGGCGTCTGCGTGGAGCTGGCCCGTGGATGGGCCGGTGCTGCGGCCGTTCGTCGGCGGCCAGGATCCCTACGGAGCCGGGCAGCACCGGGGAATCGACATCGCGGCGCCGACGGGAGGCGACGTGCGCGCGCCGGCGTCCGGCGTCGTCTCGTTCGCGGGATCGGTCCCGCGCGAGGGGAAGTGCCTGACGATCCGCACCGCAGACGGCTACTCGGTCACGCTCGTGCACCTGGGAGCGATCGGAGTCGGCGTGGGGACGGCCGTCGACGAGGGGGAGGTCGTCGGCACGATCGGCCCCAGCGGCGAGCCGGAGTGGCCCGAGCCGTACGTGCACCTCGGCATCCGCCTGACGTCCGACCCGCACGGGTACCTCGATCCGCTGCTTTTCCTTCCCGCCCGCCCGGCCGCTCCGCCGCCGCCCGCGTCTGAGCCCGCTGCCGAGCCGGCGCCTCCCGAGCCCGTCGCCGTTCCCGTCGCGCCGAGCGCAGTTCCGCGCGCACGCCGTGCGCCTGCCCGGGTGAGGCCGCCCGCGCAGCCCTCGCCGCGACCGGTCGAGTCGCGCGCGGCGGTCAAAGCGCAGCCTGTGCGCGCCGCGTCGGCCGCGGGACCCGGTCTTGCTCATTCCCGCCGGGCTTCGACGGAGATGACATCCCGAAAGGCGCATGCGCCTCGAGCGGCTCACGGTCAGTCTGCACCGCGGACAGCGAGGCCGGACGACGTTTCGTCGGCTCCCGCGACGCCGCGCGAGCCTCTAGGGCTGCGCGGTCGCGCGAGTGCCTCGGCGGCCGGCCTCGAGTCCGCCTCGCACCTTACCGGAGGGCGTGAGCACGGCTCCACGGGCCGTCGGAGACGTGCGCTCCTGCTGCTCCTCGCCCTCATCGGACTGGGTCTCGTCGGGACCGGCGCCGTTCGCGTGCGGCAGGCCTCGAGGAAGCCCGCGCCGGCCGGGTTTGCCCGGCACGACCTCCGTAAGATGTCCGTCACCCAGCCCGCCCCGGAGGAGAATCTCGCCGAACCGCCCGTCACAGCGCGTCCTGATCGCCGTCGCGTGGCCCTACGCGAATGGCCCGCGGCACATCGGCCATGTGGCCGGCTTCGGCGTGCCCTCAGACATCAGCGCCCGCTATCACCGGTTGCAAGGCGACGAGGTCCTGATGGTCAGCGGGACCGACGAGCACGGGACGCCGGTCATGGTCGCCGCCGATCGCGAGGGACTGTCCCCGCGTGAGACCGCCGACCGCTACAGCCGGATCATCCGCGAAGACCTGCGGAACCTCGGCCTGTCGTACGACCTCTTCACGCGGACGACGACGCGCAACCACTACCGGGTCGTCCAGGATCTCTTCCGGACCCTGTACGAAAACGGGTACATCGTCGAGAAGACGACGCTCGGGGCGTTTTCCTCCACCACCGGTCACACGCTGCCGGATCGGTACATCGAGGGCACCTGCCCGATCTGCGGGTTCGATCCGGCGCGCGGCGACCAGTGCGACAACTGCGGCAACCAGCTCGACCCCGTCGACCTGATCAATCCTCGCTCGAAGATCGACGGGACACCCCCGGTCTTCAAGGAGACGAACCATCTTTTTCTCGATCTGCCGGCGTTCGCCCCACGCCTGACGGAATGGATCGAGAAGCAGGAGCACTGGCGACCGAACGTCCGCAATTTCTCGCTCGGCCTGCTGAAGGACGTGAAGCCGCGGCCAATCACGCGCGACCTCGACTGGGGCGTCCCGATCCCGGTGCCGCCCGAGTACGCGGAGCGCGAGGACAAGCGGATCTACGTCTGGTTCGACGCGGTCATCGGCTACCTCTCCGCGGCGGTCGAGTGGGCCGCCAACAGGGGGACGCCCGATGCCTGGCGGGACTGGTGGCAGAACCCGGATGCGCGCCATTCGTACTTCATGGGCAAGGACAACATCGTCTTCCACACCGTCATCTGGCCAGGCATCCTCGTCGGCTACGGGGCAGGCGGCGAGCTCGGCGCCGGCCAGGGGCCCCTGACCCTGCCCTACGACGTCGTGGCGAGCGAGTTCCTGACGATGGAGGGCAAGCAGTTCAGCGTCAGCCGGGGGGTGGCGATCGAAGTCGGCGACTTCCTCAGCCGCTACGAGCCCGACCCGCTTCGCTACTTCCTGACCGCCGGGGGGCCCGAGACCCAGGACACGGACTTCACGTGGTCGGAGTTCGTCCGCCGGAACAACGACGAGCTCGTCGCGAACTGGGGGAACCTCGTCAACCGGACGCTGACCGCGGCGCACAAGAACTTCGGCGCAGTTCCCGAGCCGGGCGCGCTGGGTGAGTCCGACAGCCGTCTGCTCACGGAGATCGCGACCGGGTTCGACACGGTCGGCGAGGCGATCGAGTCGGCGCGCTACAAGGCCGCGCTCGCCGAGGCGATGCGTCTCGCGTCGCTCGTCAACCAGTACACGAGCGAGCAGGAGCCGTGGGCGCTGATCGACACCGATCGAGAGCGTGCCGGGACCGTCCTCTACGTCGCCCTGCGCGCGATCGACAGCCTGAAGACGATGTTCACGCCGTTTCTCCCCTTCTCGTCCCAGGCCCTGCACGAGCTGCTCGGCTACGAGGGAACGATCGCCGGCCCGCTCGAGCTCGGCGAGGTCGGAGAGGAAGGCGACGAGCACGAGGTGCTGACCGGCGACTACGCGAGCTGGGAGGGAGGCTGGGCTCCGAGCGAGCTGCCGCCCGGGCGCGCGTTGTCCAAGCCGCGTCCGCTCTTCAAAAAGCTCGATCCGGAAACGGTCGTCGCCGAGGAGCTCGAACGGATGCGGGCGCGAGCGGGCGGCGACGAGCCCGAAGCCGCCGCCGCGTGATTGATTCGCACGCGCACCTCGACGCGTGCGCGGACCGGCCCTCCGCGCTCATCCGGCGGGCGCGAGCGGCAGGCGTCGAGCGGATCGTCACGGTCGGAACCGGCATCGAGTCGTGCAGGGCCGCTGTCGAGCTGGCCGAGCTGCACGAGGAGGTTTTCGCCACAGTCGGCATCGATCCTCACCGGGCCGACGGTGGCGAGGCCTCGCGCATCGGGGAGCTGCGGGAGCTTCTCGCGCACGAACGAGTGGTCGCGGTCGGCGAGACCGGTCTCGACTTCTTCCGCAGCGGGGCTCCGCGCGACCGGCAACGGCGACTGTTCGAGGCTCAGCTCGAGCTCGCCGCCGAGCTCGGAAGGCCGGTCGTGATCCACACGCGCGATGCCGAGCGGGACACCGCGGACGCTCTCGCCGGCTTCGACGGCACCGTCGTCATGCACTGCTTCTCCTCGCCCGGCCTCCTCGCCACGGTCGTCGAGCGCGGCTACTACGTCTCGTTCGCCGGCAACGTCACGTATCCGAAGGCGGGCGACCTGCGGGCGGCCGCGGCACAGGTCCCGGCCGAGCGCGTGCTGATCGTGGCCGCGCTGGCCGAGGCCCGCAGCGAGGATGCAGACGAGCTCGCGGCGCGGATCGAGGCGAATGCCGCAACGGCGTTCTCCCTGTGATCTCTCCGAAGAAGCAGCTCGGTCAGCACTTCCTCGTCGACGAGAACATCCTCGGCGTGATCGGCCGGCTGGCCGAGCTCGAGCCGGGCGACGTGGTGCTCGAGGTCGGCCCCGGTCTCGGGATCCTCACCGCCTACCTGGCCGAGCGCGTCGCGCACGTGCACGCGGTCGAGCTCGATCCCGCGCTCGAGCCCTACCTGACCGAGCGCTTCGCGAGCCGCCCCAACGTCGAGCTGCGCTTCGGCGACGCGCTGCGGCTCGACCTCGCCGCGCTCGAGCCTCCGCCCGGAAAGCTCGTCTCGAACCTCCCGTACAACATCGCCACACCGCTCATCGTCGAGAGCCTCGAGGGCCTGCCGAGCGTCCGGCAGTGGACGGTCATGGTGCAGCGCGAGGTTGCCGACCGCCTCTTCGCCCGGCCGGGCACGAAGGCCTACGGGGCTGTATCTGTGCTCGTTCAGCTGGTCGTCGAGCGCACCGGATTCCACCCCGTCTCGCGTACGGTCTTCCGGCCGCCGCCGAACGTCGAGTCGGCGCTCGTCGCCTTTCGCCGCACGGGGCTCCCCGCCGACTACTCGCGGATCAAGCGGGTCGTCGAGGCCGCGTTCTCGCACCGCCGCAAGACGCTGCCCAACTCACTCGAGCTCGCTGGACTTGCCGAGCGCCCACGGGGAGTCGAGGCCCTCGCCGCGATCGGACGCGCGCCGGATCTTCGAGCGGAGGCGCTGGAGCCCCGGGATTTCGTCGGTCTCGCCGAGGCGCTTCGATGAGAGAGGAGCCTGCACCGGCCAAGATCAACCTCGCTCTCGTCGTCGGGCCTCGGCGCGCCGACGGCAAGCACGAGGTCGCGACCGTGCTCCAGCGGATCGACCTCGCAGACAGGATCTCGCTCGAGCCCGCCGCGGCGCTCGAGATCAGCGGCTTCGCGGAGGACACGCTCGTCCGCGACGCGCTCGTCGCCCTGGCCGGCGCGGCCGGAGTCGAGCCGCGCTGGAGCGTGAGAATCGAGAAGCGGGTCCCGGTCGCGGCCGGGCTAGGCGGCGGCAGCTCCGATGCCGCGGCCGCGCTGCAGCTGGCGAACGAGACGCTGGCCGCGCCTCTTTCGCCCGAGCGGCTGCACGCGCTCGCCGCCGGCCTCGGCGCCGACGTCCCGTTCTTCCTCACGGCGGGCTCGCAGCTCGGTCTCGGCGACGGCAGCGAGCTCTCGCCGCTCGCCCTGCCGCAGGACTACTGGGTCCTGCTCGTGCTCCCGAGCGGCGCGAAGAAGGAATCGACCGCAGCTGTCTACGAGGCCTTCG